>Ga0255768_10006828_pt1 | contig 10779 bp, 9 predicted proteins | sample 071ome_33_FD_179983 | JGI IMG/M metagenome (GOLD analysis project Ga0255768, IMG submission 179983) | Coastal salt marsh microbial communities from the Groves Creek Marsh, Skidaway Island, Georgia - 071412AT metaG (version 2) | ecosystem: Environmental > Aquatic > Marine > Intertidal zone > Salt...
ACGTCATCACGGTTAAGCCTATGCAGCGCCGCATAAAGCGTAGTCGACTTACCAGAGCCCGTAGGTCCGGTTACGAGAACTAAACCCTGCGGCTGATCGATCGCTTTCTTAAAGCGCGCCTCATCATCTCCACGGAAGCCCAAATTTTCGATACGCGGTTCAAATGCACTGTGATCCAGAATACGCATAACGACTCGCTCACCAAACTTTGTTGGGAGTATCGATACACGAATATCAATCTCTCTTAGGTCTCGCGTCTCATAGGTAATCGCGCCGTCCTGAGGTAAGCGCCGCTCAGCAATATTAAGGCTCGCTAAGATTTTTATACGCGTAATGATTGAGTTATAAAACTCAAACAAACGAGGGCCCTTGTCAGTCTGGTCAATTAGCACGCCGTCTAGACGATAACGCAGTCGCGCTTTATGGCTATACGGCTCAAGGTGTATATCACTCACACCAAGATGAATGGCTTTACCAATTACTTGGTCTACAAACTGAATGACCTCTGCTGATTTTGCCTCATCATCAAGATCATCAGAATCTACTACTCTTGCATCCAACTCTGCGAGGGTCTTAAAAGAGGCATCCTCGTCTAACTGATTGATTCTTTCTAGCCAATTATTGACGACGCTAATTTGTGTCACGAAGGTGCGAACTGAAAGGCCCGTAATCAACGTGATATTCGGCATATGTTGCAAACTATCTGGCTCTGAAATGGCCACATACAACTGGCCTTCTTCCAGGGCAAAGGGCAACACACGATGTTGAATCATGAACTGCTTGGGTAACGACTCTAGGGCATCGATATCAACATCATTGTCATGAGAAAGCTCAGCCACATCCAATGCATAAGCATCACTGAGCTCTTTTGTAATTTGAGCCTCAGTCAACAAGCCCTGCTCAACTAGGTGATCGACAAGGTCGGTATTATTTACCTTGGCCTGCTCCAAGGCTTCATATAAGCCCTGCTCAGTCAGCATGCCTCGACTGACCATAAATTGGGCAATTTGCTTAGCTAACTCAAATGTTAATTTTGCGGACATTTATATAGGCCCATCAAAGAACACGAGGCGCTAGGAATATAAGCAACTCTTTACGCGAGCTTTTAGAAACCGTTTTCTTAAACGCATTTCCAATACCGTCAAGATCCCCAAGACCAGGCACCTTTGACTCTGCATCATCATCGGTCTCAATAATAATTCCACCAATAACAGCAATAGAGCCATCCGGAACAATCAGCTTAGTTTCGATTTCATTTTTATTAATTGGCGGCGTATCTGAATTAGCAGTTGAGGAGTCAACAGAGTCCTTTGTAACTTTTACCTCAAGGATTACATTTCCGTCGCCCACAATACTTGGGGTAACTTCTAGCTCAGTTAGAGCCTCTACAAACTCTGTTTTAGTGCCACTATCAGACACAGTCGAATATGGCTGCTGCTGACCTTGTCCTATAGAGGCCTTCTCATTATCGAGTACAAATACCTTTGGATTCGAAACAATTCTAGTGACACCATCTTCCTGCATTGCCGTTAATGTGGCACGCAGCTCACGGGTAGTTAGGATCATAGTAGCATTAGCACCGCCTAACAAAGAACCAGCAGTGATCGCTTGCAAGAAGCTTGTAGCACTACTACCCACCCCTTCAGTGATGTAGTTATCTGTGTCGTAAGCACTGTCAAGTTTCGCTCCAAACTGCTGCTCAAAGTTATCACCAGCCTCAACAATAAAGGCCTCGATAAGTACCTGCTTGGTTGCAACATCAATCTTTTCAATAAACTGAGCAACCAATTCGATCTCGTCACGTGTAGCACGCACAATCAGCGCGTTTAGGCGATCATCAATGGTGATCTTAGGATCGGTTGAATAGATGGACGATGTGGGCGCACCTTTTACCTCCTGTATACCAAGCACATCGGATATTTTTTCCTTCACATCCTTAGGCTCCGTGTAAAAAAGTCGGAACATTTCAGTGTACATCGGCAGGCTTGCGCGCTGCGCCTTTAGATTTCTAGCAGCTTCCTCTGCTCGCTGGCGCTGATACCCCTCAAGCTCCGTTAACTTTTCGCGCTTGTGAATGCGAACGATCTTTGAGTCATGGTCCACGTGCTTTGCAAGACCGTGCATCTCCAAGATGTGATCTAAGGCACGATTCCAAGGGACATTCTCTAATGTGGCGGTAATGCCGCCTTCCACTTCATCACCGACCAAAACGTTCATGCCAATAAGCTTGGCAAACGATTCTGCAAATACCTTGATTGAGACCTTGTGGAACTCAAAACTAACCGGAAAGATCTCATCGCGACTCTGATCAAGGTCCAAATAGCTTCGGGGCTCTTCTTGATTAATAAGCACACGCTCCCGAGGCTTTTTCTTCTCCGCTTGTCGAATTTGCGGACCAACTTTTGCCGTACGTACAACGACAGCACGCTTCTCATCAATGAATGCCTGAGGGTCTAGCAGAGGACCAGATGCCTTCTCTTGCGTCGCACACGCGCTTAACAACGAGACAAGCAGCGTTATGCTTAAAGTGCGGTAGATACGATTAAGGCGCATACAAACTTACCTTCTTATTAACACGCATCAGATACATTGGCTGATCATCTACAGTAAGGACGAGTGATAACTTCTTTATTTTTGAGATGCGGGCACGTTCGTGACCCAAACGAGCCCCTCTCATCGCAAAGTAATCGCGGCCATCCGGCGCACGAATCACGCTCAATGAGCCTCGCTTACTTTCAATAACACCAACCAGTTGCAATCCAACCAATGGGAAACGCTGCAAGACAGGAACATCTTTTACAATCTCCTCGGATGAGCCCATAGTAGACGGCATCACTCCATCAACTGGCTGAACAAAGGGGTCACGATTCAGGACGGGATCGTCCACTTCAATTGAAGCGGCAAAGGCGTTAATGACTAAACCAGCCAGCAAAAAAACAATCGGGATAACTTTATTCATTCTTAACTTACGGAATTCGGTATGTGGATAGAGTTGTAGCAATCCGAACCTTTCCCTGCCCCTCTTTCGAGGCAATTGAGACCTTCTCTTTATCTATATTAATGGTTTTATCGATCTGAGCAATCTTGGAACGGTATTTCACATAATTCGCATAGGTGCCAACCAGCTCTAGTTCAACCGGGATACGATAATAAGAGAGCGACATGCCCGCAGAGTCCTTGCCTGACTTGTCGGGAGTTTTGGCAACATTTCCTGAACGATCTATCGCAATCTTCTTACCTTTGGTGATCTTATCGATGATTAGGTTCTGCTCTAGAGCAATTTGGCTTATGTAGGCATATAGGGCCTCGAGCTCCATCTCCGTGACAAAGAGCTTGCTGAGCGCATCGTATCGAACCTGGGCCTCATCAAGATCTTTTTTAGCTTTCTTAGCCTGCAGTCTCAGCAAATCCAATTCACCCCGAAGAGATGATGTCTGCTTAGTTTGCTCAAGCTGTTCGGTTAGAACTTTTTCTTGTGGCAGGTACTGCAGGTAGACATAGGCGCCATACACACCCACCAAAACCAACATAGAGACCACATGTTTGAAAAAAGCTTTTTTAGGAAGATCTTTGATTTGATCTAACGCAGACTTGGGAGCCTCTACAGCAGTTACCCCAGAGGTTTTCTTTGGTTTATCGCCTGACGATTGAGTAGATGACTCTGTCACACCTGGAGAGGACGTAGACTCTGACTCGACATTACCACCGGTGATTTTCTTTAGGACATCACCGATATCCATATCCAACATACTCATTACAAGCCCGCCTGCTCAGAACTGCTTAAAATAAGGAGAGGATTGAGTTCAATGTCTAATTCGAAGCTCTTCAGGCCAGGCGCCTTATCTCCAATTAGACTTGCCTTGTTAAGTACCGCTCGCTCAATGTGCTTAGACGCCGAAAGTTTACGAATAAATTCTAAAATAGCTGGATCACCAGAGGCTTTTCCGGATAGCTCAATCGTGTTTTCTTTATAGCTTAGCGATTCAAACCAGATACCACTAGGCAAGGAACGATTGATGTCATTTAACACATTATAGAGATACAGCTGATTAGATCGAATTTGCTCACTTGCTTTTAACGTTTTATCCAGTTTCTGCTTCTTCTCCTTGAGATCCTTTACCGCAGATGTCAGCGTCACCTTATCAGCCGTCAGCCGCTTAAATTCCATAACAATAGGTTTAATTGTCTCAAAGGTAATGGCACGAGTTACTTCCGAAATACCCGCATGTGAAATAGCAAAAAAAGCTGCCGCCCAGAGTGCAACTGCTGCGTAGAATTTATTACGTTGCGTACTTACACACTTGGACCTATTGGGCAGAACGTTAACGGACTTCTGTGAACCCGAATTACCAGCCTCACTGATATCAAAAAGTGAAAGCCTTTGGGCGCCAACACCTAAAACAGGCGCCATTACAGAAGGATTGGTCCTCAACTGCTGAGGCAATGACAACTTATCTTTCTGCGTCACATCAAGAAGCGGGTTCAGCAACTGCACAGTCAAATCAGGCATAGCATGCTGCAAGCACTTCATGACATGGTCTAAACGCGGAATAGATGAAACTACATTAATATCAGAAATAGTGACATTTGCATGTTTAAGTGAAAATGTACTCACGGCCTGCTTAATCTGCATTGACATGCGATCAACCATTCGCTGACACGCATCATCATCCACCTCTTCAAGGCGATACATCATCATCTTGTCCGCATCAGAAACAAAAATCCCGTTAACCGATGGGATACCACCCATTAAAAACATTAGGTAGTTTTCAACTGGACCAAACTCAAGAATGACACTTACGTCTTTTGATTCGACGATATCATTTGAATGTTGCTTCGATTCATTCAGTGACAATAAGTTAGCCAAGGCAAAGGAGCTGACCGTAACTGAGACAGGATTCAATCCCGCACTAACAAGCAATGACCGATAGAACTCAATATCATCAAACTTAGCTGCCACGAATAAGATATCAAACGTTTCAGCTTCATCGTTTCGAGAAACAATATCCCAATAGATGGAGTACTCAAAAATCTTATCGGTTAGCTGTACAACGTTTTCCCATAAAGTTCGCGTCTCAATAGCCGCCTCAAGTTCCGCCTGCCCCATCTTCGGCAACGTAACAACCTTAATGATTGCCGCACTGACAGGCAGAGCGATTGCTACATTAGAGCCCGATAACTTTTCGCGCTTGACTAAGGACTTTAAGGCCTCTTGATAGAAGGAATAATTGTCGGCACTCAGCTTCTCAAGAGAACTTGCTGGCAATTCATCATGATGCAGCGGCTCATGGCCAAGCTGATCGAGTTGCCAAGCGCCCTTTTTCTGTTTCATGCGAACAGAGATAATCTCGCCGCCACCAATTTCGATGCCAACAACATCTTGGTAGCCGCGTGATAAGCGGTTAAATAACCCAGAAATAAGGTTATTTTTAGGCATGCCCAGTTTTAAGTTCACGTTATTCGCTTTTTTGTCTACTTATAGGGATTTCACGGTAATGCAAAATTCTACCACGAATAACTCTTTTCTCATCAGTTAGATAGGCCTCCTGCCCCGGACGCTCATTCAGGTCAGGCGTCTTGATTTCACCACTAACCGGTATACCGTCAGTGATAAGAATCGGGTCACTTGCTTCAGCACCACAATAGGCTCGATATGTTCTTATGTAGCCCTGACCTGCTGAACATGAATTGGCTGCACTCGGAATATAGGTTGGCACCCCAACAACAGATGCCGCGATATCAATTACTCCGGTAACCAACTCACCACCCTGCGGAAGACTCAGCAAGCCATCCAAACCGGGTAGCCTTGCGTACCAACCGTTAGGTACATTCGCCTGGCAGCTAGACTCAGACTGCACATGCACTAAATCAGATCTTGTCAACGCGGCATCGTGGTCAAATGAGGGAAAATCGAGATCCTTAACCGCAAAGACAATATTCTCAATACTCGAATTCAACTGACGAATTTCACCCTCAATGTCACCCGTTCCTCCATACAACCATAAGCGCTTGGAGCTGTCGAAGATTGGAACCAGTGTCTGAAAGATTCTACGATCCTCATCGGCATCAGAATCAACAGTCAATAAAGAGGCCGTATTGTTGTCACTGTCAACATACCAAATTGGATTTAACTCTGTTGAGTTCGAGTCAACCTCTTCTGGCACAACCTGGTCGGTTAAGTTGATCTTCCAGACCTGACCATCTAGATCTCCAACATAGGCCATCGCCCCACGGTACGTAGCCTGAGCAGAACGATCAGGAGTGACTAACGCAACATCACCCGGAACACGGCTTGATATTTGATTGTTCCTCGTATCATTGAGCTCAATAAGCGCTCTCCGCTCACCCGCTTTATCACCCTCAAGCCTAACGACATAAACGCCCTGGCCCTCTTTTATCTCAGCATCATTCACCGAGTCGGACGCATAACCTGCACCAAAGATTGCAACCCACTCCTGACGTGGTAGCTCACCATCAGCAACTTGTACAGGAAGCTGTGTAATTTGGGGTGTAGACCAAGCCTCTCCAAGCTTCCGATAATCCATCTTATCGTTGTCAGAATCAGCCCACTCACTCGTAGCGTATTCAGTCATATCGCCGGCGGCATCCCAAAAGCGGACTGTATTCGCGCCCATGTTCTGAAATGCAAACATAAACTCTGGCGCGTCTTTGTCAGTAATATCTAATGCGAAATAGCCTTTGCCACCACGGCCCAACCCAACCATCAAAATCGTTTTGGTAACTGTATTGTCAGCACTATCGAGATAACTAATCTCGCGAATAGATGGGGTGCCATCAACACCATAAATACTGCTACTTTGATTAGCAGTGGAAGACTCCATATCTTTCAAAGTGGCCAAGAGATTAGGAGGAACAAACGCCCAATTCTCAACACCGCTATTCAAATCAAAACTGTGGAGCATGCCTCCATTCGAACCAACATAAATACGATTATCGTGAATCCGAGGGGCTGAGTGATAGATATCAGCGAGCTTCCAACGCTCATCATTAACTGAAGCATCCTCGTCTTCATCAAAGACATCCACACCGCGGACGAAGTCAATAATCTTTCTTACCGACTGCTCACTTGGCAAGGCACTACTATCGAGCGTAAATTTTTCTACAAATGCATCACTCAATGTACCGGATGGCGCAATGAATTCATCAAGCCCTGAAGATTCATCAAAGATAGACCAAATTTGTCTATCTGTAGAGGAACGAGCATCTAATAAATCACCCGCATCCCAAACCACTTCATCTTGTGAGTTGCCCGTACGACTTGCACGAGCCAATTGAAGCCTACCCTGCCATTGACTAGTCGACTTAAATTGAAAAGGCGCCTTCAGGAAATATCTGTAGCCTGCTGCCAACTCTGTATCCGAGGGGTCAAACTGATAGGCTGATTCATCAGGAACAAATTCAAAACTCGAATCGACCTCTTCAAAAATAATCCTTTTCAAAGCATTGAGTATCTCGTCTCCGTTTGTTGGGTAAATAGGGTCACCAGTTCCGCCACTTACAGCTAAGCGGTTATATGCATCAGAAATATTACCTACGATCAGCCGCTCAGCTGATGAATAGTCCCCATCAGCTGAAAAGTCAGTCTCTATAGAGTCTAGATAAATACCTACCGCAAATGTTTTGATCGACAAATTTCCAGATCTATTAAGAAGTCTTGTTGTCTGGCCATAAATATCATCATAAGAAAGCGGGACGTATTGAATGGCTGTTGGATTGGTTACTCTTGAATACCAGTAATATTGTCCATCGTACGCATCTGGCGAAATATTCACCGTGTCAACGTGATACTCCCACGCCCCATCACTCATAACGATTACGATTGTCTTTTGACATGGCACTGTAATTGGTGAACCAGGTGTGCCATATGGCTTCAAATAATTAGTCACATGCGGCATTGCACGGTCAAGCCTGGTACCTCCTGATGCGACAATACCGCCGTTAGAAATCAAATTACTTATTAAGCTAGCGCCTTGAGAGCTTAGCTCGACTCTCGTATCAACATCTGTTGCCCACGTAATAAGACCATAGTTTACATATTCAGAAAGCTCTCGATCCTCAACAAGTGACTGGATTGAGTTCAACATAACATCAAGCCTTGACTGGCCAGCACTTACCTCATCATTCATAGATGATGAAGTATCTAGTACAAACATAATATTCACTGGCGCTGAATTTTCATTTGTACCAGGTGGGATAGCCTTTATTCCCGCATGCACGACTAAGGAACCAAAAAAAACTTGGCATAGGATAAAAATTAAACTGCAATTTTTTAACTTCATAGCTACTTTGTAATGTCTATTTCATACTGAATTAAAGATTCAGATTTAGTCATTAACTTATTACCGATAAAAGCATCAACACTAATCAAGTAATTGATACATCTAACCGACGGCTTGTTGCCTGGGCACGTGCCACTTCCTAAGGGAGGGATTTCCTCATTACCAGGCACAAGAGGCATATAGCGAGCAGAACAGCTATATGAAGCGTCCTTAAGTATTGCGGCTAAATCCTCATTAGGCTCTTCCATATTGACACTAAAAGCGTCTGCAACCACGCCAGAATTACCCAGCTCATCGCATATTGATCTCCATTTCGCCTTACCCTCGCATGGAAAAACAGGCTCGGAATCATTATATTTGTTGCCAATCTCAAGAAAGATAGCTTGGGTACAAGCTGCTGTTGCATCTTGTGAAAGCGCTCTGCGATTTACTCTATCTAAAGCGCTAATTGATTCTTTGGATACATAAATCATGCTTAACCCCAAAAGAGTAATCAGCATTAAGACTAACAACGTGGCCACCAAAACAAAGCCATTTTGACCTCTTGAGTAGCTCATCAGTATGACCCCGTGTACGTTCTATTTTGAGCCCAAAAAGAACCTAAAAACTCGATACGATTTCGACCGACGGGCGCTGCAACATTCTCAAAAAAATATTTATCAAGGCCTACAGATAGCGGGCGGTTTCGATCGTCATCATCGCCAGCACTCATTGAGAAGTAAACATTGACAAGATCAGCCTCGGACGAGGCTAACTCACGCTCATCAACAAATCTAAGAGTATCAAGATGATCCAAAAGATCATTTACCTCACCCACAGAAACTGTGCTGCCGTTATCAATAATAAGCTTCCGAGCGAGTGTTTTGACGCCATCGTTTTCTCTCACAAAGTACTCAACCGTACGTCTGACCACATTAGCCACACCAATAGGGTCAATCGCAAGGTCACACTCTTGCATAACAAAATCATATTTAAGTACAAGCTTTTGTCCGGAATCTTGAATATCTATAACCGGGATACTAATTGCAGAACCAAATGTATATAAATCCTGCGCCTCGCATGAAGGATGCGCATATCCCGCTAGACGAATATCTTTCTCTATCATTGACATCACAATCTGACCGCTCTGGTGGAGCTCACCAATATCATTTAAGCGCGAATGAGAGCGGCCAACTAACTGATACGAACCATACACTGCAGCCATAACAATCGAGCCAACAATAATCGTTACTAGAAGCTCAATTAAGGTAAACCCGGTCACCCGCCTTAGATACATTACGCGTTCTCCGGATCGATAAGAACACGAGCATCTTTCACCACGTAATCAGCTGAATCACCTTCAGCTATTCTAACCACCCAGACGCCGTTGCTATTTCGGGAGACCAAAAGAATTCGGCTCGTATTTTGATTTGATAATGTACGCGATTCTTCATCCTTAATTCTTACGCACCATCTGGTTAGTTTATTGACCTCGTCCTCTTCGAATATCTGTGGATCCCACTGATCGCAAACATCATCTAATACGATTAGGTTGTACTTTTCGATTGAGTGCTTATGCCAATAGCGCAACCCAACATAATCTAATATTTCAGTATGTAAAAATCTTCTTTGCTCTTTCGCTAAACTTTTTTCAAAAAAGGCGTTTGACCCTTGCACTAATCCATAGACGCCAGCAAATCCTATTGCCAGGATTGCAGCCGCAACAAGCGCTTCAATTAGAGTAAAGCCTTCTTCACGACACCTCTTCATAAAGACAACCAATCCGCATTATCCGATTGCCGTTTAAATCTTCTCAACAACCCAGTTGCTGACAAAACTTGCAACTTATAACTGCTAAACAGATCAGCGGTATTGCCACCACAGGCATCCCTGGAAAATTCGATTGATGATGAAGATGCGTACCCATCAAAATCGTTAGGGAAAAAGCACGTTACTGAATCATTATGGAAATTCAGCTTACTCAACTCTGGCAAGACTATGTTCATTGAGTCATCAAGATCAGTCCAATTTTGATCACTGTTACAGATAACAGGCTCATCAGACATTCTCACTTCTAGGGTGGTTGTATTTTGAGTTACTGAAACTTGAAAAGACCTACCAGAGGACAAAGCCTCACCCCTTAGGGCGTATAATAATCCTGCAAATTGGTCGAATTCATAACGTTGGCTTCGAGCGCAATTCCACTGACTAAAGTTAGGGATGCCAACAGATGCGAGGAGCGAAATAATGACCAAGGCAACCAATAGCTCCAGCAAGGTGAGGCCTTGTTGCCTAGAAAACATTAGGCTTGGATCATGCCCGCCGCAGCAAGCTGCTCAAGCGCGGCTTCCATTGTGACCATGCCTTCGCCACGAGATGTCTGCATAACGCCTTCGATTTGGTGAATCTTAGATTCACGAATCAAACTACGAACAGCGTGATTACAAACCATCACTTCAAAAGCACCAATACGACCCTGGCCATCCGCACGCTTTAACAA
>Ga0255768_10006831_pt1 | contig 10776 bp, 17 predicted proteins | sample 071ome_33_FD_179983 | JGI IMG/M metagenome (GOLD analysis project Ga0255768, IMG submission 179983) | Coastal salt marsh microbial communities from the Groves Creek Marsh, Skidaway Island, Georgia - 071412AT metaG (version 2) | ecosystem: Environmental > Aquatic > Marine > Intertidal zone >...
CGTGGCATTAAGTTTGTCAAGGAGGACAAGTGATGCAGAAACTCAATTTCCTTCAACTCATTAAAGAGCAGAAGCAAAAAGAAGAGAAGCGTCATAAAGCAGTTCTCTGTATGGCAGGTCACTGTCAGGTAGGGAAAAAGTGATTGCTTTGATTGCTGGCATTGTCGGCGGATCAACAGCATTCATGCTTCTAATTTATGCAGAAGTACTATTGCTGAGTAAGTAATGCAAAATTACACATATCATCATGATGATATGGATAAAGATAACAGACCACCTGCCTGTTATCAATTAACTTATAGAGGTTGCAACTATTGGTCATGTTACCTAGTCCATCTGGACGAATGGTTTGAAAAAATTCTAAGATTTGAGGGGGATTAACACCCCCTCTTTTTTTGTCTAGGTATAAACTAGTAGGCATAAATTTTTATTAAGGTTTCCTAACAATTTGCATAGATAGTGATAGAATTAAGAGGTGAGAAAAGTGTACTGAAAATTCGATCTACATTATATGTTAAATTACTTGTGGAGGTTATCATGCATAATCTTATTTCATACAATCAATTAGCTGGATGGAAACAAAGTTTTATGAGACTGGAGAAAACTTTAGATAGGAGTATAGAGGAAGCAGATCTCATTAACGATTACTATAATTGTCTAATTGAATGTGATGATGATCAAGGAAGTTGTAAGAGAATTTGTAGGAGAATTTTAGAATAGTCTAAATGGGGGGTTGACTACCCTCCTTTTTTTGTGTAAAATTAGCTTTGTCAGCGTTAATAAAGATGGATAAAGAAAAGCTAAAGCTGATTGTCAGAAACCTAGAGTCTCTGGTAGAATGCTTAAAGTCAGAAGTTTATTCTGATGTAGATTCATACAAAATGAACTACGAAGAAACTACAACACACCTCACTGATTACGACGAAGTATTTTATGATGGAGATGATGATGGATACCCAGATTGAAACTATGAAACCAGAAGTAAAACTCATTAGCGTTACTCCTGATGCTGAAAAGCATATGGCATACTGTGCTCGGGTAAGTAATCCTTCCAATCAAGAGAATGAAAAGTTTGCTGGTTTGTTGAAGTATTGTATTCAGCATCAACACTGGAGTATTTTTGAACAGGCCACAATGACTGTAGAGATCAATACTACTCGTGGTATTGCGGCCCAAATTTTGCGTCATAGGTCCTTTACATATCAAGAATTTTCGCAACGCTATGCTGATAGTTCTTTGTTGAGTGATTATATTCCTGTACCTGATCTTCGTCGTCAGGATGATAAGAACCGTCAGAATAGTATTGATGATATTGGTGAGTATGAGAAACTGACATTGCAGAGTAAAATTCAAGAGCATTTTGCGGAGGGTATGCGCCTCTACAAGGAACTTCTGAAGCACGGAGTGGCAAAGGAGTGTGCAAGGTTTGTACTGCCTCTGGCAACGCCTACACGTCTGTATATGACTGGTTCTGTGCGATCCTGGATCCATTACATTGATCTGCGTTCAGCTCACGGAACACAGAAAGAACATATGGAGATTGCGGAAGCAATTCGTTCTATCTTTACCACACAGTTTCCTGCAGTATCAGAAGCACTTGAGTGGGTCTAAATATTCTTACCCTTTGATAAGATCTATGGCAACATACCCTGTGATTAATAAAGTTACCGGTGAACAAAAAGAAGTTAAAATGAGTGTTCACGATTGGGACCAATGGAAAACCGATAACCCCGAATGGGATAGGGATTGGAGTGATCCTTCGACTTGTCCAAACTCAGGAGAAGTTGGAGAAATATATGATCGGCTTGTGAAGAGCAAACCTGGATGGAATGATGTTCTTCATCGAGTTTCAAATGTTCCTGGATCCAACGTAAAACCTATCTAATATGCCAAGAAGAAAAAAACCTGCTGACCAACCTATCGGTGTTGGATTGACCGCAAAGCAAATGAAGAGAAAGAAACCGATTAACATTGATTTGATGAGAGATATTGAACCTCTCACTGAAAATCAAAAACTTCTTTATGATGCATATGCTGACAATAAAAATGTTGTTGCATATGGTTGTGCAGGTACAGGTAAGACCTTTATTACCCTCTACAATGCTCTGCAAGACGTTTTAGATGAGCACACACCTTATGAGAAGATCTACATCGTGAGGTCGCTTGTGGCCACCAGAGAGATCGGTTTCTTGCCTGGTGATCACGAAGACAAATCTTCCCTTTACCAAATTCCATATAAGAATATGGTGAAGTATATGTTTGAGATGCCTTCAGATACAGAGTTTGAAATGCTCTATGGTAATCTCAAAACGCAAGGAACAATTTCTTTTTGGAGTACATCATTCATTCGTGGTACAACTCTTGATAAGGCAATCATCATTGTTGATGAATTCCAGAACTTGAATTATCACGAACTTGATAGTATAATTACTCGTGTAGGTGAAGACTCAAAAATTATGTTCTGTGGTGATGCCACTCAGTCAGACTTAATTAAATCAGCTGAGAAAAATGGTATTGCAGACTTTATGAGAGTTCTTCGTATTATGCCTTCAATTGATATTATTGAATTTGGAGTTGATGATATTGTCCGCTCTGGATTGGTGAAAGAATACATTCTTGCCAAAATGGAATTGAATCTATGAGTTTTGTTCATTGTAATTTTTTAGGTGATCTTGAATTAAACAAGAAAGAAACGAATGGTATCCGTCTCTATAATCTTCCCAATGGAGACTGGGTGCCTTCTATTACTTCTGTCACTTCTTTCTACAACCGTCAGATCTTTATTGATTGGCGAAAGAGAGTTGGCATTGAAGAAGCAAATCGTATCACCAAAAAAGCAACGGCAAGAGGTACTGACTTTCACCAGGTATGTCAGGACTATCTTGAGAATAAAGAACTGAATTGGGATGATTATCAACCAATGACAAAGTTCATGTTCTTTCACGCCAAGCCTTACTTGGACAAAATAAATAATATTCACGCAATTGAACGTACTCTTTATTCTGAATACTTGGGACTTGCAGGAAGAGTAGACTGTATTGCTGAATATGAAGGAGAATTAGCAGTCATTGACTTTAAAACTTCTGAGAAAATCAAACCTGAAAAGTGGATTGAAAACTATTTTGTTCAGGAGATGTTCTATGCTGCTGCATACTATGAGCTTACTAAGATCCCACCAGTAAAGTTAATTACTATTATGGTAACTCCTGGTGGTGAAGTAAAAATATTTGACAAAAGAAACAAATCAGATTATATTAAATTATTAGTACGTTATATTAAAGAATTTGTATCTCACAATACTGGGCAAAATGGAGAATGAACTAGAAAAGGCATTTGAGAATAAGTTCTTTTGCCCTTCGCGGTTTGCACAAGAAATCGAAACTCTTGTACAGACTCAGGAGGATATGAACTATATTGATGCCATCATTTACTTTTGCGAAATGAACTCTATTGATTTAGAATCTGTTCCCAAACTTATTTCAAAACCATTGAAAGAAAAGATTCGTTATGAAGCAATGCAGTTAAATTTCTTACAGAAAACTTCCCGTGCCAAATTGATTTTTTAAATGATGCCGTATGATGCTTATCGTGAATACCTTGCTCTGAAGAATCACTTTACTAAAGATTCTTATGATTATTTTAAGTACAATAAAAAAGTAAGAGCAACGGTTCAATCTTTCTATAAACGTAAAGATAGATTTTGGTTTGAAAAAGTATCAAGACAGAAATCAGATCAAGAAGTAGTAGATTTCTTCGTATCAAATCTTATTAGTTGTACTGATCCAAGTAAGCTTTGGATTGGAGAAATGATGAGAGAAGGCGAGACAAGATACGCCGAATGGAAGAAAAGAAATCAATCACTTTCTTATGTCTTCAGAGAAGAAACTCAGAGTTTGTTTGAAGACCTTAAGGTGGATGATGCATTTGACTGCTCCAAAGGTCATCCACCTGTACTTAAGAAGTTCCTGAGCGGGAATATTAGCCCCGAAACAATGGTTATCTATGACAAAATATTCCTGTTCGGGAAAGACTTTGATAAGAAGTTGGATGATCCAGTGTGGGAAACCGTCAGTAAAAAAATAAAAAAATATTCTTCCTTTCTAAATATTGACGTATCACGCTATAAGAATATTTTGAAGGAAGTTGTTCTGGGGTCTCGATGAGTTTTTTTGATTCTGACATTGTAAGAGCAGAGATGGCTGAAATTTCTGAACTGCAGGAAGAGATCTACGGATCAATGCTGCAGTTTCCTTATATGTCTAACAATGACAAATTACGTCACGTTGATCTTCTAGAAAAACTTTTAGAGAAACAAAAAGTTCTCTATGCTCGTTTGAGTTTATCTGATGATCCAGAAGCTGTAGAGATGAAAGAGAAAATCTACAACTCTGCACAGATGATGGGTCTTCCGCCCAATGTTGATATGAATGTTGTTCTGGGTCGGATGTCGGAGATGCTGAATATTATGCGTCAACAGATTGACAAGCAGCAGTCCGACTGATAGAATAGCGGGGTACACAAAAGCCAAATACGTACAAAATCCGAGGTAATCTAATGTCTTTTGCAGATCTTAAGAAGCAATCTTCTCTTGGTTCACTGACTTCCAAACTGGTAAAGGAAGTAGAGAAGATGAGTAACAACTCTGGTGGCGGTGATGACCGTCTCTGGAAACCCGAAATGGACAAGACTGGTAATGGTTTTGCAGTCATCCGTTTCCTGCCCGCACCAGAAGGGGAAGAACTTCCCTGGGCAAAAATGTATTCCCACGCCTTCCAAGGCCCTGGTGGTTGGTATATTGAAAACTCTCTGACTACCATTGGTCAGAAAGATCCTGTTTCTGAGCACAACCGTGAACTCTGGAACAGTGGTAATGATGCAGATAAAGATACTGTTCGTAAGCAAAAGCGTAAACTGTCTTACTATGCAAACATCTATGTTGTAAAGGATCCTGCTAATCCTGCTAACGAAGGTCGTGTCTTCCTCTTCAAGTTTGGTAAGAAGATCTTTGATAAGATTATGGAAGCTATGCAACCTGAGTTTGAAGATGAAACTCCTATCAATCCTTTTGATTTCTGGGGTGGTGCAAACTTCAAACTGAAGATTGTGAAGAAGGATGGTTACTGGAACTATGATAAGTCTGAGTTTGATCGTGTCTCTCCTCTCCTGGAGGATGATGATGCACTGGAGGCACTGTGGAAGAAGCAGTATTCTCTGACTGCTCTGACCGCTACTGATCAGTTCAAGTCCTATGAAGATCTTGAGAAGCGTCTCAAGTATGTTCTGGGCCAGAAGTCTGCTCCCCGTCCTCGTCTTGATGAAGAGGTTGAGGATGAGGACAATGATCGTGGTTCATTCACTCCTAACTTCTCCCGTCGTGAAGAACCAGTTGCTGCTGCACCTGTAAGTTCTTCTAACGATGAAGATGAAGATGATGCTCTGTCTTACTTCCAGCGTCTTGCTGAAGAGTGATTATTCGTAAAGTCTAGGGTTATCACCACGCTTGAGGGTTTCGCTCACATACTGAGTGGAACCCTCTTTGTATACCATCATCTCTTCTAGGTCATCAAAGATAACGTTTAAGTAGTTAGGCTTTAAGGTATAGATATTTCTCTTGTCATCATTCAGTTTCTCTTCATACTGATAGTTTGTAACAGGACGTGAAATATTTGATATGTCAATTTGAAGGTTGCTATAATAATCAAAATAACTTACGCTTTGAGCAGCACCTACTCTAACTCCTGCAGGATAAATGATAGCTCCTTGACTATCTTTTACTTCATTTGATTCGTAGTGATGAATACCAGAGTAAAGAGTTTCATAATCACCATACTTTTCTAACAAATATTCATCAAAGTCTGCTTGCTTCATAGGCCATTCAGACTGTATATTCAAAATATTATTGGTTGCAAGAACAACCCAATCTAGTGTTGCATCCCCATACAATTCATACGCAACGTTATCTGGACGATCATCTCCCTGAATTTGATACTTTTCAAAGGTAGTGATGTCTTGATAGATGTCTTCTCTAAACTTACCTTTCTTAAAGAAATTTTTGACTTTTGTATAGTCAGTTAGATTTTTGCCTTCGCTTGTGCGATTGACGTATTCAAAGTCTGGTATGTTGCGGAAGTATGGATTAGCCATTTTAGAAACCTATATTGTTAGTTGTAGTGCTTTCACCCTTTCCGGTATATTCGTCATTATATAATGGATCTAACTCATTAAATGTAAGAGACATTGTATAGTTTGTCATTGATGAGTTTGTGTAAGTTGAGTAGTTTCCATCTGGAGTATAATCAACACTACAATTCAAGAGAGCACATACTTTTATCTTTGGTAAAAACTTATGCTCAGCGTTTCCATTCAAAAATTTAAGTTTGAAAATATTTGGAGCCTTCAAGAATATAGAATCATCAGTTCTTTGTACTGCCATTCCTTGTTTAAAGAATCTAATAATTCTTTGAACTTCTTCTGATTCCTTTTGACTCCTTGGAGAAAATGGGAATTGGAAAGTAAATGCTCTAAGCGCAGGACCAGAAAAAAGTAGTTCTGTATTTGGATTTAGAACAGCACCACTTGTTCTTGTCAATAAACCTTGTGCTCCAACTGCTTGCCCTGCAAATCCTAATGCTACAGCAGATTTTATTTTATCATTTCCACCTATGTCACTCATCACATCCTTAAATCCTTTAGTAGTTGCTTCCTTTCCTCCAGCAATCATATCTAATGCAAGTTTACCCAATCTTGCTTGGGCAATATTCATATCCTGAGAACCCCAATTAACCCTATTGTCATCTCTAATACCTCCGGGTATTGCAAGAGTTACACTACCTATAATACTCTGATTGCTTGTATCCCTATCACTAAGTCCAGAACCAGTAGTTGTCAAAGCCCTTGGAGTGAACTTAATCATATCAATTTTTATTTTGTCTTGATTAGCACTCATATTTGTTGGATAGCGCATATTGCTACCAAATGCTCCCTGAGTATTTTTTGTTCCGGGTTTTGTTGGAGCGTTTACTAAACTACTTATGAATTGATCTCCTGATCTTTGTTCTGCAGATTTTCCTTTTTGTATTATTGGAGCTACTTCTGCTTCTGATTTTCTTTCTGCTCTTGCTACTGTTTTTGATGACGACTTAAGTGCATTTGATAAAGTAGCAGAACCTTTTCCTCCATTATAATTAAGCATCTCATTTGTCAAAGATGCTGGAGTTTGTGAAGTAGTTGACCATTTCTTACTGCCATCTGTATTATATTCGCCAACAAGTTTGTAAAATTTTCTGTCATCTCCGCCTTCTTTGGATGAAGCACTTACAAAAACACCTGTTATAAATTTCTCATCATCAGGTAAACTTAATTTATTATAATCCTCAGCAGAAACTTCTTGATATAATTTTATTTGACTACCTACGTCTGCTCCTCCAGAAGAGGTTATTGTTCCTCCCGTTACTTTATAATCCGTTCTAGTTATTGCTGTAAACTTTTCTCCTCCGATGTTAACAGGAAACCTGTCCGAAGTTACTGTTTTATTTTGTATTTCTGCCATCAGAAATCCCTCCCTGCTTCAAAGGGATTAATCATCTCAATTTTTTGTAGAGTATGAGACATTATAGCGTTTTTTATTTATTTAGACGGAACTTTCCATACTGTAATGCAAGAAGTTCGTCAAGTTCTTCGTACTTTACAACGTGAAGTTTGCCAAGGACTTCTTCCCAAGTGTATTGTCTACCTTTTCTCCAGTGAAAGTTGATACCTTTAAATCCCCATCTTTCTAGTGATGTACAAGCAATCAATGGGTGCTGATCATATTCAATGTCAGGTGTTTTTGGTTTATAGAGAAATGTATAATACTTGCCTGGTTCTGGATATAGGACTTCATCTTTAAAAACTTCCATAATGAGCATCATAATGTCTTCTGGATCAACAGCATCTTCTTCTGCAATTCTCTTTTGAAGAAGTTTGGTTCTTGCTGTTCCTGTTCCTACATATTTTCCAAAACCTTCTGCCATTACTTGATACCTAACTCGTCTTCTGTGATGATCTTAAACTCAATTCTTCTATCAGCACAAAACTCTTGAGCAGCTCTCCACTTTGCTTTATTAACCTCCCAAGTTGTACATTCAAAGATGTATGATTTAGTTTGTCTCTTGGGTTTTTTTGGTGGTTGAGTTTGTTTCTTTGGTTTCACTTCAATTACATAGGTCTTGATTTGACCTGTGCTTTCTTTTACTTTGATAATGAAATCTGGAAAATACTTATGAATTCTTCTGTCAACTGGTGATACGTATGGAATATAAAACTCTTCACTTCCCCACTCAAGAATGTTCTCATTTAAATCACAGTAACGGCAAAACTTTCTTTCCCAACTGCTACGGCAGATAATATTGTTTGCATTTCCTTTATATTTCTTCGGGAAGGAAGGTTTGTATTTGCTCTTAATACTTTCTGCCATTAACCTGTCTACATAATATATAAGGTCAAAAAGTATTTATAAATGGCATCACGAAAGGGAGCCCCGCAACCAAAGTCTCAAAGTGTATCAAATATAAAATCGAAGTTACTTCGACCTGCAACCACTTCGCACTTTCAGGTTTGGTTTAATCCACCAACTGCTGTAAGAAATTTTGCTAAACAGAAGTCTGCTGCAGGTATTGGGGGAGATTATGATTCGGAAATACTCTCTTTACTATGTTCGGAAGCGTCAATTCCTGGGTCATCTTTAGCAACGCACGAAATTAATAATAATTTTACTGGTGTTACAGAAAGACACGCATACAGAAGAATGTATGATGATAGAGCCGATTTTACTTTTTACGTTGATAAAGATTATACATCATTAACATTTTTTGAAATATGGATGGAATATATTGTTAATGAGCAAATTAGTTCAAGGCCTGGTTTAGTATCACCAAATTATTTTTATCGATCAAACTTTCCTGACGGAACTGGTAGTGGTGCAAATGCAGGTGAAGGATATAGATCTCCTGCGATTTATCTGAATAAATTTGAAAAAGATTATAGTGGAAGATACTTGCAATACCGGTTTTTGAATGCTTATCCAATTAGTATTAACTCAATGCCATTGAGTTATGAGAATTCTCAACTTTTAAAATGTACGGTATCATTTACATTTACAAGATACTTAATGGAATATGAGAAATTTGAGAGACTTGCTACTGTGGATCCAGATCCTAACTCTACACCACCAGAAGCTAGAAAGGCATTATCTCTAAATGATCCTTCCGAATTGGAAAGAATTAGAGGTGCGGCCGCACTTGGTAGCATTGCTGGTTCTGCAAATGGTGAGAGAATACTTAATAATGCTCGCTCTTCTTCCGCTAGAAGAATAGTAGATCAGAGTTATAATAGGGTTCTTTATGGCAACCCAAATGGTCAATAAATAATCACAACTGAAATTTCTATAGGATATTATGCCTTTACCTAAGATTGCCACACCAACTTATGAACTTGAGTTGCCTTCCAGTGGAGAAACTGTTCAATATAGACCCTTCCTTGTTAAGGAAGAAAAGTTGCTTGTAATTGCTTTAGAGAGCGAAGATACAAAGCAAATTACAACTGCCATTAAATCAGTTATCAAGAGTTGCATCAAAACTAGAGGTGTCAAAGTTGAGGCTCTGCCTACCTTTGATATTGAGTATCTGTTCCTCAACATTCGCGGAAAGTCTGTTGGTGAAGAGATTGATGTTAATGTGACTTGCCCTGATGATGGCGAGACTAGTGTATCAGTCAAGATTAATCTTGACGATATTCAAGTTGAAAAAAGTGAAGATCATACTAACAAAATTAAAGTTGATGATAGTATTATGATGGAGATGAAGTATCCATCCCTTGATCAGTTCATTAAGAATAACTTTGATTTTAATGAACAGACTGCAATGGATCAATCATTTGAATTGATTGGTTCTTGTATTGATAAGATCTACACTGAGGATGAAGTTTGGGCAACTGCTGATTGTACCAAGAAAGAAATCAATGAGTTTCTTGAGTCGATGAACTCTTCCCAGTTCAAACAGATTGAGAAGTTCTTTGAGACAATGCCTAAACTGTCTCATACAGTGAAGGTCAAAAACCCAGTGACTGAGATTGAAAGTGAAGTAGTGCTTGAGGGCTTGGCAAGTTTTTTCGCTTAAGTATGGTTCATATGAACCTGGAGAACTACTTCAAACTTAATTTTGCCTTGATGCAGTACCATAAATATTCTTTGACAGAAATAGAAAATATGATTCCTTGGGAAAGGGATATCTATGTTACTTTATTACAGCAGCATCTTGAAGAGGAAAAATTAAAGCAAGAACAACAAAATGCCAAGTTCTCCTAATCAACAGGAACAAATTGATATTAGAATCCTCAGACTGATTGGTCTTGAGGATGTGTTCGACCTGGATTACGGAACTTATCTCAGTCTCCTGAAGGAGGTAATGGTAAAAGGTAGGATGACTAAGACATCCATTCCTACCGAAGAGATTGAACTTGTCACACAAGAATTCAAGAGGGTAAAGAGTAAGAAAGATAAAGGTAGATTTAAGGTAAAGGCAAAGAAGATAAGTGTCTCTAAGTTAACAGGTGGTTCTGTTGCTAGTGTTGGTGGTAGTATTAGAGCACTAGCACCTTCTATGGGTTCTGCTTTGGTAGCAGTATCTAAAAAGACTACAGGTGGCGGCGAAAGCGATGGAGATATATTAACAGAAATTAAAGAAAGTTTAGATAAAATTGCTGGTTTGCTCATACAGCAAATGGCAAACCTTAAAGCAG
>Ga0255768_10006844_pt1 | contig 10767 bp, 8 predicted proteins | sample 071ome_33_FD_179983 | JGI IMG/M metagenome (GOLD analysis project Ga0255768, IMG submission 179983) | Coastal salt marsh microbial communities from the Groves Creek Marsh, Skidaway Island, Georgia - 071412AT metaG (version 2) | ecosystem: Environmental > Aquatic > Marine > Intertidal zone > Salt...
GTTTGATGAAGGCTTCAGCCCAATCAAGATTGTGATACCGGAGAAGCCAGAGGATAATGAAGGAGTTTAAGTTCTTAAAACCATATTGGCCACTTTTTCATACACAGAAGACTTACTTCATTATAAGCGGGGGAAGAGCGGGCGGTAAGACGTATAGTGGTTCCTCGTACTTTATTATGAACCTTATGGGACCGGATAAATTCCGTGGCGTCATAGGTAGGTTCACCCAAAAGTCTCTGACCAATTCTATCTACAGAGATATTGTTGACCTTATTACCGATTGGGGCTTAACCCCATACCTCGAGGTTAAAAACGACGAGATCATAAACAAGATAAACGGCAACTCTATAATTACCCATGCCTTTAAGATTTCTGACGGCACCCAAACAGCAAAGGGTAAAGGTATTGTAGGTACTATGCTACTTATAGACGAGGCCCAGGAAATACCGAGCGAAGTAGAGTACATTAAGCTTATTGACTCTTTTAGATCCAAAGACGTAAACAGAAAGATCCTCGTACTGTTTAACCCAGGACACAAGGCACACTGGATCTTTAAGCGCTGGTACTTACCGGACGGAACACCTAACCCGAAATGGGAAGAGGACCACTGCTTTATCCACACCACCTACAAAGACAACATAGAGAACCTAGATCCAGGTAAGGTTAAAGAGTGGGAAAGGGCTAAGATCACAGACCCACAGTATTACAGCCACCACCTTATGGGTGAATGGCAAACGATTGGTCTCGGCGCCGTTTTCCAAAACTGGAACTGGACTGACTACAACCCTGACCCTGAGGCTGAGGTTATCTACGCTATTGACTTCGGCTATAGTACCGACCCAACAGCTATGGTTAAGGTACAGAAGCGGGGTAAGAAGCTTTGGGTAGAAGAGTTACTGTACCAAAAAGGGTACACCAACGAGGATATTGTGGAAGCAATGAAAGCCATGGGCATACCCAGATTAGCAACCATATACGCCGATAGTGCTGAACCTAAGTCAATAGAGACAATAAGAAGATTGGGTTACCCAAACATAAAGGGAGCTAAGAAAGGTCCTGATAGCATTAAGCATGGGATAGACCGTATACACACCTTCCAAGTTTTTGCCAACCCTAAGAGTGCCAACCTTATAGAGGAATACCAGAACTACTCTTACAGGGAAGGGACTGGGAAACCCATAGATGACTACAATCACTTAATGGATAGCATCAGGTATGCTATGACTGGGGTTAGAGATGAAGAGTCTAGGTATGCTGTGTTGGGCAAGCCTAGATCCCGGCCGGAGGTTTTTTAAAGTGAGTCTTCCTTCTCCCACTGTTCTATGCTTTCTTTACAGTATAGTAGCATAAGCTCTAAATGCTCAGGGCTTTCACCAGTAAGCTCTAACCCAGCGTCTAGCCAAGCTCTATGTGTAGCTTTTCTTTCCTGGTCTGTTACATACCTTAGTGTGTGTTTATAAGCATGTCCCCAGAAATAAGCCATACCCTGGTAATGTATTGTACCAACACAGTGTTCGTCCCAGTATCTTTTTATCCAGAATTTACGGTTACCCTTTGGAGCTTGATCTATATGTTCTCTTTCCCAATCATGAAGGGAATTATACATTTTTTCGTAAGTCATAATTACTTTTTGTTAAGAGCTTCAATAATACCCTCGAAAAAGCCTAAGCGGAAAGCGGGCGAAATAAGTAGGGCGAATGCTAAAGTTAAAATAATGTCCATAATGTTTCTTTTTTAATTACTTAGCTAATATACAGCCCCCCGGCGCTAAAAAAAATTGAAAAGCACATTTTTTCCAAAAAGTTCTTTGATATATAAAAGAAAAAATATCAAAGATGGAAGAATGGAAAGTAATACCTAACCACCCCGATTACGAGGTTAGTAATCTAGGAAACTTTAGAAGAAAAACAGAAGGACAAGGAACCCGGCCGGGTAAACCAAGAAAGACCTATATTAATCCTGTGACCGGCTATAGGAATGTTACCTTTGGGACCGGAAAGAAAGGTCAAAGAGGTACTAGGACTTACTCAGCCCACCGGTTAGTAGCTGAGGTCTGGGTACCCAATCCCGATAAGTATTGCTGTGTAGATCACATAAATAAAGACAGAGCAGACAATAGGGTAGAAAACCTAAGATGGCTTAGTTACAAAATGAACACTCCCAGTAAGCCTTGTCAAGCTATACATGTAAAAGATGGTGAAGGATTAGTCTTCCGGTCAGCATTAGATATGGCTGCTTATTTCGGGGTTACTTCTGCTACAATAAGCTCAAGATTAAAAAAGGGTGAACCCTGGAGAGGATACAGACTAAGTTATCTCTCCGATAAAAAACAATAAAACTATACTTAAATATAAACCTCTATGCCAACAAGAATTTCTACATACAAGGTATTGGTCGAAGAACTAGAGACTATCGCCCTATCCCATTTGGCGGTAAAGCAATTCCAGGTCGGGCAGCTTAGTGACCTAGATGTACAGAACAATGAACACCCTTTTCAGAGGTTCCCAGTAGTATTCCTTATCCCCGAACAGTCATCAATGGACAGGTACGGTAAGGTTACATTTGGGTTTAGACTCTTAGTGGCTGATATCGCCGAGAACACTGAGGACCTACAAAAAAATGTACACAACAATACCTTTATGATTATACAAGACCTTATGTCTAAGATCATAATGACTACCTGGGGCCAACTAGAAATAGAAGCGGAAACCCCAGTAATTATAGAACCTTTTGTAGAAAAGTTTAACAATAATCTAGCGGGCTGGTCAGTACAGTTAGATCTTGTAGTTAAATCTTCTTTTGACCTATGTTCAGCAGCTTTTAGACAATAATGGAAAGGGAAGTAGAACAGAAATATAAAGAAGCAGCAGCTTACGCTCAGCGTGTTTTTAGAAGACAAGCAAAGGGATCGCTCAGCAAAGCAGTTACTGTTACCTATAAAAAAGGAAAAATGGTTATTGGCTATGGCGAGAAAAGCTACGGCTTCTATGTTGACTATGGTACCTATGACAGCAAGGTCAATCCTTACAAAATTCCCAATAACGCCAAATGGTCACCTAAAGGTTTCGGCCCGGACAAAAAAGGAATAGAGCCTAGGTTCTTTACAGTAATGGGCAAGAAAGACCTAGATAAGTTTTACAGCATACTGGAAGAAGCAGTTACAATACAATTTGAACTAGAACTAGAAAAAATAGAACTATGATAGATTTCCAAATAGAAAAGAAAAACTACACTATTAAAGAGTTAACTATTAGGGACTACTACGAAATAGCCCCATACTTTGAGAAAGACGATATGGCTTCTAAGTACGAAGTGGTATCAGGTCTTTCCAAAGCACAAGTGTCTGAACTAAAAAAACTAAAGTTAGCAGACTGGACCTTGTTATGGGCAACCCTGGAAAAGGTTATTTCCTTGTACTTCAGCGACAACATAGGGGAAATTATAGACGAGTTTAATTTCCAAGATACCGACTACGGTCTTATAGACATGGAGCGGGTAACGGTCGGAGAATTTGCTGACCTAGATATTTTGGTTAACCAAGAGAACTCTAGCAACAAGTTACATGAGATCTTAGCAATACTTTACCGCCCAATAATAAAGCGGGGATTAAGGCGTAAAAAGATTATGGCTTATGAAGATATAGACTTTCAGGAACAAGCAGAAATCTTTAAGGACCTCCCACTTAAATATGTTAAGTCAGCACTGAGTTTTTTTTTGCTTTTAGGAAATCAGTCTTTCGTCAGTACCCTGGACTCTTTGACGAGGGAAATAAGGCAGAGCAAGGACCTAAGCGTCCAGGACAAGGAAAAACTCTTAGCCCTAGTGAGAGTGTTATTAGAGGATGGTGGGGAACTATCAACCTCTTATCCGGAGAAGATCCAACTAATCACAAACAAGCTACAGGACTTACTATCTACGAAGGACTCAACTTCCTCAGCTGGAAATACGCCGAAATTGAAAAAGAAAACAGAGCATTACAAAACTAATTAACTAATATGGCAATCACTACTGTAGCACAAAGACCCCACTGGATTAGCACACCAGTTAATCCAATGTTCTATTCTGTTGATAGCGACAAGAATGAAGAGACTGATATGGTTTATGTCTTCGATCTTGTTATAAACTACACCCCAGTAGATGGAGCGGCAACTTCTTCTACTGTAAGGATAAGGCAAAGACCTAACCCTAGTGGTTATGGTATGATAGACATTTCTTCTGTAGTGTCTTCTTATATTAATACAGCCCAGGTCGCTCCACCAGAGTACGGATACTCTTCGGGTGGTTCTTTCGAGATTAAAAGCTTCCTAGGTATTATAGCCCAAGTAGAGGTTTATGTTGGCGAGGAATATTTAGTGTCTGGGGTACAGACCTTATTCGATGGCTCTGGTACAGAGGGAGATCCCGCCTATGAACTTACTTCTTCTGAGTATGCTATTTCTGCTAGTTATACTAATGCTAAATGGCCGGTGGTTATTCCAGCAGCTCTTTCTTACCAAGAGTCAATAGAAAGCTTAGAAACAATAGGATCTGAAATAACTCCTTTCTTCAAAAAGTTTGCTGGATATGACCTTACTGGTTATGGATACGCTATGTCGGAGGTACCAACCAATGCTACCTGGAACACCTTTATCCCCGGAGATTACTTAACCCTAACCTATTGGAACCAAAACCCTTTTTATACTGCTAATATAGAAGGACAGATAAAAGAGTGGCAAGTAGACCAGTACACTTCTTCAGGAGCTACAGCTGGTTCAGGGGCAACGATTACCAACATTACGGGTAACGGCGGTGGTCCAGCAACAAGCACTGGCTATAGTTCAGTAAGCTTCAGCGATATTAACAACTATTTCCAGATGGTACAGATCTTACCAAGCTTTACACCATCTGCTACATGTGCCTATATTACAGTAACCCCTAAGATTAAGGATAGTGTAAGTACCACCTATGATGGGCAGACTTACTACTTTTATGTAGATCCTGATTGTCAAGATCTTTACCAGAGGGTAAGACTTAGCTGGCTAAACAAGTGGGGCGGGCGAGACTACTATAACTTTACTAAGTTTTATGAAAAGTCTACTGATACTACCGCCGAAAGTTATAGTCAGCCTAACTACCAGTACTCCTTAACTACCCCAGTTAGAACAGGTAACGATAAAACCTACAACTGGAACACAGGTGGCACCAAAAGCTTTAATAGGAACACCGAAATTACTATGAAAATAGAAAGTGATTGGGTGACCCAAGAAGAGCTAGATTACCTAGGGGCCTTACCCGAGTCTCCAGATGTTATAGCTTATGTCGGAGATACGGTAGAAGGAGCAGTACCTGGTCAAGCAGCACAAGAGGTTCCTTACACAGTACAGATTACAAACCTTAAGTACGACTACAAGCTAATAAAGCAAGTTAAGCTTACCCAGGTTTCTTTTGATATGACTTACACAAAACTTAACAAAAAACAAGATATAGTTTAATGAACCCAAGTGTAGAATTATTTGCTAGACAACAAGGACTAACGGGGGCGGACTATTCCCAATATGTTCAGTTAGACCTTTATAAGTCAGAACCTATTAAACTAACCAAGTCAGTACAGGGTTTAGAAGAACCAGAAAAAACCACTTCTGGATATTCCCAGACTTTTAGAGTACCCCATACTAGTAGTAACGGCACTTACTTCAAAGCAGTCTTTAATGTTAATGTAGGAGACTATGATGCTAGTAAAGTAGCAGACGCTTACATTAATGTAGAAGGTCGGTACTTTACTTCTGGAAATATTAGACTTACTAACATTTTTAGAAACGGTAGAGAAGGCAAGATAGAATACGAGTTAGTGTTTATGGGCGAGACCAGTAATTTTGGGGCAATAGTAGGTCCTAAAAGTTTATCTGACCTAAATCTTAACCAATACACACATAGCTTAAATTACACTACAGTTACTAATTCCTGGAATGGAAACCTATTCAATGGTGATGTAGTATACCCTTTGGCAGAGTATGGGTACACTTACAATAACTCTGGAGTACCGAACCAGCCTACAGTTTCTGTATACAACGGTACAACTTCTACAAAGGGATTTACTAATGTAGCAAACCCTATGGAGCCTGAGCAGTTACGCCCGGCGGTTAGGGTTAAAAAGGTATGGGATAAAATCTTCGAAGAGGCAGGGTTTACCTATGAGTCTAACTTCCTAGGAGCTATGGGAGCTACTGCTTCTAACTTTTTCGACAACATTTATATGCTGTCTACCAATGTAGCGCTACCAACCTTTCAGTTAGACAATTCTTTTAGAACAGTATTTACTACCAATATTTTACAACCAGTTACAGGAGCAGTATCTGGAGATATGTCTATAGTCCAAGTACAACAAGACCCCTCTAATTCTGTATACACTTCTCCTAGTTCTTACTACGAAGCCCCTGGAACTGGGCAACCTTATACTTTTATTGTAAGGGATGTCTTCAACGAGTTTGTACATAACTCGGCACAAAATGCTAGGGACAGTGTTTATTGTTATGTTGACCTATATAAAAACGGGAGTAAAATAGCAACAAGGGCAGCTTATTCTTTTAAATCAATACCAGGCCAACCCCAAGGGCAAGGTTACTTATCTAATGATTCTAACACTAATTATCTCTCTGTTAAAACAACACCTTCTTTAAGAACATTTACCTTTACAGCTAACGGTACAGTGGACGATCAGTTTACTGCTAAGATTAGAGTTACATCTAACGAGATATCATCTCTACATGTTACGAATGGTATTTTCGAGGGATCAGGACAACCTTATGTTACGCCGGCGGGCATGCTACCTACCCAATATAAGCAGGTAGACTTTATTAAAGGGATTAACGACAGATTTAAGTTAGTATGGGAACCAGACCCAGACAATCCTAAGAACTTCTATATAGAACCCTGGAACGACTGGATTCTAGAGGGTCAGCAAAGAGACTGGACCCAAAGATTGGATGAAGAAATGGATGTAGCAATTACACCACTATTCTACAGTCAGAAAAGGGAAATCTTTTACCAAGATGCTAAAGAGGGAGATCTTTACAATGTACTCTATGAAAACCAAAAGAAGGAGATCTTTGGGGAACTTAAGTACGACTCTAAGTTAGAGACTATTAAGGGAATAAAGAACATTAAGTCTTTCTTTGCTCCAACCCCGTTAGCCCCGATTCCTGGGGATAACACTTTCTTATTACCACACTTTGCTAAAGATACCAGCACAGAAAGACAGCCTATCCAAGTAAAACCTAGATTGCTTTTCTGGAATGGGTTACAGACAGCACCAACTTCCTGGTATTTAAACAATGGCGGTACAGCAGTACTACAGACAACTTACCCAGTCATGAGTCAGTTTAGTTTATACCCCTTTGACGAAAACGCCTTTGACCTTAACTGGTCTAATTCCGATCAGTATTGGGATTCTGATCTTGTAGGATTTGCCGGTAGAACTAACAAAACAGCTTACAGACAGTACTGGGAAACCTGGGCTAACTATACGTACAGTTCTTATTCTAGAAAAATGGAGGCAACCTTTGTACTCAATTCACAAGAAATACAGGAGTTAAGGTTCAATGATAAAATTTATGTAAAAGACTCCTGGTGGTTAGTACAAGAAATTAAGGATTATGTACTAGGAGCCTATAGCAAGGCTAGGGTTACTTTAATTAAAATGGCGGATAACGCTGGGTTTGCTTTGGACCAAGCACCTAGCGAACAAGGAACCCTAACTGCTATAACTGGTCTTTGTTTTTCTGGAGGATTTACTAACCCTTCAGTTTGTACAGCTTGTTGCTGTGAAGGCATAACTAATGTTACAGTATATTCCCAAAATGAAACATTAGCCACCTCATTCGCTCTTTACGCCGATAACGGAGCTTACATACCAGCACAACAAGGTTACTACTCAGATGGTACCAATGCTTACGTAGTAGATGCCTTCGGTACAATTATACTAGTGGCAACATGTTCTGGATGTTCTTGTGGTCCTACTGGACTCATACCAGCAACAGTAGCAACTAGCAGCAATCTTTGTACAGTATGTTGTGATACTTCTTATCCTTTAACAATCTATCACAACGGCGCTACGGGATCGGTCCTTACCTCAGCAACAAAGGCTTATTCGGGAGCTTCTGGAGGAACACTTACAGGTAGTAACTGGTACAGGGAAAGTGGTAGTAACTCAGCAGTACAAATAGGTAGTGATGGCAACACTATCTTACAGGTTGCTACATGTACTTCATGTAACTGTGGTGAACTAGATGTAGAATATCCCGATGCTGTGGTAACTTCTGCTCCAGGAGATCTTGGAGTTAGAGATTCTTGCTGTGACGAATGGAACGTACAGCTTCCTTCAAGTACTGTGTACGCTACTGATGCTACATATGGTGTAGCTACAGGTTATTTCTATGACCCTTACGAGGAAAGCCCGGTAGGAGAGACCCAGCCAGTACTGGTAACAGGGGTTGGAAATACAGGTGAGTATGTTAGCGTAGATAATGGGGCTCCAGATGCATATGGTGTTTGTGCTACTGGTGCTTCTAAATTATCAGTGTGTTATAGAGACCAGTATGTTAGATCTTTCTTTAGTCCTGGTGGTACTGCGTCAGAGGTTACTCTAACTTATTTACTTTCTGGCCAGGATCCAGAAACAGGTACTCAAACAGCTCAAGAAGTTACTGGTACAATAACCCAGTCAGGAAGTACTGATCAAGACAGAAGTGATGCTTTGTATTCTACCCCTTCTTATATGACTGTAGAATGGGAAGTACCTGTTATTTACGGAGGTACAGTTCGGGTCAGAGTATGGGCTAATGAAGGTGACACAGATCCTGTATACGATTCCGGGACAGGACAACCACTTACTGGTACAACATCAACTTTTGGTCCTTTTGGCACTTCTCCTACAGGTGGTGGGCTTGGTACAGAATGGACTGTTAGAGTAGACTGGACAGCACCTTAAAACAAATAGATAAAAAAGCATACTTAGTAATATGGCGGATAGAAATTTTAGTCTTAGTGTAACAATAGAAGGGATTAAGCAAGGGATTAAAGACTTTGCTGATCTAACAGGAGCTACCAAGGCGTATGAGCAGGCACAAAATGCTGCTGCTAAAGCAAGCAAGACTTACCAAACAGCAGCTGCTAAAACCAAAAAGGTTATTGACGGTACTAAGAAAGCCTTAACCCCTTTTGGTAAGTTATTCCAAGCAGGCGCTAAAGGCGGTAAAATATTTGCTAAGGGACTACGGGGTGTTGGTAAAGCCTTAGGTGGTATACTGAAAGCTTCTGGTGTGGGTGCTGTCATAGCAGCATTAACTGGAGCATTCAAAGCTTCCCAACCCGTAATGGATGCTTTTGCTAAGGCCGGTAACATTATACAAATAGTTTTCCAAAAGCTATCTGAAGCTATCAGCCCTGTTATAGAGAAGCTTACAGCAAGTAACGAAAGCTTTGATGCCACTAAAGAAGTTATTGGTTCCTTACTAACTATTGCTATACAGCCACTTATCATTTCTTTTAACGCTATTAAGTTAGCTATTCTAACTGCACAAAAGGTTTGGGAAAATAGCTGGCTAGGAGGTAAGGACCAAGACAAGATAGCAGCACTTAACGAAGAGATAGAAGAAACCAAGCAAAACATTATAGATGCTGGGAAAACTATTGCTAAGGAAGCAGGTGATGTAGTAGAAAACTTTGGTGAAGCTGTTTCTGAAGTGGTAACTGCTACTACAGAAATTGTTACTGCTGGTGTAGAAGCTGTTAAGAACCTTGACATAAAAGAAATTGCAGACCAAGCAGGCAAACTAGTAGAACTACAGAAGGCAGCAGCAAGAGCAGATCTGGAAAGGCAGAAAATACAGTTAGAGTACCAAAAGACCCAAGAAGAGCTTAGACAAGATAGGGATGACGAAACTAAGAACCTATCGGAAAGGATAAAAGCTAACCAAGACCTTTTAGATTCCCAAATAAAGCAAGCTGAGCTAGAAAAAGAACAAATACGTATAAAGATAGCAGCGGCAGCGGCTGAAAATGAAATTAAGCAAACGGAAGAAACCCGTAACGCTTTAGCCGAAGCTAGGTTAGAGTTAGCAGAACTAGATGAAAGAATTACAGGGCAAAGATCTGAAGCATTAACTAACCAAGTTTCATTAGAGAAGGAACAGTTAGCACTTAAGTTACAAGCCGGCGAAATAGACCAAGCAACTTACGAAGCAGAACAGCGTAGATTAGCCGAAGCAGAAGTTAACGCCAAGAATAGACAAGCAGCTGCTATACAAAATGCTAATGACAGAGCACAGGCAGAGTTTGAAATACAACAAGAGTACTTACAGAAACAGTTAGATCTAGAAAAAGAATTGTTTGAACAACAGTCACAGGCTACCAACGATAGACTGGCTGAACTGGAAGAAGCTGGCAATACAGAAACCCAAGAGTACATAGACCTACTAGCTAAAAAGGCAGAAGCAGATCAGACTTACGCTGACACGGTACAAGGACTTAGCGACCAGATTGCCGACAATGAGGTGGCTAACAGCCAGCGTATAGTAGATGTTAAAAGGGCAGAAAGAGAACAGATCTTAGATGTTACTGCTAAGTCCTTAGGTGCTATAGCAGGTTTAGCAGAACAGTTAGCAGAAGGCGATACCAAAAGAGCTAAGAAAGCTTTCCAAGTAGCTAAGGCATTAAACTTAGCAGAAGCAATTATAAACACTTATACAGGTGCTACAAAGGCATTAGCACAAGGTGGTATAGCAGGGCCAA
>Ga0255768_10006846_pt1 | contig 10762 bp, 5 predicted proteins | sample 071ome_33_FD_179983 | JGI IMG/M metagenome (GOLD analysis project Ga0255768, IMG submission 179983) | Coastal salt marsh microbial communities from the Groves Creek Marsh, Skidaway Island, Georgia - 071412AT metaG (version 2) | ecosystem: Environmental > Aquatic > Marine > Intertidal zone > Salt...
CCGTAGAGGGCTGGCCCGGGCGCAGTTCGGTCAGCGACCGGCTCTGGGCCTATGCGGAACAGCACACCCCCAAACGGCGGGTCGCGGACTACACGCAAGCGATTATGGATTTGGGCGCCACCTGTTGCACCCGGACCCGACCTGCCTGTGTCAGGTGCCCGCTCCATCAAAATTGTGAAGCTGCACGAACGCGCCTTCAGGGCGCTTTTCCGGGAAAGAAACCGGCGAAGTCGTTGCCACTCCGGCACAAGTGGTACTCGGTGGTCACCCACCCGGCGAATAAGGTTCTCCTGCAACGGCGTCCCTCTAAGGGGATCTGGGGCGGCCTGTGGGCACCCCCCGAATTCGACAGTCGGGCCGAGGCCACCGCGTGGATTACCCACGTGCTCGGCATCACTACCGATCAGTGCTACGACGGCGCAGCCTTCCGGCACACTTTCACCCATTTCAAACTGGAAGCAGTCCCCGTGAGAACGGAGTACCCTGCAAACCATGCTGATCCAAGCACCGTAGAAGTTGACGCTGAGGACCTCCAGTGGTTCAGTTTGCACCCCCCGCCGTCCGTCGGGCTGCCTGCACCCATTGTCAGGCTGCTTGAGAGGCTGGGAAAAGATGCAGAAATCAAGGAGTAAAAGATGGCTAGGACGGTAACATGCCGCCGCTTCGGTGAGGTGCTAGAAGGGCTTGACCGACCGCCGCTGCCAGGGCCGAAGGGCCAGGATATTTTTGATCACGTATCGAAAAAAGCTTGGCTCGAGTGGCAAGGCCACCAGACGATGCTGATCAATGAAAAGCACCTGAGCCTGATGGATCCGGAGGCGAGAAAGTATCTTATGGGCGAGATGGATAAGTTTCTCGCCGGGGAAGACTTTGACCGGGCCGAGGGCTATGTTCCCCCGTCCGAGTGAGGTATCCAAAACTCATGTTGTCATTACCTTGCCACGGCACACACCCCGTCATAACGCTACATATTAGGTGGGGCCAACGATGAATAAGCGCCCGTGGATCCTTACTGGCATCATCTGCGTGTCGGTGGCAGCCGCGTTGTCCGGCATTAAGTTTTTACAGATTTCCAAAGCCATGGCGTTTATGGAGAGCTTTCCGCCGCCCTCAGAATCGATCACGGTTACGGCGGTGCGCGCCGACGTTTGGGAGCCCACGCGACTACTGAGCGGCACTGTACGCTCGCCGGAATACTTGGTGATTTCTGCGGAGATGGCCGGACGCGTGGTCGAATTGCCCTATCAAAGTGGCGACGTTGTTCCCGAGGGCGAACCCATACTGGTTTTGTTTGACGACGACCTTGAAGCACAGCGCGCCGCGCTCCAGGCCGACCTTTCTTTGGTCGATACACAGCTGCAGCGCAATCGCACGCTGGAGGCGGATTCACTGGTCTCACAAGACCAGCTGGACGTCCTGAAGGCGAGAAGTTTGTCGCTTACAGCGCAAATTGCAGTACTTGATGCCCGGCTCACTCGCATGACTGTGCGCGCGCCGTTTACGGGCTCCCTCGGCATTTATGCCCAACGCCTGGGCGATTTGATGCGTTTTGGTGAAGTATTAACGACGCTAACGGGCCTGAGCCCGCTGCGGTGGATTGACTTCAAAGTGCCACAAGGCTTGACCGAGCTCCATGTCGGCGATCGCGTACAAATCCGTAGCATTGCCGGAGTAGTCATCGGTGAGGCCGGCGTTATCGCAGTGTCAGATGCCTTCTCTGAAGGCACCCGTACTTACGATGTGCGCGCCCAACTCGAGGCGGGCGAACTCAAGCATGGCGCTCTTGTGCAGGTGGCTGTTGCCACCGGGCCGAGTGAAAGCCTGATGTCGGTGCCCGCACGCAGCGTGCGCTGGGACCCTGAAGGCGCGCATACCTTTGTCGTTGTGGAGTCCGATACAGGGGACCACTTGCCCCACCGCGCGGCACTTAAACGGGTCGAAGTGCGGGGCGAAAAGGACAACCGCTTTTTTATCCGCGGTGATTTGCAGGACGGCGACCAAGTCGCCGATCAGGGTGCCTTTAAATTGAAAGACGGCATTCTGGTGAACATCCAGTCAGTGGCAACACGCGGATGACAGATCTCACGCAACGTCCTCGCTGGACCGATATCTTTATCCAGCGGCCAGTGGTAGCGATCGTTCTTTGCATTGGCCTTTTGCTGGTGGGCTTTCGCTCCGCCATCAATCTACCGGTCATTTCGTTTCCCGTAATCGAGAGCTCTTCCATTGCCATTGTCACTGCCTACCCTGGCGCCAGCGCTGATACGGTTCAAGGTTTTGTCACCGAGCCCATCGAGCGGGTGGCCAGCAGTGTTCCCGGTCTCGACTTCGTTGAGTCGGTCACCACCGCGGGCACCAGCACTGTAACCTTATGGTTACGGCTCAATCAGGACACGACCAAGGTGCTCGCCGAGCTGTCCACACGATTGAGCCAGATTCGCTTTGAACTCCCCGAGGGCACCGAGGATCCCTCCATAGAGATCAGCCGGGCTGATACCCCCTATGCCAGCTTTTATCTCGGGGTTCTGATCCCGCCAACCCGCACTTATGCAGAGGTCAGCGACATCATCCAGCGAGAGATCCTGCCCCGCCTCTCGGCAATACCTGATGTGCAGCGTGCGATGAATTACGGCCTGCCGCAGGCCATGCGCATCTGGCTCAACCCTTGGCGAATGAGCGCATTGAATGTCGACACCGATGACGTCTACGCCACACTCCGGCGCAACAACGTGATCGGCACCTTTGGACAGGCAGAAAGCGCCTCGCAGCGGATCAACCTGCAGACCAACAGCGAAGCGAAGTCGCCCGAGGACTTTGCCAATATGTTGGTTCGGCAGGAGGCTGGCGTAGAGATCCGTCTCGGTGACGTCGCTACCGTAGAAGTGGGAACGATGGAGATTTCCCGGATTGCCAGGTACAACCAGGACCGCGTGGTTTTCATCCCGGTTTATCCCGAACCGGGCACAAGCGAAATTGAAGTTGGCGACCGCGTTTATGAAGCAGTCGAACAGATCAATGCCGCTTTACCGGCTGATCTGGAATTAACGATTCCCTTCGACAACTCCCGTTACATGCGCGAGGCGGTCAGAGAAATCTTCCTGACACTTGGCGAGACGGTCTTTCTCGTAGGGCTTGTGGTCGTGGCGTTGATGGGATCAATGCGCAGCGCCTTGGTGCCTCTTCTTACCATTCCGATCTCGATTCTGGGGGCCACCGCCGCCATGTCCCTCATGGGATTTTCGCTCAACCTACTCACCATACTCGCGGTGGTGCTGTCAGTCGGCTTGGTGGTAGATGACGCGATCGTCGTGGTAGAGAACGTAGCGCGGCATTTGCGCGATGGCATGTCTAGGAGGGAAGCGGCACTGGCTTCCTCGCGACGGTTGCTGTCACCGATCATTGCCATGACGATTACTCTGGGGGTTGTTTATGCACCCATCGGATTCCTGTCGGGTTTATCCGGCGTACTCTTTCGAGAATTTGCGTTCACACTGGCCGTCGCGGTACTAATCTCTGGTTTTGTGGCCATGACGCTGTCCCCCATCATGAGCGCATGGGTGTGCCCCGACAAAGGGCATGAAACCCGAATGAGTCGTTGGGTAAACCGTCGCTTTGAAATCATCTCTGGCCGTTACGGCAAGCTGGTCGACTTCTCGCTACGATGGCGCTATCAACTCATTGTGGCAGGCCTGTTCTTCACCTTACTTATCCCGCCTCTATATCTCTTCTCGCTCAAAGAATTAGCGCCCGTAGAAGATCAAAGCGCCATCAATTTAGTGGTGGATGCGGCGCCAGAATCCGCCATCGAGGAAACCCTTCAGGGTTTTGTGGACGCGGTAACGGTCTTGCTCCAGCGACCCGAGACGACCTATATCTGGCAAGCCATGAGCGCCGCTGGGGGTTATGGTGGTCACGAATTTGTCCCTCCAGACCAGAGAGACAAGAGCACCCAAATGATGCTTCCCGAGATCCGCAACGAGCTGGCGGAAGTCGCCTCGGTGCGAGCCTTTCCGGCGACCAATCCGGCACTGCCAACCGCGGGTCGGTTCGACGTAGAGGTGGTGGTGACGGCGTCTGACAGCGCGGAACAAATGCGGCCCTATGCATTGGCACTGGTAGAAAAAGCCCAGCGGTCAGGGCTGTTTCTGTATTTTGATACCAGCTTAAAACTCGACCTGCTGTCGGTCGAGTATCAGCTGGACAAAGATCGACTCGCAGATTTGGGCATGACCCTCAACGATGTCACCTCCCAGATGGGCCTGTTTGTGTCCGAGGGGTACGTCACGCGCTACGATGAACGCGGACGCGCCTACCGCGTTATTCCCATGCTGGAGCGCGCACTTAAAGTCTCTCCCGAAGCGCTGCTCGACACCCCCATCACGCTGCCCTCGGGTGGGCAGGTACCCTTTGGGACGTTTGCGACACTCGAACGGCGCACCGAACCGCGTGCACTGACCCGATTCCAGCAAAAAAACAGCTTCCAGCTTTTCGGCGGCATTATTCCCGGTTACACCAAAGAACAGGCGTTAAGTCGAATAGAAGCGCTGGCGCAAGAGGTGCTCCCTCCCGGCTATGTGCTCGATTACATCGGGGAGTCTCGGGAAATCCGACGCGAGGGCAATACCATGGTTGGCGTTCTGGGTGCTTCGCTGATCATGGTGTTTCTGGTGCTCGCCCTGCAGTTCGACAGCTTCAGGGATCCCTTAATCATCCTGCTGGGATCCGCGCCGCTCGCCCTCTTCGCCGCGATGGTGATCACCTTCACCGGTTTCACCACGATCAATATTTATTCTCAGGTCGGCTTGATTACCCTCGTCGGGCTGATTTCCAAAAACGCCATCCTGATTGTCGAATTTGCCAATCAGGCGCAGTTGGAGGGACTGAATAAGCTCGACGCTATCAGGGCTGCATCTATGAGCCGACTGAGGCCCGTATTGATGACCACGGGCGCGACGGTGCTGGGCCACTTTCCGCTGGTGCTGGTGGAAGGCGCCGGGGCGATGGCGCGCAACAGCATCGGCTTTATTCTGGTGATTGGTATGGCGATCGGTACGCTGTTCACGCTGTTGCTACTCCCCGCGATTTATGCTCTGTTGGCATCTGAGCATCACGATAGCGAGACACTGGATGCGGATGAGCTGGCCAACTCGGCCGAGCGCGTGGCGTCTGCATGACAACCTTACTTGACGCATGGTGAAGGCACGGGTTTAATACGCGGCCTTCGCGGCGTAAGCCCTTTTATTGCCCAGGTAGCTCAGTCGGTAGAGCAGTGGATTGAAAATCCTCGTGTCGGTGGTTCGATTCCGCCCCTGGGCACCATAACTCCAAGAAGTACAAGCACTTACAAGGCTACTACCTTTCGATAGTCCTTAGCACAGTTGTAGCACAGTCAATATGAACCAGCGGCTGCTGGGTATTTCGCCTGAGCAACGCAGGGTCGTTGCTTGAGAGGTGTGCGCTATCTGCGATTAAAGGGTGTCCACTGCTGGAACCACCAATAGATTGAAGTAGACGATGCTGTGATGCGTAAAGCAGTGGAGTTGGTTGGATGACAGGCCGTAAAGCTTACGGCCTGCAGAAATCACTCGCCATAAATTACCTCTAAGTAATCACCCAGGCTGACATCGTCTTTGCCCGCCTGACGCCCCTTGATGGCCACAAAGTCTAGGATGCCATCACCATTCATGTCGTAAAACATTGGCTTCTTTGGCTTCTGACTCAAAAACCATTCAGCATCTGAGTCACCAATCTCTCTATATGTTTTAGAAACAAACTCTTGATACTCCTGTTCACGGTCTTCCCAGGCGACATCCTGCCAAAACTCACTGTCTGACAGCGTCACACTCTGATTGTCAGTGTTGATGTACAGGGCGTGGTCAGGCAAGCGATAGCTGCCGCTATGTGTATAGATATCCGCATCACCGTCGTTATCGACATCCAACATATCCCATTGAGCTTCTGTGGGCATATCCAGATTAGTAAATGCTTCTGATATTGCCATGCCATCCTGTGTCACTACATAGCCCAAGCTCAAACTCCCTGCGCCTGAATAATCTCCACGATGCCACCAGTTGCTCATATAGTTTTCAGGGCTCACGCAATCCTCAGGCTCTACCTGGACCAGGAAGTCCAGACACACACCAGAATTATTAAGGGCATAGTCAATGCCGTATTCCTGTTCGTTGTAGTACCAGACTCGCGCCGCCCAATATCTGTTGTGATTTTCTAAGAGCCACTCACTGGTAGCCAGGTAGGGCTCTAAAATATCTAGAGGTTCAACACCAGGGTCTAGCATCACTCCAGTAATACTATGTACAACCAAAGTTTCGCCCAGACTCTCATGCGCTCTGACTCCCATGGACCCAAAGGCCATGAGCCAGTTGTCACCGATCTTAGTGAACTTCTGTAGTGTTTGCGTTCCATCGGGCATGTCGATCAGCATGAACTGTGCTTCTATATATGAGGTGTCAGTAACTTCCATACCTCTTCCACTGTTCATTTCATAAATCTCAACACTGGGGATCTGCTTGGGTTCCGCGTAAAAGTCAGCCCAGCAGGCTTCCCTTTCCTGAACTTGATCGCCAGAAAACTGATGACAGTGATAGGCGTCAGGGTTGTATTGCTCCATGGTGGGCGCAAACGTGTTCACTCGTGTCAAGCCGTTAGCGTAAAACTTGCCCTGATACGCATATCCATACCAGTTAACATTGGGATTGTTAGTTTCAAAATCACACGCAGGCTTCAACTCGTTGTTGTTGGTCATGGTTACGAGATCAGGTTTGTTAGTGACGTAACACATCCAGGTGGTCAGAGGACGATTATAAAACTCGTCTTTGTCGCACCATTCACCACATCCGTAGTCCTCAGGTCCAGGATATTGTTGGGTGAGATATTTGTCAGTGACGTCAATGAGGTCACCTGACTTGGTAACTTTGGCTACGGTGGGTCTGAATTCAAAAGCAGATTGGCTGTAGAGTTCCTGAGCTTCCTTTCTGAGGGTCATGCTCCCACCAATGTGCCATATGTAGGTATCACCCAGCTCATCTGTCATAGAGAAAATGGTACCGCTACCGTCTAAGATGCCAAGTTCATGGACTTTGTAGTGACCTTGACCATCGCTGAGCATCACGGAACTTTGTGCCATTCTCCAACCCAGATCATTATTCTTTTGGCTTTCGTAAAAACGCTGTGGCTCGTGGGGAAACCAATATTGGTTGATGATCATGTTTATGCTGTTGTCCCAGTGACCTTGGAACAGCACGTCAGGATAGCCATCGGAGTTTAGGTCAGCCACAGTGGCAAACATAATTGTTAGCGAGGAGTCATACACGGGATATTCTCCACCAAAGATGCTCTGGTCCAACTCAAACTCGCCATCGTTATTGATCAACACGGCTAAGTAACTGTCTGCCACATAGCCTAGATAGGGGTCGTAGGTAAGTTGATCCTTTACCCAGGTTCCATCAGGCCTTTCACCCTGATGGTAATTGCGAAAACACTTGAACCCCACGAGGACGTCACCGTCCCCATCCTTGTCTACATCAAGAAACTCGTTGATGTATGTGACGTTGGGCTCAGGGCAGTTGTCTTTTTCAATGCCATCAAAAATAAAGTCTGTGCGCTTACGGTCATACAGGTCCCATTTAGGTTCATTATTGCCAACTGGAGTGGATTCAGGGTTGCTCACAGGCGTTGTATCTGTGGAGGTGTCCTCTTCTTCATCGTCCACAGGAAAAAATTTGTTGGAACACACCAACATGTCAGTGCCAGGCTTTCTGACACACTCTATGGACTGTTCGATTTGTTGAAAGAAATCGAAGCCCTGAAAGGACCAAGCGGGGTTTGAGAGAGAAGCAGCCGCGCAGGAAAGCAGTGCGGCAGAAAATAACCTGTTCATCACAACATCCTTGTTTTGTGAGGCAGAGCGAATCCTTGCTCTGATATCTACAGTATGGCCCAGAGCCTTAGTCTGAGTCACCTGTTAATGAGCCCAAATTTTTACACCAGTGATGGTCGCTCTTGCGGCGTCTACTGGCTTGTCACGCTACGTCACTGACTTGGCTATTTCTGCCAAAAACCAGCACAAGCTGCCCACAGCAAACGCGCAATCCTTAGCACGTTCCTTAGCACAGTCTGATTTGCGCCCCTGAAAGCCGCACAGATACTGGGCATTTGGTGAAGCAGTCTTTTGAAAATCCTCGTGTCGGTGGTTCGATTCCGCCCCTGGGCACCATAACTTCAATAAGAACAAGCACTTACAAGGACACTGCCTTTCGATAGTCCTTAGCACAGTTGTAGCACAGTCAATATGATCCAGCGGCTGCTGGGTATTTCGCCTGAGCAACGCAGGGTCGCTGCTTGGGAGGTGTGCGCTGTGAGCGAGCTAACAGCTCTTGTTGGTGGAGAATGATGCGTTCTGATTCTGCAGTACACGGTGAATACAAAAAGCGGCCGTTAAGCCGCTTTTGTTATCTGTCTTGGTATGAGTTAATCGCTACTTGAAATATGTGCTCAATCGAAACTGCGTCCTAATAACCGCCTTGCGCTGGATCTCCGCCTTACCACACGAGTGACGCTGCTAAGGACTCGCGATTTCTTGTGGGTTGATCCCGTAATGAACCTTAAATTTAGGATATTCTGAAGGGTCAGAACCAAGTCCGCCTGACCTCTCATAACTAATCAAATCGCCTATGCCATCACCATTTACATCTGTGATGACTTGATCTCCGAATCCCTGGCCATAATACTCAGAAGCTTCGCCTAGCTCTGCCTCAGCATTAATGTCTATACCATTAGTAAAGTCCTCATCAGGATTATCTACCTGAACCTTAGTTTTAACTAAACCGCCATTCTGATCATTCAACCAAACCACAAACTCTGGAGGCGCCGCCTCCCAGAAGGGAGATGACATAGCTGAGAGATCGTCATATCCATCGCCATTGATATCAGCACAGTTTATAGCTCTGCCAGCGGATGATGTGTCACCCTCAGGCCAGAGATCTATCTCAGTGAGTTTGCCGTCAACAACTCCAAATGCCCTATAGGTGTATGTGGTGGCATCGATCTCAGGCATTAAATTAAAGTCAACAGGCTCAGGGGTGTCTTTGGGTATCTTTAAGCCATCAAAAACATATATAAAGATGGGATCACCATCTGGATACATCTTGATAGTACAACTATATGACGCACTTATACCTAGGCCCCAGGTGTCGCCATAATCAATCACAGGCCACGTATTGATTGGTCGATCATCACCTGTAAGGGTTCTGTCAGCACTGTCATAAAAACTTAGATAACCACCTTCTGTGCCCCACACATAGGTGTCTACTTCAACCCACTGTGAATCTATCTGTTCATACAGAACAAACCCATTCTTAAAGCCTTCTCCACCATTATCCTTGTAATTATTAAAGTGAAAACCTAAGCCTGGGTTACCCTTGCCTTTAACATCATCGAATTTTTCACGATTGTCTAAATAAAAGTCTAGTGGTAGATAATCCCAACCAACTTTACTGTGAGAGTCGATCAAATAACGACTGTAAACTTCACCGTTAATTTCTTCAGGTTCTGTAACCCTGAAATCTCCACAACTTATGAATGGATAGTCTTCCACAACCTCTTGTTCACCGTTGTACCAGGTGCGTACCTGTGCAGGCATAAGACCTTCTCCCAGTCTGATGCCCTCTATCCCTTGATATGTAAAGGTGAGGTCTGGTTCCCGCCAATAACGGTCTGAAATACGACCTGTACAATATATGGCATGCCACTGACCGTTCTGCATCTTTGCCACTCTTGCCGTTAAAGCGCCAGTGATGCCTGTATCTTCAATTCTGAGTGTTCCATCACCATTACTGATCATGGCTTTTTGCGGAGCGTTGAGCCAGTTAGACGGTGACCAGCGATCATCTGGATCTATATGTGCTGGAGGTCTACCATCCTCCCAACCACCAGAACGAAGATAATCTGGGTATCCATCGTTATTAACATCAAAGGTGCCGTTAAGTATGCCACCATAACCAAAAGTGGGAACATCGAAGCCAAACAGCTCACGGTTACCTACTTCCCAAACTCCTGGCTCTTTCTGTAAGATGAATACAACTGACGCCCAGGATTCGTTCCAATTCTCTTCTTCATGGTCCAAATTATCAAAACATGTGGACTGTGACCCCCAGGGGGTTATTCCTCCGCAAACCTCAGGGTCTGTCCAGCTTCTGCCTTTGCCCCAAGTCATTTGTATGACTACGTCATCTAAACCATTTAGATCAAAATCTTCAACAGTTATGGCACCTACATTAACAGCAGGAGGACCCATAGTTTCTAACGTAGGAGCTAAGTATTGCACCTCAGGAAAGTACTGTTCAGGGATAACTAGCTCTGATGGTTCTGAGAAGTAATATCTACCCTCAGGTTCAGGAGGTGGTCCTGGATTGCTCACAGAAGTGGTGTCCTCCTCCTCTGAGTCAACAGTTTTGTTGGTGCAAGTCAGGTAGTCAGTATTAGGCTTTCTGACACACTCTATGGACTGCTTGATTTGTTGAAATAAATCGAAGCCTTGAAAAGACCAAGCGGGGTTTGAGAGGGAAGCAGCCGCGCAGGAAAGCAGTGCGGCGGAAAGGAACCTATTCATCACAACATCCTTGTTTTGTGAGGCAGAGCGAATCCTTGCTCTGATATTGTCAGTGTGGCCCAGAGCCTCAGTCTGCGTCACCCGTTAATGAGTCCAAATTTTTACACCAGTAATGGTCGCTCTTGCGGCGTCTAC
>Ga0255768_10006856_pt1 | contig 10752 bp, 7 predicted proteins | sample 071ome_33_FD_179983 | JGI IMG/M metagenome (GOLD analysis project Ga0255768, IMG submission 179983) | Coastal salt marsh microbial communities from the Groves Creek Marsh, Skidaway Island, Georgia - 071412AT metaG (version 2) | ecosystem: Environmental > Aquatic > Marine > Intertidal zone > Salt...
AGCGATGAGAACTCCCGTTTTCGGCTTTGTCGCTCTCCTCCTGGCGTGGGCATTCACGTTTCGCCTCGTTGACCAGATAGTCAATGGCGGCTCGGCTTACGGTTCGCAGAAACTTCTGCTTCTGGCGTCACCGATTGCGCTCTTGTGGCTCATTCGATACGCAGATCCGGGACGGCTACTCGTGTCCTGTGCGGTCGCTGTCGTCCTCATCCCAGTGGTTTGGTCGATCATCGAGGAGAATCGGCCGTCCGAAGCTCAGCAGCAGATCGTCAGGGGGAACACCTGGATTGATGCGTTGGCAAGCGACATCGGACAGCCCGTGGGGAAACTCCCGGTCGGATGCGTAACAGATCCCACTTGGGAGGCCTTTGACGACCCGGTTGCTGATGATGTCGCCGTCAATTCGGCCTACACCTGCACTCGCTTCCTTGGTTCGCTTGCCGCGAGGAGCGATCTTCCGAACGAACTACTCGAGTTCAACGTCGGAGAGGTCACGTGGCGTGACACTGTTCGCTTGCTACCGCAGAGTCAGTTTCAGTCCAGCGACATCATCATTCTCAACGGCGATCGGAGCCCGTACCGAGTCCTTCGGTTGCTCGACCTCGTAGCCGAAAGCGCCGGCATCCGGGAGTTGGAGGTTCAAGTGGCGGGCGAGGCCCCGAACCTTGGGGCACCGACCAGCCTCTCCCATTCGATTGATCTGATCGACCACGACGGTGGGTTCATCGCCGGATGGGTCGGCCCTGAGGTGGCATCACTTGTTGTGGTGAGCGAGATCCGGTCGCCTCAGCCCCCACAATCTGTCCCGTTGACACCGAGACGAGACGTCGAGGAGTTTCTCGGGCCGCGTGGACTTCCGAGCGGCTTCCGTGTGTCCATGGGTGAAGCACTGACGTCGGATTCGTGTCTCTACCTCATCGGTCGAGATGGGGAGTCGTCGGGCGTGACTGGCACCTCTTCATGTTGATTAATTCCGCGGCTCTCGAACCACGCTGATACCGGTTCCGACTCCGCTGTACCAGTGACCTTCAGGTCGCTCGTGACAGTACAGGAAGCGCCGACCTCCGGATCTTGACCAATTAGCGAGAACGTCGGTCACGTGGCAGTTGTCGGAGATGACAATCGCATTCGGGGAGAGGTGCGGAGTTGCTGATTCGAGTTCCGCTTGTTCGTGATGCTCCGAGTGGTCGGAGTCAAGGATGAGCAAATCGATCGGATCACCGATGCCCTGAAGGTAGGCGACGGAATCCATCGTCACCCGTGTGACGACGTCGTCCGAACCACCTTCAAGAAGGCCTCCCGCTGATGGCTCGATGTCAATTGTGACGAGGTGGCCTTCACCGTTCCGTGTGAGCGCCGCAGCGATCACGGCACTTCCAAAGCCCTTCTCTGTGCCGGTTTCGACCACGAGCCTTGGTTTGTGAATTCGGACCGCGGCGTACCAGGAGAGGCGTCGGCCAAGGCTGAATTCTCGGTCGAGCTCTCGCCGTCGCCCAAGCGACACCGCCGAGGCCTCAAGTGCTCGCCGAAGGTCCGCATTCGACTCGATCTCGTCGAAGTAGCCGAGCACTTCGTCAACTGGAGTGCGGCACGCTTCGGCGACGAACCAGGCGAAGTGATTTCTGTTCCTCTGAGAGATGGGATACGCGTAGTTCGCGAACTCCGTTCGCGTGAAGAGCCAACTCACGGTGAGCCGAGTTGTCGACCAGACCTGTCGAGCAACGGTCCAGGTTCGAATTGGGAACACGAGAACCGGCAATAAGCGAGATCTCAGTATTCGATCGCGAAGGTGTCGGTTCATGCTTAAAAACATCCGGTATCTGGTCGGGAGGATGACGCTAGACCAGCGTCCCACGCCGATTCAGCAGCCGCACCTCCCTAGGGGCGCTCTTCATCGGCGATCGATATGTAGTCAATCGGACCAATTCTGCTGGAGGAGACAACCACGACGCGTTGAGGGTTGCACCAGAGTGATCGTCGACATCGGCCATCCTCAGGCACCGACAGAACCGGTTCGTCCATCATCTCCGACGTTGCGGGTATTGCAGTCGACGTCTCACTCGGTGCACTCTGAATCACCCCAGTGATGAGGGATATCGCAAGGAGGACGATTGCACCGCAAGTGACGAAATTGGGAGTGACCCACGGACGTTTGAGTGACATCCGTTCAGCGCGAAACGTACGCCCAAGGAGGAAGAGCGGCGGCAGAATCAAATAGCCAAGCGCGAATCTCGGATCAGGAGCCGTTAGGAACCAAGCAATTACGGGCACAAAGAGCAGTGAGAATGCGACGAGATCGTCAGACAGTGTCGTCGCTCGAGTCTGGAAAATCACGACCACTGCCGAAGTGACGAGGAGCACCACGATGAGCCAGAGCCTGGGACCGTGGTACGACCACCACCACTCAATCCACGACCAATCGGCGAGAACGGCTGCGGGGTCGCCACCCGGGAGTCGGGCCCATCCCCTCACGATTGCGGAGGTTGTCGCCGCCGACTCAAGGCTGACTGACCAAGGTGGTTTCCAGCCCGGAACTGCCACTGGGAAGAGGGGGTGACCGGATGCGTACAGCGCGTAGAGGAAGCGAACGGCGAGGGCGGTGCTTGCCGCGAGTACCAGTCGCACCGACGGAAGCACGCGGTTCCGTGCAAGGCCGACGATGACGACGGGCAACACGACGAGCGCGAGCGGACGCAGCCAGACGGCCAGAACCAAGAAGACGATAAGGACGCGTGACTCGTGATCGACGTGTTTTGACTTGCGTGCACTGAACACCGAAAGCCCCGCGGTACTTGCCACCACGGAGGTGAGTGCGAACGGAAGATCGGGACTCGGCGACGAAAGCCAGTACGACGGTTCCATGAGTCCGTGAGACATGAGAAACGCGATCGCGGAGACCCGAGCAAGGTCTGCACTCGCTGGTGTTCCGTGGTGCATCCGACGGACACTGTCGGTAAGCGCCAGGAGCGCGAGTAGCACGACGGCGCTTACCGCGAGCCGCGAGCCGTTCGCGCCCGTCAGCACTTCAAGGAGCGCACCTAAAGGGTGAATGCCAGAGACGAAACCGAGTCGGTCGTGGACATTGGCCATCCCGGCCGGCACACCTCCAACGGTCTGCATGATGATTGCCTGATGGTGGTAAAGGTCGACGTCTGAATTCGTCGGCGCCTTCGACCAGGCCACGAGACCCGTCGCGGCAGTGAGTAGCAACGCCCCTGCGTCCCACCGGGTTAGGTGGAGGTAACCGCAACGACCGAGGACGGCGCGAGTGACTAACCCGGCGAGGAGGACGGTTGCGGCGGCAGACGCGGCGGTCAGATGGACAAACGGGTGGGCCGCCGTTCGAATCGCGATAACCACCAACGCGAACAGGGCGAATGGCACGGTGAGCGACGAGACGCTCATGCCGGTAGCGGGGTGTGCGAGGCGAATGTTGAGGCGGGCAGGTCGCATCAGGGATCTCACCGGTGGAGATGGGTAGCGTCAGCAAGATGGCGGGTCGGCAAAGCGTGTCCGTTCAGAGCGGCAGCCTCTCCGTAGCCTTCGCGTTGGTCGCGATTACTTGGTGCATCATGCTGCTTTCCCACCCCGGAATGGTTGATGTCAGGCTATTCGAGACTTGGGTTGCGGGAGCCCGGTCACTTGGCCTCGTTGATCAGTTTCAGCGACAGGACTCTGAGTACGGCCCCCTGTCCTTAGTCATCATGACCGGATTCTCGTTCATTACGGGGGGAGACCCCTTCTGGGCGGTGAAGATGTCCGCTTTTGTCGCCACCATGATCTCAGGAGCGTTGGTGTGGCGATTCAACGGGAGTCTTGCAGTGGCGGTCGGGGTCGTTCTCGCTCTGAGCGTTCCCTCGATCGCACTCGGGTTCATCGACGTCCTCTATATGCCCTTCTTGATCATCATGGTTCGCAACTGGACGCTCGGCAAGATTCCGAGCGGCTGGGTGGCGTTCGTTGTGGCCTGCCTGATCAAGCCCTCCCCGTTACTCCTGGGTCCCGTCGTCGCATTGTTTTGGCTGAGGAGCCTTGTGGCACATGCGGAGGGCACTCGTCTACGCCGAGCGAGTCTCGACCTTGGTCCCGCCCTGATTCTGTATCTGTTAACGCTGTTGCTGTTCGGCCTGGACGTGGTGCTCGGCCTGTGGCGCGCGGTCGCGACGAGTCACGTAGCTCTGAGTTCCGGAGCCTTCAACTTGCCCTGGCTCTGGACAATCTTGGAGAACGCGGCCCGCGGTGAGAGCGACCTCACGATCCACATCCACCGGTTCGATACCTCGCAGGTAATTGGCTGGGGCTTCAGGCTCGCGTTCGTACTCGCGTATCTCATCGCTATGCGCGTCCTTTGGCGAGGTAAATCAGCGAGAGTCGCTGAGTTGCTCTCGTCAGCGACACTGGCCTTCATGGCTTACTACATGTTCAACCTTGGTGTTCATGGGAACCACGTGTTGCTCCTTGTCGGTTGGTGCTTCGCGGGAGTGAGTGTCGGTGCCTGCAAGATGCGCACTCTGACACCGTTGCTCTGCGTTTCAATTGCACCGATAGTCATGCATTACGGATTCTTCGACATCGCATCGAGGACACTGAACCTCGATAATTCGGTGCTGCTTGCCGTTGTCGTTCCAATGGTGCTGTGCCTCTCGACCATTCCGATTGTTGGAGAGATGAAGAGCGGTGATTTCCGTGGTCAGTGATCCTGCGCCTTTTGGGCTCAGCGATTTGGTCCCGTGCCCTTCGGGGTCAACGGCGGTGACCCACTGCACTCGCGGCTTGCACGATAGCAAGGAGCGCCGGCGTGACTGACCTGTTGGGGGAACGTTCAGACTCGGCGTGGCGGCAGGCTTGGCGCTTGTTCTCGGGATCGCGTGTTCTTGCGCTGTCACAGGCGGTGCTTGCGTTCGCTGGGGGTCTCTTTGAAGCCCTCATCCTCACACTTTTCGCGCGTGTCGCTCTCGCAGGCGCGGGTGTGGGAGGCGCGTCGGTGGTCGTCCCGCTGGTTGGGGACCTTGATGCAACGGCGGCAACAAGCGTGTTGTTCCTGCTCATTCTGACCCGGTTCATGCTCGGCGCAGCCTCCGCTTGGACCAATGGGGCACTCGCCTTCCGAATCGTGGTCGGAATTCGGGAGGAGATGCTGCGGGACTACGTGGCATCCGAGTTTCTCGTCAAGGACGATCTCGATGATGGCGGGCTTCAGCAGCTCATCGTGACCTTTCCGAGCCAGGGGAATGGCTTGATTCAGGGTTTGACGCAGTCGGCTGCAGCACTCCTCACAATGTCAGCGATGCTGGCCTTCTCCTTTGGTTCCGATGCCATCGCAACACTCGGGCTGCTGGGAGCAATTGTCGGGGTCTCGGCTCTCCTCATTCCCCTGCGGCGTGTGGTGCGGCGATACTCGTCCGAGGCCGTTGACACGCAGGTGGGTTTGTCCAGTGCAGTTGCCGAACTTGCGGAACTGCGGGCTGAGGTTGAGGCATTTGGCGTTGGATCGAGCGCTTTCAGTCGAGTTGGTGACCGAATCCAATCTGACGGACAGGTGGGCCGTCGGATGGCGGTCATCAAGCAGTTGATTCCACCCGCGTACCTCGGGATTACTTACCTCGCCGTGGCCCTCGGGCTGCTGCTGTTGACTCGATCTTCGCCGGACGACCTGACGACGGTTGGCCCGATTATGTTAGTTATTCTCCGAACGCTGGCCTACGGCCAAGCGGTTCAGCAGGGAGCGGTTCTGATCGCTCAGATCGGTCCCTTTCTGGGGTATCTCAATTCGACGGTGGCGCGGTTTCGCGATCGCGCCGTTCATCAAAACGGCGACCCCGTTCGGCAGTTCGAGGAGATTCGCTTTTCGGGTGTGTCCTTTCACTATCCCATCTCCGCGGGCGGTAGGGGCGTGGAGAGTTTGGACTTCATGATTCGCCGTGGAGAATCGGTTGGCCTCGTCGGACCGTCGGGTGGTGGCAAGAGTACGACACTCAAGCTTCTTGCTGCTCTGTACGAGCCGACGGACGGATTGATTGAGATCGACGGACGTTCGCTGACCGCGCTCAGCCGCAAGGACTGGTCGTCCTTGGTGGGGTTCGTGCCCCAACATCCAAGACTTCTCTTCGGATCGATCTCGGAGAACGTCCGGTTCTTTCGGGATGGCATCACGGATGATGAGATCCGGACTGCTCTCGAGGCTGCTGATCTCTTGGCCGAGGTTGAGGCGCTTGAGCACGGCATCGAAACGGTTGTTGGTCCTGGCGCGACTGCCCTCTCAGGCGGACAGATGCAGCGACTGGCGATTGCTCGAGCGCTTGTGGGTGGGCCTCAACTCATTGTGATGGATGAGCCCACATCGGCAATCGATCAAGAGTCGGAACGTGAAGTCGCTGCGGCAGTTGCTGCAGTGGCCGCCGAGGTGACGGTGGTCATAGCGAGTCACCGACCGCAAATACTGGAGCACTGTGGTCGCGTTATTGAGATCGGTCCGGAAGGCGTGATCAGTGAGCGTCCTCAGCCTCAGGCGGGAGTTGAGAGATGAACATCTACGAGAAAATTCAGGACCGTTCCGCAGTTGTCGCGGTGATCGGACAGGGCTATGTCGGCCTTCCGGTGGCGATCCGAGCGACCGAGGTTGGATTCAACGTCATCGGTGTGGAGCGCGACCGTGCTCGATTAATGGCCCTTCAGTCGGGTTCAAGCTTTGTCGAAGATGTGAGCGACGAGGCACTCGCAGATGCAACGCTACGTGGGTACCAGGCAGTCGCAAGTCTTCGGGATGCTCCGACGCCCGACGTCATCGTGATCAGTGTTCCCACACCACTCAGAGACGGACTTCCAGATCTCGGGTTCATCCGTGAAGCCGCGTTAGACGTCGGCGAGGTTCTTGCCCCAGGCGCATGCGTGATCCTCGAGTCCACGACCTACCCGGGGACAACTGAGGAGTTTCTGCTTCCAATTCTGTGTGAACGATCTGGACTTGGTCGAGGGGACTTCCTGCTGGGCTATTCACCTGAGCGAATTGACCCAGGCAATCCGAATTTCGGTCTCGTGAATACGCCGAAGGTCGTCTCCGGTCTCGATGAGGCCTCATCGGAAGCCGTCGCTGCTTTCTTCGGCGCGCTTGTCGATCAGGTTGTTCCCGTCGCCTCGTGTGCCGAAGCGGAGATGACGAAGTTGCTAGAGAACACGTTCCGGCACGTGAACATCGCATTGGTTAATGAACTTGCTCGATTCTCGGCCGATCTAGGTGTCGACATCTGGCGTGTCATCGACGCTGCGTCCACCAAGCCCTTCGGGTTCATGCGATTCACCCCAGGGCCGGGAGTTGGGGGTCATTGCCTGCCCATTGATCCGAGTTATCTCGCATGGCAGGTGCGTCAGCGATCAGGCCAGCCGTTTCGCTTCGTCGAACTTGCGAATGACATCAACGATCACATGCCCGACTACGTCGTCGAGCGTGCCATCTCGATGCTGAATGACGAGCGAAAAGCAGTTAACGGGAGTCATATTGTTGCGTTAGGTCTCGCCTATAAGGCGAACTCTTCCGATTGGAGGGAGAGCCCATCCCTGGCGGTGATCAGAAAGCTCCGTGCACTGGGCGCTCGGGTCACGGTTTGCGATCCCGTGATATCTCAGTCGACACCGGTGCCCGGGGACATAGTGATGAGCGGTCTTGACGCGATCAGCGGGGAGGTGGATCTTGCCGTGGTCCTCACAGCCCATGACCTCTTCGACTGGGACTGGGTTGCTCGCTCCTTTGCCCTGATCCTTGACACTCGCAATGTTCTTCGCGGGAGCGCGTTTCAGGGCGAGTGGCTGTAGCTACAACTCCGATGAAGGCGCTGGTTGAACTTCGGGCACGCCGGCGCTGGCTGCGGGCGCAGGGCGAGGTGCTCGCTGGAGACCTTGGGGAACTCAGTCGATTGGGTGCCCTCAGGATGGCCCTTTCGCGTCAATCGACTCATCCAGCTGAGATTGGACGGCGCTTTCTCGTTGACCACTCCGAGCAGAAGTCAGGTGGGACGGAGGAGATGTTCGGTGTGCGCTTGCCGGTCGTCAATCCATTTCGATGCTTTCGTGGCGTCGACCTTCGATTTCTCGTGCTCGTCTCACTGTTGTGTCCGCGCCGGCTCCAACGCGAACTTGTTGCCGCTGCGGTTGCGGAGTCGCTTCGTCGACAGGTTGACGACTCCGCCGAAACCTACCTCTGGAATCCTTACAACTTGGTCGGCTTTGCGCTCGCAGAACTTCTTCCAAATGTGCACGTGTACGTGCTCGCGCCCGAGTACCCACCGGTCCGCCGAGCCGTCGCAGTGCACTCAAGTCCAATGGTGCTCGACATTCAAGGCGTGAGTCAGGAGGCACGTCGATCGTTCGTTCGTCGACACAAGTTTGTATCCGATGAGATGAAGTTTGTTTTTTACCCCTCACAGGCATGGACGCTCGAGAGCGACGACTTTGAGGAGAGCGCACTTCTCACCCTCATCGACCGGGTTCGGGAGGTAGCGGAGGTCCCGCTTGAGGTCCGGCTGCACTATCACGACCTCAACGGGCCACTGCCGACCTCGCTCGTAGCGAGGATCGGCGACATCGTTGCCTCGGATGCGACGCCGTCTCTCTTGGCACTTTCCTCACGTCAGGTCTCGTTCAGTTGCCATTCGAGTATCGGCTACGAGTTGCTGAGCCTTGGTGTGGCTCATATCATCCTCGGCCCCCAACCTGACGGCCTAAGGGCAGCCCAATCGTCGATCGAACTCAACCGATGGTTTCATACCTCCCCGTCAGTTCTGCCGTCGCGATCACTCACTAAGTGGGCCGATCAACTTGCCGCGGCGTACCCGACAAGGGCAACCAGGGCAGGCAACGAGCTTGTGTTTGACGGCCGTAGGATCGCGTCATGGTGATGCTTGATTCGGAGGTGGCCACCGGGAGTTCATCGCTGCTCTCCTTGAGGAGGCGGTTTCTTCCGCTGATTCATCTCGCCTCCGACCTTGCCGTCTGGATCGTGGCGATTGTCGGCGGTACCTGGATTCGATACGAGTTCCGCCTCGACTTAGTCGCTCGGCGTGATCTTGCTGAAGTGATCCTCTTCGCGCTCGTCGCTCACGTGGCGGTTGGAGGCTTGGTCGGCCTTTACCGGCGGCGGTGGCGCTACGGGTCATTCGAGGAAGCGATCGCTGTTGCCGCCACGTACGCGGTATCCGGCGCCCTTGTCGCATCGTGGTCATTGCTCTTGCCATCGTCGGTCCCCCGTTCAGTGCCACTGATTTCGACGGCGTTCGCCGGCCTCATGGCGGTCGCCGGGCGTTCGATGTGGAGGCTTTGGAGTTCACGTTCTGATCGTCCGATAGAGGCTGCGCCCGTCGTGGTTATCGGCGCGGGGGATACTGCGGCTCAGATCGTGCGCGGCCTTCTTTCGAGCCGCACTTCAAGATTTGTGCCTGTCGCTCTCGTTGACGATGATCCGCTGAAGCGACGCCTGCGAATCATGGGTGTGCCCGTTGCTGGCGAACTGGCCTCCCTAGGCACGGTCTGTTCAACCTTTGGGGCTTCGGTGGCGGTGCTCGCCGTTCCATCCGCTTCGCAGAGGCTGAGGCGAGAGGTTGCGCGGATGGCGTCTGAAGCGGGAATCGAGTTGTTTACGTCCCCTTCGCTTGACGATCTCCTCATCGGTAGGGGTGATGCGTCAGCAAGCGAACTCCGGCCGGTGACTGAGGAAGACTTGCTTGGCCGGCCCCCTGCGGAGATCGACCCAGAGGAGATCGCCGCCTACATCCGCGGAGCCAGAGTTCTTGTCACCGGCGCTGGCGGTTCAATCGGCAGTGAGATCTGCAGGACGCTCGCCCGATTTGAGCCAGCCGATCTCGTCATGCTCGACAGGGATGAGTCCGGTCTTCACGCGACGCAGTTGTCGATTGACGGTCGCGCCATGCTTGAGTCGCCCAGCCTCAGGCTCGTTGATCTGCGAGACGAAGAAGCAACCAGACGTGTCTTCGAAGAGGTTCGGCCTCAAGTGGTGTTCCACGCCGCGGCCCTAAAGCATCTCCCACTGCTTGAGATGTACCCCGAAGAGGCATGGAAGTCGAATGTCGTTGCTACGCAGTCGCTGCTCACACTGGCGCTCGAGTTTGGCGTGGAGTGTTTTGTGAATGTGTCGACAGATAAAGCCGCCGACCCGACCAGCGTTCTCGGTCGCACGAAGCGCATCGGGGAGCGGTTGACGGCAGATGCGGCTCTGAGGGTTTCGGGTGTGTCGAGGTTCATCTCCGTCCGTTTCGGAAATGTGCTTGGATCCCGCGGCTCGGTGCTCACGGCCTTCGAGGCTCAACTCCGCAATGGCGGCCCAATCACGGTCACCCATCCCGATGTCACGCGCTACTTCATGACCATTGAGGAGGCTGCCCGGCTGACGGTCTATGCAGGAGCTATTGGTCGACCGGGAGAGGTGTTGGTGCTCGACATGGGCGAGCCGGTGCGCATCCTTGACGTGGCGAGGCGGTTCTCTCGCCGAGCTGAGCCTCCTCTTGACATCGCGTTTACGTCATTGCGACCTGGCGAGAAGGTTCACGAAGTGCTCTTTGGATCCGGCGAGCTCGATAGCCGGCCGATCCACCCGCTGATCAGCCACGTTGACGTGCCACCCCTGACGTGGGAGAGATGTCAGGGGGCGCAGGCCGATGATGTGCGTGAAGTGATCTCGGCGGTGCTCGCTGACGGGCCGCGAACTACGGCTTGATGTCAGTTGTTCTCGCGCTGTTGATTGCG
>Ga0255768_10006861_pt1 | contig 10748 bp, 14 predicted proteins | sample 071ome_33_FD_179983 | JGI IMG/M metagenome (GOLD analysis project Ga0255768, IMG submission 179983) | Coastal salt marsh microbial communities from the Groves Creek Marsh, Skidaway Island, Georgia - 071412AT metaG (version 2) | ecosystem: Environmental > Aquatic > Marine > Intertidal zone >...
AGGCCTGCAGAGCGGGGACCATGAATCCACGAAAGGGAATTGCATTGATAAATCCCTGCACCAAGCGACCCACATGGACTCGGGGAGCGCTACGCATACCGTCCGTGTGCTTGCCTTTGGCCAGGTCGCTGAACAAATCGGGGGGCGTCACCACGAACACACGGTGGACGACGGCACGACCGTCCGAGACCTCGTGATGGCCCTCGGCCTTGAATCTTGGATTCAATTTGGTCTTTCAGTGGCCGTGGACGGCACTCGATGCGACCTTGACACGCCGCTCAGCAACGGCGTTGAGCTGGCCTTGCTGCCCCCCGTGAGCGGCGGTTGATTGAGGCGTGCTGGACCTTTTGAAAGGAAAGGCTTGAACAACGGGGAGCGACACCGTACGATGAGGAAGGACCATGATCGGTGGACTCGGACCGCTTGAACTCACGATTTTGCTCGGCTTGTTTTTCGTTTTGTTCGGAGCGCAGCGCCTGCCCGAATTGGCGAACGCTCTGGGCCGTTCAAAGGGCGAGTTTCAGAAAGGCTTGACCGAAACCACCTCGGCGGTCAAGGCAGCCAGCACCGTTGCCGACCTCGAGGCCGGTGGCCGAACACCTGACCAGCAACTCATGGAGCGTGCAAAATCGGTTGGTCTTGACCCGGTGGGCATGGACGTCGACGAACTCCAAGCAAAAGTCAACGCTCTTGAGGCCTTGAACAATCCCGAAGAGACGGAATGAACTTACCCGCGGCGTCGCTTGACGAGCATGGGCGATCCGCACCGTGAGCATTCGCCTGCGGGCTGGTCCTTTGAGCGCTTGACATCGGCAGGCACGTCAGCCACGTCGCGACAACCCGTGCATCGCAACTCCCACATCCAGACCGCTTTGGACACCTTGTTGGCCACCGGCTCAACGGTTCCGCCGGCGTGCTTGTACGTGTTTTGCAACCGATAGTCATCGGTGACCAGATTGGCCTGCAAACCCAAGGCGAGCGCCAGAACGTCAACGTCGACATCGGACAAACGAGGCAAATCGCCGGTCTGGCTCGCCTGTTCGGTGGCGAGCGAACGCCATTCGGGAGGCACGGTTCGCCAATCCAACGCCACGGTTTCAATGAGCAAGGAACGGGATTCATTCAGGTTGCGAAGTTCCTGCTGTTGCGAGAGGGCACAGACACCCCCCGCAAGCCGCTCAACCGGCCAGTGAAGCAACGCCGCCGTGTCGAGAACCCGCTCCATGCCGTTGACAGCAGAACCCTCATCAAGAAGGCACCGCCCACCCCTATCTTCATGAAAGGCCAAGGCAACCCGAGGCCATGAGTTGGAAGGAGACCGTGCTCGAAGCCTTCGAGGTCTTCGGTCCCGCCAGTCTGTTTCTCCTGTCGTTCACCGAAGCGATCGTTCAACCGATTCCACCCGACCTCATGTACATCCCGATGCTCGCCAACGCGATGGGCGATGTCCCGCTCGTGCTTTGGCTCTGGTTGGTGGTGACGGTGGCGTCGGTGTTGGGTTCGCTGGTCGGCTACGCCATCGGCGAGCGCTGGGGGACATCGTTGATGCATCGGTTTGGCCAAGAACGGCAGTTGGTAAAATTGGAGACGTTGACCCAACGCTTTGGTTCGTGGGGCATTTTCATCGCCGCCTTCTCACCCATTCCCTACAAGGTGCTCGGATGGATGGCGGGCATGGGCCAGATGGCGAAACGACCCTTCATCGTGGCGGGGTTGTTCGGACGAGGCTTGCGATTCGGCCTCGAAGCGCTGCTGATCGGCTTGTACGGCCAGCAGGCGCTTGATGCCATGGCGTGGTTCTTGGACAACGAAATTCTGCTTGGCGTTGGCCTTCTCGCCTCCGGGGCCATCGTCTTCGTGATGTGGCGATGGTGGGTCGGCTTGGGCCATCAAAACGAGAACCTCGCTTGAGCCGCTGAAACGGGAACGGTTATCAACGGGCCACGGATGGGCGCATTACCGCTGGTGTGGTGTAGTCAGGTCCATCATTACGGGTTTTCATCCCGTCGACCCGGGTTCGAATCCCGGCACTAGCATAACAGGCTCGCAGCACACCGTTTTTCCCGTTTTTCCAAGAGCATTTATATCAACTCGCTGCTTTGGTACATCATGTCCAACCAACGGGACCGAAAGATACGCCGTTTCATGCACGGGCGCGGAAAGGGCTGGAAAACGAAGGGTTCCAAATCGAATCAACAGCGTCATGCCGTTCCCGCACAGACCATGAATCAACATCACGTCAAGCGCCTCGACATCAACAAAGTGGACCTTCACAACCACGGGTTGCATCAAGCGAAGAAGCGAATCAAGGAAGAATGCAAATACGCCGGAAGAGACCAAACGGTTCAGTTCTGTCATGGCTTCAACAGCGGCACACAGATTCGGGATTTCATTCGAAACGGGCAGCTCCAACAGGCGCTGAACGACATGGGAATCGAAGGTGCGATTTGGCACACCGACCCTGGAAACACGTGGTTTAACCGAACGTAACCGCTGGGCAAACGTCCGCTACGAGAAGGTTAAGTCGTGCCGCCGATAGCCACATCCATGGTCACCGTAGGAGACACCGCACCCGCCTTTACCCTCACCGCCACCGACAAGAGCAAGGTCAGCCTGAGCGACCACGCAGGCGGTCGAGTCGTCCTTGCGTTCTACCCGGCGGCCTTCACGGGCGTGTGCACCACCGAGTTGTGCACCTTCCAAGATTCGATGGCCCAATTGAACGACATCGGCGCCACCGTGTTCGGTGTGTCGGTTGATTCGCCCTTCGCCAACGGGGCGTTCGCCAAAGAGAACGGCCTTGAATTCACGCTGCTTTCCGACGTGCACCGCGAGATGATCACGGCCTACGGGATGACCTTCGAGAACTTCGTCATCGACGGCTACACCGTCGCCAACCGAGGCGTGGTGATCGTCGAGGGCGACGGAACGGTGGGCTACGTTTGGACCTGCGAAAGTTTGGGCGAAGAACCCGACTATGCGGCCATCATCGCTCACTGCTCCCAGTGAATCAAGCCAACGTTCCGTTTTGGAAGTCGACCATCGCTTGATGGATTTCTTCACGCGTGTTCATCACAAACGGCCCGTATCGAGCGATGGGCTCGTCGATTTCAGGGCCGCCGAGCAGGAGGCACTCACCGCCTTCGGGTCCAGCAACGAGGGTAAGCACATCGCCTTGGGAGAGGATTCCCAATCCACCGTCCTCCAACGTGCGCTCGCCGATTTCAAACGCTCCGCCAAAGGCGTAGACCATCAGGTTGTGCTCGGTTTGAGCGGCATGCACGAACGTGGCACCCGGCTTCAACTTCAGATGAATGAAGGTGATGGGGATGACCGTATCGATCACCGCTTCCACCCCCAAGGCCTTCCCTGCGATGACTTTGGCCCACACTTCGCCGTTTGGAGAGGTGACTTCGGGGATGTCTTGTGACGGAATGTCTTGATACCGAGGCGACATCATCTTGTGGGCTGCGGGCAGGTTCACCCAAATCTGGAAACCGTGCATACGACCGCCGTTTTCCATCATGTGGTCTTGGGGGAGTTCGGAGTGAATCACCCCTCGTCCGGCCGTCATCCATTGAACGTCGCCGGGGTTCAAATCTCCCGAATTCCCAGCGGAGTCGGCGTGTTTCATGCCGCCAGCCAAGAGGTAGGTGACCGTTTCAAAGCCGCGGTGCGGGTGGTCGGGAGCGCCAACGGCCTCCCCCGGACCGTAGGTCACCGGACCCATTTCGTCCAGCAGGAGAAAGGGGCTCATCAAACGGCCCATCGCCACCGGTCGACGCACCTTGAACCCGCCTCCTTCAAGCACCGTGTGGGTGGGTACGATGGAGCGGAGGGCACGTTGCATGGATTCACCTCACCAAATTGTTGAGAATGGCGTCAACGGTATCGGGGTTGGCCGCTTTGTTGCGGGTGACCACCAAGGAGCGCCCGACGACATTGCAGCCAAGGAAGGAAAACTGCGCACGCATCGCCATGATGACGTGCTGGCCACCGCCCCCTGAATGGGTGGCCAAAGCAACCGTGCGGTCACGAAACAAACGCCTGAAATCGTCGCCTTGGCGGCTGAGCCAAGCGATGGTGTTGTTGAGCACCGGGGGATAGGAGCCGTTGTACTCGGGTGCAAACACGAACCAAGCATCTCCTTTCTCAAGCCGTTCCATCAACTCGTCCATTCCAGGCAAGGCGCCGATTTCCTTCTCACGGTCGGCGGTGTAGATCGGGAAGTCGTAGGCATTCAAGCGAACAACATCAACCGAGTGTCCTGCTTCTTGGGCTCGTTCGCCCACGGACTGCGCCAACGCCACGTTGTTGCCGTCGGAGGCCACGATGAAGGTCAGGCTGGCCATGAACTGGCGGGGGGTCATCGGCTATATGAGGAGCAGTATTGCATCCGATACCCGAGAGGATCAGCCTTGGTCAAGCGCGTGAAAGGCCGCCGTAAAGCGTTCCATCCACGCCTCCCTTGACACCGAGGATTCCCCCGCCATGATGTCTTGGTGCGCCTCAAAATAATGCGGCATCATGGCCGTGAGCATTTCGCGCAAGGTCGCTGCCTCAAAGGAAACGGCGCCGCAATCAATGCACGCCATCCTCACCATGCTATCTCCACGGCTGAGAGACTACTTGAACTTCGCTCGGACGACCCAAAGCATCTCATAAGACGGGAACGCCAACGAAGGCATCAAGAACCACGGGCAACCGAGGAATCTTGTGGCTGAAGAGTTGATTCTTGAGCATGCTGAACGTGCAGACACGGACTTTCTGGTGTACACGGGAAACTTCTGCGGCTACTGCAGGGCGTTGAAGAATCTCCTCAACACAAAAGAACTGACCTTCACCGAGCACAATTTTGACGAACATCCTCCCGAAATGCGAATCGCCGTCGTTCAAGCAACTGGACATCGAACGGTCCCCGTGGTGTTTGACCTCCGAGGTGAGCAAACCATGTTCATCGGCGGGTTCGATGAGACCAAGCGCTACCTCAAGTGAAGGTGCAAAGCCACTCGTGGAGCGCGTCGTGGTGCTCCAAGGGAATCATGTGGCCCTTGGGATGCTCAACCAACTCAACGGACCACCCTGCCGTCTCGAAAAGATGCGCAATGGCCCAGCCGTCTTCGATGGGGACGCGAACGTCTTTCTCACCGTGCATCCAAAACATCCGCTTGGCTCCGAGTTCTTCGAGGCGAAGACGAAGCTCCATCGGGCGAACCAGACGGGTTCCCATGCAGATCACGCCTTCGATGCGGTCGGCGATGGGCAGTTGGAGCAGTTCCTGAGCCATGGCGCCGCCTTGGGAGAATCCACCCACCACCAACGGGCCCATCGGCGCCTCTTCGGCGATCAGGCGTTCCAATTGCGAAAGGCTGGCATCGACGTCCATCAATTCACGGCGTGAAAGGTTGAGGCGACGGGTCACATCGGCATCGAAGTCCTCGTATCGCCACCATGTGAACCCGCGCTGAGGGTGGCGGAACCGCGCTTCGGGGACGAGGAGCGTCCAACCTTCGGGGAGGATTTTCTCGGCAAAGGGACGCATCATGGAGGCGTCCCCGGTCATGCCGTGCATCATGATGAGCGTGGGCATGGCAAAGCCTCACAGCGTCCATTGAGTGGCGATGGCGCCCGCCACTTTCAGATGCAACGACGAGTCGCCGCCTCGCAGCGTGACGGTGAGCGAGTAATCCCCGCTGATGGAGGGAACGGTTCCGATGGCGCCTTTTTCGGTCGCACCCGAACCCCAAGCACGGGTCAAGGGAGAAGCCCCTTGGTGGTCTTTCATGGTCAGGGTGCCCGAACCGCCGCTGGCGATGCTCACGTCGAGGTACCAAACCAACACGTCCCAATCTTCACCGTCGGGATGGCCGCTGTCGAGGAAGGAATCGTAAATGTCGTTGTCGTTTTGCTCGTACATGCTGTCAAGCAAGTCACGCGCTTGGTAGAAATGCACGTCCCCTTCGTATCCCGATTTGGCTTGATTCAAGGTCATGCGAAGTTGTTCAACCGAATCGCTATCGGTCCACACCAGGGATTCAAGGAACCCCTCACGGCCGCTAAAGCCGTAGGTCAAACGGTGCCCTTCATCGGATTGGGCGACCACGTCCGCCACGCCGTTGTAGATGGAGGTGGTTTCCGCCGTCCATGCTTGGCCAAGCAACGTAAAGGTCCACGTTTGCCCCACCTCCCACGGGAAATTGAACACGGGTTGGGCTTCACCTTGTTCGTACACGGAGAGAGCGTCCATGGTGATTCGTCCGAGGAAGGGGTTGTGATTGATGACGGCGTGGCGCTGAGCTTCCCGCTCGCTCGAGATGCCGAGCCGGTAAAGCCCGTCATCCTCCGATACCTCAGCGACCACAAGCCGGGCGCTGTCTTCACCAAACTGAGGCGTGCTGAAGGTGTACAACCATTGGTCGCCGACGTCCCATGCGGGGAGCACGAGTTCGTCCGCCGTGGTGTTGCCTTGTCCACCTGAATCGACCGTAGGCCCTTCCAAGCAACCGGCAAGGCTCAGCGAGGCCATCAGTGCAACCAGCATCCACGGTCCACGCATGATGGACTCACCGGACCGGTCCTTGAAAGCCTAACGCTTTCCGTCGACGGAAGGTTTGGCTTCAAAGCAAACCATTCTGGGTCATCTTGCCAGCGCCAGCGAGGACGACGGCAACGATGGACATGAGTTTGATCAGAATGTTGAGCGAAGGGCCCGAGGTGTCCTTGAACGGGTCACCGATGGTGTCACCGATCACCGCTGCATCGTGGGCTTGGTCGCCCTTCTTAGCGCCGGGAATGTGGTCTTGCTCAATGGCTTTCTTGGCGTTGTCCCAAGCACCGCCGGCGTTGGCCATGAAGAGGGCCATGAGCACGCCGGTCACGAGCGAACCGGCGAGGAGACCGCCCAAAGCATCCCAGCCGAGAACATAGCCGACGAGAACGGGGGCGACGACAGCAACGACACCGGGGCCAACCATCTCACGGAGAGCGGCCTTGGTGGAGATGTCAACGCAGGTCTGCGAGTCAGGCTTCACGCCTTCCTTGCCTTCGAGGAGACCGGGGATTTCCTTGAACTGGCGGCGGATTTCAACCACCATGTCGCCGGCAGCCTTGCCGACCGAGGTCATGGTCATGGCAGCCACGACGAAGGGCAGGCCGCCTCCGATGAGAAGGCCGACCACGACCATGGGGTTGGTCAGGGTCAGGTCCAGGTTGTCCGGACCGATGGCCGAGGTGTAGGCGGCGAAGAGAGCGAGGGCCGTCAACGCAGCGGAGCCGATGGCGAACCCTTTGCCGACCGCAGCCGTGGTGTTGCCGATGGAGTCGAGTTCGTCGGTGATGGCTCGGACGTCGTCACCCAGTCCGCTCATCTCAGCGATCCCGCCGGCGTTGTCAGCCACAGGGCCGTAGGCGTCGACGGTCATGGTCACACCGACCGTGGCGAGCATGCCCATGGCGGCCATGGCGATGCAGTAGAGCCCGTAGGTTTCGCCGCCCAACTGGTTAGCGCCTAGAATGCCGGCGGCGATGAGCACGACGGGCACGAAGGTTGACATCATACCGACGGAAAGACCGGCGATGGCGTTGGTTGCAGGTCCGGTTTTGGACATCTCACCAATGTGAGGGATGGCCTTGGTTTTGATGCCCATTACGGGCTCAATACCCGTGTAGTACTCGGTGACCAGACCGATGAGGATACCGACGATGCTGCCGAGCACAACGGAGTGCATAATGCCCATTTCGACGTTGATGAGGCCTTGGCTAATGGCGGCGTAACCGCCGATCCAAAAGAGCAAGGCGCCGATGAAGGTGGTGTTGCGCAAGGCAACCGCTGGGTCTTTTCCGTTCTTGAGGAAGGCCATGGAAAACACACCGACGATGGAGGCGATGTAGCCGATGAAGCCCAGAAGAATCGGCATCATCACGTAGTCAACGCCCCAGGTGTCGGCCGTGCTCTCGGCCGTGCTGGCGATGATCATGGCGGCGATGATGGAGCCAACAAAGGATTCGAAGATATCAGCACCCATACCGGCCACGTCACCGACGTTGTCGCCAACGTTGTCAGCGATGACACCGGGGTTGCGAGGGTCGTCTTCAGGAATGCCGGCTTCGACCTTCCCGACGAGGTCAGCGCCCACGTCGGCGGCCTTGGTGTAAATGCCGCCACCCACACGAGCAAAGAGCGCGATGGAAGAGGCACCCATACCGAAGCCAGCAGCTGCGGACAGGTCAGCGCCACCTTCAGCGTCGAGCCAAAGAGCAACGAGCGAGATGCCAAGCAATCCCAAGCCACCCACGGAGAGACCCATCACAGCACCGCCGTTGTACGAAACGGCGAGCGCCCCTGCACGGCCCTCGGATTTGGCGGCCATGGCGGTTCGGCCGTTGGCCGAAGTTGCCGCACGCATGCCGGAGAAACCGGCGAGGACGGAAGCAATCGCCCCGAGGAAGAAGGCAATGGCCGTGTTGGCGCCGTTGATGATGGCCAGCAACCCGCCGACGACCACACAGAAGATGGCGAGCACACGGTACTCGGCGAAGAGGAACGCCATGGCACCTTTTTGGATTTCGTCTGTGATGTCAGCGACCACTTTGTTGTCGATCTTCACTTTGTTGACTTGCTGGTAGAGCACGAACGCAATCACCAAACCGAGGGCGCCTGCGCCTGCTGAAATCAGTGCAATATTTTCCATCATCAGTATCACCTGTTGCCCTGCGCCACTTGAGAACCCTTCATAAGCCGTTCCCACCAAAAACGGCCCTTTGTTTCGGTTTTCAAGTCCAGCAAGCCGTCGCAGAGCGAGTTCCTGCGGGGGCAATCGTTCAAAGAGGGGGAAGCGGTCCCCGCACCATGGTCATCACAGCCGAGGAAATCCTTGCTGAAATCGGGCCCGTTCAAGCGGTGCTTGACGAGCACGACGGCGTGGTCACCGTCATCGATACCTCCGAAGGCAACATCATGCTCTCGCTCGACGGCGGATGCACGGGTTGTTCATCCACGCCGATGACGGCCATGCAGATTTACTACTCGCTGAAAAAACTCGAGGCCGTCAACGACGTCATCTTTGTCAACGGAGAGCTGCCGGAATACATGCGGACCTTTATCGACCAAAAAATGGCCAAAGAAGCTCATGAAGGGGACGCAGACGGAGAGAAGAATGACGAAGGCCCTCAGGGCGAAATCGTTTGATCACTCCTCTTCCTTCATGCGACCGATGCTGTGCGGGTTTGCACCAAACGAGACGTTCTCTCCCTTGATGTTCATCCGAGCCGAGAGCGCCAGAATCACACAAAACAAGGCCAACGGGCGGGGAAGGTAACTCGAACCCCACAGCGAACCCCCCACGCTCGGGAGCACCCACAGCACGATGGCAGCAGCGATGAGCAGGACGAAAATGAGGTTCTGAGCCGCCGCTTCGGCCTTCGGTGACCGGGAAAACGTCGCGATGAAGGTGAACAGCACCGCCGAGAGACCGCACAAGACCTCCGCCACGACCTCAACCAGCGCCGCCTCAACCATGGCCTTCCCACACGCGCTTGCTTCTTGAACATGGGGCTTGGCGAACCTTTGTAGAGGGTTGACAGCCTCTTGCGTCCATGGCCGGCGGCTCGTTTGCACTTCCAAAACCACGACCGAACGGTCCTCCCTTTTTCTCTCGCAACCAGGTTGCGAACGTGCTTCACCAGGTGGCCGTCCTGCTCGAACTCCAAGGAGCCAACGTGTTTCGCGTCCGTTCCTACCAGAACGCCAGCCGCATGCTCGGCAGTTTGACCGAAGACCTCGGTGAACTGGTGGCGAGCGGTGAAATCTTCGACATGAAAGGCATCGGAAAAGGCCTTGGCAGCGCACTGAGCCAAGCCATCGGCGAAGGAAAATGGCCCGACGACTGGGTCGACCTGCACACCTCAACGCCGCCCGGACTCATCGAGATGCTCGGCATCCCGGGCCTCGGCCCCAAGCGAATCAAACTCATGGCGGATGAACTCGGCGTTGACTCGGTGGCCAGCCTCAAGCAAGCCGCTTTGGACAACAAAATCGCCCCGATGAAGGGCTTCGGCGCCAAATCGCAGCAACGCATGCTCGACGGGATTGAACTCCTCTCCCGATTCCGTGCCCGCCGTCGCCTCGACATCGGGTTGCGCTACGGCGAGGCCTTCCAGCGAAAGATTGCGGCCTTGGACGGCGTTCATCGTGCAACCCTCGCCGGCAGTGCCCGGCGTCGAAAGGACACGATTGGCGATCTTGACGTCGTGGTGGCGGTCGACGAAGCCGACCACGAATCGGTGGCGAACGCCATCTTGAACCTCGCCGGAATCGCCGACGTCAAAGGAGCAGGCGATTCAAAGATCAGCTTGATTCTGGACACCACGATTTTCGATGAATCCTTCACGGTGGGCCACATTGACCCCAACGTGCTCGATGCGATTGGAGGCGACGATTACGAACAACTCGAGGCCGGGGGCACCATCGATGCTCAGGTTCGTCTGGTCCCGCCCCACGTGGAACCGTTCACCTTGGCCTACTTCACCGGAAGCAAAGAGCACAACATCGCCATGCGCCAAAGGGCCATCGACCGAGGTTTGCGCTTGAACGAATTCGGCCTCATCCCCGAAGCGAAGGCAGGGGAACTCAAGGGCATGGACGCCGCCGTTCATTCGCTCTCAGCCGCGGACGAAGCCGCCATCTACGCCCACCTCGACTTGGCGTACGTCCCGCCCGAACTGCGTGAAGACATGGGTGAAGTGGATGC
>Ga0255768_10006864_pt1 | contig 10744 bp, 11 predicted proteins | sample 071ome_33_FD_179983 | JGI IMG/M metagenome (GOLD analysis project Ga0255768, IMG submission 179983) | Coastal salt marsh microbial communities from the Groves Creek Marsh, Skidaway Island, Georgia - 071412AT metaG (version 2) | ecosystem: Environmental > Aquatic > Marine > Intertidal zone >...
ACTCGGAATTATCAATAAGATTGTCGGTAGTATCTACCGCAAGACAAAAACCAGGAACTAGTAGCGCTAATGCTACCTTTCGCAATAATACGGATGACCTAAGCATTTTTTCTTATCATGCTTTGCTTTAAATATTTCTGATCTCTTGACCTCTTTTGCTAATACTGATTTTTCGTATTCAAGAGCGCCTTCTGGCACTCGATCAAGATTTGCAAGCCATGCTTGTTTTGCGTTTTTGCCAATTAGGCCATTAATTGGGCAGTATGTGCCAGCGTCCCACATTGATTGAAATACTCGATGATCCGCCATACATAATAATGAAACTGCGGCAACCTTCATCCCCATAGCGTATAACTGTTTTGACAATTTTAAGTTTTCACAGTTAACGTCACGGATAGTTGTTGCGCCAGATATTCCAAGTATCTGAGTCTGCACCGCACCGGCAACTCCAGTTGTACAAATATCGGTATTGTTCACAATTACATTTGGAGAGTGTGCGCTGTTTACTGTTTTATCTACAGTAGTAGTCCCGACTGTATTTGATGAGCTAGAAACCGTACTAGATACAGTGCTACTTACAGTATCTGTCGCGGTAGAAGTTGCAACTGGGATAGTTAAAAGTAGCGCTAGTAGTAGTTTTCTCATCGGAATAATGGACTCTTAGGTTTAGATTTCTTAGCTATTTTTGCTAATTTTTTACGTTTGCTTAACTTTCTTCTTTTAGGAATTGGTTTTGGTTTTGAATCAAAAGATTTAACTTTGGCCATTACTTGTCAGCCTTTCCGTCAATCTTTGCGTCGATAGCATCTAACTTATCAATAACTCTATCGACAAATCTTTCAAATTCTTGGCGTTTAACATAGCTTCCGGCGACCAACACTTCTACTTCACTGAGTCTTGTTTGAAGCCTCGATTGAGCCTTCTGTATGTCTCGTATAGAACTCCATATGCTGTTTATAAGAAATCCCAGAGATGTAGTGGCTATACCAAAAACCCAGTTGAATAAAGTTTGATCCATCAGTATGTTCCTTCCCATACTCTTAATTTACTAAAGTCGCCAGATAGTATCTTGCGCTTAATAACTTCTTTGGCCGCCTCATGATCAGACCAGCTAATGCCAGCTTCCTTGAGCCATTGCGCCATTATATGCAAAGGAATGCGTCCTACCAGTCTTTTATCGCCAGTCTGTCCTAATCCCGCATCTTTTATTTCCTTGACAGAATCTAAAACTGGCTGACTGTCATACACTCTCTCAATGGTAAGAGTATCTCCACCGTCGTCGTGATGAACTATTTCTTTAATTTTCAAAACAAACTCCTAAAAAAAGGGGGGCATTTAGCCCCCCCGTATCAATTAAGATACTGTGTTGTCAAATACGCCGCCATGTGCTTTCTCGTTGTTACATACGAGAGTTAGCTCGGTTACGACTTGACGCTTGGTGTTGTCACCAGTTTTTGCAAGCTCAGTGTTTGAAGTTCCGCGAAGAACTGCAACTGACCACATGTCATCTTGCATGATGAACACGTCGCGTGAACGGTTCTCACGAGATGGAAGGAACTCAATTGTTCCCCAAGGCGTGACGTACACGTCGAGTGATTTAACAACTTTCATGTCACCAGCCTGAACTGCTGAACGCTGATTGTTGTTACCAGTAAATGCAAGAGCTTTGTTCATCTGGAATGCTGAAAGATAAACAGTGTCTGGCTTGCCACCAGCTTCCCAAATTGACTGCATAACACCGTCAAAACGAGTTTGATCAAACGCTTGAAGCGTAGTCGTCTCGTCTGTACGAGCGTCAGTTCCGTCACCAGTTGGATCTGCACCTTCGTTATCACCAAAGTCGGTGTTAGTGATCAACCATGCAGGAGCGCCAGCAAGTTCACGAGCAGTTGAGCCATCGCCAGCAACGCGAGCGTTGTTGTCGAAAAGTGCTTTCTCAATGTCAAGTTTCTGCTCTTTAGCAGTCTTGAGCATTTGATAAGCAATCTCAGATGCGCGACCAGCTTTGTTCAAACCTTTGTCAGTATCAGGAATGATAACTGCGTTCTTAAAGATTTGAGTGTAGTTACCACGACGTACAGTTGCTGTACGAGCGTTAGCAGTTGTGTCGTCGCCTTCAATGTGAGCGTTAGCCGCAGAAGAGCGAAGAGCATCTGTTTGCCACTCATGGTAAGTGTTGGTTGCTTTTACCTTTTTTGCTTTAGAGTAAAAAGGTGTATCTTCTGGAGATACGTCATAAATGATATTAGAAAGATCCTCTCTAATACCAACAGCATCATAGCTGTCAAAAGTGTTACTTGGTTGTGCCATTTTAATTTACCTCAAAGTTATTCATTAACAATAAAGCTAAGTGCATCTTCGATGCGACCGCTTTGTTTAAATTTGGCCCGTTGCCGTTCCATTGCTTTCTGGCGCGGATTTTCAACTTTCTTTGCCCCAGGCTTTATGACTGGTTTCGCGCCCTTGACTTTCGCCTCGGCTTTCGACTTGCCATCCATCATATTCCTGTACTTTGTGGCATCTGCTAAGATCCTAGCCGCCCTGCTATCTATTAGTTCCTCCATATCTTTATGGGTGTAACCATAGTATTCAGTAGCTAACTTATACATCCTAGTTTTCAGAGATTCAGATTGTTTCGGATCTTTTAACTCAGGCACAAGTTCTAGCAATTTAATTGCCTCTTGCTGAGTATAGTATTCCTTAGCTCTTTTTTCGGCTTCTTTTGCATAATGCATTTCTTCTGCAATTTGCCTTCTTTGAGCTTCATATTTCTGAATGTCCTCTTCATACTGGGCTTTTGCTTCCACATATCCTAATGGATTTTCGTCGAAGAGAGCCTTTGTAGGTGCTTTTGGTTGTTGCAGAATTTGACCAGATTGATACATCTGTTCTAGTTGAATTACGTTCTGCCGTCTAGCATTGAGATCGCCGTACATTGACTCAAGTTCTTTTTTAGACTGAGCAACTTCTTGCATTCCCTTTTGGATATACTTTTGGCCTGAATAACCTCGCTTTAGATCCTCTAGGCTTACCTGTTGTTCCACGCCATCAACCTTGACGGTGTGCCAAACTGGTTCCTCAGAATCGGCTTCGTCATCAGCCTCTTCGTCACTATCCTTCGCTTCGACTTCTACTTCCTCTTCCTCGCTGTCGTCGACCTCAGCGTCATCTACCTCATCCGATACCTCTTCTGACGCTTCCATTTCTGGAGTGGCATCTTCGGAATCAGTAACTTCTTCTGTCTCTACTTCTTTTGTCTCTACTTCTTCTGGCTCGTCAGGTTGTACAATAAGTCCAACTGCTTGCTCAATACTTCCGTCAAATTGGTTTTCAGTCGTGTCAGACACGGTGCTTATCTCCCTTAGTTGTTTTTGTCAAAGATTTTTTCGTCAGTTAAAACTGAGTTAATGTAATCCTTGACTTCGCTTAATGCACAAATAACGTTGTGCGCCTTTTCTAGATCCTTTTCAGTAGAGTTTGAGTTTAAAAAAATTGCAACTTGTTTAGATTTAACAGCCTCTATAACTGAGATAAAAGTCTCGTCGTTTTGAAGCTGTCTAACCTTTGATGCTTTATCTTTAATGTTCATTAAAACCTTCCGCCAGTAACAGCTTGAGCAGGAGCTTGATCTGGATATCTAGGAGCCTGTTGAGCCTGTTTTATAGCCTCAACATCAACTTTTGCTCCATATTGCCCAAGTACTTTAGCGGCCTCAATAAGCAAATCTTGATCCATCTTATCGCGCTCTCTGTCATCCTGCGCAATAGCTTTTTGAGCATCGACTTGCATCTTGACCAAATCTGTCTGAGCTTTAACCTGAGCTTTGAGTTGCTCTGCTTGCACCATTGCATTTCCTGGATCAAGTGGCTGAGGCCTCTGTGATGCTTCCATCATCTTCATCTGAATCAACTGTTGCTCAAGTTGTTCGTTCATTGGCGAGAAGTATCTGTCACTATTTCTAACGCCAGCAACGGCCAACATATCCGCCAACGTATTGCGAATTAGCGTCATCGTTACCAAGCCATTGCCTGGGCCATATGTTTGCCATATCTGCATCTGTAGCCCTAGAGCTTGTTGCAGTGCGGCGGCCTTTTGATCGTCTTGCCCAGTGCCTAATCCGACATTACACATAACGTCCATATTGGTGTTCCACGAGCGTGGATCAATAGGCACAAACTGGCTATTCATACGCATTAATTGCTCTTCGTCACTGTTCTCTACAAACAGCTTCAACATGAGCTTAAATAAGCGCCTCATGCCGCCTTCTGCCAGATTCCTTGCCATTACCTCTACCTGAGCCGCGCCGCCTTGTGCGGTCAACTGAGCCGCCGTAGCGGTAGTGTTCTGTAGGGCATCTGGATCTAGGCCCATAGCGGCCCTAGAAACGCCTGTCTTGCCCTCAATCATCTGATCCATGTACTGGATAGCAGAAAGCGTTTGCGCGGCTACAAACGGCACAGAAATGTCCTGAATGGCGTTTGGAGACTTCATGCGGATAATACCGCCAATCTCGTTATTCAAAAGATCGTCTACATTGACCTGATTTTCTACAAATCCAATCCTTGGATTGTTAGTCAATGCCACGTTATCCAGCACTCCGCGAAGCATAGCCGTAGATGCGTCTTGATCTGTCATGATCAAATCAGCTACGGATCTTCCAAAAAATGCGTGCGGCTCTGGATCTATCTCAAATATTGCAAATGGGACTTCTGTCCAAGGCTCATAATCCAATAGCTGATAATCGTTACCGCCAAGCGTAAATTTATATAGCTGTGCAACTCCAGTGCCTTCAATATCCATCTTCATGTAGGCTTCGGTAATCGCCACCAGCTTCATTGACAAGTCTGGCGTTTGATCATCCTCGTCCATCTGGTATCCGCGACGCTCAAAATCTTCTTGCTCTGAGTATGTGTCACTTGAGCCAATTCCGGTTAGCTTTGAGACTTGATCAAAATCGTATCCCATGTTTACAACGTCAGATACGCGCATTTCGGTGCGGTGAGCTATGACATAGAAGTCATCAATTGATCGAGCGTTTCTGTCCACCATAAATTCCTCTGGCGGGACAGATTCAACCATCATGCGCCCTTTTTCATTCTTTCGTATAACCGTGACAGAATGTTCTCTAGCTTCCATCTCCATGCCCATTTCATCAATGAACATAGAACTTTCTTCGCTATGCTCAATAACTTCAACGTCATCTTCACTAACAATTGCGGTAAATTCATCATCGGTTAAATTCGTATAAGAGTATGTTTCAGATTCTGTATATTTGTCCCAATATACCTTCAGAACTCCAACTTTCTTGACTAATGCGTCGTGAAATGCGTCATTTACGATGCGGTATCCGCCAAGTTCGCCAAATGCCCAGTGCATGTATTGAGTGGCCATTTGAGCAGTTGATACATCTTCTGGGCCTTTTGGCACATACTCAACCGGCTTATCGGTAGATAAGAATACGCGCATAAGGCTTGGCTTGATAGCTCGAACCGTGTCGCGTACTTTAGTAGCAACTACTTTCGATCTGCCGTCCTCTTGGCCAATATCCACTTCGCCATCAAAGTAGCGTTGTGCCTTAATCCTATCTTCTGCTATTTCGCTTTCAATGAAGTCAACAGCATCTTGCACAGCATTCTGCACAATGCCTTCAATCTTCGTTTTATCCATGCGCTCTGGCTTCATTTATATTCCCTTATGGCATTATAGATTCTACGGCTGACTCAACGCCTTCAGCAACTCCGCCTGCTTGTTGCGCCGCATAAGTTTGTATGGCCCTAATTAATTGATCTTTAGTTTCTGGCCCTAGTTTTGGATTTGCCAAAACTTCTTCAATCATTTTATTTACTCTTGCGCTTTGAGATCCTCTGGCCATGCCTCGTCCGGCGGCAGATGCTCCAGTTGACAATCCAGCTACAAGTGCCGTTTTCCCTAAATCTCCAGTTAAAGCATAAGTGCTTCCTGGAAGCGCGGCCCCAGTAGCCATTCCAACAATTCCTCTACCGCTAAATCCAAATTGTTGCAAGAATCTCCCCATAGACTGTGCGGTTGTTTGTTTAGAAGCATTTCGTATTGCTTCTATTTCTTTTTCATTAAATAAAGGCTCAAAACCTTTGTCAATTCTATTTAGCAAGTTTCTAAGTCTACCTTGCACAAGTTTATATGCATCTCCACCTTGATCAATTGCATTTTGAGCAATATTCAATTCAGTTAGTATTTTGTTAGCGTTTGAAGATCGTCTCCACAACTCATTGGCCGTTTGGAATTCTGGGCCAAGTTGAGATGAAATTCTGCTTTTATATTGATTCCAAATAAAGCCAAGCATTGCCTTTTCTGCACCTTCAGCATCCTCAATAGCATTTTGAATACTTAATCTGTCAGACATTGCTTGAGCGCCGCTAACATAATTTTGGCGATCTCTTCCTCTCAAAGTGCTTAATATTTCTTTTGTTTTTTCAAAATCTTTTTTAATTACTTCTCTTCCAGCATCGTCTATAAATGTATGTCCATTTTGTTTTGCAAAGTTAAATGCATCATTCTCCAATCCTTGAAAAATAGTTGGATCTATTGCTAGATTTTTATTATTACGAATTTGAGAATAAAGATTATCTGCTTCTTTTCTTACTCCAGAAGAATATACTTGATATGGATTTGTGCCTTCAAATTTTTGAAAACCTTTTGATATTCCAGTTTTTAATAAACCAGGAGCTACAGACGATGCAACACCTATGATTGGCTGTAACCATTTTGGAATATCTCCATCAGTCAATTCCAAAGCGGTTTGCTCTCCGCCTGCGGCAGTTAAAGCTGATCCAATTTGTCTTACTCCACCTACTCCTGGAACAGCAACAGATCCTGCGGCATACTCTGCGCCTCTTCTGGCGAATCTTTCTGCGCCAGTTTGTGGGGGCATTTCTGACGGGCCTTTTTCAAACTTTAATGTATCAACATTAAAAGAATATGGATTCTCCATAAAATCCAATGTTTCTTTTATCATTTGAGATCCCATTGCAGGCGTTTCACTTACTGGAATCCCCAAAGCACCCATAGCTGAATTAACAGCATCAACAGGTAATCCAACAAGATTAGCTAGTCCAGTATTTATTCCTCCAAGAATTTGAGTTCCAAGTCCGCCGCTTGGCGTGTTTTGAGAAATCTTAACTGCCTCTTTAGCATCAAATGCGGTTATATTTTGAGATACATCTGATCTTGGATCTTTAATGCGAAAAGTTTTTGGATCTCTTGTTTCAGATTGAAACTTTTGAACCGCCATATCTTTTGTATCAGCCCATACTTGAACAGCCTGTCCGGTGTTTGGATTTTTAAATTTATATATAGGCATTATTGAACTTCCTCAATTTCGTATTCAATACCGTCCTTTGTAACTGTTCCAGCACCTTGTGTGGTTGTGCTTTCAGAGTATTGAGCTTTTTGTTCTTCAAGCCAATCTTGCATTTCTTTGTAATTATTAAATTCTCTTCCAAATATAGTTTCTGGAGATTGAATTTTTTGCATATTTCTTTGTTCTGCGTAAGGGCCATAAACTCCTGAATCAAGATACTCGTTATATGTATCAATAGTGCCTCTTTGAATTTTTTGTCTCAAATAAGACATGTATAGCAATGCGGCAGGAGTTGTTTCAATTGTTCCTGTAAGAACTTGTCTCAAGAATTCTCTTTCTGCTGGAGTATCAAGTCCTCTTGCTCCAATACCAAGCTCGCCAATTGCTCCAAATACATCAGCGCCAAGTGTCGCATTAATCAATTCTGCGTCACTTAGTCTTGATACTCTCTGTTTATCTCTATTACCAAATCCAACCAAGAAAGCATCAACGCCTTTTCTAAGTTCAGCAAATGGCCCAGTTTCAAATCCTTCTTTTCCTTCACTAACGGCTCCACGAATAATTGCTTCAGAAGTATTGTTTAGAGAAGAAATTCTTCCAACCGCTTTTCTTGCGTTTCCAACTAATTCAACATCTCCTTTGGCAAATTCTTTGCCCATTTGTTCAAAACCTTTTTCCCCAACATTAAGATTCACGGTCGGAGCAGTTGATTTAGTGTATGAGCCGCCTCGTCTTAGCCCAGTTGTCTCGCTAACTTGAATTCGACCACCTGTTATTGGATCGTGTCCAATTGCTTTGTATTCTTCTGCAGTAAGCTCTCTAAATGTTTCTTCAGGCTTTTTGGTAAATTCAGCATATGCTTTATCAAAATCTAAAGTACCAGTAGCTACTGCCTCTGCAAGATCCCTTCTGCCTTTGCTCAATAACCAGTTAGCGCCATCAATAGCGCCTTTGCGCTTTTGAATGCTTTGCATTTGACCTTGCAAAAATTGCCCCCATTGCTGGTTCGGGAATGTGCTTAATGAGTTTAGACCAATAGCCAATGCCAATAAAAATTCTTGGTTACCAAAAGTCTTTTGATAATGATCTTGAGAACCATAATTCCCAGAAAGTCTTTGTTGGGCCTCATTCAATTCGTCAGCCTTTACTCCAGTGTTTTGGCCGTTATATAAAACATCACCGCTACCATCTTTTGCGTAATCAATTAAATCAGATTTGAGGCCAACGCCTCCGCCTGGTTTAAGCCCTAATCTGCTTTCTTCTTCTCCAAGCCCATATTGATCAATATTTTGATTTTCTTCAATGTATTGAACTGGTGCCATAACTGGATCTATTGGAATTGGATTAGACCTATCAACAACGTCCCTAGGTGCGCCACTTATTTGCCTTTGCTCAACTCCTGGCTGTCCAAGTAATCCAGAAAATCTAGTTGGATTCATGCTCTCGTTTTCCATAGCAGACATGTAACCTGCTGGCGATCCTGATCGATAATCAACTCCAGCCTCTCGATCAATCCGAGGCTGTTGGCTTTGCGCCCTTATCATTTCAGGCGAATATCCAGCAGGGGATCCAGTAACATTTTGAACTGATTGAGGCTGAGATAAAGCCTGCAATATACCTGTCATTACAGGATTATTTGCAGACGAAGTAGGCATTGATGCCTGCGATTGATTGGAAATCCTATTTCGCCTTCTGTTTACAATATCATTAGCAAGAGAAGTAGCGTTTTCTCCTAACAAAGACAATCCTGTAGTATTAGGCTGAGGAGGAACAACTGTTCCTTGACGTATCATTTGACCATCAAATCCAGACTGATATCTTGGTTGTGGCTGACTAGGAATTGTTAATTCAATTGGATCAATCGTTAGCTCATTTGGCATTTGATTTTGGATTTGATTGTCAGCCTGATCTCGCAAAGTTCCAAGATACTCAGCATCAATTCCAAGCCTATTAGCCATTTCCATTCTTGCGCGTTCTTGCGCCAAATGAGCTAACCTGTCTCTTCTGTTTCTTTTTAAATCTTCTTCTGTTATTGTTTCAGCAAATGAATCTCGAAAAGTAGCCATTATCTAGCCTTTTAAAAATATTTATTCAAAAACAGTCCTAGTCCGTTTTGAGGAGATTTTAATCCAATACTAGGCTCAAAATTAAAGCTAGGCATCATTTCAGTTCCTTGCGCCTGTTGTGGCATCTTGAATCCTAAATCCGATACTCCTCCAGCGCTAAGAGCATAGTCAGTTGCAGGATTTTTATTCTTCATAAATGCATTTGCGGCCATTTGAAGCCCACCGCCATCTAACTGCTGTTCTGTAAATTCAGCTTGAGGCAGTTGCCTTGGTTGTATGTTTAACAAGCCAACTGGCTGTTGTTGTGGAGCCACAGCTTTATTAGCTCCTATAATATTTTTCCCAACGCCAAGTTGATTTGGATCTGTATATAACCCGTAAGGATCAAAAGGATTAATCATGTCTTATCCTACAGAATAAATTTTTGAATAATTAACTCTTAAATATCCATCATCGCCTTTAACAACAAATTCTGGATTGATTTTTTGAACTTCTTGAGCCAAAACTCCAAAGGTTGGAAACTTATCCGCACCAATGGCTTTACCAATCTTGTTCCAGGCCCATTTGTACAGATTCATTCCGTTAGGAAGTTTTCCTATTTGCTTAATGTCTTTTTTAAGCCTTACGTCTGAAACTGGAAGCATTCCAGCTTGGGCGGCTATGCCTGCGATTGTAGATAGCATATTAAATAGCCCAGGGCTTCCGCTCTGTGTTGTAGTGCTACCCATAGGAGTAGCTCCAATTGCGTTAGATAAATAATTTATTGATACTCCAGGTGCGCCAGTATATCCGGCGTATTGTTGTTTTGCCGCGTCTATCAATGCCTGCTGAACGCCTTGCTGTAGAGCGCCTTGTTGCATGAGATTCTGCTGTACAGTTTGCCCCATACCAAAGCCAAGATTTGAAATGTTAGCAAGCTGGTTAGCGGCGGCTAGTCTTTGTTGTTGCCCTTGCAATCCTGAGCCAACGTTATATTGTTGAGCCGCCATTTGGTTCTGAATATCGGCTAATGCGGCCTGTTGCGCGTTTTGGAATCCAGCCTGCCTTAATCCGGCAGACGATTGAGCCAACTGTTGTGCGACATTTCTACCTAATTCTGCCTCCATAACACCATGTCTAGATCCACCAAAAGCTCTAGCGGCTTGCGCTTGTGCGCCAAGATTGTTTATCCCCATCTGAGCGCCACGAAGAATATCAGCCTCATTAGCTTGGATAACTTCATTCGTGTATGGATTCATGTATGGAGCAATATCAGTAGTAGCTAATTGCCCAGCACGAACTTGCCTTGGCATGTATCCCATACCTTGTGCCGATCCAAGTCCAGCGCCGTATATTCCTT
>Ga0255768_10006870_pt1 | contig 10740 bp, 10 predicted proteins | sample 071ome_33_FD_179983 | JGI IMG/M metagenome (GOLD analysis project Ga0255768, IMG submission 179983) | Coastal salt marsh microbial communities from the Groves Creek Marsh, Skidaway Island, Georgia - 071412AT metaG (version 2) | ecosystem: Environmental > Aquatic > Marine > Intertidal zone >...
GTACATATAAACAGCACAGGTATTTATCATGGCATCACAATTCATGACCCAGATTCGTACAGCTATTCGTTTAAGGCATTACAGTAAGCGGACTGAACAATCCTATTGCCATTGGATTCGTAGGTTCATTTTATTTCACAATAAAAAGCATCCAACCGATATGAACGAAACTCACGTAGAAGAATTTCTAACTAACCTTGCGATTAACAACAAAGTATCCCCTAGCACTCAAAACAGTGCCTTGAATGCCATCACCTTTATGTATCGAGAAGTCTTGAAAGTAGAGCTTGGTGAATACAACAATTTTGTTAGGGCTAAAAGTAAAAAGAAGCTGCCTGTTTTTTTAACACATGAAGAGATTATTCGTTTCTTTCGACATATCTCTTCCCCCTACAAGCTGCCAGCTGCGTTAATGTACGGTTCTGGATTGCGCTTAATGGAGACTGTTAGACTGCGTTATAAAGACATCGACTTGAACAAGCTCTGTGTCACAGTTATAGATGGTAAGGGCGGAAAGGACCGGGTTGTGACATTAAGTAAAAAGACGGCCAACCAGTTAGCCATACAGCTAAAGAAGGTTGAGATGATTCATTTAGAAGATAGAGCCAATCATGTTCCTGGAGTTTATTTACCTTTTGCTCTTGAAAGAAAATATCCGAATGCGTCTACATCCCTCGCCTGGCAGTATTTGTTTCCTTCTGCACATCTTAGCCACGATAAGCGAACGAATATTACCCGACGTCATCATATTGATGAAAGTTCGGTACAGAAGGCGGTTAAAAAAGCGTTAATTGCTGCAGATATTAACAAACCGGCATCTTGCCACTCTTTGCGCCACAGCTTTGCAACGCATTTACTTGAACGAGGCGCAGATATCCGCACAGTACAGGAACAACTGGGCCATTCAGATGTTAAAACAACTCAAATCTATACCCATGTGTTAAACCGGGGCGGCAACGCCGTTCAGAGTCCAATGGATGACTTAATTCTATAGATGACTTACGCCTATCGATTTATTCAACCGCCGACTCAATCGCCAGGATCAGTTGGCTTTCCAACGAATCCCATTCTGGCAATGTTTCTGAATCAGAGTGAATAATCTCGATTCGGCTGTCTTCACAAGCACCCGATTCTTTCAAGGTCACCATGCCCTGCTCTGCGTTTAACAATAAGGATTTCTCTTCACCGATTTTGAACACACCTTTAATGCGATCCACTGCCAGTGAGAAAAACACTGCTTGAAGCTTCATGGCATCAAAGAGCAGTTCAGATCGAAATACCCAACCACAACTGTGATGCCCTTCGCCTGTGTTTTCTTTTCGGATGCAGAGTTTATCTTCTGGCACTGCCAAAGGTTCTGATGAGCCATGACTGTGATCATGATGGTCGTGGTCGTGGTCGTGGTCGTGACAAGCATGAGAGTGAGTTTCGACTTTCTTAAGCCATTCAAGGTCTAGCTGACCTCTCACCACCCATTTAGATTGGCCGTTTGGTTTAACTCTCTTTTCTGCTTTCAGTTCTGAAATCCAGAGATCAAAATCGTCCTGATAAGGCCCATCAAACAGGTCGCCTTTGGTTGCAACCAGATAGTCCGCCACGCGTAATTGCGTGCGATAGATGTCGTGTTCCTGATACTTCGACTCTCTGATTTTGCTTGGGTCGATCAATGTGATGGTGGATTGAAGATCAACTACCTCTTTGTAGTCATCGCCAGTGAGCAGTTGAATCACTTCATTCGGGTGGCCTAAGCCAGTTGGTTCAATCAGCAAACGATCCGGCTTTTGCGATAACAGCGCATTCAAACCTACTTTGGTCGGCAAACCATTCACACAGCACATGCAGCCGCCCGGAATCTCTTTAATCAGTTCAGAAGATTTGCCCGATGCATCATTAGACAGGGTTGCATTGAAGATAGCGGCATCAATGCCGATTTCACCGAATTCATTGACCAATACGGCCCAACGTTCGTTTTTCGGTTTGCTCTTTAAAAGATGTGTGATCGCTGTAGTTTTACCCACACCCAGGAAACCGGTGATGATATTGACGGGAATAGAACGAATGGAATCACAGCTTGAAGACATAAAAAAGAGCACCCTGATTGGCCAAAAATATTAAGCCATCGAGGGTACTCTTTATGACTTAGAAAATACATTCTTGTTTAGAAAGTAAATCCAAGCGACGTTAAATAAGCCGATAACTTATTTGAAACGACCTAGCTCTTCCATCTTGTCTGCGATGGCTTTGAACTCTGGCTTGTTCTTGATGATTTCGTCATAGCTCAAACCTTCCAGCTCATGCGGGAACACCAACCAATCGTTGGTTTCATGCACGTAGTAATCTGGCGTGTTGTCGGTCTGATTATTTGCAGGTTTGAAGTACGGCGTTGCGATACGAATTTCAGGGGTGTTTTTCTTACAGGCTTTTTTGATGTCGTATACCGTTTGCTGGATACTCAAACCAGAATCATGCACGTCATCTACGATCAACAAAGAATCTTCAGACTCAAGACGCTTAATCAAATAGGTTAAGCCGTGTACTTTAACGTGACGGCTACGCTCACCAATACCCGTATAAGAAGAGGTACGAATGGCAATATGGTCAGATTCCACACCCAAACAATCCATCACTTCCTGAACAGAAATACCCACCGGTGCACCACCCCGCCATACACCCACGATGTAATTTGGGCGATAGCCACTTTCATAAATTTGCAAAGCCATCTTTGTAGAATCTTCAAGAAGCTGTTGAGCACTGATATAAACTTTTTCCATAGGAACCTCTGTTCAAAGGTGATTTCAACCCATCAAGAGCACTGGCCATTGAAGGTTCTACAATACGTAGACGGTGTCGCAATAATTTGGGCTGGCGATTATAAGTTGATCAATCGGTCAAATAAAGCACTTTTTAGCCAAACCGATTTTCTGTAAAAGTTCGCTGAATGTGCTCAATGGCTTCAAAGTTTGCTTTAAAGGCGTCAACACATTCCGGGTCAAACTTGCTGCCCGATAACTCATCCAACTTGGCCAAAGCCCTGTTATTATCCCACGCAACCTTGTAAGGCCGTTCACTGGTTAACGCATCAAACACATCCGCTACGGCTACAATACGCGCTTCCAATGGGATGTCGGTGCCCGATAAGCCTTCCGGATACCCTGAGCCATCAAAGGCTTCGTGATGATAGAGCGCGATATTACGCAGCATTTGAATATTTTCAAAGTGCTCAAGCCCATGGTTTTGAATTAATCGGTCAATCAAAAACTTCCCGTCTTCCGGGTGCTGACGCATGATCTCCAGTTCATCTTCATCCAACGGGCCATTCTTCAACAACACCCGATCCGGCACTTTAATTTTTCCTAGGTCATGCAAAGGCGCAAACTGAAATAACTGCTCAATGTATCGGTCGTTAAGCTGATGTTTTTCCGCCAGAGCACGAGCAATCTCTCTCGAATATCGAGACATACGTTCAAGGTGGGAACCGGTTTCAGGATCACGGGAATGAGTCATATCCAGCGCAGTTTTGATGGTCGCCACCAGGGTTCGAATACTGGTTTGTTCACTGAACACCATCAGGGTGATCATCTGGCCGACCATGTCCAATTCGGTCACCAGAAAATCATGGAAATCTAATTGGGTTCTGGAATTGAAAAAGACAAAACCCAGAAACTTATCGTCATACACCATTGGAAAGGTATAACTGGATTTAAACCCGGCTTGAATCAAGGCTTGTATGTGCTCTTTATTGACATGTTCCAGGGCCGATAAATCAGAAATCATTCGCGGGATATGACTTTCAGCTATTTCAGACAGGGATTCAGATTTCGACAGCGGATACTGATATTGCTCTAACGGCGTACCTTCATCACTGCTGTAAATGAAGGTTTTGAGCAAATCCGTCCGGTTATCATGCAGGGCAATGGCAATACGATCGATAGACGAATGGTGCTGATTAATCAGCTTTCTGACCCACGACAGTTTCTCGGCAATGGGTTTGCCATCTTGAATGGGATTGATGTTCTTGGTCGCCATAGTAAAAACTTAATCCATGCTTACTGATCCATTGGGACTAAGTTTAGACGCTCTTTATCGGTATGTTGAGTTTGAGAGCCAGTTTAAAGCCTTTTTAAGACTGAGCTACATCAAGGTTTGTGGCTTCCCACCCCAACAGAGCAGATTTTCGATCCAGCCCCCAACGATAACCACCGAGTTCACCCGTGCCTCGTAATACTCGATGACACGGAATCAGATAGGCCAACGGGTTCGAGCCAATGGCCGACGCCACCGCCCTCACCGCTTTAGGTTTGCCGATGGCATTGGCAATGGCCTGATAAGACGTAGTTGCACCATAAGGCAATCGCAGTAACGCCTGCCACACCTGAACCTGAAAGTTGGTGCCTTTGGCCAGCACTTTAATGTCAGGCATGTCGTTGGAAAACAGCGGTGTCACATAGGCTTCGGTTGCGGCTTGATCATGAATCAAGCACGCCTTTGGCCAATCTCGTTTGAGCTGAATTAATGCGCCGTAGTCTTGTTCTGAATCTTCACTTGAATTTGAATCTTCAAAGGTTAACTGACAAATCCCTCGATCCGTCACGGCCACAAAGACCAATCCGAAAATCGACGTGTGATAGCCGTAACGTATTTCAATGTTCTCCCCCAAACGTTTGAATTCACCGGGCGTGACCGCCTCCATGGTCACAAACAAATCATGCAAACGTCCTGTGCCAGACAAGCCTGATGCTAATGCAGTTTCAACCATGGAGCTGTTCTCGGCCAGGTGTCGTTTCGCGTAGTCCAGCGTCAGATACTTACTGAACTGCTTCGGGCTGATGCCTGCCCATTCGGTAAAGATCTTCTGGAAGTGATATTCACTCAAATGCACATGCTCCGCCACTTCAGACAAACTGGGTTGCTGTCTAAAGTTCTCACGAAGAAAACCAATCGCTTTTTCAATGCGCTGATAGTTTTGAAGCTGAAGGTCGTGCTCTGCTGTTTGCATATTGGATGTTGTTATATGTGATGAAGTGATATGGAATGTAGCCATAACAGACAGTGTAATTTACCCATCAAAAGTTTCGACCCGATTCTTGCGGAGTAATCAGTTAAAAACTTAATGACCATAAAGGTTAAAGATAAACGAGACGTTCACTTACGAATACTTACGTTTCTGAAATTGAAGTGGCGTTTCATCAAACCATTGCTTAAAGGCTCGATTAAAAGCACTTTGCTCTGAATAGCCCAGCATCAAAGCCACTTCCGGCAAACTCATTTTATTATCACTGAGATACTGCTTCGCCAGACGCATTCGTGTTTGCTTCAACACATCACGGAACACCACACCCTCTTCCTTTAACTTGCGATGAAGGCTTCTTGGCGACATATGAAAGTGCTCGGCCACAGCATCAACAGTGGGTTCTCCTTCCTGTAAAGCTCGAATCAACATGGAGCGCATGTTCACCAAAAACTCATTACTTTCATCTGCATTGGGCGCTTGCTCTAACAGGTTTTCCGCCTGAAAGCTCATTAGCTCATGAAGGTGTTGATCACTGCCCTGAATCGGCAAGCTGAAATAACGGGCAGGAAAAGTCACTCGAAGATTGGGCTGACCGAAGCGAACATCACACTCAAAGTAGTTGGAATACAGCGCCTCATGATCAGCAGGCACTTGATTGGTGAAATCAATACAGAGTGGCTTGATGTCATCGTTAACCAGCAGGGTTTTAGCAAGCGTGACCAAGCCAGACAATAGAAGTTCGTCAGAGAGCTGATTGGAATAACCGAAATCCGACTCCCAGGTTAACTCGGCTACAAAGCGCCCTTTCTCATCGTTCACAAAGGTTAAGCTGGCTTTATTGCCATCGTACAGAAGCCGTTGAAAACGCTCGAAACAGCCTAGCGCCTGCTCCATGTCTTTGCTGGTTTTCAGCAAATAACCAAGACAGCCAAAGTGCTCAACTTTGACAAACTCGCCTATCTTTAGACCGAGCGCTGGGACATCAAGCGCTTGCTGTAGGGATTCAAGCACCGTCCACCATTGCTCAAACGAGACATGCTTTGCTGTTGAAAGTGCCTGAACCTCTTTCACTAACGACTCAGGCACATTGGACACGGCCAACTGAGGAAACGCCGTGACAAAATCTGAAATTAAGCCCGATACATTTGAGGTGATAAGAAGGTTATTCAGCATGACAATCAACAACACTAAACAGGTTAATAACGAAAACGCTTTAGGAAACTAAACAGTTTCACAACACAAAGCATGGCACAGATTGTCAAAACTTAGACCCAATTAGTCAATCTTTTATTGCGAGTCACAACTAATATTTCATCCTATCGAATAACTAAAACGACAAAGAACACGCTTTAAGAGTGAGATACAAAGATGCAAGACTTACTACACGCCATTGGCTTTATCATTACCTTCGGAGTTTTCTTCGTGGGTATCATCATTGCGGAGGCCTATTATTGGCACCGCAAAGGACGCACCGACATCTACGATTATCGTGAAGCGGTATCCAGCATCATCACCGGCGCAATGTACAAAATCAGCGACGGCATTCTGATCGCCGTTGTTATTACCGGCCTTTATGACTTCGTCTATCAATACGGTCTGCAATACGTGCCAGACGATGGTATCTGGAGCATCCTATTGATCTTCTTCGCGGTAGACTTCGTGTTCTACTGGTACCACAGATTCATGCACAATATTCGTTGGTTGTGGACAGGCCATGTCACTCATCATTCCTCGACTCGTATGAATTTCTCAACCGCATTACGCCAGAATTTCTTGTACGACCTGAACTTTGGCTGGTTAATCTGGTGGCTGCCAATCGCCCTCATCGGTTTCGATAAAAACTGGGCCATAATCGCCATTGAATTGAACCTTGCCTATCAGTTCTTCATCCACACAGAAATGGTCAACAAACTTGGCTGGTGGGAGAAATTCTTCAATACCCCCTCTCATCACCGCGTACATCATGGCAGCAACCCGGAGCAAATCGACACCAACTTCGGTGGTGTGCTGATCATCTGGGACAAGATCTTCGGAACCTTCGTCGATGAAAAAGACGCAGGCGTGATCAAATACGGTCTGACCACACGCCAACCGACCACGCTGAACCCGATCCGCCTGTGTATGGATGAGTTTATCTGCATGATCAAAGACCTGATTCGCCACAAGGATTTTAAAATCCTTTGGAAAGGCCCGAACTATGTAGAAAAAATCTATGGTCGTGAGGAAGAGTCGTCTAAAACGGTTGAAACAGGCAAGCTGCAAAATTCCTAAGCACCTGATCGAGAACGACAAGCAGCAATAAAATGAGGCTGAGTGTTATCACACAGCCTCAAGCCAATACTAAATAAATCCCAGCCATCAAACCAACCAACCCCAACAGTTTTGTTCGATTAAAATCTTCATTTAACCACCAGATGCCCATGGCTACGCCAATAGGAATACTCACCTGTCGCAAGGCCACCACCTGACCCACATGCTCGGTGTAATTCATCGCGATTAACACCAGACTGTAGGTTAAGGTCATCACCAATGCGGTTGAGATCGAAGTGGTCAGTTGAGAACTCAAACTCTGACGCCATTGCTCGGCGCTTTCCTTTGGGAATAAAGAGAAAAGCAATGTCCAACAACTGGCCGAAACCGACAGCAAAAACATATACACCAAGGAACGCTGCCAGCTGAAATGCTCACTGAGTTCTATGGCCACTGCACTCAGAACCAGCTGATCTACATAGCTGTAGCCAGTGGTCGCCACTGCGGCAATGACAGCATAAAAAACGCCTTTACTTTTCAGAGACGACCAAAACACCTCTCGCCCACGGAAAGGCACAAGAAGACAGCCCAAAACAATCAGGGTCACACCAAAATACTGGCTCAGCTGATAATGCTGGTCACTAAACAAGCTAACCGCCAATGGCACCATGGCCACAGGCAAGGCTCTCGCTAATGGATAAATCACCGACAGCTCGTAGCCTCGATAACCACCGCTCAGACCCACAAAGTACCAAGCCTGAAAAAAGCCAGTCGCGATTAGAAAAGGATAATACTCGCCAATGATGTGTGTGGTGATGTCTGAGAACGCAATGGCCACAGGCAACAACACCAGACTGGCCCAGACACTGACCAGCGTGAAGAACGAAAGAAAAGGTACCGACTTCTTGCCGATGAAGTTCCACCCAGCATGACAAAAAGCCGATACCAAAACCAGGACAAAGGGAAGCCAGGTCATAGCGACACTAGCTTAAGAATTCTTGATTTGTAGTAGTCAAAATCCGGAATCTCCAATCCAACCTGTTTCCCATAGTCATCGTAATAACGTACTTTGATGGCGTTTACGAAGTACTCACCCTGCTCAAAGCCAGTGACCTGCTCTTGAGTAAATGGCCCACCTTGCAAGCCTAAACTGTGCTTGGAAGCATCACTGAGGCTGTCAAAGTAATCCTCTTTTACCGCACTCATGTAGCGTTTGGCTGCAACGTGTAGCTGGATGGGTACAGTGATTTCCTTACCGAAATACGGCTTCAGAAACTGCGCGCCCAGAACTTCGTGTTTGAAGTCTTCATCCGGCGTGCCCGACGCTTTTAACTCCGCATCCTGCGGGCCAACAAAATGGCCCACATCATGTAACAAGCAAGCAACGACAATGTCGTCCGACTCGCCATCTTGCTCAGCAAGAAACGCGCACTGCAACATATGCTGACGTTGGGTCACATCTTCACCGTATTGTTCATCCCCGAAGCGATCGAACAACTCAGCCAGCGTTGAATAAACCGCTTCTGCGTTCATAGGCGCGTTCTCGTGAACGGCTTCAGTCTGTTGAATAAGCTCATTCCCTTGAATAGACGTCATGCTTGAAACTCTTCTCTGTAGTTATGAAAACTGCCCATAAAAAATGAACAGCTTGAGAACGATCGCCTTAAGGGCGATCACCCGCAGCTAGACGCGCATTGATATCGTCCACCACGTCACCCAAGTCAGCGACGGAATCAATCACATAGTGCGCACCGCTCAAGGCCATCTTGTGACGGGCTTTGGCAGCAATTGCTTCTTGCTCGTCTTGAGAAAGCGCTTGCCATTGCTCAAGGCTCAAACCGTTGGCGTTTCCGCTTACCGCGACAGCCACAGTCCACATACCAGCATTTAGCCCTTCCTCGATCCCTGTCTCGGTGTCATCCACCTTGATGCAGGCCTGCGCTTCAAGAATCTCCAGCTTTTCCATCACCGCTTGCGACATGTATGGGTATGGGCGACCTTTTGAAACTTCGGTAGCGCAGACATTCACATCGGCTTCGTAACCGGCTTCTCTGGCCACTTCCGCAACCACCGCATACATCTGCGTGTTGTAACCGGTATTACCACCCAGTTTGATGCCTTGCTTACGAAGTTCAGCGACTGTCTCTGCCCAACCTGGAATCAATTCACCCGTCAGACGAATCGTTTCAAGCTGAAGAGGCAAAAATTCATCGTACAGCGCCATCACATCCTCTTCCGTAGACGGTGCGCCTTTAACCGCTTGCCATTTTTCCTGAATCTCAGGTATGGCCAGCATCATGCGAATGTGAACGCTTTTTTCTGTCCCCATTGGCTCACGAGCCTGAGCTTCAGTTACCTCAATACCGTGATTTTTAAACAGAGACATAAACGCCATGATCGGCGCGCGAGAACCAAAATCTACCGTGGTGCCAGCCCAATCACAGATAACCGCTTTTACAGTTCCCTGATAACGACGTTCAAAACGATAAGGGGATTTGGTCAGTGTTGAAGATGTCGTAGACATAAATAATTCCTTGTTAGGCCGAATATGATTAAGCAGGTTGCGCGTTCTGTTCTGTAGACGATTCCGAAGACGTTTCACAGTCTTCAAGCCAATATCTCTGACCTTCAATGGCCGTAATCAGGCGAGCCATATCTTCCGGAAACACATGACCGATATTGCCGATACGGAAGCAATCGGCATCCGATACCTTGCCCGGATAAATCACAAAGCCTTCGGCTTTCAGGCGATCATAGAAGGCTCGGAAGTTGTACGCTTGATGGTCAGGATTGAAGAAGGTGGTGATGAATGGCGATTGCACCGGGTCATCCAGCAAGGTTTCAAAACCGAGTGAACGCATGCCTTCCACCAAGACGCGATGGTTTTCTTTGTAACGCTGGTAACGGGCTTCAATACCGCCCTCTTCTGCCAGCTCAAGCATGGCCTGATCAAAAGCACGAACCGTGTGGGTCGGTGAGGTAAAACGCCACTTACCGTGACCGTCTTCCATGCCTTTCCACTGATCGTATAGATCCAGTGCCAGAGAACGGGCATTGCCCTTTGATGCTTCAAGCGCCTGACGATTGGCAATGACAAAACCAAAACCCGGCACACCTTGAATGCACTTGTTGGCACTGCTGATTAAAAAGTCGATATCAAGTTCTGACACATCCATCGGGATACCGCCAAAGCTACTCATGGCATCCACAATGAACTGACAACCCGCGCGTTTAACGATAGGCGAAATGGCCTCAATCGGGTTCAAACGCCCCGTAGTGGTTTCGCAATGCACCACAGCAACGTGAGTAAAGTCGGTTTCTTCGGATAACAAGGTTTCTAGAGCAAACAGATCCACCGCACCAGACTCACCGAAATCCCAACGCTTGTTTTGAATGCCCAGCACCTGAGCGATCTGACCAATGCGCTTGCCATACGCACCGTTCGCTAAAATCAGTAATTTATCGTCGGAACCGATCAC
>Ga0255768_10006874_pt1 | contig 10737 bp, 1 predicted proteins | sample 071ome_33_FD_179983 | JGI IMG/M metagenome (GOLD analysis project Ga0255768, IMG submission 179983) | Coastal salt marsh microbial communities from the Groves Creek Marsh, Skidaway Island, Georgia - 071412AT metaG (version 2) | ecosystem: Environmental > Aquatic > Marine > Intertidal zone > Salt...
AACGCGTCAGACGCCTTTGATGACATTGTGGGCCTGACAGGTGCAGCGCAAGACACAGGCTATGCGGATGATGCTGAGCGTGCTTCAGCCGTTACGACCGCATTGGCCCAGGTGGATGCAGATAGCTTCCAGAACATGGGTGTCGATGGTGTAACGGACGTTGCGATCGGCACGATGACACCGAATCAGATGGCTGCGGCCGTTAAGGATGCGCTGACTCACACAGACAATGACATTGTGAGCCTCGAGGCTATTCAGGTTATTGTTGATAGCTACACCGATATCCTGGCAACGGCACAGGATGATGCGGGCACCATCGAGGTGGCCGATCTAACTAATATTGGCGTAACACTGACGGCCGGTACCGAAGATGCCGTGGCTGAATTGGTCTCAGGAGTCATCGCAACCTTTGATTCAGCCGATGTGGCAAGCGTCGCTGACGTACAGGCGAAAGTCGATGCGATTAACGCCGTCTTTGCCAACACACTGCGCACCTCTGATACCGATACAGACAACCCCACAGTCGTCTCTAAGGACGATCTGCATACCCTAGGGTTTGTTGGGGCAAACGATGACAACTTGGATGCGATTCAGCGTGTACTGAGCGATCAGACCGATGAGTCGGATGTGAAGTCCTACGCCGATCTCAAACAGCTGATCGACAATGCCGTCACAGCGCATGCCGATATCTTGGCTGCAGCGACAGGCGATGATCTAACCGGTATCGACACCAGCGATTACCTCAATATGGGTATCGACGGTGTAGACGGTGACCTCTCCGATGGCGATACCAGCAACGATGGAAACCTGGCAGCGATCAACGATGCGCTGATTAGCACCGGCAACACACTTGATACGGCAGCGTCCGTGCAAGAGGTGGTAGATAGCTATAACACCATTCTGACAACTGCAGCGGATGATGCAGGGGTTCTGTCAGCGGACAACCTAACCGACATTGGTGTCATGCTTACAGCGGGCACAGAAGCGGCGGTTGCTGAACTGGCCTCGGGCATCATTGCAAACTTAGATACTGCTCATGTGGATACCGTCGCTGAAACACAGGCGATTGTGGATGCCATTGATGCGGTGTTTGCGAATACGCTACGCACCTCGGACGATGACACTACGAACACCACGGTTGTCTCCAAAGATCAACTGCATACGCTGGGCTTTGACGGCTCGGGCGATGCGCTTGAGGTGACCGACCATAATCTGGATGCCGTGCAGCGTGTACTGACCAATCAGACCGATGAGTCTGATGTGAAGTCCTACGCAGATCTCAAAGCGCTGATAGATGCAGCGATTGTAGCTCATAGCGATATATTGAATGCTGCAACGACCGATGATCTAACCGATATCGATGAAGCCGACTATGCGGCGATGGGTATTGATGGCGTCGATGCCACCAATCTGAGCTCAATCAACGACGCGCTGATTAATACGGGCAATGCTCTGACTACGGCAGCCAGCGTGCAAGAGATGGTGGATAGCTACAACCATATCTTGGATCTGCGCGATGTGGGCGCTGGTTCGACAATTGTTCTCGATGCCGCGGACTTTACTGATTTGGGTGTCACGCTCAAAGGCGCAGGTGCAGAGCAAACGCAGCAACTCGCTTATTTGCAAGAGATTGTTAAAGACGGTGTGGGCAATGGTTCAATTGCCACGGTTGCGGATCTACAAAAGCTTGCGAATGCCACCTCGGATCTGATCGACATGATCCAAGAGGCGAGCCCGGATAGCGATGGCGTGACGGGGCTGACCCCTGAACAGTTTGCGCTGCTGGGTATTACTGACCTTGGAAGCGCTATCACCGCAGCCCAAGCGGATATGCTCAGCAAGCGGCTGGCGCTGACGGCGGATAATCTGTCCGACGTTACCAATCTTGCAACCGACCTCAAAGGACTGTGGGATGCAGCGACTGCGTCGCTTGCTAAGATCAAGGCGTATGCCGAAGGTGATGGTGTCTCTGACTTTGACAGCGACCAAAGCTTCGCCCCTGCCGATGCCGATGACGTGCCGACCGTTCAGGATTACAGAAATATTGGCGTTGTCGATTACGACAACGGCAGCGGCCGCACGGCGATCGATGCCACTAACCTTGACGCCATCAATGAGCTCTTCGCGGCCACCACTGTGGGTGCAGACACCATTGACAGCGACATGCCTGCGACCACAGCGGCTGAGGATCAAGCGGTTATTGATCAGGGTGCTACTCGACTACAGGCGCTCTTAAAGATCGCCAACTACGCCCAGAATAATGGCGTGGATACGACGACGTATCCGGCACCGGATGCGGCCGACTTTGCGGCAGCGGGTGTGACGGGCGTGGCCGATGACAACAATGTGCCTACGCTGCTCACGCGGCTGAGAGGCACGACATCGGCGACCAACTTTGCTAAGGCAGATACGGCAGCTGAGCTGCAAGCCTTTGTCAAAAAAGTGGCTATCGATAAGATTGCCAAGTGGGCCGATACCGATGGCGATACCGTTGCGGATGGAACGGGTGTCAACGCAGTTGCGCCAATCCTCCAAGACTACGTAAACGCGGGTCTTGTTGATCCGAATGATAATGCTATTACAGCGGCGATGGTGCCGGCACTCAACGAGCTGTTTGCATCAAATGCAGTGAACACGGATACGGCGAATACCGACGCGCTACAGCAAAACATCATTGATGTTGCGGCAACGCAGTTGGCGACGATGGCGAAGATTGCGAGCTACGCCGACGCCAATGGTGCGATAGACCTCGATAATGATGCTGGTACCGGTGACGCAAATGGTTATGACCAGCTGACGGTTGCCGACTTTGATGCCATTGGTGTCTTTGGTGTGGGTGACGGGACAGGTGTGTCTACGGGTAGCGGTGTCGATACCTCGAACACCACGTTTAACAATCTCACTGCGGTACTGAACAAGCTGGCTGAAGCAGGCGTCACGTATGTGAATGCCGATACGGCGGCAGAGGTTCAAGCGCTTGTGGGTCAGGTCGCGGTTGAGAAGATCGCGTATTACGCCGACCAAGATGGACAGTTGCCATTGGTCACGAAGACCATTGCGGTGGCTGTGGACGCCAAGACGGGTGGCGGCAATGCCTTCTATCTTGACCTAGATGGTGATCCGGCGACGACGGCAGAAGAGGCGCCTGCGCTCGATTTGGCGCCAGGCACGTACACCTTTACGCAGTCTGATGCCTCAAACAACGGTCATCCACTCACCTTCTTCCTCAATAATGACCGGTCGGGTGATGTAGCAACGCAAGGCATTACGGTGACCTCACCCGGGGTTGCGGGTAGTAGCAACGGTGTGACAACGCTGGTCATCCCTGAGGGCTTTACCGGCACGCTGTACTACGAGTGCGCGAACCACAACGGTATGGGCAATAGCGTCGATGTTGCTGTGCCGTACTTTGAGCCTGAGCTTCAGGACTACACCAACGCAGGGCTAAAAAGTTACGACGGCACTAGTGATGTTGTTGCTACTGACGTGGCATCTCTCAATGATATCTTCGCTGGCGTAAATATCGGTGGAGCCTCAGACAGTTATCATGCTGATGATGCCGCTAACCAACAGGCTGCCATCGTTGCAAATGCGGCCTATCTGCAAGCGATTGAGAAGATTGCGCAGTACGCCGAAGATGGTAATTCCAGTAGCTTGGGTGTGCCTACAGCTGCAGACTATGATGCGGCTGGAATTGTGGGTGTCTATGACAGCAACAATAACGGTGGAGTTACGGGTACGCCTAGTAACATCTCAGTGATCAATCAAGCAATATTGGACGACACAGTATCCTTTACTGACGCGAATACGGCTGTAGAAATACAGGTTATTGTCTCGCGCGGACGCATTACCCACTATGCCAACACCAATGGGTTAGATGACCAAGCAACACCCGCCCCGCTGGCTGCAGCGCTGGTACCGACGGTTGCTGATTACGCCAATGTGGGTGTCACCGAAATTTATGACGGTTCATCGCTAGTCGCTATCGATAATAATAGCCTAGAGCAGGTGAACGATCTGATGGCTATGCGCTATGTGGGCAATCCTGACACCAATGGCGACGGCACCGTAAATAGCTCCGACAACGGGCGTGTTGATGTCATCAACAATGCGACCGATGCGGCTACAAACGAAACTAATCTGACTTATGCGGGTGCCGTAAATACGGTTGCCAAAATACAAGATGCTGTCACCAACGCAATGGGTACGGCTGCCGCCGATGGTCGTGCTGCCGCGCTGAATAAGATAGCAGCATTCTCTCAGGCGGTAAGTGGGTTGGCGGATCAGACCGCTTACGATGCGTATATAGCCGATGCGAATAATGCGGCAATGATACCTACAGCATCTGATTACAATTCTGCCGGCGTACTTGGGCTCACCGACAGCACCGAGGAAATCACCGATCCACTGGCAACAGCGATTAACGCAAAACTGTTTACCGGTTCTGCTGACGCTAACGTAAATACAGTTGAAGAGCTGCAGCCTTATGTAGATTCAGCTAACACGATTGTGGATAAGATTGGCGCTTGGGCTGAGCCAAATTGGAGTGGTATCGGTAGTTCCGACTCTTACATTCGTTATGCATCATCATTTGTGAATGGGGATTTTGACCAGTCAAGCGGTGCGGTAGGGCGCGCTGTAAACGGCACAGCTGTAACTGGATTGTCCAACCCAGGCTGGACAGTCACGACCGATCGAGTCCAACTGGGTGAGGACACGATTGCAGGCCTTCCTACGCCTACGATATCCGATGATGGCGCAGTAAATAGCTTTTATGCCACCGTCACGGCTACGGCCGTTGACGGCCGCGGTAAAGTTCTGGTACTTAAAACCGAAGACTTTTCATCAACTTCATCTACTGGAACAGCCACGCATGGACCCGCGGTCTACAGCAATGGCACCGTCTTTTTAGGTGCCGGTGATACCGTATCTGTCGACTGGAGATCCGTTGCATTGGAGGATGCTCCCGATGTCTACGGCTACATTCAAAATATTGATACCGGCGAGATTATTGAGCTCATTGATTACAATGGAACTCAGCAAAATACGGAAACCGACTGGGCAACCAAGACGTTGGCTGTACCCGCGGGCAAGGAGGGTGAGTATCGATTTGTCTTTGTAGGTGGCACCTACAAGATTAATAGCGATGGTTACAACTCAGAGTTTTGGATCGATAATATTAAAGTTAGCAGTCAGCGAGGTCTAAATGGCCTAGTGAGCTCTAACAGCGATGATGACTATCTAAACGGTCAGGCAGTTTTTGATGGCATTAGCTATGCTCAGGACGCTACAACGCGGGTGTTTGAGTCCAGCGCAGCGGCGAGTGTTCAAGCGCCTGTGACCTTAGGTTGGAAGAACGAAGGTGACTTTGATAAGGATATCGCCGTTCTCGAAAATCTTGTGATCTCGCCAAATAATGACTCAAGTAACTTCGATGAATTACCTGCTGATTTTGATGTGTTTGGTTGGGACAATTTAACCGGTACATGGGAGCTGATAAAAAGCTTTGATCTAGCCGACACCACCGGCCTTGTCTCCGGCACTTCGCTGAGTTACGACCTTTCAGATAGTTCAACCAAGGCTTACAGCGGCTTCAAAATTGAAGTTCGCGAAACCTTTGGTGGTGGTAAAGTCGGAATCTCTGAGCTGGATTTCAAAGCCAGAGAGGTGGGTATTTCAGACCTACCTGCAAACTCTGAGCCTACGTATGGCGATTACAATGCGATTGGATTTCCACAGGTAACTGTAGCCAATGTTGCTGACATCAATGCATTGGTATTTGCGAAATCTGCGCGATCTGAAGTGTCAACACTTCCACAGATCGAGGCGATTATTGAAAGTTACACGTCTGCTCTGACAAAAATTAAAACCTTTACCGATACTGATGGTGCGTCAGATACGAATTTGAATTTCACATCAGATGCTGGGGAGACTGGTGTCCCTACAGTTAGTGACTACCAAGCGATTGGTGTTCGTTACATCGTCAACAGCGACGGTCTGAATATACCGATTTCGAGCTCTAATATTGCGGCTATTAATGAAGTGTTAGCACAGGCTACCTACGGCGATGACCAAAGCGATACCGTCATCACCACAGCTGCAGAATTGCGTTCTGTGTTGAATAGCGATGCTGTTGCTGCGCGCCTCACAGCGATTGATAAGATCTCCAAATTAGCAACCGCAACAGAGAGCACATTAACTCTGGTTGATGATGCAACGACTCCAACGGTTGTTTCTGGTGATACTGTGAATCTGACCCTTACCGGTCCCTATGGTTCGCCAGAGGTCCTTACCGCAACCTTGTCTGATATCGGGGGCTGGGTCGGAATCGCGGCTGAACTAACCGCAGACTTGTCAGCCTACTCGGGCTTCACAATCGTCAGTACTGCCAATGGCATTACGATTACCCGGGCTGATGGCGCTAACTTTAGTGTGGCAGCAAATGACGGAACGGGTACTTGGACGCTCACAGACAGTACTAACGCAAACAGTACCTTGACTCTTTCGTCGAATACCGCCTCGGGCACGATTTCTGTTTTGGGAACAGGTCCACAGCTGACGGTGGCTGACTTCGCCGCAGTAGGACTTACAGATGTGGACGGTAGTGTTATACAAGAGGCCGTGCAACGGGTTGGTTCAAAAACAGCAAGAGAGGAAGTGGATACTAAAGCAGAGCTTCAGGTGTTTGTCGACTTTACGCCTCCCGAGATAGTTAGCGTGAGTGTGCAAAGCGGCGCATTCAAAGCAGGCGATACCGTTGAGGTCGTGATCACCGCCCTCAACAACGAGGCGGGATTAACCCTTGATAGCGCACTGTTCAATGGTCGAGCTTTAACCAACATTATCGATAACGGCGATGGTACCTATACGGGAACCTACACAGTTGTTGCGGGTGACGCCGATGTGCTGGCAAACAACGATGTGACCACGTCGCTTGGATTTACAGATCCGGCTGGTAACCCGGGGCCATTGGAAACCACGGTAACGCTAAGTGCTGGCACCGACATCGAGCCTGCGGCATATGCGTTGAGGACATTCATTAGCTACCTTGATGCCGCGAGTTCTGGTATCGCTGAACCATCTCTTGTGACTTACGAAGCGTTGGGTATTAATAATTATTATGACGGTGCAAACTATTTTGACTTGACTTCAGAATTGATCGCGTTGGCTAATGAAATCGTGGCAGGTATTTCGGGCACATTGAGTGCGAATGCTATTCAAGCTGCGCTCGATATTGCGAGCTCAAAGCTGACTGCTATGCAAAAGGTGTTGGATTATGTTGCTGATCAAAACAATCCGATACCGACCGCAGCGGACTACAATGCGATCGACTTGGGCAGAACGATCAGTTCTTCAGAGGTCGCCGCGCTAAATACGGCTGCCGTTAGTGCCGGCGTAAGCGCAGCGGATACGGCCGCAGAGCTTGCGCTCTTGTTACCGATTCCGTCGATAACGATTGACAGTATTTCTGAAGACACTTCCGATCAGCCTGCGGTTAGGGATATTACGCTCACTACCAACGCTGAAAATTCGCAAGATCGAGTTTTCGCCCTTAGCGATCTTCAAGTCGGTGACTACATTACTCTTACCCTTAACGGAGTTTCGTATGTTACGGCAAATCCAGTTACGGATTTGAGTCAGTCTGCTGTTTTAAATTTAATCAGAAATGGCGTTTCGAGTGGAGGCTCCGCAACCACTGCGTATTCAAACTGGCCGGGAGTGGCTTATAACCATAGTAGTGATAGCATCCTAATTAGGGCCGATTCTGGTGTGGATCCTGCCTCTTTGGTAGTACAAGCCGGCGGTAATGCTATGCCAGACTTCATAACCAGCGACGACGATGGTCTAACTATTGTGGCAACACTGTCGGCTGAGTTAGCTGAGGGGCAACGACTTGAACTAAGAACAGATAGCGGTGCTGCATGGACAGACATTACTGATTCGGTAACCGGAACAGCAGTGAGCTATGACTCATCGCTCGCCACGACTGCGACGGTGGAGATGCGTGTTGCCAATGCAGCTGATACTGCCGGCACCGTTGCGTCGCAGTTGATTACGATTGATACGACGGCACCAACAGTAGCGCCAACGAGTCCGGTCACCAGCTTTGGTAGTGTTCTATCAATCAGTGCAGTCGCCGCCGCCGCGACGATCACTGTCCCTCTCAATGGAGTGGAAGACGGACAAGGTGTGACCTTAACGCTGAATAACAAGACCTACTCGTCTCAAGCTACAAGTGACAGTGCATCATTCACAATCAGCAGTGCCGATCTAGCTGCTTTGCCGGGAGGCAGCATTACGTATCAAGTTGACGTGTCGGACGTAGCGGGTAATGACGCAACAACCTACATTGGCTCCTTTACCAAGTCGGTTGCGGATTTTGCGGGTATAGATGCCGATGCCGACGGAAGCGGCGTTCTTGAAATCACCGATACCACCGCGGTTGCCGGGACCTCTGGTTCTACCGATTCCACCGCTAAAGTTGCATTGGATGTCTCCAAAGCATCGGTGGGCGATACCGTGGAGCTTTATGTCGATGGCACATTGGTGTGGAGCGACACGCTGGATGCGGGTGAAATTTCAACGGGCACTTTGGTGGCTGACGATGGTTCCGGTAATCCTCTTGATTTTGACACCTCTGACAGTACTGTAGCCGGAAGCGGGGTGAATGCCGCCGCCGATATCGTTACGTTAGAGGTTAAGTTGAAAAACAGTGGTGGCTATGTTCAAGAAGCCGAGGACGTTACCTGGGATTATCAGTGGTAATTTTCAGGTGAGTGAATGGCTGCCCCTAACTCCCGGCTAATAAGCCGGGGGGAGGGGGCAATTAAGTACTTGCGTTGAGTCGTTTTTGTGACGAAAATGGCAATGCCAGTTGGTATGACTTGGGGAAACGTACGATTGCCTCTGCAAAGGTCATACCGTTTTTTTTGGACATAGGAGTGACAAAAATGGCAGTAAGTAAGGCGTTTAGTGTTTTGGTTCAGCGACTTTCTGTTGCGAGCCGATCAGAGTCGCCCGTATTGCTGGTGGGCGAGACTGGTACGGGAAAGCGACAGGCGGCAACATCGCTCCATCGATCTAGTAGCCGCGGGCAGGCTCGATTTGTCACGATCAACTGTATTGGTATAACAGATGACCGCTTTGAGCTTGAGCTATGCGGGTCCCAATCTTCCAGTTTTGAGATGAACCGAAAAGGTGCTTTGTTCCTTGCAGAGGCGGGAACTATTTATCTTCATGAAATTTCTGAATTGTCAAAACGCTCACAGAGCCTATTACTGCGTTGTCTTGAGTCCGGTGTTTACTCACCGGTGGGCGGAAGCGATGTGATTCGAAGCGATGTACGCGTTATTGCGTCATCGAGTGCAAATATCACCGCCATGGTGGAGTCGGGCCAGTTCCGTACAGATTTGTTCCATTTTTTAGCCGCGGTAGTCATACAGACGCCCTCGCTAAACGACCGCCTCGAGGATATACCAAAGCTAGCCCAAGCCATGATTGATGAAATTAGTCCTGGCTCGGGTATTCATCTCTCTGAGGATGGGTTATATCAGCTGATGCAGCACAGTTTCAGTGGTAATTTAGTCGAGTTGCGCAACATAATTTTCAGGGCACTTAGTCAGCTGCAAGTTTCTGATGGAAATGCACTCGTGGTTTCGGATGACAATGTCCGCCGTGCTCTTTCTGCGACGGGCGTAGCTGGTAGCCGTAACGCCGCAGCCGATGAACAGGCGATGGCTGTTGATTACATGCCCGCCGATGCGGGGACTGAAAATACCCCGTCAGGTCTGCAATTAGGCGCTAAAAAGGTTGGACGTTGGTCTCAAGGAGATGGCGATGCTATCTCTGCGAGTGAACAAGTAACGCTGAGTCGCGAGCTCGATCATCCAGCGCCGATCGGTGAATTCGAGACCGTTAACGAGGAGATGGCAGCTGACTCGCCCGCTGCCGGCGCGCCACTTCCCCACTTTGAGCAACCGTCCATTGGCAAACCTAGCTCCGTTGCGGGCTCGAACTTTCGCAGCCTGAAGGATCAAGAGCGTGATTATTTGATCCAGCTTTTGGAGAAATGTGGGGGAGATAAGCGTGCGGCGGCCAAAATTGCCGGCGTTACCTTGCGGACCCTATACCGAAAGCTAGAGGGTCTGGCTGACTGAAACGTTAATTTTTGACAAAAATGGCGTTGTTTCTAGTTTAAGCCAGCATCTTACCTCTAAAGACCTGTAACCCCTCGTTTTTAAACGAAAAATAATGCCCTGGTCTGCTCGGCTGGTTTGTGTCAAAAAAGTCCATAAATGTTGACATAAATGTCTTTAGGGGGCATATTTCGCCATATATGACAATTACGCCGCCGGATTACGACAACGGTGCCGCATATAGAACCTGTGAATGCTCGCAAATGGAGGGCTTCGGAATGGAACAATCAGGATTAACTTTTGGCGGGATACCAGAGGCTAATGGCTCACGCCCTGCTAATGACACCGTAGACGCGTCTGACACGGCTGACCTACTGGGTGAGCCTCCAGAAGAATCTGCTCTAAAGGGTGAGAAATTAGAGCAGTCAAAATTAACGTTTGGCGGATTTCCCGTGGGTGGTGAATCAAGCGTTGATAGATCAGGCTTCACTAATGACGCTGCAGAAGCGGCATTGTTAGCTGACCGAAGCGATTTATTGATGAGTTCGTCGGTGTTGCTTTCGGCAGAGATTGAATCGCTGATGAGTGAGCTGGTGTTGAG
>Ga0255768_10006876_pt1 | contig 10735 bp, 14 predicted proteins | sample 071ome_33_FD_179983 | JGI IMG/M metagenome (GOLD analysis project Ga0255768, IMG submission 179983) | Coastal salt marsh microbial communities from the Groves Creek Marsh, Skidaway Island, Georgia - 071412AT metaG (version 2) | ecosystem: Environmental > Aquatic > Marine > Intertidal zone >...
TAAAGCGTATGAAGATATAATGTTACTTATAATAATCGTTTTCCTAAAGGCAACTCTCAACTTTTTGCACCTTATCTTTTATTGTTAATACCTAGAAAACCTATAAACAATCCAACACTTGCTAAAACGTATGAAGAATATAGTTTAGCTGTGTTCGATGGACATAAACTAATACCTAATAATTCAAATGTAGAAATTGGTATGTTTAGTGCTATATTAACTGCTATTTCTATTGAAGAAGGTTTAAGTATAAGTTATACTGCATGTCTTAATGCAAGTAAATTAAAAAATACATATGATTGGTTAAAAAATGAATTAGTTGAACCTACTCTTGCTTTAAGTTTAGGATACAAAAGACCAGATGTGAATGGTACTGAAATAAGCTATCATAACAAATTAAAAGGTGAAGAAAAACCAGAAAAACAATATATTTTTGAGTGGATATGAAAACACTAATATTATTAATTGATTTTTATGGTCATCCTGCTTTAACCACAGATAGTTATAGTGATAGTATAAGATATTCTCATCTTACTGAAATTATATCATCAAATTTTATTGACAGGAAAAATTGTATATTTTTTTCAACACCAATAGATCATAATGATATAAGGTTATTAGAGCTTAAAAAGATGGCAATAGCAACCCATTTTACATTTGTTTCAATTGAAGATCAAATTAATGACCAAAAATATACCATAGATTATGTAAAATTAAAACTCAAAAATTTTATTAATATTAATAATACCGATACACAAATAATTGTGACAGGTACTAATACTTCAGGTTGTGTGTTTAAAAATAAAAATATAGGTGCTTATCACTGGTCAAAGGCAGGTTATAAAACTAAAATATATTTACCTATGTGTGCTGAATATGAAAATAAAGGTATTAATGACTTAGAAAAAAACTTATATGGATTTGCGTCACTTTATAAAAAAATTAAAAAAGAAAAGTGTTTTGATATAGAAATTTGTAAAAAATTTTCAGATTTAGAATTACCTATTTAAAAAATAATTAGAATACCAACCTGTCCATCCTTCTTCTTGTAAGTGGTGCATTTGTCCAAGTGTACATATACTGAACTGTGGTGGTTTTTGATAAATATAATCTTTTATTGATGGACATATTCTATCGTAAGTTTCATATTTTATATTTTTGTAGTACCATTCATCACTGCCTTTAGTGTATGTTTTAATATATTCTTTATCATTTTCTTTAAACTTATTCCATATATAAGATACATCACCTGTCCAAGATACTATTGATGAATTTAAAGGTGTATGAGCTGGTTCTCTCCACCATGTGTCATCTAATAGTGTAAAGTTTTTTCTTATAAGATTAGGAAGTCTGTCATAGATAACTACATCTAAATCAAAATATAAATTTTCACTATCTCTAAATCTATCATACATTTGTAATTTGTTAAACCAATTGCCGTACAGATCATCCTCAATAACTTCAAAACTATCATACTTTAGACCAGAGTATTCGTCTATCATGTGTTTTAAGTTATCAACATGCCATTGAGTAAACTTATTACCAAATCTACAACAAATTATTCTCATATTTATGTTTTTACCTTACAATATCTTTGACATGGACCTGGTGCTGTGTCAGGATTCTTCCATGACTCTGGTAATTTTTTAGCAAATAGATCACTATCAATAATCTCTTTCATAGTATGGTTATCTAAATTATATTTTTCTTTGTTATTTAAATATTCATCAATCCACGGATGCGAACCTTTTATAAAATGATCTTCTTCATCTGTTCTATCAAAGTTTTTTTTTAAAAAGCAACATTGAAATACTTGACCATCAGGATTGACCATATATCTATTATTATTTTCACGCCATTGACAAACTATTTTAGCCATGTGTTGTTCTCTCCAAAAATTCTTTTTCACCTTTTTCATTTATAAAATGAAATTCATTTTTACCATCAAATCTATCACTATTGAAGTGTTTATGAAAATGTGATCCGTGTGATAATGCTAATTCTTTTATTTGATCTTTATAGTCTTCATTATGTTTAAATATAATACTTTGTGATAAAGGTATTGCTTTTGTTTGTGATAGTGCTTGTAAGGCCTCTAATGATTTTTTAAGTGATGTACCTCTTCTATATTTCTGGTGCATTTGTTCATCTATACCATCAACATCTATAACCATTGATAATCTTCTACCACAATAAACACCTAAATCCCAATAAAACTTATCTGTACGAATACTACCATTTGTGGTTATCATTACCTTTGTTTTACTGTTATCTATAATATATTTTACAATTGATTCTATATCTTTTGCCATTAAAGGATCTCCCCACGTGCCACAAAAACTTATTTCACTTATGTCTTTCATACAATCAACATTAAATCTTTTTTTAAAGTCGTTCAGCGTCCATGTTACTAAAGGTAAGGTGTTTACTACACCTAGACCATTTATATCAGTTCTTTGACATTGAGGACATCTTGCATTGCATAAATTGGTTATTGCTACATCTACTACTAACATCAAAATAAAGTTGCCCTTCTACTTTTAGCTATTTTATTTCAATACAATTAATTTCACGTGGATATTGAGTATTTGTATGAAAGACTGCTTTATCTGGCAACTCGTGTATGTTGCCATACGGGTCAATTGCCTTATCTGAAATTTTTATATCAACTATTGAACATTGTCTATATTTCCATCCTCTTATATCTCTTTCTTCACCTCTATCTTTTAGAGAAAGATTATGTCCATTAGCTGCTCCTATCACTAATTCTGTATCATCTGACTCATTTCTAGGTCTTCCTTCTTGTGGATAACCTATACCTATTCCATATAACATTTTTTTCTTTTTATGTACATAAATATCTTCATAGATTCCCAATCTACGTTCCCAGTTGAAATCACAATCTGGTCCTTGACTATTATTTTTGTTACAACCCGTTGCATATCCTAACTCAGCTGCAGCTCTCATAACTAGTCCTAGTGCAGTACCTACTGCAACTAATCCATTTTCCCATCTAGGAGCATGTTCCGTTTTAACAATACTACCATCGTTCATGGAATTTCTAGCAGTTGGGGGATGTTTCATTACAAATAACATAAACAAGTTAGCGTTCATTTGAGGATTACGCCATGTTGCTGGGGGTTTATTATTAAAATCTCCCGAGTAAGTTGAACCCCAAGACCATTTGTAAAGTTCTTCTATAGTTTTTCTATTTGATGAATAATAAATGTCATAATATGCTTCATGTTGCTTTGAAGGAGCTTCTTTTGCAATCCATAGTAAATAATCAATATGTTCTTGTGGCATTGTTTTAGAATAGTCCCAATTTCTTTGACATTGTTGTATTTTTTTTATATATTTTTTTTCTTCTTCTATATTAGCCATTATAATACTCCTTTAGTTCTGGAAATACATCAAATAAATTCATTTCCCATTTGGTTCCCTTGTATGCTTTATCTTGTTTTAACATATAATTCAAAGTATCCTGAAAGTCATTATCTGTTTCTTCAGGCATTTTTAATGCAGCTTGAATATCAGGCCAACCCTCATACTTTGGTATAAGTTGATCTTTTAATTTTTTAGGTAAATTATTTACTCTTAATGATTTAGGTCTTTCAATCATCAACCAACCAGCACTTCTTATACCAGGATTATCAGCACAATATTTAATTACTTCATCAAAACGTAATACACTAAAACAAGTAACAACAGAATTTACATCAATATACGCTTTACCTTTGTACTTGTCAGCATTTAATAAATCAATATTTTCCTCTATCTCTTTCCAGTTTGATCTTCTTCTCAAATACTCAGCGTGTTCATTAATACCATCAATAGAGGCAGTAAATGAAACTTGTTTAAACTGTGGTATAAAGTCAATAAATTTATGTTTACCTTCGCCTAGTTTTGTAAGATTTGTTTGAAACTTAACTGTTATATAAGGTGCGTGGCCTGTCTTAATTATTTCAGTTAAAAAATCAAAATACTTTTTCATTATTAGTGGCTCGCCACCTATGATTTTTATACTATTAAGATATGGTGCAAGTTCTTTTATTTGATCTACAACTGATTTTCTATCTATCTTGTTTAGATTATCTTCAACAAGTTTAATTTTATAATTTGTTTTTTCCATTGAACCAAACATCTTTTCACTATATACATTGTGTTTTCTCATCATATCAATCCTCATAGATGAACTATCATGGTTACACATATGACAATCTAAATTACATTCAATACCAAAAGACTTCAATTGTATTTGCATTATTCTTTCGTCAAATGTCCATTGACCTGACTTCTCATACATTCTAACGTTTCTTTCGATTTTATCCCAACGTTCTTTACTATTTGACTCTCGCCACATGTGGTGTGTTCTACGGGATTTACCATATCTCTTTTCATCACTAATACATCTTATGCAATGTTCATTAATTGCTTTAGTGCCATGTTTTGCAGGATCTAACATTTCTTTTCTTAAATTTTTTAGATAATCACTATCTTCCATCCATGTTTTTATACGTGTATTGTTTATATTATGTTTATCACTTTTACCTGCAAGACAGCATGCCTTATAAGCACCATCTAGTTCTATAAACATTTCAGCAAAAGGATGAACACAGAACCAACTTCTTTTATCTTTTGCTCTATTCATAATAGAGTTTGGATCTTGTTTTCTTTCTTCACCCTCTTTAGATAGTTTTTCAAACCATTCTGAAGTATCAACATTGCCTGGACTACTATTCGTCACAGCTGACATTTTTTTTTCTTTAAATATTTTTTCCATTTTTAGGTCCTAAATAATGAATAATTTTTATCATTTCATTTGGTTTGTCTAATATCATGTAATCTGTATTAAATTTTTTAGAATACATTTTATTTAATTGTGTATTTTCTCTATGTGAGTCGGTATATTTAACAATCCATTCAGCAGGCAAATAATTGATTTTTATTTTATGCTCATCTAGTTTCCAAAAGACATAATTTTGTTCACCATAATACTTAAAGTGAACATCTCCAATATTATAGTAGTGTAGTTGCCAATATTCTGGATTTAAAGAAAAGTCATCCCATATATATTTAAAACTGCCAGATTTAAATTTATAAAATCCTCCATTTATTGGTATAACCACTTTATCAGCAAACTCATTTGTTTTATCATTCCACCAGCTATTGTAGGTTAAAAATTCATTTTCTTTTACAGGATAATTTAATATGCGATCTATGTTGTTAATGATTTGTTGATCAATGTCCATTATGATAATGTCATCATTTACGTTTTGATTTGCAAATTGTGGACTAAAAAACTTTAATTTGTGCCAATGTTTTTTTATATTACTATAATTATTATAAGGTAGTATTACATCTGCTTCAACATCCGTATCACTTAAACAAATAAATTCAAATGGCGTTGTACTGTGTTTTTTTAATGATCTGTATAATTTTGAAACATGCTCAGGCGAATACAGACCTTTAAAATATACCGTGCAAATTTTAAGCATTATATGTTCTCCAAACAGCTTCAAAGTCTTTATTGATTGTATGACATAAAACAACTTCTTTTGGTATAAATCCTTGCGTTGAAAAAAAATAATGCCATTTGTCATTTAGCCATTGCACATCTACTTTATTTTCCGCAAGTTTAACGGCAAATAATGTTTCATTGTCCCAACCAAAAAAGTTTGTTATTTTTTTAGGAAATATATCGTGCCCCTTTGTTAATTTACTCATCTCTTTTAAGTCTGAGTCAAAATTTTCAAAATATTTTAATTGTTGTATGTGTTTTTTATTTGCACCTATAATACCAGTATTTACAACTTTATGTTTTGGATTTAAATCTCTATCTATTAACATTGCTTGAGCATTATAGTATTTTGATGTTGGACTACGAATAGTTTGAGTATATTCGTTTACAGAATCCATTTGAATAACTTTGTGGGTATTGTGATGTATGGCTATACCTTTTGATAAGTCCCAAACTTCAAAAAAGTCGTCTGATTTCATAGGCACAACATCAAAATCTAAATATAATATCTCATCATATTCTTTAGATAATTCACATAATAGATGTATTTTGTAAAAATTTACAATATTATATGTTGTAAGAAATGGATATTTTGACTTTAAATTATTTTTAAATAATATAAAATTTGTATCATATTCAAATAGTTTAAATGTAACATTTATTTGATTAGCATACCATTGTTTGCAGGCTATTAGTTTAGTGTAGTTTTCTTTAAATGCATCTTTAGTTACATAATTTATAGGTGTGTGATTTTCTTTTAATATATTCTTATCAAATATATCAAGTTCATCTTTGGGAATGTCAATATAAAAACTATAAATTATTCTTTTCATATTTACCAACTAGTATAAATCTAGTTCCTCTATTATCTTTTATTTCGTCTTCTATTAAAATTTTTGTATTTTTAGGAAGTTGTGATTTAAATTCTGTTAAACTTTCAACACAGTTTATGTGTCCATCTATACCTTTCATATTATTTGATTGATATGCAAAATAAGCATTTGTATTTAAATTAAGTTCACTCATAGGTTTCATATGTTCACATGAAGTGTTAACAATTAAATTTGCATTTTCAACTCTACCTAAATGTCTGTTTAAGTCAAATACATCAGCCGTTATATAGTCAATATTTTTGTAATGATTAAATAATCTATTTTTTGCTATTCTAATAGGATTATCATCAATATCAATGAGTACAAGTTCTTTTACATCTCTAAAAGCAGGTACAAAAATACTTCCGTACCAACTGCCCAATATACTTACAAGTGAATCTGAATTTAAAATACTTAACGTGTTTATGTGTTCTATTAATCTTTCTTTTGATAAAAATTGATTTGGACTATATGAGTCTAAAAGATCACTATTATTTCTGGCTTCTGCCATAATATTTTTAAATAATTGTAGGTCTATATTCATTATAACTTAAACCTTTCTACTGTTTCTATTGCACCAAAATCATAGTATCCATATGCCCAATATTTTTCTCTACAAGGCCAACATATTTTACATGGTTCAGCACCTGGTTTTTTATATGTTCTATTAAAATCTTTAGCATATATACTATACATTTCTATTTCAGTTTCGCATGTTTCAGTAACAGGAAATAAAGTCTTATCGAGTCCCAATTCTTTCACCCATAATGCTATTTCTTTTTTATTTTTATTACGAAAAGGTCTAAACTCATATCTATAATGACCTTTATATGGTTTTTTTGTTATAGACCATAGTTTTTCTTTCTTATGATTTCTATCTTCTGGAAACTTACGTAACTCACCTGTGATTATTTTAGGTTGTTCTTCTAATGGTGGATTTAATGTTTCACCCGACATGTATATGTTTAAGTTTATGTTTAAATGATCATACTTATCCCATAGTTCATAAAACCATTTTCTTTGAAATATATCTTTAGGGTTATATTTTTTTCCAGTTTTTTCAAACTCATCTACCATCTCTTTTGTTTTAACAAAGCCTGATGTGTCAAAAAAAGCAGTTTCAGATTGTAAAATGTTATTATTTTCTGGTATTAATATCTTTAACGCATTAATGACATTTGATACAGCATCTATAGCTGCAGGTCTTAATTTATTATACATTGTTATTGGAAGTATTTTTTTATCTGAATACTTAATCATGGTCAAAAAAGTCATAAACGCTGAATCTATTCCACCACTTAATCTAATTCCTATTATATCTTGTTTAGATATTATTTCATCAATGTCTGGTGTAAACACTTCATCTAATATTTTATTTAATTTTTTTATATCCATTTTATTATTTCCTCTATTTGAGGTTTCACGTCCTCATGTTCTAGTTTTAAATATTGCAAATCTTCACGTCTATATCTTTCAGCATATCCACAACTTATCATTACAATAGGTCTGGTTTTTACCATATGTAAACCAACATTATGCCATTGTTCAGGTCTTCTTTTAAAACACGAGTTGTAAGATATATCAAGTCCTTCTTCTAATAAGTAGTTTGTTAAATTAGCAACAAATATTCCAACTTCAACCGCAACACTATCAACTATTTTTTCAATATGACTTTCAAAGCCTTGATCATAAAAGTGGCCTGTTTCAATTTGTCTTTGATAAAATTTATTTGGAGTAGAAATTCTACTATGTATTGTAATTAAGTAAGGATTTTCTTTTATATGTCTGTAGTATGGATTTTCATACTCACCTAATTTGGCACCTTGAATTTTTGTTGCTTGACCGTCTGCAACAGCTTTGTTTTCAACATCAGCGTGACATTTAACAACTAAGCTATGTATTGCGTCTTTATGTATTTCTTTATCAGGTCCCCACACAAGAGCTTGATAAGCCATTGCATTATTTTTAGATGGAGAAGTTTTCCATGCCTTATATAATGCTCTTTCTATTATTTCTTTAGGTGGTATATCTTTTTTATAAGTTTTTACGTGTTTTCTTTTTTGTTCTAATAAATCAAAATGTTTCATTTTTTACACCCATGTTATTATGTCTTTTAGTTCAGGTTTTATATCTTTTTTATTAATTTCTCCACCAATGTTTCTTCTATATGTTTTACCGTAACCACAAGTTAGCATGAATAGAGGTCTGGTTGTGATATTTGTTAGACCTGCTTTTTGCCAAACATTATAATCACTTTTAAAACAAGCGTTATAGGATACATCTATATCTTTTTCTAGTAAATATGTTGTCAAATTCTGTGCAAATAATCCTACTTCAACAGAAACACTATTAACTATTTTAGGCATTTCACTTATATGTGCTTGTTCATAATACATATTTTTTTTGTTAATACTGTGTTGATAGTATTCATTAGGTGTTGCAAGTCTTTGATGAAATGTAAATAAAAAAGGATTATCTTTTATATGTTTAAGACATTCGTTACCTTTTGATATTGATTCAGAATGGCCTTGATGGTCTATTTCAATACAAGAATTTTGACAAATATTATATATAATTTCTTTTTCTTTTTGTTTATCTGGTCCCCATACAAACACCTCATATGCCATTGCATTATTTTTTGAGGGTGTAGTTTTCCATGCTTGCCATAATGAGAGTTTTATTTTTTCTAATGATGGCACATCATCTTTATATTCAAATACTTGTTTTCTTTTATGTTCTAATAAATCAAAATGTTTCATTTACATATCATCTTATCATTAATTACTAATATATCCAATGCCGTTCTGTTAAAGGTATTTATCGCCTGTTTAGGACTCTCTACTATAGGTTCTTTACAGTTAAAACTTGTATTCAATAACATTGGTATGCCTGTTATCTTATAAAACTCATTGATGATATTGTAAAACTTTTCGTTAAATTCTTTATTAACTGTTTGTATTCTAGCTGTATCATCAACGTGTGTAACGCCTGGCACTTTATCTGATTTAACTTTACATATTCTACTCATATAAGGGCTTGGTAATCTTGTATCAAAGTATTCTTTATAATGTTCTTCTAATACAGCTGGCGCAAATGGTCTAAAATCTTCTCTCATTTTTATGGTATGATTAATAATATCTTTTATATTAGGATTACGAGGATCGGCTAATATACTTCTATTACCTAATGCACGATTACCACTTTCTGATTTGCCTTGAAACCAACCTACTATTTTACCGTCAGCAATTGCCTGTGCAACTTCTTTATAATTTACATCTTCACCTTCATTATAATCATATTCTTTACCAGCAAATGTTTCCGATTTATGTATATTATTGTTTAATATATAATCAGCGTGCTGATATGTACCTATTGCTTGTCCTTCATCACCCACAGCAGGTGGTACAAATACATTTTCATAGTGATTAGTAAATTCTTCGTTCATATAACCATTATATGCAACACCTCCTGCAATACACAAGTTATCACAAGATTTTAATGGATATACGTGTTCTTTTATTTTATCTATTGTAAATTTTTGTAGTGTAAATGCTAGATCATCTATATTTGATAAGTCTATCTCTTTAAAATGTTTTTGTTTCTTTTCAGTAATAGGTCCATCAAGTATGATTTCAAACACATTATAATAATATTGACTAAACTGACCATATCCAACTTTACCCATTAATTTACTTGCACCTAAAGTTCCAAAACCAGTCAAGTTAGACATATGATTCCATAACCACCCAATAGGTAACTTATCAGATAAATCAATTAAGTTTTTATCTTTATCAAAAAACACACATCTGTATTTTGATCCTATACCATCAATTGCTAGTATATCTGATTGTTCAAAACCTGAATTAAGAAAGGCATAGGCGGCATGAGATTGATGATGATCTATAAAATATAAACCATCTTTATAATAATAATCCCATAGATTTTTAGGTTCATAGTCAAATATATCTTCTGGTAAAATATCTCTACACATTCTTATACCACCATAAGTATATGTAAATGCCAATACATCTTCTTTTCTAACAAAATATTGTTTTACAAATTCATTGTTTAGTCTATAGTCTGCAGGATTTAAAATATCTGATTGATGAGCATAAGCCTCAGCGTGATAAGGTAGATTATGTTTAAATCTTGTAAATCTTTCTCTTTGATTATGAAACACACCATCATATGTATTATGGTCGTGTAAGTTGAGTGCTACAGAATATATTTTAGTCATTTAATACCTTTGCATATTTTCTCATAGGAAAGTGTCCTTTTGATTGTACCCATTCAGTACAAGTTTTACAATAGTTTTCATATTTAAACAATCTAAAGTTCATCA
>Ga0255768_10006894_pt1 | contig 10726 bp, 18 predicted proteins | sample 071ome_33_FD_179983 | JGI IMG/M metagenome (GOLD analysis project Ga0255768, IMG submission 179983) | Coastal salt marsh microbial communities from the Groves Creek Marsh, Skidaway Island, Georgia - 071412AT metaG (version 2) | ecosystem: Environmental > Aquatic > Marine > Intertidal zone >...
GAATAATTATCAACAGTATAACACACTACTTTATATTTAAAAAGGTATTTTTTAATTAAATTTAACCTATTTTTACCATAATTACCCTATTTTTCAGGATAAAACGTAGTTTTATCCTTAAGCGTCAAGCGCCATCATAAACACACTCTCTACTCTTCACATAAGTCAATTCATTCCAACTCTCTGGATAACAAACAACAAGGGTATGATACTTACTATGAATAGGACAGTGTTCCACATCATCAGTATGTTTATCCTTAACTCCAATCTCAATAGTAAGATAGGAAGAATCCATAAAATAAATCCATCCTTCTACTGGAAACTTATCTCTATTCCACTTAACATAATCATTTAGTTTTGGAACATAAGACATTGCATTAAAGGATTAAGATTAAGTGGCATACTGGTATAAGATCTGGTATCTTCTATTCTGACTACATTACCTGGTTTTGATGAATTGATTGGGGAATGATACTGCTTTGTCTTTGTGTTGTAGAATCCCCAGATAGTATAAACGGGAGCACCACCATTGTACACAAACCTATGATGACAATGCAACCAGATACTAATAAAAGTGCGATTGTGGATTCTTGTCTCATAGGTATAATTGTTAGGTGGTTCAGGCAACCCTTGTAATACGTAACCGTTGTGGATTAACTCCTTCATTGAGTCTTTCATCATAAACTCTTTTACACTCTTCTTGTGATACATTATCGGCAACGGGATACCATCCAGAAGTTTGTTCTTCCTCTAACTTATACCGTGCCTCTGTCTTGAGTGAAAATCCTTTTGCCATAATTGTTACGTTGTAAATGAATCAATGATACCAGACTCATAATCATCTTGAAGAGTAAACTTTTGGGCACTGACGACATTCTGCATAATAAGATGATTATATTCATCATCATACGTTTGTTCATCGGCAAGGATAGTAAATGCCTCCGTATCATTCTCTGCAATCAGATTAATCACTCCTCCATATTCAGAAGAAGGAAATGGCACCCAGTAGTCTACAATGTATAAAGATTTCATTTGTCTGTTAAATTACTCCTCAATTCTATTATAATAATTCGTTCCTGTCAAGAGATGTACTTGTCGTTGCAGTTCATACTTGACTGGTAATAAGTGTGATTTGATGAAGGCAGTGTACTGTAAGTCCTCCGTTAATGTGAGTAGATTGTTGATTTGCATTTCTGCTAGAATAATCCTTTCTTTCTGATTCATAGAAACTCCTGCATATAATAATCCACAGTAACCTCTAATTCTGCTGCCTCTTTTTCAAAGGACTTGATTAAATCATTCTCTTCTGGAATCTCAACCTCAACACCATCAATAATCACATGATGTCGTGCAGTACGAATTTCGTGCTTCATTTCTTCAACCTCGGCATGTTTCATGTAGTCCTCAAATGCACTCATAAACTGTTGAATGTCTTCGTCGTTCATATCTTGTTTGAAAGAAAGATCCATAACCATAATAACATAACACCCAGAACAATAAACTCAACAACAACTGGGGATAACATTAGTAAATTTGTGATGCACTCAGTTTGGCATGTAGGGCAATCAATTCGGAAATGGTGAGAGATAAGTGCATACTCTCCAAATCCACATTTTCCATCAGTGACAACAGAGCATTGATTTCTTTCTGTGATAATTCAACCATTTCCATTAGAATAACTCCAGTTGTGAGAAAAGAATGTGATCACAGCACGTATCATCGTCCTGTAAATCAATCATATCAGTATCGGTATGAGTGAGAAGTTTGTCGAAAAGGAAATTAACAAACTCACGGTTCTCTTGAGTAATCATGTGAAAAACTGGGTGAACAGAATGACTAACAGTGCAAAGAAGTATAACATACTCAGCAGGAACAGGGGAAATACTCCTGAGGTTCGGTCAGAAAGTCGGTGACCTCATAACCAATATCAAGACGTGCCGCAACAGTCTCAACCATTTCCTTCTTGCTCATCAGACGCACCGACTTGACATCACCCAGAAACTTCAGAGTATAAACAAACTTATCACTCAGAATGTTGTGAGGACGAAACTCAACAACCATTGCTTCGGATTTGCCCTTGGAGGTCAGTTGCATGGGGTGTCTCCCTGTCGATGCTCTTATTATAGGGCATTCAGACGGTGCTGGAAGGGGTACTGTACCACTTCTTCAACTGTCACATGAAGAATTGCTCAACTCCCTGGGGTTGACCGAAACTATAATCGTACTCCAGTGCATTTGCACAAATATAATGCGGATGTTCCGTACTTACACCCAGTCTTTGACAAATTTCGGCATGATTGTCCTCCATCAGCTCCACACAGTACAACATATTGTTCAGTACGTGCTCAAGTTCATGATATTTGACCAATTCATCCCGCAGTGCCACCAGAAAGTTGCCACTACCAGCAGAATCATCAATAAATGTGGAGTTTGGATTCTTCAATATACTCTCTGGAATAGATTGAACCATCTCCGTACAAATATCTGCTGGAGTAAACACTTCGCTGGTGGAATTAATCCTCTCATCAGACCTTTCAATCTGAGAACCGACATTTTTGTTGTGTAAGTTTCTTTTCATCAGATAATATCAGGAATAGTCTTGAACATCTCTTTGGTATTTGCATTAGAAATTCTGTTCTTAACAACAATGTTATGAACTTCGGGAGTTCTCAGATATTTTGCAAGTTTCTGACTCTCTTCTTCAGAATTAGTCTTTAGAATAATGGCAGATCCACTGATTGAATGTCCATAGGGTTTGACATAAACTTGCCCAAGACCCTTTCCTCCATACTTACTGTTCATAACAACACCGTGCTGATTAACACAACAAATGTGCTGATCTTCCCGAACATTTCTTACAATCATACCACTTCCACCTTTAGGTCCCATGGTAATAATCATTGGATAATCCCCATCAATCAATTGATTGACATTCAGAGAACCTCGTTGATAACGATATGCCAAATTATTGGAAACTTCGGATACAAAGTCTGGATTGGTAAATCGAACACAAGTGTCTTTGGTTACAACAATCTCTTTAACGGTTCCGTCAAGATACTCAAATCGTGTGGGTCCAGTATATCCACGTCTCCATGTAACAATACAAGTCTCTGTCAATTGAATATTTGGAAAAGTATCATTACTCAGAGATTTGATTGATACGACTCCAGGAGTGGAAAACAAAGTCCTACGAAACTTAGAGGACATCTTTGCAAAATGGTTAGACCGAATAACTTCCGAAACATAATCAGAACGCTTCATCGCATTCAAGTAGAATTCGGTATCAAGAGTCTTTGCACATCCACCAGTGGTTGCTCCAGTAACAGTAGAAGTATCCGTATAAGGAGGATTTCCAATAGTGGCAGTAAAGTGCATCTTATTTACATCCTCATGTGTGCTGATATTAATTGTATCAGAAATTTGACGAATTGCATAGATGTGCGTATCATCAGTTTCCCATGTCCAAATATTCTCAGGATTCCAACCTTTTTTCTTGATTGCCACAAGACTGTGCAGTCCAGTAGGATCACAATCAATACAAAGTTTTTGTTCCTCAGATTCGGGTTCTGGGATAATTCTCATCAACTCATTGATAGGAAGTGGAAGTTGATTCTTGCGAGTTATGGATAGATCTTCGAGAGCAACGCACTCATCTTTAGAAACTGCATATTGAACATCAATAATACATTGTTCAACACGTTTGCTCCAAGATTTGGGAATAATCTCTTGGTCTAGGCACTTTTTAATGATGCCATCTTTATCACTGGTATCTGGCACATAGTGCTCAGAATTGAGAATTTGATTAACAGTTTTGGGGACAAATCCATCACGAACCATATGAAAAATAACAAGACATATTCGCTGTGTATAAGCTAGGATGGTCTCCATCTTTTGGTCTAGTTCTTCCTTAGTAAACTGTGTTGAAAATTTACCATTAGTAGTCCTCTGAACATTGCTTTTACCATTCATCCCATTACTATTAACTGTGGTTCCAGATGCGGTTCCAGTGAAAGAAGATGGATCGGACGATTGTTGATACTCGGAGAAGTAAAGTTCATTGAGTTTGTCAACATCAATCCGTGAGCAGATTCCAGACGCAAGAGACATCGTGCTCCGCAAATTGGAAGCAAGAATCTCATTGAGTCGCTCCTGATCGACTTCCTTGTGTTCGTCAATATATTCTACAATAGATGCAAAATCAAGAAGAGAATAGTTTGATTCTGCAATGGCAGGATTCAAATCACAGGAAGTAAAGAAACTATCACGCATCTCTTTAAGACAACGCTCAGGACAAAAGTCAATTACAGTCCACTTTTCTTTATTAGTGGAACCGCCACGGTAGGCAAATTGAACCCACTTTTCTCTAGATTCACCACCAGCACAATTCATTACAGTATCAATCTTTTCTGCTGTCAAACCCAGAACATTGGCATCAACAGTAATGATTACGGTAGATTCATAACTATCAATATGTTTCTTGATGCTGGTTGAATTTTCGTTAGTATCTGAGGTAACAACCAAGGGAGCAAATCGACTGCTCCTGAAATACTTTGCAAACAGGTGACATGCTTCAATCGAAGGTAGACGAAGCATCATGTGTTGTGTATCCTTCAAAAGTTTTTTCTTGAAGTGTACACCATCCTGAACAAAAATTTTGGAGTAAAACTCATCGACAAGAATAGGTTCATTGAACTTATCCTTACTCTTATTCAAACGAAAGATGTTATCGAAAGCATCAGGATCATCACCATAAACTTCTTGGAGTTTATCTGCCAAATACTTGAAAATAATCAGATTCATCCGTGGGGAATTTTCATACCCAGACACACCTTGAAGTTTATAAAACTGTTCATCAAAATAAGTGTAGGTATATCGAGAACTATCACTGAACTCATCGAACATCTTATAAGCAGTGCCAGAAACGTAGAGAATCTTTGAATCTGGAAACTTTTTACAAAGAGTCTTCCAAGTTTCCCCACGGTATCCTTCATGACACTCATCAAATACAATGAGGTCAATATCACATGAAAGTTTAGACCATCGATGCTTAGACTGTACCGTGGAATAAAGAACAATTTGCCTATCAGTATTCAGATATTTTTGAATATCAGAGGAAACTTCTTTGATGTCCTTATCACGAATATCAATAAAGATGAGATTTTGAAAGTTCTTGAACTTACCAATATCTTCTCCCCATGATTGCTTGGGAGAGTTGCGATAAGACATAATCAGTGATACTTTTGCACCACTTTCCACAATGGCAGACAAAACCATTGTGGACTTACCAGCACGGCACTTTGCAAACAGAAGATATTCTTTCCACTGTTCCCAATTAGAAAGAACCTTAGAAACAAAATCACCCTGATGCTTCTTTAGAGTTCGTTCTTCTGCTACCTTATCTGCTTTTGCATTTTTACTCTTTTGCCACTCAAAAAGTTGAAATTCAGCATCTTCCGCCGTGATATACATCCATTCACGCCTTTTATCTGTTCGTGTCGCTTTAAAACCACGAGGACTCAACCATTCATCACGAAATTCATCATCTGTTCCATCATCAACTTCATAAACACCTTTACAAACTAGAGCTTCAGGGTTTGATGTGGTGTCTTGCTGTTCAATACGAACTTTTGCATCTTCTTGCTTAGTGCGTCCAATCTTAAGCATAGGAAGACGCCCAAGTTTAATCTGATCTTCATATTGTGCTGGTGTTGAGTAGAGGTAGATTTTTTTTTTAGTAGAAGACATTAGAGTTCCTAAGATTTTTTTATTATACTACCTACACAGGCGATTTGCAAAACAATGTGTAGGTTGTTCAACTGGTACACCCATTTGGTCCGTCAGGTACATTTCAAATAACCTTTCTTCTTCTTCCCGTGCCTCAATTTCATGTGGTTGATACCAATACTCCCAATTCTCCACTGGAACTTTAGAATAACACAATTTTCCGTATCGGGACCGCAGCGAACCACGTATCCACTGTGCCATGTGGGTCAACTCATGCAAAAGAGTTTTTATATATGTGTCTCTGTCCATGTGCGTGTCCAGTTCTATCAGAAAGTGTCGTGGGCGATAAGTCTCACCCACGACATCACAATAACCCTGCACATTCTCACGTTTCAGACCACGATGAACAATTTCCAACGTAATCTTATGACGTGGAAAGAACTGATTCAGAAACCAAGAGGTAACATCCTCACAGGTGCTCTTAGGATAACCGTATCCACTAATGTAGAGAATAGACATGTGCCCCAGTGTAGAAACCAAATGAAAGAACTAATGAAAACAAGTTTATGGGTTCTTGTCATCCCCATGCCTCCATAAACTCGCTCAGGTGATAAGTATCATCGGTGCAAGTCTCCTCAACCAACTCATCATAGGTCATGTCTTTTAACATGATGAGATAATCTTCGGGTTCAATATCAACCCCAGGTTCAAAGTCATCATGACATAAAAACACATATTCATTGTAGAGTGCTTCGATGAGTTGTTCTTTAGTAAGGATCATTGTCTTTGTTGAGATGATTAAACCAGGGGGAAAAGAGTGCCATTAGTGCCCATACAACACTGGCAAGGATGATAGTAATGTATATCATCGGGCGTAGAGATAACCACCCGCCCAGTCAGCATGTTGCAGCAACCACTCACGTTGCTCAATGATTCGCAGGTCATAACGAACACCTTTGGCGGGTGCTTTGAATGATGCAGACTTATACACTTCGCCAGTTTTCTTGTCTACGAAGGCATGAACACTACGGGAACCGTGAGCATCCATGATGATTTTAAAATACTTACGTCCTTCTTCAGGGTAGAACTTATACACGGGAGCATCATAACCACCAACTTTACCATGGTTGCGGGACTTAAAGTTGTCCACCAGGGCATCACACAGCATCAGAGTCCACTTGCGGACATTCAGTTGGATGGTGTTCCTAGCGTCTTGCTGGGCAGCGTAGTCAGCGAAGGTGGTGCTCATGGGGTTGCTTGCGTATGAGACTATTATAGGGGCATATGGAGGCATTTCAGCGCCCCCTGTGACACTTCTAGGACTGGTACACTGCAATCAGTTCATTTGCTTTTTTTCTGCTAGAACCTTTGGCAGAGATGGACCGACCTACCTGTATCGGATAGATTTTGGCATTTTTGTAAAGTTCTCTACTAACAGGAGTATCATGGTTGCTGATAATAACTTTAGCACCACGATTAGCAAGAGATTCTGCTAGTTCTGCTAGTTGAACTTGTTGATCATAACTGAATCCTTCCGTGGCATAATCTGTAAAGTTTGCAGTATCTGATACTGGAACATATGGTGGGTCAAAATAGACCACATCACCACTACTCACATTTTTGTATAGTGCTTCATCAGAGAACGATGTATTAAAGAACTCTACCTTTCTATTTGAGAATACATCTCTAAAATAGTTGAGTTCTTGTTCTGGAAAGTGTGCTTTTGTTTTTACAATGCAACCAGTCTTTGAATCTTTGTTCTCCTTACCATAGGGAACATTGTACTCTCCCTTAGAATTGTACCGTGACAATCCATTAAAGGCATGTTTATTCAAATACAAGAAAAGTTTTGCACGTTTCCTGCAATCTTCCTCAGAATTGAACTCTTTTCTCAGTTCAAGGTATCTTTCTCTGGTGTTGTTGTCATCCGTGAACAGTTCCCTACACTCACCCACAAACTCTTTGTCCACATTTGTATAGAGACAATAGAGGTCTTTATTGATATCGTTGAGAATGTACTCGTCCGCAGATATATTCAGTGCTACGGACAAACTACCCCCAAACGGTTCAATATACCGCTTGGGGTCACCAATATGTGGAGTAAGATGGGGCAGGACCCTAAACTTGTTTCCTGCCCACTTCAGAAAGGGTTTATTCATATTAATTCAATTTGGTTGGGTCTGCGAGCCCTACTCCTTTCAGTAAATCTTCACCAATAGCAGCACATTCGCATTTGATGTTGTTTTTAGCAACATCTCCATTATAGTCGTCAATAATCTTTCGCGCAATCAGAACATCAGATGCACCTCTAGTGTTTTTTGTCCAGATTGATTTGGAAATAGAGGAAAAGTTGTTATTAAGATACCATTTAAGTCCCGATCCTTTTTTTCCATCACCAACAGCATCAAGCAAAGTTTGAATTGCGGCGAGAGCACCAATCATACTACCATCGATAGTATCAGTATTCCACTTTTTGTAGACTGGTTTGAGAAAGTCCACTGCTTTTTTTGTTGGGAGAATCTTCCACTTAGAGATAGATTCATTTGCTTTTGCCCAACCAGTGACTTCTACACCTTCATCATATCCAATTCCCTCAGATTGAATACCAATGGTAATCCAATTTTCCTCAAACTCTTGTGCCCATTCATCTCCATAAGAAAGCCCTGCTCGAACTTTATCAAGAGTGCTGGTGTTTTTACGAGAAGTATTATACTTTTCAAAAAGTTTTGCTTCCTCTTCAATACACTGCTGTAGAGTACTGTTAGGATCGTGAACAATTACTTGACAAGGAATATCCAATTCTTCTCCCGAAAGAATTGCCATGATTGCTTTGTGTTGGCCATCAATGATGACATAAGTTCCATCTGGTCGCAATGCAACGACAAGAGTTTGGCACAAAATGTAATCGAATTGTTTTGCTTTTTTAAGTGTAGTAAGACAAATGTATCGTTGATAATCTCTACTAACTTTCAATTTGTTTGCACGAATAAATGCAAAGTATATTTTTTTCTTTACTTTAGTATCATCGATGGGATGCATGTAAATGACATCTTTGTTCGATGCACCCTTCAAAAATTTGACTGTGCTAATTTTATTTTTTGGATCGTCAATAATTCCCTGAAGTGTCAGGAGACGTGGGTCTTCTATGTAGTTTTTCATTTTAACCTTAAATGGAGGAAAATAAGAGTAGAGTTTAAGGTCATCCTCTGATTTGGACCGATGTTATTTAGTATAATCTATTTTCAGTTAGTTGTCAATAGGTCTATACTTTTTGTTGTTAGACCAGAGTGGAAAATGTTCACGAATGTAGTCATATCCCATCTCTTTGTTGAGATCTCTGCCTGCCTGTGCAACATTTAGTGCTGCAAGGTTAGCATGTCTAACTGAATGGACTTTGTATCCCATTAATTGTGCCCACTCTTTAGGTGTGGAGACATTACGGCAAATTCCCATAGAAGCACACATAATAAGGTGCTGTCTAATTGTTTTTCTCTCAAGGTTGGTAATCATTTGTTATTGTAGATGTGTTTAATACCAGATTGCTTAAAGTAATAAGAGTAAGCAGATTGTGCATCTGGTTTTGTAATAACAACACCATTCCAAGTGTTTCTGCTTGCACCACCTCCAGCACCCTTAGGACGAATCTCAAGGATTTTAACTGCTGAACGTTGATTTACATCACTAGCACTGATGTGTTGACCAGAGTTAACTAGAGTGCGAATACGTTCGGTGATGTGATTGTAATCCTTCTCCATTTGATTATAAAGTGTAGGATGAGTGTCCTTAGAAATTACAAAGTTCTCACCAAATGTCCACTCATCAATCTCACCATCCTTGTTGATGGGTGCAAAGTGAACTTGCTGAATCTTTTCGTAGACAGCACTCTCATAGAACGGGACATTGTTCATTGCTTCATGAAGAATATCCTGAAGCATGATAATATCACAACATTCTGCTGGTTTGTTGTTTTTGAATTTTAGAGTCTTGCAATCACCACCATCGCGGTAATCACATCGTTCGGAAGACCTGGGAATACCAATCTTCTTCTCAAATTCGCCACCAACAGAACCTTTATTTCGTCTACTGATGTTATTCAAAACATCAACTACTTTCTTGCCCTCATATTGTTTAGCATTTGCAAATCCCTCTGCAAGTGTAGGACGATTGTCAGACATAATTAGTAAGCGTAGGTGGAAAGATTGCGAGCAGGAACGTGATAACCATCATCAGGTTTGTTCACATCATAGACCCAAATCAACTCATCTTCGTGTGCTTTGTAAAGTTTAAATCCAAACATAGGGACCAACTTTACCATCAGAGCACCCCAGTGGTACTCAGTTTCAAAATTAAAGGTCATGGTCCCCCTGTCGATTACTTAGTTATTATAGGGGTATATGGGGGCATTTCAGCGCCCCCTGTGCCACTTGTTCAACTGGTCATCTCATCAATTTGTTGTTGCAACTGGCGCTGTACGCCTTCCAGGGTGTATGCTCCCGTGGAGTTTTTACGTCGCTCCATTTCTTCTTTAATCTTACTCATAATAGAAGCATGACGACGGATTTCTCCACCCATCATCATCTGGTCTCCCATTGTACTCATACAATAAGAAAGTTGGAACAGTTCCATGTCGTCGAATTCAAGCATAATAATTCCTCAATAAACAAGTTCAGGGTCAGGCAACCAGTAGTCATCGTCTGCTAGATAACCACGCCAGTCTTGTGGATCAGTTTCGTAGATTTCGCTCTCACGGAACTCTTCAATAAACTCTGACAGATTCATGAAATGATTCTCAAATCGTTTAGTAATTATAGCATAGATTAGAAGATTTCAGTCCAACGTTCGTGCTGAATTTTGGTGATGCGACCTTCCTTCAACATGTTGTCGCAGACATTACAAAACACCTCAAACTTTTGGATTCGAGTAAGTTCAATATCCTTAGCAGTTTCTCCAATGATTTTGAGCATGTTTGCTTTGAGCATTGGTTTCTTGCGTTGATGAACTT
>Ga0255768_10006895_pt1 | contig 10726 bp, 5 predicted proteins | sample 071ome_33_FD_179983 | JGI IMG/M metagenome (GOLD analysis project Ga0255768, IMG submission 179983) | Coastal salt marsh microbial communities from the Groves Creek Marsh, Skidaway Island, Georgia - 071412AT metaG (version 2) | ecosystem: Environmental > Aquatic > Marine > Intertidal zone > Salt...
GCCGCGCGGGTTCCCGCAAGACGCGGATCGCAGGGGTTTCCCTCGTCGCTTCCCGCTTCCCGATGCCCGATGCCCGTCGTCGTCGTCGTCCACGCGCGGCGCTGAACGCATCCAGCGCCGCCGCCGCCGACGCCGACGGGGTAAAACAATCCACGCGCGCGTTCGATCCAACGTACCTCGGCGGCGTCGAGGATGTAGGTGTCGTCGGCGCACTCGATCTCTTGGGTACCCTCCGGGGTTTCGAGGGTGACCTTGTACGCCATGACGGTCATGCCGCGCGGCTTGACGGCCTTGCCCGCGTTCTTGCGGAGCGCGACAGCCTTGACGGAGACGGCAGCCTTGGAAGAGAGGGAGAAGGAGAGCGCAGACATTGTTTTTTTACTTGGTGTTTTTGCGTGCAAAAAAGTGTCGCGGGCGAGCGGGTCGGCGCGGACGACGACGACGCCGACGGACGATCGATCGATCGATCGATCCATCGATCCATCGGTCGACGCGGTTCGGTTCGGTTCGGTCAAGTTGACGATTCACGACCCATCGAGTGTAGACACACTGTTTTTGTACCAATAATGACACTTCATAGCATTATCAACATCTAAAGTATACGTGTACTTATCCTATTCCATGTACTATCACACGATGTGTTACCCTCTTTTTATCGCGTCACACGTCGATGACGTGGACTCGCGGGCGCCAAAAGTGCGCGCGCTCGATGACGATGACGATGACGATGACACTGACGACGACGTTGACGCACGCGACGACGAACGCTCGACGACGACGGTACGCGTCCACCACCCCGGCGGTCGGTGGCGCCGCCGCGCGCGTCGTCGGGAATCGCGGTGCGTCGCTCGGGAGTCGCGGTGGCGCGCGAACGCGCGCGAGCGGCGCCGGTGAGGAGGAAGAGACCGACGCGACGTCGACGACGACGTCGTCGTCGTCGTCGAACGGTGAGGTGCGACTGGACCCGTTCGGGTTCGGGGCGAGGCGGCAGGATGAACCGGATAAGATCATGCCCGGTTTCGACACGGCGGAGGGCGGGAAGGTGGGGCCGGTGGGGACGGCGGCGATTTCTCTGTTGCTCGTCGCGCTCTTCGGAGGATCCTTCTTCTTCACGTCGGTGCCGAGAGAGTCGGTGATGGAGATGGCGGCGAGGGATTTGGCGAATGATCCGGACGCGCCGACGCAGACGTTTGCGAGGAGGTGAGGTGAGGTGAGGTGAGGTGAGGCGTAGCGCGCGTCCGCGTCGCCCCGTCGGGCGGTTTTAATTGTATCTATCTCCTTCGATCGATCGACGTCTTTGAAAGTCTAGTTAAAAATGAGTAATCATTACATCGCGGTCGCACTGGCTGCCGCTGCCGCTTCTAATTTTTTGAGCACTGCTTCGGAGCCGAAAAAGTCTGCCAACGCCTCGGACGTGGGCGCGCCGCGAGCTCGGCGAAGCAGGGCGATGGCTCGCGCGCTCGCGTCGGCGATGAAGTCTTCCGACGAGCCCACCGCGGCGAGCGCGCGCGCGGCGAGACGTTCGCGCGAAGGTGCGAGGGCATTCATTCTGAGCGACGCGTCCACGTCTTTCGATGGGCCAACCTCCGCGCGAGCCTCGGGTTCGATGACGAGGCACTTGGACGCGTGACGCAAAAAGCGTTCGCGACGAGCGTCGTCGCCGTCGAGCGAGCGCAACAACGCGTCGCCCGAGGCAAACTCGAGACGGGTGAGAAAGCCTCCGTTCGTGTCGTTTTCGCGCCGAGCCAAGTCATAAATTTGCGTCATGACGTCAAAGATGTTGTCCCTGGCTTTCGACGGAACCGCGTCTAGTTTGCACAAGTCGTCGCATGCGGCGACGCACGCGAGCGAGCGGCTGACGACTTGTCCAGCGTTTGGTAAATCGAGCATGACTGTGTCCAGCACCACGCCCGCGCGAAGCAACTCACAGACGGCGTCCCACGCGCTCGATTGATCGTCGCCGCCGCGCTCTCGCGCGATGACAATGCCCACGGCGGACTTGAGCGCGTCAATCGCCGCCGGAATGACGCGCGCGTCGTTGGAACGGATGACGCTGGAAATGAAGGACCAAATGGTTGGTAAAAGCGCGTCGTACGCCGCCTTTCGCCTTCCAACTATGGAGATCAATCTCGGTATGATGCGTTCGGATGCGCGAACTGCGCTCGATTTGCTTCCAATCTGCATCTCGACCGCGTGTTCGCGGAGGTGATCCCACGTCTGCGCGTCGAAACGCTCGACGTCGTCGGCGTCCAAGACGCCCAGAAGGATATCCAACGCTCGATCGTCCGAACGCGCGAGCTCACCGAGCGCCGCGCAAGACGACTTCCAAATTTCTCGCGTCCACTCGTTCGCGCCTGCGGTCGACTGCGAAAGACGCGTCCGACACGCCGCGAGCACGGCGTCGACGGCGTCGAGCGGCGCGTTTACATCCGCGCCGCCGGCGCGTCGAGCCAACGCAACCAAAAGATTCGCCGCGCGAGGAACGCAATCGAACGGTATCACGATGTGGTCTTCGTCATCGGCGTCGAGCGGCTTGCCGTTTTCCAACGCAAACAGCAACGCCGTCCTCAGCGCTTCGGCTGAGGCATCCACATCAAAGGACGTCCCGCCCGCGCACGCCTCCTCCATCGTCTCCAGAGACGGCTCCCATCCAGCGCCGAGCGATCCCGAGAACCCCTTGACGAGCTGCACGACGCACGAAGTCACCATATCACGCGCCCGATCGTTCTGCGCATTCTTCATCGCCATGGTGAAGGGACGCATGGCGTCGAGCTGCGTTGACGCTCGAGTGGACTGCGCGCGAATGAGCAACCTGTTGGCCACTTGACGCAACGAATCCGTGGCGTGCAAGACAACCTTGTCGTCTGGATGCTTGACGCTCTCGACCAAGTGTTCGGCGACGACGTTCCACAACTTGGACCAAACGAGACGCACGCGCGTCATGTTCGTGGCGGCAATTTCGGCGAGGCGCAACAGGGCGAAAATCTTCCCGGGCGCGTGAGGCGTCCTATCCGGATTCCAAAGCTCCGCGCGAGACACGGAGGCCACCGCGGATGCGTACGCGAGAATCTCATCCGAATCGAAACGCGTGCTCAGGGCGAAGACGCGCTCAATCGCTTCGCCACCATGACTCACCAACCACTGCTCGACGGCGCGTTCGGCGGCGGCGATTTGCTGTTCGACAACTCCGTTCGCGGCTTCGGACGCCGCCACGACGTCTTGCATGCGAAGCGGTTCCCGAAACACGGCGCGCGTCGCTTGGGTATCGATCGTCACTCCGGCGCCGATGATGGCGCGCAAGTGTTCGAGTCTGGCGACGACTTCCAACACGCTCGCCCAAGCCTGGACGCCTCCCAGGCTCGACTCGCTCGCGGCGAGCTCGAGCAACGTGCTCAGCGCCTCCTTGCTCTGAAGAGCGATTCCTTGAGGTCTGCCGAAACCCGGCGCGGAGACTAAAAAGGAGCAAATATCATCGCGGAGCATGGGGAGCTGCAAAGACGTGGCGAGGGAGAGCATGGCGCGCGCGCCCTCGAGGGGCATCGCGGCGTGGGCTTCATCCGGCGCCGCCTCGAAAGCAATCGAAAGCGCCATGAGCATGTACTTGCCCGCCGCATCGAGCATCGGACGAGCGAGTCCCGGTTCAGAGGCTTGCACGAACAACGCGCTGGATGCCTCATCGGCGCCGCTCTCCTCCACACGCTTGAACATCGCCTTCGTCGCCTCGAGCAGCGATGCCGTCTCATCGCTCGCTTCTTTGAGCGTGGAGCGGTGTCTCCACGGAGCGGCAAATTTGAGCACTTGCGTCAACGTGGACGGCGGCTTGCTCGTCGAGGACTTGTTCGTCGACGTCGTCGGGTCGGCGGCGTGCATTTTGATTTCATTCGCCACGACGCGCGCGTAAATACCTGCCACGGCGTCGGCGTCGAGCTCGTTCGTCGCCTCAGCCGCCGTGGCCATGATGACAAAGTCTTGTTCGCTCATCTTGAGCGCGGCGTCCGTCAACGGATTGTGCGCATCCGTGTTCAACATGACGATGGCAAAGGCTAAGATGTACGCCGCATCCGTCGAGGGAAACGCGTCGTGGTTGCACGCGCAGAATCTCGCCGCGAACGCCTCCATGAGTCTATCAATCTTTTGTGCCTCGCCAGGAAGCTTGAATCCACCGAGGAAAACGCGCAGAGCGTCGTCAATGGTGAGCGAGGTGAAATCGAAGCCGTGTACGTACGCTCTCATGATGGCCATGGATTCGGCGTCGGGTGAGCCGAGCAACTCTCCAATCGCGCCGGGGCTGAGTCTCGAGCTCGAGTCGCGTAAAAACGCGGCTGACTGCTCCGGATCGTTCGATCGGGTCGCATCGGCGAGCGCCTGGGGAGAAGGCTTGGCGTTGAACGCCTCGACAGCTTTTTCCACCGTCACCTTGGTCTTCTTTGCCTTTTGAAATCGAATGGCTTCTGACTCACCCGCCGCGGGCGACGACGGCGTCGATGGTTGAGAGTCTTCGTTTTGATCCGCCGTAACCTCGTCGTCGCCTCGCGCTTCGTCTTCTTGAGCGCCGTCGGCATCCAAAACTGGCACAGTCGCGGCGGCGGCGGCGACGGCGACGGTACCGATGGGACTCTTCGGCGTACTAATCACCGGCGGGCGCCTGTTATTCGCCGCCGTCACCGGGCGAAGCTCGCCGTCGAACCCATCATCGCTAAATCTCTGCTCTTTTTTCTCCTCATTCTCGCCAGATCCTTCGCCGCGCGCGTGCCAAGATTGCAGCGAGCGCAGCATACTAAAGAGACACGTGAGCACCGCGTCTCGCTCTAAAATGTCCATAACTTGCGCCGCTTGCGCCAGCGCCATCATCGTGCGCTCGTACAAATTGTCCGCGTGTAAGTCACAATCGTAGTTGACAAAGACATCAACCAAGACTTGAGAGTCTGAAGCCAAACGACGCACCAGTCGCAGCGCGGCGATGCGCATCGCCGGGCTCACTTCGCCGCTCTCGAGCGGATGGAGGGCCATCATCGGGTACAACGCCGCGACTTGCTGCTTCCAGTGCGCGCGACCGCGTACGACGAGAGTGCCGTACGCCATTCGCGCAATGGAAACCAAAATGCCGATGCTCTGCTCAGCCTCCGATCCCGGTGGCACTTGGAGCAAAGCGTTGCGCATGAGCGCTACAGATAACGGTTGACGAAGCTGCGCGTGGAAACGCTCGAGCCAGATGGACGCGCGCGGACCCTCCAAGAGTTGTCTCAAAATGTCCAGCGCTAACGCTTTGGAATGCGTCAAGTACGCATCCTGATCTACGGGACCCTCTCGAGCGGCAATCTTACACAGCGTGAGCAAGAGATTTAAAACGTCTCGCAACGCCCCAGATTTCGGCTCGCCAGTGGACTCATCCAAGACCATCGGACCCTCAGTCGCGAATCCAGGTTCAGCGCGTTTAAACGCCGCGTTGATGATTTGCGTGAGCGCCGTCTTGGCGACGCCTCTCAGGGTTTCATCCTCGCCAATCATCGCGACGTGAAACACCGTCCGAATCGATTGCATGAGCGCGTCGCCCCTCGCGCTAAACGCCGTCAACGAAGACGAAGACGTCGACGTTGACGCTACGTCATCCGCTTCTCCGCGCGCGCCGTCAACGGTCACCTCATCGCTCTCCGCCCCCGCGCACGCCGCTAAGAGCACCTGCACCACTCCCATACCCACCGCGCGTCTCGATTCCGCGTCGCCCGCCGACGCCGCGTTCGCCCCATCCACCGTCGCCGTCCCGGCGCATCCACACACCACCGCCAACAACTCGGCGCACGCCAACGCGTCCCCAACCTCTCTCACCCCGCACCCGCTCGACCCTTCTTCCACATCCACCCACGTCTCGCACCGTCCTCTCAACGCTCCGCCGCTCGTCAACGCTCTCGCGCAATCCAACGCCGCCCATCTCTGTCGCGCATTTCCACCCATCATAGCCAGTTTGCACGCCTCCGCGGCGTCCCTCGCGAGATCGTACGCCGAGTACTCTCCGTTTTCCCGCTCTGCGTTCGTTTCGTACGCCTTGAGCGCGTCTAAAAGCCCCCGGGTAACCGGGCTCGCGGTCACTCCGTGCAGCGCGAAGAATGAAATTTCATCTTTGATCTTACGAAGCGCCGGGTCGCTCACCGCGCGCACTTGCGACGTCTCCAGCGGGGCGCTCGACGACGGCGTCGACATCGCTCCGTCGCGTCTCCCGAACCGTCGTGAGTCCACGCTCGTTCCGGCGCTTCGCGGAGTGCGGGCACCTCGCGAGCGTGAATCTGTTTTTCTGATCCACTCTTCAAAGCTTTGTGACGCATTCGCAGACGCGACTGATTATTATCAACGTATTACAACCGATGCGGTGCGAACGGCGGGGCGGTTCGAGAAGAAGAAGGAGGCGTTGGAAACGATGGTTATGATGGATGCATCGTCGACGTCGACGTCTCGAGAATGTTAATGATGGGTGTTCCGGCGCGCGCGCGCTCGACGGATCATCGAGGCTTTTCAATCGGCGGGCTCGGACTCTTCGGCGGCGCGAACCGGTCAATGTCGAGCTCGTCGACGAATTTTTTGCGAAGCGCCGGATCGGTGATCTTGGCGAGCTTGGCGACGTCGTCTCTAAAGTCGTGAGCGATGACAAAGCCTGGGAACGCGTCGACGTCCTCGGTGATGAGGTCCTCGCACGAGGCGTCGAGGGTGATTTCGTACACGACGTTTTGAGAAAAGGTATTCATACCCGGGGCTTGTTCGCGGGCGACGCCGGTGAGGTAGGCAAACATGAGCCGGAGGATGGCTTGGTGACTCACCACGAGCAGTGGTTCGGTGTACGACTCCATCTCCTGGATGCAGGGCTCAAGGCGCGAGATCAAATCAAAGTAACTCTCGCCTCGCGGGTAGCGATAACCAATCTTATCCATCGATCTGAGGTACGCCGCCTGCGGGTTCTTCTCGACGATTTCTTCCGGCGTCATCCCTTCGCAGTCTCCCGCGAAAATCTCGTCAATGTTGCGATAGACTCTCGGTGACATTTGTTCCCAGTCGCCGTCGTGAATGACGGGGTGCTCGATGTTGGCGGCGGTTTGAATTGTTCGCAAAAGAGACGACGTCCAAAGCCGCGCGCGTACCGTGTCGTGAGTCTCGACCCACTCGGATGATGCGCTATCACCGCTCGCGTCGCGTCGCATGCCGCAAATCTTTTCCAACGCAAACCTACCCAAAATTTCGGAAAACGCCACGCCCTTTGCCGTGATGGCAGAGTTCCCACCCAATCGTCCCGTGACGTTGTATTCGGACTGCCCGTGTCGACACAGATAAATCTTGTGCGCCGTCGGGTGCGTCGCGGTGAGAAACTGGACGATGCGCTGCGGCAGATAGGCGCGCATCTTATTCGTCAGCACTCGTTCTCCGTAATTGTACAGCTTGATGTACGACAAATCATCCTCGCTTCCGTCCTCTTGCAGCGTCACGTACAGCTTTCTGTACTCGTCTATCCGCCGTCTCCACGCCTCTTTCGCCTCTTCAATCTCCCCTTCGCTCACTTTACCGTTCCGCACGTCCCTCGCGACGCGTTGCGCCAAAACCTCTTCGACGAGCTCTTCGCGAGTCAGCGTCGTCTCGATGAAAATCGTCTTCACCTTTCGCGACCCACCCCCAAGGTCTCGTTCCTCCGCCTCGATCGCCGCCAAATCCTTCAAAATCGCCCGTCTCCGCTCTTTACTTGTCCCACTCCACGTTTCGTAAAACGTCTTGCTCGCATCGCTCGAGTACACGACCGCCACTCGTCCGCTATCCACGTGTTTCGCGTTTGCGTCTGAAAACGTATCGATGCCGTACTCCTCCCTCAACCGCTCCGTGTGTCGTCTCCGCACCGACCCGTCCTCGTCCTCCGTCGCGTGCTCCATCGTCGTCGCCCCACCGTCCGTTAAAAACTCTCTCAACTGCGACGAAATGCTTCGACCCGACTGATTCGACGCCGATTGATTCGCCGACGCGACGTCGAACGCGCGACACCTCGCCCCGTGGAAAAATCTCAAATATCTCTTCAACCGCAGCGCGATCGTCCGCTTCCCTCGGAGCGGGAGACCGATGAAGACGAGGACGTGTCGCTCACCAATGTTTCCCGCGAGCGCGGCGATCGGCGGGGGCACCGTCGTCGGCGCTGGGTTGTAGGATTGCGCGCGAAGGAGGTCCTCTTGCGACTTGGCGTAGAGTCTCGGGCTGTACTCCTCCTCCTCCTCGCCGCCGCCGCCGCCGCCGCCCGTCAACGGCGCGGTCGCCGCTACGACGCTCGTCGGTGCGTTCGTCATCATCTTCGGTGCGAGGCGCGTTCGTTCACGAAGACGCGCGTCGCGCACTGACGCGATGGATGTCACGCGCCATCACGATGACGAGTCACGCGCGATCGACCGTTTCGGTTTTACTCTGCGTCACACACCGACGCGACGACGACGACGATGACGACGACGATGACGACGCGCGTCCGCATCGCGACGACGTTGACGCCGACGACGGCGCGACGAGATGGACGAGATCGACGACGCGGGAGCGCGTTACGAAGTTGTCGGTTTGACGCAGTCGATGACGATGACCATCGTCACGATGATGTCGATGATGCCACCCGACGACGACGACGCGGGACGACGCGACGAACGCTGGGAGTGTCGACGGCGATACTCGGGATGACGATGACGGCGAAAAACCCGGCGATGGGGGCGAGCGAAACGTCTCAGTCACCCGTCGACGCGTTGACGTCGGCGTTGCCGGACCCGTGGGCGGAGAGCCGACGCGCGCGAGCCGAGCTTCGGTCGAGACAAAGGCGCGCGTTCGACGCGAGGTTCGTCGCGGAGAAACAGGCTAAGGAAAAGGAGGATGATCGCGCGCGGGCGGTGTACGCGGAAGCGGCGGCGAAGAGGAAAACGAGGATACGGTTGGAGCGGGAGGATGAGCTGACGCCGGAACAAATCGACGAAGAAGTGGAACGAGCGGGAAGAATGGCCAGGGAACAAGTCGAACGCGGGCTCGAGGCGGAAGAGATTGAACTCGCAGAGTATGAGAGGATCATGGCTGAGCGACGGGCGACGGCGGAGGCGCGGAATGCGGAGTTTTTAGAGCGCGCCGAGGACGTGTTGGAAGCGTCGGGAGAGGCTGTCGAAATCGTCGAAGTCGGCGACGCGGACGCCACCATGTCGTGGACTGATTGATTTTATTCATTAAACGGCGGGCGAAACGCAACATTTGTTATATCATTATTACATTCATCATCACAATGCTACAAGTGCGTACCGTTCGCGTCATTGGGGAAGAAAGACTTCGTCGAAACCGAGCACGCGCGGGACGAGATACACCAAGATATGGCGAATCGCCGCGCTCTCGCCGTAAGACACCGGGACGGAGTGAAATGATTTGTTCCCCGCCGACGTCGTGCTGAGATTGACGAACAAACCGCCCGAACCGTCCGGCATCGGCTCCGTCTTGAATCCTTTGTTCACGGCGCCTCGATTCGCGCCTCCGGCGCCGGGATCGTGGAAAAACGAACACGGTGCGTTCGCCGCCATGCGATCGGCCAACTCGGCCGCTTCGGTTCCGCTCAACATGAACGATCCTTTGTTTCCCCAGTCGTACGCCCGCGGTGCCGTGGACGAGGCGAGCTCAAAGAGAACGCCTCCGGCGCGCTTCATGATTTTCCGTCCGCCGGCGTCCGTCTCAAACGTCGGTCGCACGCACTTGATTTTCAACGCCCCCTTCGTCTTGTACACGCCGTAATCGACGAAAACGTTGTTGCTGTTACTAGAAGTGCCGCTTCCTCCATTTGTGTTTGACGCGTAGTAGTTTCCACCGCCGTTACCGCCGCCAAACTGTTGCTGTTGTTGTTGCGGCGGTTGTTGTTGTTGGTACGCGCCGCCGCCGCCGCCGCCGAGACCACCACCCGCCAACGGCGGCGGTCGCATCGCCCCTAAATCAGAAGACATCGACCGCGAAGGCTGTTGTCCCGGCGAAGACGACGACGACGCCGTCGCCCGAGTCGTCGTCGACGTCGCTCTGCGCGCGAGTCGCGAATTCTGCGTAATCGCCTCGGCTCCAACGACGCCCGTCGTCAACGCCGACACCGACCGTCTCCCCGCGCCGCGCTGACCGCGCATCGTCGTCACACCATCCAAACCCCGATTCATGAACCGTCGCGCCACGCTCGCCATCGTCGTCGTCGGAAGCGCGCGCGTCGTCATCACCCAACTAACTCGTTCTTTTCAAAAATTTCAATCAAAATCAACGCGCACGAACGTCACGAGCGGTACGAACGGCACGAGCGACGCGAACGCGATTCGACTCGATACCACGCGCGCGGCGCCGTTCGTCGATCCGCGCTTCGGTGTATCGCGCGACGCGCGTCCGTTCCGTCGACGAACGCGGTCAGCGCGCGTGCGGGTCCGAGTACCTTATATGTGTGTACTGTATGCTCATACGTATGATCACACAGTCACACACAATGGGCCCCGCGATTCGAGCGCGGAAGCCGCGTTCTTCTGGCTCACGCGTTTTTAAATACACGCATACATACCGTTAAAACACCTCGAATACGTACATGGACGAGATATTTCGACACTTTGACGAATCGCGCGTAACGACGCGTCGCCGCGCGCGAGAGCGCGAGAGCGCGACGGACGCCGCGAACGACGACGCGGAAAAAACGACGCAAAAAAAAAACTTCGCGATGCCGCGCGCGTCG
>Ga0255768_10006899_pt1 | contig 10721 bp, 10 predicted proteins | sample 071ome_33_FD_179983 | JGI IMG/M metagenome (GOLD analysis project Ga0255768, IMG submission 179983) | Coastal salt marsh microbial communities from the Groves Creek Marsh, Skidaway Island, Georgia - 071412AT metaG (version 2) | ecosystem: Environmental > Aquatic > Marine > Intertidal zone >...
AGTATGCTATCGTTTTTCATGGTGCTGATCTCCATTTATTTGTTCGTCACAAATATTATGGCTCTGGCTTTGCTAACCCACGAATTGGAGGTCAGCACTCCTTCGTGGGGAGTCATTATGTCTATGTTTTTGAAATAGCTGAAATTAATCCGCAGTGTTCAACAAATGGTTTGAAATCTCTATCGGTAAAAAGAAGCGGCAATTTATTATCTATACAAAAAGTCGCAATAACCACATCCGCTGTTTTTCTTATCGTTATGCCTCGCTTCCTCAGCAATCGATAATAGTCCGCACATTGCAATACCATCCTATGACCAAGCATTTCATATTGATCTAATTTCCCAAGTATCGATTTGGTCTTATTGTATTCTTTGTCGCTCTTTATGCCCTGTAATATCTCAAGCAATATTAAATCGCCTAAAGCAACATTTCCCTCCATTAGTTGCTTGTCTAACTCATCGGTAAAAGGGCTCACTACACCGTTAAAATAATCAATCCAAACACTTGTGTCAGCAACAATCACTTATCGCCTCGCATTTCGTTTAAATCGCCTTCCCAGTGTATTTTTCCTCTTAAACTCCGTACAGCTTGTTGTTCATTTAGCTTAATTAGCAACTTTAAGCCTTCTTCAACAGCATCTTTCTTTGTATGTAAGCCGCTTACTTTTAAAGCATTTGCCATTAGTTCGTCATCAATTACAATGTTTGTTCTCATAAAGCACCTATGTGTACAATATTTACATTTAATACACATTAGCACAATAAATAAACATAACCAAGCGTTAATCGGACTCGCCTTCGGCTCGCAGGGTTAACGCGGCGTTAACTCCTCCTCAATACCACCAAGTTGAGACTTTTCATCTGATCCATTACCAAAACCATACTTCGCAATCCCTCCATTTACTTACCCTTATACAATCTTCAACGGGTAATAAGTATTCACTCTGATCCGTGCCGTTGGTTGAAGTTGGTATTTGTTGTGCGATTTTCTTTTAAAAAAGGCGCATTCATCCAAAAGATTTGAGACAATGCGGCCTCAATTTTCTTTCAGGCATTGATAATGAAACCTTTGTTCTCGTCTTTTACTTTGCTTCTTGCGCTTTTGATCTCACCTTTCTCGGTAACGATGGCTGATGAATCCATCCAACAGATTGTTGAAGGGTGTGATAGCTGTCACTCGGATGAGCATAATAAAGTACAGGGCTTATCCGTTGCACCTGTGTTGAATGGCATGCCGGATTGGTACATAGAGAAGCAGATGGAGAACTTCCGTACAGGAAACCGTGTGGCTCGTGGTAATGATGCTACCGAGATCAATACAGCTCACCAATCAAACGCGTTGAATGAAGAAAGCTTGTCTTTGGTAGCGGATTACTACGAAGAGCTTGAGCTAAGGTTTTCTCAAACCCGACCTGTTGAGGCTATTGCTAACGTCGCGCAAGGATCTGCTAATAATGCTCAGGGCGAAGCTATTTTTGAAGACAGCTGCGCCAGTTGTCATACCAGCTTTGTTGGTCGTTATTTAACAGACAGCCCTGAGATCACGCACCTGGAAGGTGAGTACCTGTTAAATCAATTAGAGGCGTTCAAGAAAGGTGAGCGTCGTTTCTTTGATGAAAACAAGCATCAGCGCAAAATGGTTGAACGCATCAAGAACTTATCCACAGAAGAGTTGCTGAGTATCGTCAGCTACATCAAGGAAAATGCGCAGAGTCTGTAAGCGGTTAATCGGCCACAGCTAACAGACCGAACCAGATCACTTTTAAACGTTGCATCATCATCTCTTTGTATTCCTGTTCGAAGTTTGGTGATGATGTGGCCATATCCAGTAAGTCAATCGCACTGTCAAAATAGGTGGTCACAAAGAGTTTGCAGGTGGCTTCGAGAGTTGGTGCATCGACCTTTGCCAACCGCTCCATACGACGTAAATCCATCGCCAGTTCATTGGCAAAAAAGCCCAGCTCATTTCTGATAGCTGTTCTCAAGGCGGGCGTACCACCGGTGCGAGACTGGCAAATAAAACTCAGATGTTCGGGATGTTCTAAAACAAAGCTCAGAAATGCTTCGGTGGAGCATCTTCCCATGCTGTTCGCATAGGTTTCATTTTGACGAACCGTCCGCATCAACCGTCTGAGCATGACACCAAAGTCGTCCACCAGGTTCAGCCCTAATTCTTCCATGTCTTTGAAGTGACGGTAAAACGAGGTGGGAACAACGCCCGCGTTCTTTGCCACTTCCCGCAGACTGATGTTTGAAAAGTTATCACCTTGGCCTATCAGATAGAGCGCTGCGTCCATTAAGGACTTTCTGGTTAACTGTTTTTTTTCTTCACGGCTGAGCATGTACGACTATCCGATATGTATTTCGACTGTCTTTCTGACGGCTTTAGTTGAGTGTTTTTATCAAGAATTAGTGTCTAAGTGTACACCAATGCTTTTTATTTTGTCTAATGAATGGGTAATTGCAGTCGATTCTCACTAAATATGACTCAATTTCTTTACTTTATTGCGTTTGGTAATCGCTTTTAAATAGCCAGTATTATCGAGTTTATTGTCTTTATGGGGAGATTAGTTGATCAAATATGACATAATTCGAATTATTTAGTGTACAAGTGTTGACTGAAAATGGTCTACTGCATAACTTAGTGAACACTTGTACACAAAAGAGGAATTGGATCATGCAATCTAGCCTATTAAATAGAACGAATAATAGATCTAATATCACTGCACTGTTGCCTAATGCTTCATCCTTTCTCAATTTGGCATTCACTACCTTTTGGGCGCAGAAATTATCAGAAACATTATCAGGACAGCTTTCAGAACAGGTGTCCGATCTTTTTTGGAAGCGCTCAGGTGCACTGCAGCGTTATGCGAATTTCTTGTTATGCGAAACCGATCCGCTGTTCAATCAACAGCGATTGGCGGCGCAGATTATTCGGGTTGAATCAGAAACCAAGGAAGCCACCACCTTGTGGTTAAGACCGACCAGTCGATGGTTAGGCTTTAAGGCAGGGCAGTTCATCACCATTGATTGTGAAATTAATGGCGTTCGCTTAAAGAGAAACTATTCCATTTCATGCGCACCAGAGGTGTTTGAAGAACAGGGATTGATCTCAATTACGGTTAAGGCGATTCACGATGGCCGGGTTTCTAATTTCATAAACGACTCCTTGGTGGAATCTCAAGTCCTTCACATCTCCGAGGCGATGGGCAGTTTTACCTTGCCGCAGGTTGATACAGAAGCGCAGAACCCGGTAGCGATTGACCCGATGTTGTTCATTGCTGCGGGCAGTGGTGTGACACCGATTAAATCGATGATTGAGCATTATGTGCATCGGGTGGAATCCGGCTACTTTGTACCGCAAAGTGTTCAGTTGGTGTATTACTCAAACACAGATGAAGATGGCATTTTCATCGATCAACTTCAGGCTCTGGCCGAACGATATGAGTATCTGTCGGTGGTCCATCGAGTGTCCGAACGAGACGGTTTGATTACTCAGAAGGCTTTGAAACAGGATGTTCAGGACATTGAAGATCGATCCATCTTTCTTTGTGGGCCAGCCGGATTCATGAGTGCGGTTGAAGACATCTGTTCCTCGATGAATATCGCGTCAGACCAGATCCAGACGGAAAGCTTCGGTTCTGCGCCTACATCCCTTACCGACGTTTCAAACCTGGATTACGACTTTGAAGCAACGCCTATCTCTGTGGACTTCACTTATGCCGATAAACAGATCACGTCTTCATCCCCTAAAAGTTTGTTGGAGTTGGCTGAGAATGCTGGGCTGTCACCAAAATACGGCTGCCGAAGTGGTATCTGTCATGAGTGTAAGTGCCAACGACCGAAAGGGCCTTTGGTTAACCAGATGACCGGGAATTTGATTCCCGAAGATCAAACCGTGGTGCAGTCGTGCATCACTGCGCCGATTGGCAACGTCACGCTTGAGCAATGGTAATTACTGGAGGATATGAACGATGGATATGCAAACATCAGCAATGAATTTATTGACGGAAGACGAGTTCGAAGCGTTCGGTAAAGAGTTAGATGCCATTCGACAAGAAGCGTTTGACGATCTTGGTCAGCGCGATGCCGATTATATTCGCGACATTATGCGTAAGCATAAATACAGTGAGATTGCCGGGCGAACTTTAATCCACTTTAGCCTAAACCCGATCTCCTGGGCGGTGGGTGTAGGTTTGCTGTCGGTAGCCAAGATTCTGGAAAACATGGAAATAGGCCATAACGTGATGCATGGCCAATACGATTGGATGAATGATCCGGAGCTGAATTCCCAGACCTACGAATGGGACAACGTGTGTGACTCGGATGCGTGGCGTAAATATCACAACTATGAACACCACACGTACACCAATATTCTGGGTAAAGATCGTGATTATGGTTACACCATTTTGCGCCTGGATGAGAATGAGCCCTGGAAACCTGTTCATTTACTCCAACTAGGAAATTATGCCGTGCTAAGCAGCATGTTCCAGTGGGGGGTAGGGCTGTTTGGCTTAGAGCTTGATCGCATCAGAAAAGGTGAAGTAACGCTTGAAGAGCAGATGCCTGCCATTAAAAAGTTCGCCAAGAAAGCGACTAAGCAAGTATCGAAAGACTATCTATTGTTTCCTTTGTTGGCTGGTCCATTGGCACCGAAAGTCGCCTTAGGTAATGGCTTAGCCAACCTCAATCGAAATCTTTGGACGTCGACCATTATCTTTTGTGGCCACTTTACTGAAGATGCTCAAACCTTCACCGAAGCCGAATGTGAGAATGAATCAAAGGGTGCCTGGTATTATCGACAGTTGTTGGGTTCAAGTAACTTTACCGGCGGTAAGTGGCTTCACATTATGAGTGGCCACCTGAGTTATCAAATCGAACATCACCTGTTTCCGGACATTCCTGCCCATCGCTACCCTGAAATGGCGCTTAAAGTCAGAGCCGTTTGTGAAAAGTATGATATACCATACAACACAGGCCGATTCAGAGATCAGTATAAGACGGTTTTAAAGCGTGTTGCTCGAGGTTCGTTACCGAATCAGGAACAAAGGCAGCACATGATCACCAAGTTATCGGACACGGCCTCTTCATTGACCAAGAACGTACCGATTCTTAAACATGTGTCTTTATTTTCTGGCTAGCAGGTTGAGTAAACCTGATGCTTGATAGGATTTTTTATGACAGTTTCCCCCTCCGTTAAACAACGCGCAGAGCAGCTTTCAGAGCTGCATCTGCAACATGAGTTAGCTCAGCTTTCTGACGAAGCCTTTCTTGAATGGTTTAGCGCTGAAAGCTCTGAACTGTTGGAGGTGTTTAATCAGATCCCTCTTTCTGAATTTATTAGCTCAGATCGAGTTAAAGCCATCATTCAAGAGCAAGTGGTAGAGCAGGAAATCCCTGGCGCGATTGCTGAGATTGCAGGCGAAGCTTCTGTGAACTTGTTTCGTTCCACAAAACATCTGGATACGCCGCTGAAAGACATTATGCGAGCCGATCAGTTTAAAGGCTTTGTTCGCAAACTGTTGGAGCTGGAGACGCAACGACACAATATTATCAATGGCGTGATTGATCTGCCTGTCTACCGGGAACTGATTTCGGGTGTGATCTACCAGGCGATTACGCGTTATATCTATGAAAGTAATGTGCTGAGTAAGAACATACCGGGTGTCTCTTCGGTGTTAAAGATGAGTCGAAACGTCGTTAATAAAACCGTGCCTAAGTTAGGTGGCGCGGTGGAAGAAGGCATTCGAAAATACATCAAAAGCAATTTGGGGCTGTTTCAGAAGGAGAGTAAATCTTTTCTGATTAATAGCCTGACAGCGGAAGAACTGGAAGCGTCTATTCTGGACTTCTGGGATTCCATCGAGAATAAAACCTTGGGGCAAATCCAGGAAGGCATGGATGCTGTTGATCTGTCTGAGCTGGTGGTTTTAGGCTATGAGTTCTGGTTGGACTTCCGTCAAAGCCCTTACTTCGAGCATTGCTATCACTCCGTTGTGGATTACCTATACAGTTCGTATGGCAATGAACCTATGGCCATTTTATTTGAAGATCTTGGCGTGACGTCGGAGACATTGGTGAAGCAGGCTGAGTACATAGCACCGCCATTGTTAAATCAATTACGAAACAGTGGTCAGCTGGAAGTGATGCTGAAACGACGGTTAGATGGATTTTATCAATCTCAGGCGGCGCTTGAGTTCTTGGCTACGAATAGCTGAAACCAAAATCAGCATTGGGGTGAAACCTAGGTGGAGTTATCTACTGTATTTGGAATTGCAGGCGCTATCGCAAATGCCTTATGGCCACTGATTAAGCGCCGCCGATTCCTGTTATGCGGTCAAGTCTTAGCCTGTATCTTGATGTTTGTGCATTTCTCGTTACTTGGTGCTTTCACAGGCGCTGCGGTTATGGCGGTTGCTGGCATTCAGGCTAGCTTAGCCATACCCCTTGAATCGCACCCCAGGTTCAAACGCATCTATCTGGCGTCTCTTATATTAACGCCGATTGTGGCTTGGTTAAGCTGGCATGGCTGGCCTTCCGTTTTCTCGACGCTGGCCTTGGTGTTTTTCTGTCTGGGCAATCTTCAAGTAAACACAAAGACGCTTCGTGCTTTACTTCTCATCTGTCTTTTATGCTGGGTCGGGCATAATCTTTTAATTTCGTCGTATCCTGCGCTGGTTTCTAATTTGATTGCGTTTTGCACCAGCATCTATGGCCTATCTCGAGATTTTCTTGTTAACCGAACGATTTCCAGCAGCGCTGAGAGACCGATTAAATCGGCGTGAAATCACAGCTCGCAGTGTTTGTGGTGAATTGACAGCGTCATCATCGGAACTAGACTTTCTAAGTACTAAAAAGGTTTTGGTACTTTTGGCTATGCTCCGGTTAAAAGGTGACTCCATTTTTTGTTGGCTCCGACCATGGTATCTTTACCTGCTTCTAGTCTTTACGCTTATAAGAACTATGACAAAACCTGTATTCCACAATCTTTTGGACAAACTGGCTATCAGCTTGATGGCCTTTGTTATCAGCCTGTCTGCTGTGGCAGAAGATGCGGCTGTCCTCGATGAAACACCGAAGGTTAAAGTCTCTGTTCTGGAGTTTACTTCGCCTCAGTTTTATTGGGATGAAGAGCAAAAGAAAGTGAAAGGCGAAGTCGGCAACCTGTTTCAATGCGCGCTCGATCGAGTAGATTTTGAATACACCTTGAAGGTCTATCCTACCTCTCGCCAGCACCATTTAATAGCAACCAATCAGTTGGATGTGGCCTTCGCCTGGCAGCAAACGGAAGAACGGGATTTGATCGCGACCTTCGCCTTACCCGTTAAGAAGGTCATGTTTGGTGTTCTCACTACCCGAGACGATATTACGGATATGGCATCCCTTGAAGGGTTAACGATTTCTGCGCCAAGAAAATCCAACTGGATTGAGTTTTTACGTAAATACAACGTCGATATCGATGAATCCTACAGCTATGAAAGTGCCATCATGAAAGCCATTCATGGCCGAACCGATGGTGCCATCTTTGCTCAAGCTGCGATACAAGGTAAGGAAGTTGAACCGGCGAAGTTTATCCCCATAGATGAATACGCTATTGGCTTTTATGTGGCCAATTTATCGCCAAGGCGAGATGAAATTCTGTTGGCTCTTAATCAGGCTATTACCCGCTGTACGAAATAGTCTACTGACTGGCTCGTTCTAGGGTTAGCCTTTAACCATCAAACTATATTTCTCGATTTTTCGATCCAGCGCCGGGCGGGAGATATCCAGCATTTTTGCGCTATTTCCTTTATGCCCTTTGGTGTAATCCAGCACGTATTGAATGTGCTTGGCTTCCATATCTGCCAGTGTCATTGGTGTGCCTGATGGTGTGTTCTGAGCGCCAATTTCCCCACAATTTGACGTCGCTTGATCATAGCAGGCATCGGTATTGATACTGAGTTCTTGCGGGCCAATGAAACTGCCTCGGGCACGAATCACCGCCTGGGTCAGAACATTGTGCAGTTCACGAATATTCCCCGGCCAGTTGTAGTGCTTGAGTAAGGCCATGGCTTCCGAGGTGGTTTGCAGATTGGGTTTACCTTCGGCACGACAAATGCGATCAAGCAAACCATCAACCAAGGTTGGAATGTCTTCAGCACGTTGACGCAAAGGCGGCAGTTGAATCTGCATGGCATTGAGCCGGTAGTAGAGATCTTCGCGGAAGTTGCTCAGTTCAATCTCTTCTGGAAGATTTCGGTTGGTCGCGGCGATAACGCGGGCATTGGTCGTCAATTGCTGACGACCGCCAATGCGTTCAAAAGTACCTTCCTGCAACACTCGCAGGAGTTTGGCTTGAAGCGGTAAAGCCATTTCACCGACTTCATCCAGAAATAGAGTGCCGTTCTCGGCCAGTTCGAACTTACCCGGTTTACGATCGGTGGCACCGGTAAAGGCGCCGCGCTCGTGACCAAATAATTCGCTTTCCAGTAGGTTATCCACTAAGGCTGCGCAGTTGATGGCCATGAATGGGCCAGGGCGCTGACTGTGATGGTGAATGGCTCTGGCCACCAGTTCTTTACCGGTACCACTTTCGCCTGTAATGAGAACGCGGGCGTTGCTTCCGGCTACCAGTGCGATTTCTTTACTGACATCGAGCATGGCCTGACTTTTACCCAACAGTCGTGGCTCAGCAAAACTTTCATCGGGCACTGTAGAAAGCGCTTCTACCTGACGGGCCAGTTTTTGATGCTCTAGCGCTCGATTCACTGTGTGGTTCAGTTCATCGGTCTTAATAGGTTTGTGGACAAAATCAAAGGCACCCGCCTTGATGGCGGCAATGGCCAGATCCAGATCATGCTCTGCCGTCATCATAATGCAGGTGGCAGGAATGTCCTGTTCCTGAAATTCACACAGCAAATCATAGCCTTTACCATCGGGCAGACCTTGATCCATCAGAATCAAATCAGGCTGGTGGGTCGGTTCTAACTGACGAGCTTCACGCAAGGTGCTGGCATGGAAAACTTCATGACCTTCGTCTTCAAAATGCATGGCCAGCATTTGTGCTAATGCACTTTCGTCTTCAATGATTAGGATGCGTGAATTCATGGCTGTCTCTTATTGTTTCTTCTAATAGTTATCTTCTGACTATCTCTGAATTTCTTGGGATTTTTTCAGCCCAATAGTAATGACTGTGCCTGCCGTTTCATCGGATGTGATCTCAAGCGTGCCTTGGTGTGCTTCAATCAGTGATCTCACAATGGCTAAGCCTAAGCCAGTCCCGTTGGGCTTGCCACTGACAAAGGCTTCTGTAATGGTGCTGAGTTTTTCCGGAGGAATGATCGCCCCTTGGTTTTGCACTTTCAGAATCCCATAGCCTTCATCGTCCGAAACGTTATTTTCTAAAACGTTATTTTCCAAAACAGAGCATTGAATGGCTGCTCCAACGTCCGCGGCGTCGCAGGCATTGCAGATTAAGTTCAACAACATTTGTGTCAGCTTATCGGTGTCTGCCTGAACGGAAACGGAAGATTCAATATTCAGCTCAAGCTGTTGTTGCTTGGGTTCTGCCAGACAGGCGTGATCTTTCAGGAACGTTTTAACAAAGCTGCCTAGATCAACGGACTGAATATTCAAATTCGCCGGACGAGCGTAAGTCAGTACTTCATTGAGCATACGTTCAAGACGAGAGACTTCATTACTGGCCAGTTGAGCCCGTTTACTCGAACGATCATCGCCCTGACGATCGAAGTATTCCAGCGCCAATCGAATGGTGGCTAATGGATTGCGAATCTCATGCGTGAGGCCAGTGGCGAACTCACCAATGGCAGCCAGTTTTTCTTTTTGAGCTAGCGCATCACGAGCGGCAAGCAGTTCTTTTGAACGCTCTTCGACCTTGGCTTCGAGATTTTCAGAGTGCTCTTTTAACTGCAGATACAACTCGTAGTTATCCAATGCGATGGCGATACGCTCGGCAAATAAGCTGGCTACTTGTGCATCGGCATCACTGTAATCACGAGTATTTTCATCGAAGTAACACAGGGTGCCGACCACTTCTCCGTTCGGCAGTTTTAGTGGAATGCCCAAGTAAGAACAATAGCCCGCTGGCGGGTTGCCATATTGTGGGTTCTTAATGGCATCATCGACACGAAGGATCTCACCGCTGTCTACCACAAAGGTGGATAGGTGGCCGTGAATGTCTAATGGCACGCCTACTTTCGGGCTGTGCGGTTCACGGGCAATCACGTTCTTTTTTCCGTTTCGGTAAAGGGTAACGGCTGCAGCGCCGTCCCCTAACACTTCCAATACCGCTTTACAGATTTGATTGAGATACTCCTGTAACTCGCCGGTTCGATAACTCAGCGCAGACAGTGAAGCGATGGCCTTTTCCTGCATGCTATTCAGGGTCTGGCTTGCCGGTGCGGTCGCTGTCTGTTTGTGATCTGCCATGAAATAATCCTCGTGGATAAGCTCTCCTTGAAGATTATACTGGCTAAATCGGAGTCCAGGCGAGTTTGGGCGTCTCATTTTTACAGCCTATCTGTAGTGGAATGGAAATTACTTGGTCATGTACTTTCTAGCAATCCAGTAATCCAGGCTGATGTACTTGCCACCACCGATGAACAATAGAGCTAACAACATGATGAAATAGGTCGCGGCGAACTCAATGCCATTGTTCAGAATTGCCACCGAACCGTTCTGCGTTAACCAGTCGTAATTACCGTGCTGTTGAAGAATGCTCTT
>Ga0255768_10006906_pt1 | contig 10714 bp, 10 predicted proteins | sample 071ome_33_FD_179983 | JGI IMG/M metagenome (GOLD analysis project Ga0255768, IMG submission 179983) | Coastal salt marsh microbial communities from the Groves Creek Marsh, Skidaway Island, Georgia - 071412AT metaG (version 2) | ecosystem: Environmental > Aquatic > Marine > Intertidal zone >...
AAAAAAAAGAAACAAGAAAGAAAAATCTTGGGGTCTTGCGTCGAAAGAATTTCTTAAGAGTAAGTTAAAAGAGTGTAAAGGTAAATTTACATTAACAACTCAACTTCAAAAGAAAGGTAAGTTCGGTAGGGTTCTTGGAACAATTATGATTGATGGTAATGATGTGAATCAAATGTTGATTGATAACCAACTAGCAATACCTTACACTGGTGGTAATAAAGAAGAAGGTAGACTAGAATATAATGTCAAACATCTTTGGGAAGAAACATATTACCAAGAGTAGGTAATGATGAATAAATTTTGTGTTGTTGGTGCTGGAAGTATAGGAACTCTAGCATTACTTGAAACTATATTAAGAATTAAGTATGAAGAGAAATTAAATTCAGCAACAGTCACTTTAATTCACGACCCTAACCAACCCAAAATATCTGTTGGTGAATCATCAACTTTATGTATTCCAGACAATATTATTAATATATTTGGGCAAGATAAAGGAAATGAAATACTACAAGAATGTAAAATAACATTAAGAAATAAATCTAAAATATTTTGGCATTCTAACAACTTTGATATAGACTATCAGCAAATGGGTGGTGTTGGAATCCATTTCGATAGTTCTGTCTTTAGTGATGTTGTCATTTCAAAATGTTTAGAATTTGATTTTGTAAATGTCATAGAAAAAAGAATTGATATTGACGAAATTAAACAAGAGTATGATTTTATTTTTGATTGCTCTGGAAGACCGAGTAAAGAAGAATTAGACAAAGATTATATACAACCTAAGTTTAGTTCAGTCAATTCCGTTTTATTATATCCACACTTCAAAGAATATAACGAAGACTTTACATCTCAGATTTCTCATAAAAATGGTTGGATGTTTGGTGTTCCTTTACAGCATCGTAAAGCATATGGTTATCTATACAACAACACAATAACTACAGAAGAAGAAGCAAGAGACGAGTTTAAAAAGTTAATACCTTTTCAAGAAGAAGTGAGAAAACTATCTTGGGGTTATTATTATAGAAAAAGACTTATTGATGATAATATAATGTATTTGGGTAATAGACTATATTTCTTTGAACCTGCACAAGCAATACCTATTCATTTTTATCATTCTAGAATATCAAGTTTTTTTACTAGATATTTGATTGAAGGTGAAATTAATCATGAATGTATAGAAAATTTAAATACCGAATATAATTATTATGTTAGGACTGTTTTAGATTTGATTGCTTTGAATTATGTAGGCAGTATTCAAGACTCACCTTTTTGGAATACAACAAAAGAAAAAGCAAAACAGCATTTATTTTCATCTCAATCATTTCAAACTTGGTTAAGAGATGTTAAAGACTATAATATAATATTACCTTATTCTTCTCATAGTGGTGAGATAATGAGAAAATATATAGAAGGGTATAGAATTAATTTAGACGAATTATGAGTGAAGATAAAGGTTACTTAGGTAACCCCTTACTGAAAAGAAAGGGAACAAAATTTAATTGGACAAAGAAACGAATACAAGAGTTTCTTAAATGTTCTAAAGACCCAATATACTTCGCAGAGAATTATATTAAGATTGTGCATGTAGATAAAGGTTTGATACCTATCACAATGTATGATTATCAAAAAAAGATTACCAAACTTATCACAGACAATCGAAGAGTAGCAGTTGTTACTTCTCGTCAGGCAGGTAAGACAACTACTGCTGTTGCTGTCATTCTACATTACATATTATTCAACGAACATAAACTTGTTGGTCTGTTAGCAAACAAAGGTGATAGTGCTAGAGAAATCTTAGATAGAATTAAGATTGCTTATGAGGCTCTACCTAAGTGGTTACAACAAGGTGTTATTGAATGGAACAAAGGTTCTGTCGAATTTGAGAATGGTTCTAAGATTATTGCTGCTGCTACCTCATCAAGTTCTATTCGTGGTAAGTCAGTATCGTTTCTTTATATTGATGAAACAGCATTCGTTGAGGGTTGGGATGAGTTCTTCGCAGCCGTTCTACCTACAATCTCATCAGGAACTACAACTAAGATGTTGTTTACATCTACACCAAACGGTTTGAATCATTTCTATAAAACTTGTATGGGTGCGAAAGAAGGCACTAATGGTTACAAGTATGTTGAAGTTCCTTGGACTGATGTTCCAGGAAGAGATGAAGAATGGAAGAAAGAAACATTATCATCAATGGACTTTGACCAACAGAAGTTTGCTCAAGAGTATGAATGTGCATGGTTAGGGTCGTCCAACACATTAATTGATGGTTCTAAACTCAAAGCATTATTACCAAGAACACCATTGAAAGATGACGGTAGACTATTGATGTATGAGAAACCAAAAGAGAATGGAACATATACAATGACTGTCGATGTTAGTAGAGGTAAGGGTTTAGACTATTCAGCATTTCAGATTATTGATGTAACACAGATGCCATACAAACAAGTCTGTGTGTTTAGAGATAATTTTCTATCACCAGTAGAATATGTTGAGGTTATACATCAAGTAGCAAAGTTATATAATAATGCTTCTGTTCTAATCGAAGTCAATGATATTGGTGGTCAAGTATCAGACTTGTTACATTATGACTATGAATATGATAATATATTATATACAGAGAATCAAGGAAGAAGTGGTAAAAGAATAAGTGGTGGTTTTGGTAAAGGTTCTGATAGAGGTATACGAACAACTAAAACAGTTAAGTCGGTTGGTTGTTCTATTTTAAAACTGTTAGTTGAACAAGACCAGTTAATATTAAATGACCACCAAACTATCTTTGAATTATCTCGTTTTAGTAAGAAAGGTAATTCTTATGAAGCAGAGAGTGGTGTTCACGATGATTTAGTGATGGGTTTGGTATTGTTTGCTTGGTTATCTGACCAAACATACTTCAAAGATATCACAGATATAAATACATTATCAAGACTTAGAGAAAAGTCTGAAGAAGAATTGATGGACGACTTATTACCTTTTGGCATACAAGATGATGGAGTCGAACAGATGGAAGTGATTGAAGAAAGAAACCGAGATTGGTTATTAGACGGTGAAGAACAGAAATGGTTCTAATTACGGTTTTTTATAAATAATTTCAAATAAAAAAGAATTTTAGTTAACTACAATTATCAGGAGATAAACATGCCTTTCCAAGTAAGTCCTGGAGTGAATGTATCAGAAATCGACCTAACTACGGTTGTCCCTGCCGTTAGCACAACTGAAGGTGCTTTAGCAGGACACTTTAAATGGGGTCCAGTTAATCAAAGAGTTTTGGTTGATTCGGAAGACAGATTAGTAAATATATTCAACAAACCAAATTCAAATACGGCAACAGACTTTTTTACTGCTGCTAACTTTTTATCTTACGGTAATGCTCTTTATACAGTTCGTGTTACAAACACAGATGCAAACAATGCTACATCAGGAACTGTAGGAACATACATCGAGGGTGAAGATTATTATAACGAAACATATTCAAACCAAAGTGGTCACGGTGACTGGGTAGCAAAATATCCAGGAGACTTAGGTAACTCACTTAAAGTTTCTGTATGTCAAAATGCTAATGCTTGGCAATCTTCAGTAGGAACATCTTATTATGCTACAAGAAATAGTAAGACTGTATCACTAGCAGGTGATGGTCAAGGTTCATCAAACGCAGAAGCAGTAATGGTTACTGGTGATATTCTACTACTTGGTCCAGATAATGAACCAAGACAAGTTAAGTCTTTAAGTGGTAATACAATTACACTATCAACTGCTTACACTGGTAACACAGTTTCTAATTATGATTCAAATGTTACTCGTCGTTGGGAGTTCTTCAATAATTTTGATAATGCTCCAACTACAACTGCCTTTGCTAATACTAACAATTCACAAGGTGATGCTATTCATATTGCTATTGCCGATGAAGATGGTGTTATCACTGGAACAAGTGGTTCAGTATTAGAAACATACGAAAATGTATCACAAGCACCTGATGCTAAGACTGATACTGGTGCTGGAAACTACTATAAAGAATTAGTTAACCAACAATCTTCTTGGTTGTGGTGGGGTTCTCACAACTCTAATTTAGGTAATGGTGGTGTTAACGCAGGTCTAGGAACTAACTATCCTGGAAATGATTTACCAGTTACTAACAGTATGACTGGTGGTAAAGATGGTCAGCAACCAAATTCTGGTCAATTAATTGCTGGATATAATAAATTTAAATCTGCTGAAGATGTAGATATTTCTTTAGTTCTAGGTTCTGATGCTGATTCAACAGTCGCTACACACTTAGTAAACAATATTGCCGAATCTCGTAAAGACTGTATTGTATGTCTATCTCCAGAGAGAGCAGACTGTGTAAACAATAATGGTTACGATGGTAAAGAAACTGATGATATTATTTCATTTAGAGATTCATTACCAAATTCATCTTACGCAGTAATGGATTCTGGTTGGAAATATCAATACGATAAGTATAATGATGTTTATCGTTATGTTCCTCTAAACGCAGATACTGCTGGTCTAATGGTTCAAACAGATTCTACAAGGGATCCGTGGTTCTCACCTGCAGGTTTCAACAGAGGTAATGTTAAGTCAGTTGTAAGACTAGCATTTAACCCAACTAAAGCAGACAGAGATAGATTATATAAGAAGGGTATTAACCCAGTTGTTACTTTCCCAGGACAAGGAACTGTTCTATTCGGTGATAAGACAATGCTTGCTCAACCAAGTGCGTTTGACCGAATCAATGTTCGTAGATTGTTCATCGTTCTTGAGAAAGCAATCTCAACTGCCTCTAAGTTCACTCTATTTGAGTTCAATGATGACTTTACAAGAAGTCAATTCAGAAACTTAGTTGACCCATTCTTAAGAGATGTTCAAGGTAGAAGAGGTATTACTGACTTTAGAGTAGTGTGTGATAACACTAATAACACTGGTGATGTTATAGATAGAAACGAGTTTGTTGGTGACATCTATATCAAACCTGCTAGAAGTATTAACTTTATTCAGTTAAACTTCGTTGCGGTTAGGTCTGGTGTTGAGTTTAACGAAATCGTCGGTAGTGCGGTATAAATAGAGTAAAGGAGAAAACAAAATGGCATTTAATGTAAATCAATTCTCAGGTGCTCTAAAAGACGGTGGTGCTAGAAACTCACTGTTCGAAGTAAACATCACAAACCCAGTAAATGGTGTTGCTGATATCAATGTTCCTTTTATGGTTAAAGGTGCTCAGATTCCAGCAGCCTCACTGGGAACAATTGAGGTTCCTTACTTCGGTCGTCAAATTAAAGTAGCGGGTAATAGAACATATGCTGAATGGACACCTACGATTATCAATGATGAAGGTTTTGATATTCGTAATGCCATGGAGCAATGGTCTCATTCTATTAATTCACCGCAGAATAATTTGAGGACTGGTGGTTCTGCTCCTAGTCTATATAAGAGTAACGCACAAGTAACACAGTTTAGTAAGACTGGTGAAATTTTAAGAGTATATAACTTTGTCGGTATATTCCCAACTGAAGTATCTACAATCGACCTAGCATGGGAGACTGAAGGTATTCAAGAATACACTGTAACATTCCAATACGATTATTGGGAAGTTGCTGGTGGTTCTACTGGTGACGCCGGCGGTATCTAATACTCAATTGAAGTGATTCTGAAGGGTCTTATAAATATAGTTTATAGACCCTTTATACAATATGTGAGAAAAATATGGCAATAGAATTATTCGGTTACTCTATCGGTAAAAAGACAGAGACACCACCTACAATTCAATCATTCACACCACCAGAAAATCTGGATGCTGCCGTTCCTGTTAATGAAGGAGGGGTATTCGGAACTTCTGTCGAGTTAGAAGCAACTGCTAAAAACGAAGCACAACTCATCACAAGATATAGAGATATGGCATCTCAACCAGAGTGTCAGAAAGCAATCGATGATGTTGTAAACGAAGCAATTGCTAACCACGAAGATGGTCACCCTATCGAAATCATTTTAGATGATATTGAACAACCAGACAATATCAAAGAAAGAATTAGAGAAGAGTATGAAAAAATACTAGGTCTTCTTCACTTCAATACAAAAGGTTTTGATATTTTCAATCGTTGGTATGTTGATGGTAGACTATTCTATCATATGATGATTGATACTAAGAAACCAAGAGAAGGTATACAAGAGATTCGTTATATCGACCCTCGTAAAATTAAGAAGGTTAGAACAGAGAAGAAAGGTAAAGCAGGTGAAGTAAACCGTAGAAACCCTTTCGATAAGAAGTATGACGAATACTATATCTACTCTCCTAAAGGAGTTAAAGCAGGTAATGACGGAATTAAAATTGCTACTGATTCTATTTGCTATTGTCACTCTGGAATACTTAATCATGACAACACTGCTGTTCTAAGTCATTTACATAAGGCAATCAAACCTTTGAACCAACTTAGAATGTTAGAAGATGCAACGGTTATCTACCGTCTTGCTCGTGCACCAGAAAGAAGAATCTTTTATATCGATGTAGGTAACTTACCTAAAGGTAAGGCAGAACAATATCTAAGAGATATGATGGCAAAGCATAAGAACAAATTAGTTTACGATGCTAACACTGGTGAAGTAAAAGACGACCGTAAGTTTATGACTATGTTAGAAGACTATTGGTTACCTCGTAGAGAGGGTGGTCGTGGAACTGAAATATCTACACTACCAAGTGGTCAAAACTTAGGTGAGTTAGATGATGTATTATATTTCAGAAAGAAATTATACGAATCATTAAATGTTCCTATCACTAGATTAGAATCAGAGAATGCGTTTCAGATGGGTCGTGCTAATGAAATTACAAGAGATGAATTAAAGTTCTCTCGTTTTGTTACTAGACTTAGAAATAAATTTTCAGAATTATTCACTATCATCTTAGAGAAACAATTACTGCTTAAAGGTGTAATCACTAAAGCAGAATGGAATGATATGAGAGATTTAATCAAGTTTGATTTTATCGAAGATAACTATTTCTCTGAAATGAAAGAAGCAGAAATACTAAGAGAAAGATTAGGTCTGCTTAGAGATGTTGAAGAATATGCGGGTAAATACTTCTCAATTGAGTATATTCGTAAGGTTGTTCTTAGACAGACTGAAGATGATATGAAAGAACAAGACAAACAAATTGAGAATGAAAAGAAAGAAGGACAGTTCGGCGGTGACGACGAAGAAGACCTCGATTTCTAAAATATTATAAATAATTCAAAAGGAGAATCTTATGTCAGATGTTACAATGAGAGATGCGGTAAAAAGTGCTATGGAAGGTAATCCATCAGACTTTAAAAACAGTGTAAATTCTCTACTAATGGATAAAATTAGACAAACAGTAGAAATTGAAAAACACAAGATTGCTGCTGACTTTATGAACGACACACAAGAGGTGGAGACAGATGAAGAAATTTAAACAATTTTTAGAAGAGTTAGAATTAAAAGAAGGCACTGGTCTTTCTGCTGCTGACCTTAAAGGTCAAAAAGATTCTGACGACGAAGCAACAACTTTAAAACCTCGTGCTAAAGGTGAGGAAGATTTCAAGAACATGCACAATGTCACTAAGCATGACTATTATGCTGCTCCAGGACAAGACCATGTATTCAACGGTTCTATTAAAGAAGAAGTTGAAGATGAGGAACTTTCTGAAGAAGAGAAACTTGCTTTTGATTTAGAAGAGAAAGCAAAGAAAGAAGATGTCAACATTGAAATCGAAGATGAAGATGAAGATGACGATGAAGATGATGACGAGGAAGAGAAAGAAGATGACGATGAGGAAGAAGAGTCTGAGTCTTATAAGAAGAAAGGGAAGAAGTAATGAAAGTTAAAGGAACTGCTACACAATTCTCAACAACAGTAACTAAGTTTACAGATGCTACTGCTGTTTGGGTTTTTAATACACATACGGCTGCTGCTGTAGTAACAGTTCGTAATACCGCAGATGATGCTGATATCGGAACTATCTATGTTGGTGCTGGAAATGGTATCAAGATTGATTTGAATATTGGTGAGGGTCTAAGAGGTGCTACAACTTTCTACGGAACTCAAGTAGCAAGTTCGGGAGCTTAATATGAAACTACTAGCAGAAGTAAACGAAGATATTCAATACATTGCTGAGGCAAAAGAGGATGGTAGTAAAAACTATTTCATCGAAGGTGTCTTTATGCAAGGTAACATCAAAAACCGTAATGGTCGTGTATACCCAGCAGAAGTATTAGAAAAAGAAGTTGCTCGTTATAATAAAGAGTATGTAGATAAGAATCGTGCTTACGGTGAGTTAGGTCACCCACAAGGTCCAACTATTAATCTTGAGAGAGTATCTCACTTGATTACTAAGTTAGAAAGAGATGGTGATAACTTCGTAGGTAAAGCAAAGATTATGACTGAGACACCTTATGGTGGTATTGTTAAGTCATTAATAAATGAGGGAGCCCAACTTGGTGTATCATCAAGAGGTATGGGAACTCTTCAAGCAGACAAGAATGGTGTTCAAAAAGTTGGTAAAGATTTCTACCTTGCTACAGCAGGTGATATCGTTGCTGACCCAAGTGCTCCATCTGCGTTTGTTAATGGTATCATGGAAGGAACCGAATGGGTTTTCGAAAATGGTATTTGGACGGCAAGAGAGGCAGAGATGGTTCGTGAACAAGTCTCTAAGATGTCTGTTAAAGAAGTAGAGGCGAAAAAGTTTCAAATATTTGAAAATTTCTTAAACTCTCTTAAAAAATAAGTAAAAGTATTATTTTTATAAATAATTACTAAACAAAGATATTGTAAAATTTTAATAGGAGCATTCCAAATGTCTGACAAAGATTTAGAACAAGAAGTTATCGAAACTGTTGATAACGATATGGAGTTGGAGGAAGCAAAGGCATCATTTGGTGACCCTTCTGAAGTGCCTGAGCCAAAGACCAAAGAAAACACACCGCCTGGTGCTAAACCAAACGATGCGGATTTAAAAGACAACCCTAAGCAGGGTTCTTCAGTGCCTAAGACAAAAGTAGCATTGATGTCATCTCTAGTAGGTAAACTACAAGCAATGAAGAAAGATGACCTAATGGCAATGTATACTAAGATGTCTGAAGGTGTTGACTTTACAAAAGATGAAGAAGAGAAAGTTTCTATTAAAGAAGTTCAAAAAATCTCTGCTTCTGATGTAGATGTTTCTGAAGATGTTGCTGCTATGTTCAAGGGTGAAGAATTATCTGAAGAGTTCGTTTCTAAAGCAACTACAGTTTTCGAAGCTGCTGTTGTTTCTAAAGTAAACGAAGTTGTTGAAGGTGTTCAACTTGACATCGAAGCAGAACTAGAAGCAGAAAAAGAAGAAATTATTGAATCTCTAACTAACAAACTAGATGAGTATCTAGAGTATGTTGCTGAAGAGTGGATGACTGAGAACAAGTTAGCAGTTGAGAAAGGTGTTAAATCTGAAATCACTGAAAACTTTATGGAAGGTCTAAGACAACTATTCACTGAAAACTACATTGACATTCCTGAAGAGAAAGTTGACCTAGTTGACGAGATGGCAGAAAAGATGTCTGAGTTAGAAGAGAATCTAAATGCTGAGATGGAAAAGAACATCGAGCTAAAAAAAGAAATTGCTGAATCTAAGCAAAATAAAGTCTTAGAAGATGCGTGCGACGATTTGACTGAGTCTCAAGCAGTTAAGTTAAAGTCTCTTGCCGAAGGTGTAGAGTTTGACGATGCTGAGTCTTATCAAAATAAAATTGATACTTTGAAGGAAAACTACTTCCCTAAAGAAGAGAAAGTAGAGATTACTGAAGACCTAGATGATGAACCTCTGGAAATTGATGATGAAACTGAAGTGAAAGTTGCTCCAGAAATGTCCGGATACATGGATGCTATCACAAGAAGCATTCGTAAATAAATTTTAACAAGGAGAAACAAAAATGTCACAAGACAATCTTCAAAAGAAGTGGCAACCAGTTCTTGAGCATCCTGAATTAGACGCAATTAAGGATTCACACAAGAAAGCAACTATTGCACAACTTCTAGAAAACCAAGAGATTGCTGCCAGAGAACAATCATCTCAAGGTGGTAATTTTGCTCCGACACTATTAGGTGAGGCTGCTCCAGCAAATGCTATGGGTGCATCTTCTTCAACTGCTGGTGACGGTGCTGTAGATATCTTCGACCCAGTTCTTATTTCACTGGTTCGTCGTTCTATGCCTAACCTTATCGCTTATGATATCGCAGGTGTTCAACCAATGACTGGTCCTACTGGTCTTATCTTCGCTATGAAGTCAAGATACGATTCACAGTCTGGCACTGAAGCACTATTCAACGAGTCTAATACTTCGTTCTCTGCTTCTGCTTCTGGTAACACTGCTTCAATCGCAGCAGCTAACGCTTCTGCTGGAACTGGTCAAACTGGAACTGATCCTAACGACCGTGCTTCTGGTTCTGGATATACTGTAGAAACTGGTATGTCTACTGCTGATGCTGAGAAACTTGGTGATACTGCGAACAACGGTTTCAACCAAATGGCATTCTCAATTGAGAAAATCGCTGTAACTGCTGTTACTCGTGCTCTTAAAGCAGAATACACAATGGAACTTGCTCAAGACCTTAAAGCTGTTCACGGTCTAGACGCTGAGACTGAATTATCTAACATTCTATCTGCTGAGATTCTTTCTGAAATCAATAGAGAAGTTGTTAGAACAATTAACTACTCTGCTGTTGCTGGTG
>Ga0255768_10006909_pt1 | contig 10711 bp, 13 predicted proteins | sample 071ome_33_FD_179983 | JGI IMG/M metagenome (GOLD analysis project Ga0255768, IMG submission 179983) | Coastal salt marsh microbial communities from the Groves Creek Marsh, Skidaway Island, Georgia - 071412AT metaG (version 2) | ecosystem: Environmental > Aquatic > Marine > Intertidal zone >...
AAGTAGTTTGTAGAGAATTCTTAACTGCTGTTTGTATTTATTCATACACTTTCTTTGGGGACTCAATTTCTGTGATTGCAGCATAGATCAATGAGTTAAAACTCTTCGCCATGATACGATAACCTGTTCCAACATACAGTTGACCTGCTACAACTGAGACAGTACAGATGCCCCAGAAGATGTAGTACCACTTGGACTTGACTTGATGACTTTTGTTTTTCATTCTGGGTTACAAATTACAAAACTGAAGAAATTACCTTGAGTGTCTGATGCTTGACGGCAATAGTATTGCGGTGGTGGTTCTGGAATCTTTGAAAGAGTTATGATTGCAAGTACAATCTGAATAAAGGGAAGAATGAATACTACCTTTTCTCTCATTGTAGTGCCTTCTCAAGTTGATTGATACGCATAAACTCTTCGTATGCTTTATCAGAACGTTCCGAAAGAATACTTAAGATGTCTTGACGAATGACATCAGTGTCCACATAGTCGTCAAAATACTTGTCAAGTGCCTCTTTCAGATAGCGTCTCCTGTGCCATTCTGGAGAGTAAGGTCGGTAATCCATGGTCATATCATATATGATGGTATTATAGTGCCTTCAAGGCGCTTCTGTCAACCCTACAGACCGATTTCGTTCCAGGTCTTGGGTGTACCGATACCTTTTCTGTTGTCTCTGACCTTCTGCCAGTAAAATAAGATACCAGTGAACCTCCATACCCATGCCCGAATAGTATCTCCCTTCACATATTCTTGTGGTTCTTCATAGTTACCATAAGGATCTGGACCACCAGCAGGCATTGCAACTGGTTTAATTCCACGCAACCAATAGACTGCTTCTGCAATTCTCATTGAGCGTTTCATGTGGAAATCATGAGTCACAACGAATACAATATCTGCCTTAAACTCATCTCTCACTCTCTTCAGTGTGTGAGTGAAGTTAGTGACAGTATCCCAGGCATCATAGTCAAGATAAACTCTATTGGGATCAACACCCTTTTGCATATAGTATTCTAAAGGATTGCCACCCTCACTTGACACAAGAATCTTTGCATCTGGATAGATATCTGCTAACTGAGCACATTTATTTGCTCTGTCCATTCCACCACCCAGGTGAAGAATAAGTCTATTCATTGTTGTCTCCTAGTCCTAGTTCGTTAAGATAGTCTATCCACCATTGTGGGTCTTTGTTTCTTCTCCAGTTAGGTACTTCCATACCCTTTTCAGAGTAGTATTCAAACAAAGCTTCATCTATAATCTGTTTTACTTCCATATTCCTCATCCTCTTCGTCAACGTCTGCATATACGTTTGCCATGTAGACGTGTGGTTTTCTGGATTCATCTCTGACATGTTTTTGCTCGTCGTTAATGGCAGACATCCATACTGCGAGTTTCATCATTATGTAGATCGCTGCAAGTGGCGTAAAGCAAGCAATGAGTATGAGTGGTCTCATTCTTCTATCTCCCAACACTTTTCAAAGCGGTTCCTTAATTCATTTAGTTTATTTCTTTCTTGAGTTTCAGTAATGTAACCATTTATATCTTTTTCATCTTGACTCAATTCCATACGATACTTAAGTTTGATATCAATTAGTCTCACCATATCCATATAATACTCAAGACCTTTTGAAGCAAACTCGTCGTATGTCATTCAAACAGTCCTTGTTCTTTCATGAACTGTAGAGTCTCTTTCATACTACCGACATGCTTGAATCCAATGTTAATCTGTGGATACTCTGCATCTTTACCAAACTCTGATTCAAATCCTCTTTGAGTAAAGTGCTCATTGAGTTTATACTCTAAAAACTCACCGCCAAGAGATCTCAAAAGAGATGCAATTCTTTCACACTCTTGACTTCCGTTTGAATAAATTACTGCTGTTTCTGTCAATCTCTTTGCCTCCAGTCCTCAGGACGTTCTTCATTAAACCAATCTACAATTTCATCAGCACTATCAAATCCAGTGCGATGGTTTGATGGGTCAGGGTCACCTAATCCCATAATGTTCATAAAGTCATCAAGACTGCCTTCTACCATATCTGGATTAGCAGCATGTCTTCTTGCTTTTCTAAGCATCTCACGAGCAGTGGTATTTGCTTTACCAAGTTTTTCTGCCCAAATCATATCCTCAAGTTTGACCTCTTCTCCATTTGCAATGCACTTACAAATGAACTCTAAGCGAAGTCTATAATTGGTAGAAAGCATTCTCTAACCCTCTTTGTTTTTATTTATTTCCCTCATTATATCTTCCGCCATACGATGTGATCTGTATCGTATCTGCCATGAAGTAATGAAGTTATAAGGATGCAACTTAATGATATAATACAATGATTTAAATTTTGTCTCTAAGAGTTTATAAACCAAATAAAAGTACCTACCAAAGTTTGGATCTGTTGCTATCAAATATGCAAGTACGCAGAAGACACTAAACAATGAATAGTAGTACAGTTTCATAGTCATTAGTACCTAGTATTTGATCTTAACCCTGACAGAGTGATTCTAGTGACGGATTGGGTATTTGTCAAGGGTTGACAGATTTTATAAAGATATGTATAATATTCTGTAGCAGTGCGTAACGAAACTTTGAGTAAATGGGGAGAAATGATTAAGAATCCAACACATTCGCATAGATATTGTTAGAATGTGGACACACGATAAACATCCATGACTCTTCCATCCCAAGGCAGAAAACTCACAGACAATGAGATCTACAGTATCACTAATGCTGTAAAGGATGCAGGTATTCAGCAAGTGCATCCAGAGAAGATGGAAGCATTTGCAGAGTGGATGGTAGAAAGACTAAAAGAAGAACCCTCTGCAACAGATCGTGCAAAGGGTTCTGGTACTCATTGAGAGTTCGTGGGTTATCTTAAAGTGGATGAGAGACCCACTCTCCACCAGTATATTGAAATCTGTGACCTATTGGATTGTTGTTATCATCGGTGCCACCAGGATACCAAACGATATCTCCCTCTGATAATTCTGGAAATGAAAGTTGTGAAAGTTGTTCTTTTGCTTCGTTAATTGTCATGATTTTAAATTGCTGTGCTGTTGGAATTAATAACGTTAGTAACACGAATATCTCTTACTGGATACCAAGGTTGCTGCATTAAATCAATACTAAATCCTTTGTAAGTTGAATTTACAAGTCTAATTGTAACATAACCAGTGCTATCCACATAGACAGTATTACCTGGATTATAAGTTCCATGATGATATCTACTATATCCTGCTAATGCTCCATTCCAGTTGTGGAACATTATATATTCCACAGATGTAGCAGAACCAGTATACTGATATCCTTCAATTCTAAATCCACCCATAATATAATCTATTTGACCATGAGGTGAACCACCACCCCACAGTGATGTTCTCAAGTGAGCATAAGTATTTCCAGTATTTACATATCCATACCAATACCAATTTACAACTTTACGACCGACTAGTTTTAATGTAGTATTAAGGGATGATGGTCCATTGGATCCAATAGACATTGGACCGCTACAGTGTGCATCTATATCACAATAATCTTTTGATGCAGAACCGAGTGCGGTTTGAGTGTTATTACCAAAGAAAATTTTACCATCAGAAAGAATATTTAATCTATCAAGTGAATTTGTTTCATCATAAATTCTAAATCTATGGGTATTTTGTCCTGTTGAACCAAGTATGCGATATGTTCCTCCAGGTCCAGTACTCTTTAACCACAAATCAGCTTCTATTCCAGTGATTTGAAGTTGCTGAGATGCTCCTCCAACAATATCAAGTTTATGTGTTGGAGTTTGAGATCCGATACCGACATCGCCACTTGAAGTTATACGAAGTCTTTCATTATTTCCATTCGTCAGCACTCTTAAATCACCACTACCATTATAGGCAGCAGCAACATTTAAATTGTCATCACCCCAAATGTAATGCGCTCTGCCACTGCTTAATTTTTTAAGTTCTAATTGTCCGCCATTAGTCTTAGCAAGAGAAAGGTTTCCAAAACCACTTGATGTAATTGGAACAGCGGTTCCAATACCCACGTCACCAGCAGAAGTTATACGAAGTCTTTCTTCTGACACAGCAGCATGTGGTCTTGTTATAAACGCAAGATGACAACCAAAATCGTTTGAATTTGAATCCTTAATTGCCGCTATACCAGTTCCAGCATTGTTGTGATAAGCACCTGTGCTAATCTCAAATGCAAGTCCTGCTGCATTTCCACCACTTGCATTAGTGTCATTTTGTTTGATGACAACATCATGCCAAGTATTTCCATCAGATGCATCAAATTGTGTCTGTCTGTTGTCTGGTCTTATGTTTAATCTAGCAGGTCCGTAAATGTCACCAGTCGCTCCAACTGCAAGGTCACCACCAGAAGTTATACGAACTTTTTCTCCATCATGATTATTAAAGGTCATATAACCTTTTCTGTTAACACCAGAAACCCAATTTCCACCATCAGGATTTACACCAATAGACCATGCTAAATTTGAATTATCGCTATCATTACTTGATCCATACCAAGCGATTCTACCCATATCATGAGTATCAATCGGTTGCCCTGCTGCACCATTTCTTCTAAAGAATTGCAACTCTGATCTATCTGAAGCAGTTGTGCTCAGATTTCCGATCATTACCGATCCATTTACACCAAATTTTGGATCATATGTAGAAATTGGTGTTGACTGACCAAAATTTGGATTATTAGTTCCGATACCAACAATGCCAGTTGAAGTTATACGAAGTCTTTCTGAACCTGAAGTTCCAAAAACAAGATTACCTACTTCTCTGTAAGTAATAGATGCATCGTAGTTAGCGGCTACACCAATTGTCAATCCAGATGATGCATCACTTCCTGTGTCTCCTGTAGTAAAGTAAGCGTAAGCATGATCTCCAGATCCAGTTCCAGGATTGTGAACATGAAGTTTTGCTATTGGATTATCTGTCCCGATGCCGACATTGCCACTTGAATTTATACGAAGCGCCTCTGCCTGAGTTCCATTATTCGCAATATTAAAAACTAAATTTCCATCATTAACAGAACCGTCATTAAATGATGCTATGGATGCCGCAGTATATTCTGTATTAGAACTATCTACGTCTGTATTTCTCCATCTAATAGCACCTATTTCAGTGGCACTTCCAGAATTTGCTTTGACAAAATCAATTACTGTCGTAGTATTACCGTTTGATGCTGGTGTTGATGCTGATGCATTCTTGTAGATTCTAATTTTTTGAGATCCATCTTGAGAAATTTCAAGATCTGATGATGGATTAGTAATTCCAATGCCAACATTGCCACCTGATGTTATACGAAGTGCTTCTGATCCTGCTGCCTTAAATGAAAGAGAGTCATCAGCATTATCATATTGTACTTCTCCTCCGTTATCAGATGTTTGATCTCCAAATCTAACTCTTGCTTTTCTAGTATCTGAAGATGTAATTTGAATAATCGCATTAGAGTTGGAATTATTTACATGCAAAAGTTGCGATGGACTATTAATTCCAATACCAATCTCACCAGTATCAGTAACAGTAACTGCCTGAGTGGAACCATCATAAAGTCTTAGAATGTCCCCTGTACCGCTCTGTGTGACCGCTACAGCGACGTTAGTATTATTTGCCGCTACTTCTAACTTATCAACCTCTGTAACGATTGTATCAAGAGTTGTAGTGCTTCCCTGAACTTCAAGATCGCCAGTAATCACTGCACCTATCGCAGTGATGATACCAGTTGAATTAATGTTATGTGATGTGATATTGCCACTACCAAGGTCAATGCCAGTGGTATGAATCGTTGTTGCCGATCCAACTTGAACTGTTGCTGCAGTTATGACTCCAACAGTGTTCAATTCCTGGATAGTAAGACTATTTCCAGTGCTGATACCAGCAGCAGCGACCTTAGTAAATGCCATCTATATGACTCTTTTTTACTTATTTATCAGACAGGTGCTGAATCCTTATCTGCAACCAGTTTGAGTCTCCATGCTTCTTTGACTGCATCTGTCCAGGCAGCGGTGCAGATTGCTTGAACATCTGCATCCTCTCCAGACAGGTCAGTGTCTACCAGAGCATCATTCTCATCCAGTGTTCCAGGATGAAGAACGTGACGATGGAATGAACGTGTGACTTCTACACCATCTCTTTCAATGATAGTCGCACAGCGAACTTGGACTGCTTTGTATTGACCAACGACTTCAATCTTGTCGTTTTCGCATCTTTCAGTAAGTGCCATTAGGATAATCCTCCGAATTAAACAGGTCTAGGCGTAGTATTTATCAATTAAACATAATACTGAATTGTGATGCGCAAATACTGACTACTCGTAGAATCATGAGTCGCTGGCCAACCAGAATATGGTGTACTACCTTTTGATGCTCCCAAACTTACTGTGGTCACACTTCCACCTATGTATCCATATAAATGATGATTATTAGTTGTTTCTGTATCACTAGAATATACAAAATGTAGTCCTCTTTGATATCCTATCGCGGAGGTTGAATTGTTACTACTACTAGATGTAAATGGCAGTCCACTAAAATAACGTAAAACATGGTTCCTAGCAACAGTATGAAGATTATCGCAGGTGATCATAACTGTAACTAATCTACCAACTTTCGTATAATATGCAGTGTAATTATTTGTAGTATCAGTTGTACTTATGTTGGTGCGGTCACTGTGACTGTTTAGTGTTACGGTAAATGATCCTTCTTCATAATCATCCAGTAACTCAGAAGTTGTTGTTCCAGACCCATTAGCAGTCTGAGAGAAGTCAATACCAGATCCAGATGTCATTATAACAATATTTCCACTATCATTAATTTTTACTTTTTCACCACCATCAACAAAAAATCTAATTGATGAAGCACCACCAGCATTATCATGATCTGCTGCCAACACTAATTCGTCAGCATTATATGCAGCAATAAAATTATTTCTTGGTAAATCACTCCTATCTAATCTAATTTTTGGTTGAGAACTATCATATAAGTGTATATTTGCTCCTGGATTATCTGTCCCGATGCCGATATTGCCACCAGTTTCTATCGTTAATCTTTTTTGCCATGAACCATCATAAGTGTTTAGATTTAGTGAGTTGTCACTAGAACTCATGTATAGGTTATGGTATTCAACCTTATTATCTGGATCGCTAAATGCTATACCACCATCCTGATTCGTTATGCTGACATTTCCCCAAACATCTAATGTTGCTTGTGGATTATCTGTCCCGATGCCGACACTGCCACCTGATGTTATTTTGGCGGCATTTATCCCACCATCACGAATGAAATTAATATCATATCCTTCTATTTGTAGAGAAGTATATGCACTTGTATTTCTATTGTACGATAAAAGTCTAGAAATTCCAGACTCTGCAGGTGAAATCTCAACTCCCTGAGCACCATCAGAAACTACAAATTTCTTTTGAGGATTATCTGTCCCGATGCCAACATTGCCACTTGAATTTATACGAAGTCTTTCAGAATCTGCAGTGTGGAATTCCATATGATCGGTATTGTGATCATATCTAATCAATCCCTCACTCACACCATCCTCAGATTCAGTTCCTGAATTATCACAGAAAGAGATGTCACCTACACTTGTCGCAGATCCTCTAATAACTAAAGCAGGTTTAGAATCTCCACTATCTCCTAATGCTATACAAGGACTAAATGATGTGTATCCTGCGTTTCCAGTATCGTTAACGGCGACATTGCCACCTGAAGTTATACGAAATTGTTCAGTACCACCTGGAAGAAACCTTAAATCATCGCTATTGTGAAATATAAATGATTGTCCAGTGCTGCCTTTTAGTTCAATACCTGCAACATTTGCGTTTGTATTCTCAAGACGCAAAATGTTCGTTGTTGTGCCTGAGATGTGAACATTTCTGGTTGGATCATCAGTTCCAATGCCAACGCGACCAGTTGAAGTTATTCTAACTTTCTCAGTATTATTAGTCCCCAGTGCCAACACATTAGTCGCTGGTGAAAACACTGAAGCACCAGTGCCTACTGTGATTTCTCCACTAGTTGTTTGTATCTGTGCGAAGGTAGTGACACCAGAGAATACAGCACCAGTATTCGTAATACTTATTGTACCTAAACCACTTCTATTATTAATAGTATTAACACGAATTTCTGATGCCATCTTATATCAGATACTTTTTAGGTATTTATGAAGGGATAATCCTCCGAATTAAACAGGTCTAGGCGTAGTATTTATTATGAAGTCCTATAAACAATTCCAAATCTCAGCTGCAGTCCACTGAAATTAGCATTAGTCATCGCTGCAGAAAAATTATAAAAATTTGTAATTGCCGAACCACCACTCATATGAACTTGTGGTATGACACTTCCGCTACTAATATATCCAAATCCAGAAGCGTTTGCTCCATTTGAAACGTCTGCACCTGAGGGATTAAATCCAACAAATGGTAAACCAGAAATTATAGCATTGTTGCCATTTGCCTGCGATGGGTATACAACTCTTATTTGAACATTAACAAGATTTCCAATCTTAACATAATGTCCTCGTGCTTCACTAAAAGTTAAACTTGCTCCACTTCCATCAGTAGGAGTAAAAGTTCCTTCTTCATAATCGTCCAGGAGAGCACCAGTGCTTCCAGAAGCGGACCCAGAGGCAGCAGAGAATGAAATACCATGACCACTTGCCATGATAACATCACCATCACTAATTCTGAGGTCTGCCTGCTGAATAGTTACATCACCTTTATTTGTATTGGCACTGAATACAGTTACACCAGTAATAGTTTCACTAAGATTAGAAATTTGAGTGAATAGAACATTGTCCGATGCGATACCATCAAAGTAACATGAATCAAAATCCGTTGTCCAACCACTACCACCACTTCCGCTAAATCTTATTGCATAATAATCAGTAGAATCGTATGTTAATTGTACTAATTCTGCTTCAGTATGACCATATCCGTTAGAACCACTATGCAGTCCCATGATCGCACCACTTGTGTGTGTTCCATCATGATTTGTTTGGAATGTAATATCAAAAAGTTGTGCTGCACATGCACTGGTTCCAGGACTTCTTGCTGTTGTAATCCTACCACTAAGTCTAACATTTGGTTGAGATGATGTGCAAAGCAATAGGTAATTGACTACACTATTACCAGATTGGAACCCAGTGATTAGTCTGTAAAATTCAGGATATACATTGACACCAGAACCAGAATCAATTAGATTACCTCGTATAATGCCATCAGAAGTTATATTAAGTCTTATTGATGCATTGGTTGCAGCTGCTGAAGCATCTCCTCCAGTATAAAATGTTAATGCACCAGCATCAGATCTGATACGAGTAGAACCACCCGTGTCTGTTTGAACAATATCGGCAAATTGGTCTGGAGATTCTATTAATAATTGAATATTATTACTGGAATAAACGTGCAAAGGTCGTATTGGATTATTTGTCCCGATGCCGATATTGCCACTTGAATCTATACGAAGTCTTTCAGAACCTCCAGTATGTGCAGCAAAGTAAGGAGATCCACCATTATAAAAACCTTCCAATCTAGCAATTTCTTCATCTGATTGGGACCCTAAAAAGACATTAGCAGAATTTCCATCTCCAGAAAGAATACTTATACCAGAACCATCACTATCTTTAATTACAAGATTATCAGCTCCAGCATTAGCAGAACCAGTGTTAGTTCCACTTGTAATGGTTACTTTACCATCAGAAGATATACCAAGTTTTTCATTTGCAATAGATGCACCATCAACTCTGAATGAAAATGCACTATCTGCTATTTCATTGTATGAATCTGCTTCAAAGATGAATAAACTTCCATTATATCTGATTCTACTATCCGAATCATTGTCCGAATCAGTCCATTGTGCTTGTGGACCTGTGGAATATAAATGAAGTCTTGATGATGGATTATCTGTCCCGATGCCAACATTACCACCATCAGCAACAGTCACTACCTGACTAGCACCACCATAAAGTCTTAAAATATCCCCAGCACCACTCTGAGTAATCGCTACTCCAACAGTTGAATTATTAGCACTTACTTCTAACTTATCTACTTCTGTTACAATTGTATCTAGAGTGGTGGTCGTACCCTCAACAGTGAGATCTCCTGTAACTCTTACCGTTGTGGCAGTGACAACACCTGCATTGACGTTACCAGTATCAAGACTTAAAGATGCTCCAGTGGAATCAAAGAACTGTAAATTCGCACCAGGTGCCGCAGTAATACTATTAATACCAGAGATACTATTACTTCTGATAATCGTCATTTCTTACTTTTTCCCTATATTTTGGTATTTATCAGACGACAACGTACTCACCGTCAATCGTCAGAACTCCAGCAACATTAGCAGGACCAGCAATCAGTCCGCTGAAGTTAGTTCCGATGTAGTGATTACCATTGAGGGTATTATCAAAGATGATCATACCATTAGAAACATAAAGTCCCTGGAATGAATTACCAATACCAGTAAGATCAGAATTATCAAGATTAGTTGTATTAACACCTACTGACTTATATGTTGCAATACCTGCATCGTATGGTCTCCATGTACCACCAGCACCTGTAGCGATCTGGATATCAACAATTCCAGTACCACTATTGAAACTGAGAAGACTTTCCGCATTTTGGAAGTTTAATTTCTTAACTCCAATGGTTGCAATTCCAACTCCAGCAGATTGAATGCCAATATTGAATCCACCAATCGCAGAAACGATA
>Ga0255768_10006914_pt1 | contig 10706 bp, 10 predicted proteins | sample 071ome_33_FD_179983 | JGI IMG/M metagenome (GOLD analysis project Ga0255768, IMG submission 179983) | Coastal salt marsh microbial communities from the Groves Creek Marsh, Skidaway Island, Georgia - 071412AT metaG (version 2) | ecosystem: Environmental > Aquatic > Marine > Intertidal zone >...
TTAACAACGTCAGCAATCTATGCCCCACGTACTTTTGTACGCGAGCATGAGTGTCATATTCACTTGCCTTCTTACCAAATGCTTTCGCAATCTGTTGCTTATCCAAGGAGTTACCTATTAATTACTGCGTTTCAATTCTGTTATGTTGATGACTAGTACGTAGTATTTGAAAAATCCGCTCACTCACCTGCTGCGCTTGAAGAACGGGTGCCAAGTGTCCCTGAGGCATTATCAATTCTCGGCTTATATTCTCTGGAACACGAATCAATGCATCCTGTTCAAAGTAAATCGGGGTTAATACGCCTTTTGCATCCAAACTACCCCATGGATCACTTACATCCAATGAATATAAATGCCGAAGGCTAGCCAACAAGTTAAATTGAGATACACCGTCTTCAAGCAAACTGGGCTTCAATCGAGCAATTCCCGTTTTTCCTTCTTTACGCCCTACCAAAGTAAGAAAGTAGCTCAACCCTTTTGAAGACGAGGCTTCTACCCGCCCTAGAAAACCCTCAGCAATTGAAGCATCAAATACAGAATATTGATCGTGAATAAATTGAGGCCGACTTCCTAAAGTCACCACTCTCAGGTTGTTATGATCCAACTCATCAGCCAAAACAACGGCTAACATCCCACCATAAGACCAACCGACGATCAGAGGGCATTCGGCAGAGCTGATCTCTGAAAAACAACGCGACTTCCATGAAGAAAGATCATCTTCAATAGAGGTCGATAACGTTTCGTGAACAGAAGGTAGGATGCGATACCCACAACCAAATTTCTCTTCAAGACCTCGACCAAGATCGTTCATCCAGGCCGATGGACACCCCCAACCACCAAACAGAAATATCTGATCCGGACGCCACGGATCATCCGATTGAAGGCTCGTTGCTGTCATGATATTTCATCTAAGGAAACACGAGTTCGAGCTGCATCAAGACTTTCAAGGTCTTGCTCACTCAACCCTTGAAAGATATCTGATAATGCCTCTAGCAATTGTTTAACCTGAATTTCAGTATGACTCGCGGACAATGTAATTCTCAGCCTGGACGTTTTTTCAGGAACGGTCGGCGGTCGTATGGCAGTCACCAATAAACCACGCGCCTCAAGTTGTCGACTGATACTCAAAGCCAACGCTTCTTCACCGATCAGCACTGGCTGAATGGGTGTCGATGAAGGCATTAAGGTAAAGCCTATTTTCTCAACTCCAGCACGCAACATAGAGATCATGTTATTGAGGTGTTCTCGACGCCAGCTCTCGTGCTTAATAATCTCTAGACTTGCCAAACTGGCTGCCGCAACAGCAGGTGGCAACGCGGTCGTATAAATATAGCTACGGGCATTCTGAATAAGTGTTTCTACCATGGCTTCAGAGCCAGCGACAAAGGCACCAAAGGTGCCACAGGCTTTTCCTAATGTTCCCATCAATACAGGCAATCGGGTTTGATCAAGACCAAAATATTCTGCAGACCCCGCACCTGTGTCGCCTAATACCCCCAGACCATGCGCATCATCAATCATCAAGCAAGCGTTGGTTTGTTCTGCGATACTAGCCATCTGATCTAGAGGCGCGATATCGCCGTCCATACTAAAAACGCCATCCGTCACAATCAGCTTGCGCTTGGCATCCACACTTTCGATCTGTCGAACTAAACTCGGCATGTCACAATGCTGATAACGTTTAAACTTTGCGCCACTGGACAAGCCCGCATCAATTAACGACGCGTGATTCCATTTATCCTGAATAACCGCATCCCCTCGTCCTACCAACGCAGACACAGTACCAAGATTGGCCATAAAACCGGTGGAAAATAAGACCGCTCGATCTCGACCAGTAAACTCGGCCAACGCCAATTCAAGCTTATGATGCAATTCACTATGGCCATTAACCAAGTGCGAAGCACCACTGCCAACGCCAAACTCAGTAATAGCCTCTGTAGCGGCTTTTTTTACGTTGGGATGATTGGCTAAACCAAGATAATCATTGGAACAGAAAGACAATATCGATTGACCATCCACCTGCTGAAGTGGCTGCTGAGGGCCAGCAAGTAATCGTCGGGTACGATATAAGTGTTGAGCTTTGCGAGCCGATAATGACTCTTTCAAATCATCAAAGTCTGACATAAGCAATTCAATGAGAGGCTGAGTAATGGAATTTACCGAGAAAGCAGGACTGGGCCATGCTCCTCGGTAAACACATCGGAAAGATGCTTTCCTATAACAATTATGACGTTTACGCTAAGACTATACTGATGCGTCGTAGAACATTTGATCTTGCTTCTGAGACTCAACAGCGCTTAACAAAGCAGCTTCTTGCGCTTCTTCAGAATGCTTCTCACAACGGCGCTCAGGGTTAATACCCAAACGCTTAAACAAAGCCTGATCCTGCTCTGCACGAGGGTTATCAGTTGTCAGCAATTTCTCACCGTAGAAGATTGAGTTTGCACCGGCAAAGAATGCCAAGGCTTGCATCTCGTCATTCATCTCTTCACGACCAGCAGAAAGACGAACATGTGATTCTGGCATCATGATACGAGCTACAGCGATAGTACGAATAAAATCAATCGGGTCCAGTTCTTCATTCTCTGCAAACGGAGTGCCTTCTACGCGAACCAACATGTTAATTGGCACACTTTCCGGTTGCTGAGGCATATTAGCCAATTGAATCAACATACCCGCGCGATCCATTTCCGTCTCGCCCATACCCAAGATACCACCTGAACACACTTTCATTCCGGCTTTACGCACATTATCAATTGTGTCGAGACGGTCCTGGTAAGTACGAGTAGTAATGATGTTTCCGTAGAACTCAGGCGATGTATCAAGATTGTGGTTATAGTAATCCAAACCTGCGTCAGCTAGAGCACTAGACTGATCAGCATCGAGCATGCCCAATGTCATACAAGTTTCCATGCCCATTTCTTTCACGCCTTTAATCATCTGAACAACATAAGGCATATCTTTTTTGCTTGGAGAACGCCATGCAGCGCCCATGCAGAAACGAGTTGAACCAATTTCCTTTGCTTTTCTGGCCTGCTCAAGCACCTTTTCTACCTTCATCAACTTTTCTTTATCAAGATCCGTTGTGTAGTGACCGCTTTGAGGACAATATTTACAGTCTTCAGGACATGCGCCTGTTTTAATAGAAAGCAAAGTACTTACTTGCACTTCGTTAGGATTAAAGTGCTTACGATGAACAGTTTGAGCATGAAACAACAAATCATTGAACGGCATATCTAATAACGCCTGAACTTCGGCTGTTTCCCAATCGTGACGTACCTGACCTAACTGCTCAAGATTCATAAACCATTCTCTCATCTGATGCACTAGCTGCTATGACTTTCTTCGGATGTTCTTATGAAAGCTCAAATGCTAGCGTTTAATTCACGTTATTTATGGCTGACCATCTTATAGTGACAACCATTTCTGTCAATCCTGGCCAGCAATCAAAGTTAACATCTGATTACTTTTTAGACAATGCAGTTTCTATGAATCATTGCCAACTTTGCTCTATAAAACTACACACTACCGATCAGCTCTATTGCTCTGATTGCCTGAAACAACTGCCATTTATTGACACTCACTGCAGAAGCTGTGCTCATCCGACTCATGTAGATTTAGCGATGTGTGGCTATTGTCAAAAGAAACCATTTCACTTTGACCGAGCCTTCAGTATTTTCAAATATCATCACCCGCTAAGAGATCTGATACTGCAATTCAAAGCCAATAAATTACCAAACCCGTCTCAATTGCATCAGTGGTTATTCTCAGCCTACTACCACCAACTAGAACTACTCCCAGAACAGAACCAAGCTACCTCCAATACCAGAAAAAGCTACGATGGCATTATTGCTGTACCCAGCGGCATGATAAAAACTATTAAACGAGGCTATGTCCCCAGCTACTTGTTAGCTCAAGAACTGAGTAAAAGAACCGGCATTCCTTTTATTCCTAATGTTTTTACAAAACGATTTTTTACCCCATCGCAAAAAAGACTCACAAAGGGCTCAAGACAGAAAAAGAATAAATTCAAATACCACCAGCAAGCATTGAAAAAACTATCCAACATTGAAAAGGTGCTACTGATTGATGACGTAATGACGACTGGAGCAAGCCTCAATGAATTAGCCAAGACGCTAAAGGCTTCAGGTATCCAACAGGTAGATGCTCTAACCATTGCCCGAACTCCCAGGACACACTAGACTGGCACCTCCCTCGACAAATTCGAGATTCATTTAGTGCAGGATAATGCCCGTGTCAGACCTTCTTCATCCATATCAAGCCTTAACACAAGACAAAGTCATCGATTTTGTTGAGTCATTAGGCTTTTACTCAGATGGGCGTATTTTCCCTCTTAACAGTTATGAAAACCGAGTTTATCAGGTAGGTATCGAAGACAGTACACCGCTGATTATTAAGGTATATCGACCAAATCGTTGGAGTGAGGCACAAATACAGGAAGAACATGACTTTCTACTTGAGCTAGCAAACGCCGACATCAGTGTTGTTCCTCCGATGCAGCAATTTCCCAATCAAGAATTCAATGGCAAGACGCTACACCAAAGTGATGGCTTCCTTTTTTGTTTATATGAACGAAAATCAGGTCGACCTTTGGAACTGGATCAGCTGGACCAACTCTATGAAGTGGGCACTCAGTTAGCGAGAATTCATAGCATTTCCAAAGCGGATCATTTCAAGACTCGCCCTACCTTAGATGTTCAGAGCTTTGGCCATCAGAGTGTTGAAGTTATTTTAGCATCAGGCATGTTACCGTCTTATCTTATCGAGCCTTACGAAGTCCTAGCAAAGCAGCTTCTTGAAATCATGGATCAGCGTTGGAACACCACATCACATCAGAATATTCGTCTTCAAGGAGACTTTCATCCGGGTAACATTCTGATTCGTGATGAACAACCCCTGTTTGTAGATTTTGATGACTGCCGTTCCGGACCAGCCATCCAGGATATCTGGATGCTACTGTCAGGCGACAGAGTACAGCAAGAAGCACAACTGTGTGAGATTCGTGAAGGCTACGAAATGTTCTGTGAATTTCCAACAGAACAAGTTCCCTTGATTGAAACCATGCGAACGCTTAGACAACTTCATTACTCGGCATGGCTGGCAAGTCGCTGGGATGACCCAGCGTTCCCGCACAATTTCCCATGGTTTGGGCAAGAGCGCTATTGGTCAGAACACCTACTGGCACTTAAAGAACAACTCTCTGCTCTTCAGGAAGCCCCGTTAAGGCTTCTATAGATGCAAACTAGTGAATTACTGATCGTAAAGGTTCACGCACCAAGCTTTCAGCGCCACCAGGAGAGCGATGCATTAGGCGATTCTTCTTCGCTTGCTCAACGACATCAAAAGTAAACTTGGCTCGACGTCGCTCGGGAGCCAACATTTTGAAGGTTGCCCCTAATTGCTCGTAGCGACGTTTTCGTTCTGATAAAGGCATTAGTAAGGCTTCTTTGACAGCCTGGGAAACCCCGACCACATCCAAAGGATGAACCACCAACGCCCCAGGAAGATCATTACCATCAAGCGCTAACTTGGACACAATCAACACAGCCGGGTCTTCAGCATCTTGCGACCACCAGAAGTCGCTATGATGGCAGCAGCTATAACACCCCAAACTCAAGTCCATAAATACTTTCGCATCCTTATAAAGCTGTTCAATAGACGCTGAGATGTTACTTGCTGGTTCTATCCGGAAAGGTTTTCGAGAATAACTACGCCAATGATCATTCAACTCTTCCATCTCATTTCGCCAACGGCGTAAGGTACTTCGACAATGATCATTATTAATGGCATACGGCAGAACCAGAGATCCTAATACCAAATCCTTCGCCAACGTAGGGTTATCTTTTAAAAATAACTCATACCCCTGATTTCGATTCGTACGATTGGTAAACCAGGCCGGCACATCCAAGGTCAGTACTAACTTATCTCCCGATGACATACCAAAATAATCTTGAGGAGCATCCACAGAATTTTCATCAGAAGACACATAAGAGACAGGTCGGTAGGCCGCCACTTTTAACATCTGATTATCTTTCTTCAATCGTTTATCTGCTAAGGTTACAGCCCCTCGCAAATCAATCATGGCATCCGAAAGGTTTTGCAGATCCGCATCTCGGGCAAAGGTAACAAGATCAAAATAGAAAAGGTCATCCAACAGCTCTTCAGCTACCGGTAAGGTATTTAAAACTTCAGAGCCACAGAAGGAAGATGGAAAAGAAATCCCGATTGGAAAGTTAGGTTGTAACTGCTTCAGATATCGAGCTAGTGGAATCCAGTGAGCATCATGAAGCCAAAGCACATCACCTTCTCTGTAGAGAGAAGCCAGACCTTCAGCTAGCCCCTTATTCCATTTCCTGAATGCGGAATAATGATGATGGTTAAAACGGAACGCCTTTCGCAAATGATGAAATAATGGCATCAAGCACTCTTCGTAAAAAAGCTGACTTAACTCCAGTTCTTCACACTGGTCCATCTTGAGACCAATTAACTGAGTAGAAGGCGATGGTGAACCTCCCTCGCGTTCTACACATAGCCACAATCCATCGTCTACTTGACTGTGAATTCCAGCAACCTGTCTTGCGACCAAATCCTTGGTTTCTACCCCGCCATACCAGCTAAGGCTTAACATTCTACCAATCTTCACATTAACTCCCTTTTCTTAGGTAAGCCCTAAAGAAAACCACATAACATCATGATTCAAATAGATTCATAGCTAATTAACTCTGTAGTATAGTTTAATTTTTGAACAGTCAAGCTAATCAGCCCATTCTTTTCAAAAGCCACTGTTTCACAGCCTTCTAACAGTCTTTTATAATGCTCCCAACCTAATTTTTATTGCTCCTCTTATTGGAAACATAGCCATGCTAATAATTGGTCTTACAGGCGGTATCGGCAGCGGAAAAAGCACCGTAGCTTCGCGCTTTAAAGAACTGGGCATCACGGTTGTTGATGCTGACCAGAAATCCAGAGATGTCGTGCAAGCAGGTCAGCCTGCGCTGAAAGCTATTGCTCAAGAGTTTGGTGAAGACATTCTGCTAGAAGATGGCCAATTAAATCGGGCCAAGCTGAGAGAAATTATTTTCAATTCAGACGAAAAGCGTCATTGGCTTGAACAACTGTTGCACCCACTGATCAGAGACGCCATTGAGTTCGATCTGAACAATGCCACTTCAGACTATGCCATTCTGGAGAGTCCTCTGCTGTTTGAAACAGACCAACATCAAATGACAGATACGACTTTACTGGTGGATGTGCCTGTGGAAGTACAAATCTCTCGAACCTGCGATCGAGATAACAACACCGAGGAACAGGTTAGGAACATCATCAAAGCTCAGATGCCAAGAGAAGTAAAACAAGAGAAAGCAGATCATGTACTCGATAATTCAAGAGCTTTAAACCTGGTCGAAGAAGATATCATTGCTCTCCATAAAACGTTTACAGCACTGGCAAATAATTAATAACACCGGAATTCAGCATTCAAGAGATCACTCATGTCAGATAACATAAAGCTATTTAAATGCCCTACGTGCAGCGCTCCAACTCAATACGATACGGAGAAATTCCCTCACTTCCCGTTTTGCTGTGAACGCTGCAAAATGATCGATTTAGGCGCTTGGGCAAAAGAAGAACATAAGATTGAAGGGGACGAACAGGGATTTGATGATATTTTCTCTGAAGAGGATACCTTCTGATGAATACCCTCTACCGCTTAAGCACTATAGAAACGTCCTAATGCCAGCAATGCCCTGTGCACCATGAGCCAGGGCCGTTTCCAGATCCTCAAGACCTACGCCACCCAACGCATACACGGGCATATGCGCCAGCTCAGCCAACGACTGAAATTGCTCCCAGCCAATGCCTTTCGCATCTGGATGCGACGGTGTGTCGTTCACCGGCGAGATAAAGATAAAGTCTGCCGCTAAATCGTTAGCTCTTTCGACTTCCGCTTCATTATGGCATGCAGCTGATAACCAACTGACGGAGGGACGAGTTCGAGTATCCATCAATTGAGCTGACGTCAGATGACGCATATCCGTATCACCTTTCTGCATCACCAAAAAGCCATCATCTTGCAGCTTTGAAACGACGCCTGAGTCAACACCTTTTACATTACGTAAGTACATTGCCAATGCTGTTGGAGAGTATTGATCCTGGAGCTTTGTTAACTGTTCTGAATCAGCGGAGTCAATGATTACTAACCGATTAGGTAATAGTAGCGCATTCAAAATGCCTTTATTGGCCGCTGGAAACTGATAATTTCTAAGCTCCGATTTAGGGCACCAGATGACAGGTTGCCCTTCCTTACCATGCGCTTCGCCACTAAAATCATGCACACGGTGCACATCCAATAACACATGTTTATCTGGATAACGATAGCGCACTGATATCAACGGACTGTGCTGATGAACGTTCACACCCAGCTCTTCATAGATTTCACGCTGAAGAGCTTCAGTAATCGTCTCACCTGACTCAACTTTCCCTCCCGGGAACTCCCAAAGTCCGCCCTGATGTTGATGCTCGGCTCGTTTGGCGATACAAATATCACCATTCTTTGCTTCAATAACTGCCACAGCAACATGCACCTGCTTCATGATCACCTCAAGACTAAATAGGAAGGAGTGGACTGTACCCGAGAATCCGATTACTGCCAATTACGAATTTTTTCGACTCGTACATCCGTCGCAGGATGAGTTGATAGGTAATCAAAGGTTTCTGGCTTATCGTCATCATGACTGTGGTTCGACTCGTCACCCTCGTCTTCGCCCGCATGGTGCTGATGCAATACTTCAAGAGCTCGAGCTAAATGATCTTTATCCATTCCTTGATCAGACATGAATTGCAGCGCATATTCATCGGCTTCATATTCAAAGTCACGAGAATATCCCAGCTCTATCAATAAAGCAGGAAGGTAAGCCACGGCTGAGCTTACACTCGACACATCTCCGGTAAAGGTCATCAAGATTGCAGCTAAACCTGCCTGCTGTAAAAGCCTGCGAAGCGCATGCTTATGAACAATGTGACCAACTTCATGAGCTAATACCGCTAATATTTGCTGATCGTTTTCAGCCAAATTAACCAATTCATCCGTTAAGATAATTGTATTATTCGGTAAAGCTAGGGCATTAGCGCCTATTTTGGGGCTGGCACGAAACAATAACGTGTAATGCGCTTGCACCTGAAACAGTTGTTCAAATTCATTCTTGATCTCAGCCTGTCTCTGATCTGATAGCGTACTTGGCTCGAATAAGTTGTCATCCATCCAAACGATCACTTCTTCACCAAGAGGATTTAACACATCAGCAGGAATCGCTTTTGAAGCAAGATTAGCCGCGGCTGGCAAACCGTACTGAACACTTCCCCAAATGAACAAAACAGAAATCAACAAGCCACAGAATACCATCCACCAGGAATGCTCTGTTCGATGCAGAAAGCCATCAAATACGCCCTGCTTAAAACGCTCCTGAATCTGGTCCACCAAATCGTTCTCTTTCGTTTCAAGCTGAGCGTTGTTGGGCAGTCTAATCCAGCGAGGTGTTTGACCTATCCGCGGTTGGACCTTTAGTTCGCTCCAACTCAAATCGGTTATATTCGAGAGTAACGAGGTATTCAAACCTTCACTATCAGGAGAACTAAGACTAAAAGATACGGAACCGTCTTCAGATACGGTAACAACTACCAGTTCTGAAGAACTGGTAGTTCCATCGTGATATATCGCTTCAAACTTCATTAAAAACCGATATCCACATCAAAGGCTTCACCGATCTCTTCACCTAAAGCTCGACGTTCTTTTTCTTGTTTTGCAACAAAGTTATCCAGTGAAGAACAGATCACAGCCGTTCGTTCTAACTTATAGCGTGCAGTTCGAACTTTTGCCCAAGGTGTAGCCAATCCAAGCGTGAAGGCAATTAATAATGTGTTAGAGAAATAGATCCACCACATGCCTGTAATCTCAAGCTGAGAAACCAGCTTAACATCTTCGACTGAAGTTTTATTTGCCATGAGGTTATGCTTATACACGGTGTAATAGGCAAACATGAGCAAGTACACAGCAAATACAGAGAACGCTGTTAACCCGGAAGTTACCGCCATGGTCCCCATAGACGCTCCGGTTTGCTGGAAAAACACAGCAAGCGTAGTAATGAAGACACCCAGACCGATGGTAATACCAAGAAACAAGAGATACATCTTATAAAAATCCCAAGACGTTCCATCAAACTTGAAACTTGATGTACCAAACTGGCTGTTATTTACTTTAAAAGCCGTAAAGATCTTATCCCACAATGGAAACAGTAAGAACATAATCAAATACGGAATAAATGCCCAAGCTGGAGGCGATGGCATCACCGCCATACCATTTTCGTCCAAAGCCAAGTTGTGATGTTGAGCAAAAGCATCTAACTCAACTTCTTCACTGACTGTTAACTCACCATCAGACACATACTCTTGTACCATCTGATTGTATTCTTGTGACTGCACAACTTCCTCAGAGTTTTGATGCATCATCAACGGCACAACGAAGGTCGATAGCAACAGAACAGGGATAGCAAATAACAAATAGACCTTTTTGAAGTCACGATTAAAGTGAAACGTGATATTTCTATAGGCGGTATTTCTTAGACGGAAGGATAAAGACAGCACAATCAACGCAGGAATCAGCAACATTAAAACGACAAAAGCCACAACCG
>Ga0255768_10006931_pt1 | contig 10688 bp, 7 predicted proteins | sample 071ome_33_FD_179983 | JGI IMG/M metagenome (GOLD analysis project Ga0255768, IMG submission 179983) | Coastal salt marsh microbial communities from the Groves Creek Marsh, Skidaway Island, Georgia - 071412AT metaG (version 2) | ecosystem: Environmental > Aquatic > Marine > Intertidal zone > Salt...
TACAGAAGTTATTCCCACTCTATCGTTCCCGGTGGCTTTGATGTTACATCGTAAGTAACCCGATTAACCCCCTCTACTTCATTAATTATCCTCGTTGCAACGCGGCCTAAAAATTCCATATCAAAGGGATAAAAATCTGCCGTCATTCCATCCGTAGATGTCACTGCACGCAAGGCGAGAGCACTTTCATAGGTGCGTTCATCACCCATCACCCCTACTGTTGATACAGGTAACAATACCGCAAAGGCTTGCCATATCTCATTGTACAAACCGGATTTGTGTATCTCTTCAAGATATACAGCGTCAGCTTTTCTAAGTGTTTCCAGCCGGCTTTGCGATATTTTTCCTGGAATTCTTATTGCAAGGCCAGGACCTGGAAAAGGATGCCGTCCCACGAAGGCCTCTGGCAGCCCCAGTTCTCTTCCAAGCTCACGCACTTCATCTTTAAACAACTCTCTCAATGGCTCTAAAAGCTGCAAATTCATTCGTTCTGGCAAGCCGCCTACATTATGGTGGCTTTTTATTGTAACGCTTGGACCGCCATCAAAAGACACACTCTCAATCACATCTGGATACAAAGTTCCTTGTGCAAGAAAATCTGCACCGCCTATACGTTTTGCTTCTGTCTCGAAAATTTCTACAAACACGCGCCCAATAGTTTTTCGTTTCACCTCAGGATCCGAAACACCATCTAATTCACTAAGAAAATTATTTTCAGCCTCAACATGATGGAGAGGGATATTGTAGTGCTGTCTAAAGAGCGAAACGACCTCTTTCGCCTCTCCCATTCGAAGCATGCCAGTATCAACAAAAATGCATTGCAACTGATCCCCAATAGCTTCATGGATAAGTACTGCAGCGACAGCGCTATCTACGCCACCAGACAAGCCACAAATCACTCTTCCTCCGCCAACCTTAGCGCGAATACGAGCAATTTCCTCATCCCTAAACCTTGCCATTGTCCAGTCACCAGAACAGCACGCAACATTTTTGACAAAATTCCGAATAAGAGCAGCGCCCTCTGGGGTATGTACGACCTCTGGATGAAACTGAACCCCAAAATAGCCCCGAGCCTCATTTGCAATAGCGGCGTATGGTGCGTTGGGAGTTTTGGCTATAACCGTGAATCCATCAGGTAAAGCTGATACAGCATCTCCATGGCTCATCCAAACCTGATATTTGCCGCCTGCTGCCCAGACACCATCGAACAAAACCGAATTTGCCACAACTTCGATCTGCGCCCGGCCAAACTCTCGTTTATCTGAGCTCTTAACCATCCCTCCAAGTTGATGCGCCATCGACTGCTGGCCGTAGCATATACCCAGCACCGGAACACCCGAATTGAAAATACTTTCATCTGCCTGGGGAGCTGACGCAATAGTTATACTAGAAGGGCCGCCTGAAAGAATAATTCCCTTTGGATCATACACTTTCAGAGTTTTTTCAATCACTTTATTGAAGGGCCAAATCTCACAATAAACCCCTGCTTCCCGTACTCTGCGCGCTATCAACTGAGTAACTTGCGAGCCAAAATCAACAATAAGAATACGGTCGTGCATCAAAAATCTTTCGTTTAGGTGCTGGATTGATAGTTGGGGCTCTCTCGCGTTACGATAACATCGTGCACGTGGCTTTCCCGCAGCCCAGCGTTTGTAATTTGAACAAATTCAGAATTTGTTCTCATAGACTCGATGGTTTGGTTGCCTGTGTAACCCATCGCGGCTTTTAGGCCGCCAACCAACTGATGGATTACATTCCCAACAGGACCTTTGTACGGAACTTGCCCCTCGACGCCCTCAGGAACCAACTTCAGACTGTCTTGAACCTCTTGCTGAAAATATCGATCGGCAGAACCTCTTGCCATTGCTCCGACCGACCCCATCCCACGATACGATTTATATGAGCGACCTTGATAGATAAAAACTTCGCCGGGGCTTTCATCTGTTCCACCCAAAAGGGATCCAATCATTACGCATTCAGCGCCCGCTGCTATTGCCTTCGCCAAATCGCCCGATGATTTGATGCCCCCATCAGCTATTGCCGGAACCCCTCGGTTTGAACAGGCCGCCGCAGTTTCTAAGACTGCTGTCAATTGAGGCACACCAACACCAGCAACTACTCGTGTTGTACAGATTGATCCAGGGCCAATTCCTACTTTTATTGCGTCGGCACCCACATCAATTAAGGCTTCAGCTCCATCAGCTGTGGCCACATTTCCTGCAATTATTTGAACTTTATTTGACATCTGCCGAACTCGGTTTACGGCCTGTATCACTCCATCCGAATTACCGTGGGCTGTATCTACCACAATAATATCGACACCAGCGTCCGCTAGGGCTTCAGCTCGGGCAAACCCGTCATCGCCAACGCCAGTCGCTGCCGCGCACCTTAATCTCCCTTGATCGTCTTTTGCCGCGTTTGGAAATTTTTCAGCCTTGTCTATATCTTTAACAGTTATCAATCCAATGCAGTGAAAATCGTCATTAACAACTAGTAGTTTTTCAATACGATTCTGGTGGAGAAGGCGTTTAGCCTCGGAGGGAGATACACCTTCCCGCGCTGTAACCACATCAACAGTCATAAGTTCTGAGATGATCTGCCGAGGATCGTCGGCAAACCGAACGTCCCTATGTGTAAGAATTCCAGACAATTTCCCACTGACAGCCACAACAGGAATACCTGAAATGTTGTGCAGCTCCATCAATGCTAACGCTTCTTCTAAGCGAGCATCTGGTGAAATCGTAACAGGATCTACAACCATCCCTGATTCATATTTTTTGACACGACGAACTTCAGCTGCCTGCTCTTCTATTGAGAGATTTTTATGAATAACTCCAAGCCCACCTGCTTGAGCCATAGCTATCGCCATTGAGCTTTCTGTCACGGTGTCCATTGCAGACGCAATGATTGGAATATTTAGGGAAATGTCTCGCGTAACCCTTGTCGCAGTATTCGCTGCTGTGGGCAAAACAGCCGATCTAGCTGGCCTAAGCAAGACATCATCGAAGGTTAGGGCAAGTGGGATGACTTTCCCATTGTTGGAAGTCATGTCATTCCTCCGACTAGAGCTAGGATGACGCCGCTCTATACACACCAAAAAGGATTCGTCCAAGCGCTGTTACTTAAACTTTCTAAACCCCATAGCTACAAGGTACATCTCAGCAGAGTCAGAACGGCTAGCTGGCGGTTTAGCGTGCTTAACTTCTGAAAAATCCTTTTTCAAACGATCCAATAATTCACTTGGCGCACCACCTTGAAAAACTTTTACGGCAAATGTTCCACCAGTACCAAGTAATTGAGCAGCTACATCGTAGGCGGCTTCGGCCAATGCTCCGATGCGAAGCTGATCAGTGCGCTTATGACCCGTGGTAGAGGGTGCCATGTCGGATAAAACAGCATCAGCGAGACCGCCAAGAGCCAGAGATATTTGGCCGACGGCTTCATCCGAAAAGATATCTAATTTCAGAATTGTAGCGCCATCAATTGGATCTACATCCTGTATGTCGACCCCAACAACACAGCCTCCATTAAGCCTTTTTGCGATTACCTGAGTCCAACCACCTGGAGCGCATCCAAGATCAACGAACCGACCACTGGCTGATAAAAAATTAAAACGAGCATCAAGTTCTGAAAGTTTGAATGCAGCCCTGCTTCTATATCCCTCTATCTGCGCCTTTTGAACGTAGGGGTCATTAAGTTGTCTCTGTAGCCATCGGGCGGATGCGCTTGAGCGTCCGCGCGCGGTTTTCACACGGGTTGCTAACATTCGTGAACCATCACCACGCCGGTTTCCTCTAGCCATTATTTCCTAAATCCTGATTATTTGGCGGGTAATAGATACAGATCCTTAGCATCCAAGGCTGACAGAAGACATAATATTTTTGGACAGACGTTCTGTTTTTCACAATACGGTGATTGAACCATCATTAAGACAACCTTTCTCGAGGCTGTACTTGCTTATTAAAAATTCCAAACTCTTTATCTCACTAGGTTTATACAAATTTTCGTGATTTTTACATAAAGCACTAAAGATTGGTTAAGGAAATTACGGACCACCTGCAATTGGTTTAACTCGCGTTTCATGGCACGCAATCGTGTAAATCAAAATAAAAAATTCCTCTTAGAATCAAAGGTTAAATATTCACATTTTCTATCGTTGCGAGCTTTCGTCCTGCGAAGATGGGTGTTAACATACACTCGTAATCCTGAATTATAGTGATGGAAATACGCAATGAGACTGTCATTTTCGACTTTACTGCTAACCGCATTTTTAGGGCTAGTGACCTTGTCTTCCACAGGTACAGTTGCTGCAACGAATGTCGGTCCTCAAAAATGCCAAGAATGTCATAGAGCCGAGCATGGAGTATGGGAGGGCAGTGCTCATTTCAAGGCTTTCCGCGGAGCCCATAAAGCGGACGGTGCCAAAGAAATAGCCAAAGCATCAGGCGGCGGTAAATCAATGAGACGAAACGAGGTGTGTGTGGCATGTCACTACACCGAAGTAGACGGAAAGCCAAAAGCGGGTCCGTCATGCGAGAGTTGTCACGGTGCAGCGTCAGAGTGGTTGGACATTCACAATAATAAAACAGTGGCATCAGAGAAACGTATTGCTGCAGCAATTGATGCTGGAATGATCCATTCATCGATGCTCTATGAAATTGCTGAGAACTGTAATGGTTGTCATACAATGCAAAATGTAGATGCGGCCATGGCAGGTAAACTCATTGATGCAGGACATCCAATCAATGGAGAGTACGAACTAGTCAAATACAGCCAAGGGCAGGTACGGCATCGGTTTTACCCTCCAGATGTTACCAAAAACCAGGAGATGTCTCAGGCAGAACTTTCAAACCTATTCTTAACTGGGCACGCAGTTGGATTAGTTTATGCTTCCAATGGTATCGCAAAGTCAGATAATGCGAAGTACAAAGCTGAAATGCAGAAGCGTGTTGCCTCCGCAACCGAGGCAATTGGGGCCGTAAAAGGCCAAATTGCTGCCGCCGATCTACTCCTCTCTAGTCCTAACGAAGGCAATGCCAGAAAGTTCATTACAGAGATAACTGGAAAAGATTTATCGGATACAATCGGACCGATGCTACCCAAGCAATATAAGTAGGCGTTGGGCGTTTTCAGTCAGTGGTTACTGCTTTCACTCAATTTTTGGCCATAAAGCTAGCCCATAAGCCAAATTTGTGTATCGAGGTACCCACAAAATTAATTTTTAACGCTCGTCTATGCTGCATAATGCTCAATGGAGATCGGTTTGGCAGTCGCAACTAGACTAACGAGGCCTCAACGCTGGGATAGGCCTTTTGACCCTGCGATGTCGCAGGACCGGCTAGCATTTTTGATGCAGAACCCCGTCATAGATGCGATCGATTCTGAGGCCTTTCCCAAAACAATCCCTCTGACAGGAATTGTTGAAAACGACACTAGGCTAAGAAAATTTTTTGCTGGAGAAATTGTTGTCCGCGAAGGCGACTATGGCAACTCGGCCTTTGTAGTCTTGTCAGGCAAGGTAAAGGTAGTCATTAACCCTCCCCTATCTGCAGATCAAATCGGGCGCGAGAAAACACCCCCATCCAGTATACGCAATGCTATCGCTCAAGTCTTCAAAGGTAAGTCTGCGCCAGAAACTCGAGACTTATCTCGGTACGGGCAAATAAGTTTTTCAAACCAAGATAATCAGTCCGTATTTCTTCAAGATTTTCCAGCTGTGTTAAAAGGCAGGGATACAGCCGAGATCGGTGAGGGAAGTCTTTTTGGTGAGCTTGCTGCTCTCGGGCGCACGCCCAGATCGGCTTCTATCGTATGTAGTGAAGACGCCGAACTTTTAGAGATCCGCTGGCAGGGGCTAAGGGAGTTGCGGCGCTTTGATGCTGGATGGCGTCGCCAAATTGATGAAAATTATCGAAAGAATGCTCTTTTAGCGCACCTTCAGGACACTCCACTTTTTTCGGACCTTCCATCAGAGACCCTCGCTAAAATAGCAGCAGCTACATTGTTTGAGACATATGGATCTTTTGATTGGAGTTCTTCATTTCAGCGTTCAGGAACGGAGGATGCCCAGCGCAGCGAGCCTGTTATTGCTCGAGAAGGTGAGTATCCTGATGGCGTTCTCTTAGTGAGGGCAGGATTTGCAAGGGTTTCCGTTAAACAAGGTTCTGGAGAGCGGACGCTAACATACTTGGGGGCTGGGGACACATTTGGACTGCACGAGTTATATCGAGGTTGGCAGGGTTCAGAAGCAGTAAATGGAACTACTCTTAGGGCAATAGGTTATGTAGATGCCTTGAGGGTCCCAACACGCATTCTAGAGGAACATGTTTTTCCAACCCTTTTATCTCCCCCAGAAAGTCTTTTGGATTTTGCGCAACGTCCCTTAGCTGAGGACGCGATACAAGAATGGTTAGTTGAGCAACGGTTCATAAACGGAACACAAGGCATGCTCATCAACCTCGACAAGTGCGTGAGGTGTGACGATTGTGTGCGGGCCTGTGCCTCTACACACAATGGAAATCCTCGTTTTATCCGTCATGGTAAGACACATGATCACTGGATGGTAGCAAACGCCTGCATGCACTGTGCTGATCCAGTTTGCATGATTGGGTGCCCAACCGGAGCAATTCATCGCTCACTTGCAGGCGGATCCGTTGTGATTAACGACGATACATGTATTGGATGTGGAACGTGCGCTAATTCTTGTCCGTACAACAACATTAGATTGGTGGAAATTAGAGATTTAGCAGGGCGTCCCGTTCAAGATGAAGCAACAGGAACGCCCATTCGCAAAGCCACTAAATGTGATCTGTGCTCTGGTATTCCAGGGGGCCCGGCATGTGAACGAGCCTGTGCTCATGGCGCGCTACAGCGTGTTAATTTTTAGAAGGAAAAAGCTGTAGTGCACTCCCCTAAATCAACATTATCGTTCGGATTGACCTTTTCTCTAATAGCCGGGTTATGTCTGATAGCTTTGGCTTATTTTTCGCATCAGGAAATGTTGAATCTTAGTGACGCCTCTTTTGTGACCGGCTGGATACTTCTCGCGACAATGATTTCACTAGGCGTCTTTAATATTCGAAAACGTATGTCGGCGCTTCCATTAGGGCGAGCCGCTTATTGGTTAACATTGCATGTGGTACTTGGTTTCTTTGCAGTCGGGGCCTTCCTTGTGCACACTAACTACGTCTGGCCCACTGGAGCTTATGAGCAGCTCTTAGCTGGTCTTTTTTGGCTCACAGCGATTTCAGGAATTTTAGGTTGGCTGTATCAGAGAGCAACACCGCGACGTCTATCGAGAATTGGGTATGAAGTTATCTTTGAGCGTGTACCTGCTGAGATCGCGCATTTACGCGAAAAAGCAGAAGCAGCTGCTCTTGGTGCAATCGGTAGCAGTGGTCAGCCGACATTGGGCCGGTTCTACTCTGAATCATTGGATTGGTTTTTTCAGCGTCCACGTTTCGCTGTATCGCATCTCCTAGGAACCGGCGCTGCCGACCATTGGCTTGAGCAGCGTATCTTGGCCGTGCGAAGGTTATTAGGGTCTGATGAACTCAAAGCTCTCGATGAAATCGAAAAAATAGCGCGTCTTAAAATTTCGGTAGATACTCACTATGCCATTCAGCGGTCACTCAAACTTTGGGTTTTCGCACACGTGTTACTAACATCAGCGACCCTCTCCTTGTCTGTTTGGCATCTTATTTTGGTTCATGTGTACGCTAGATGACTGATACAACAAACCGATACGACCACGACCGATCGCCTTATGAACGGCCTAACCTTCCATTTCGCTGTGGGCGAGAAGCGGCATTTGGAAAACCTTGTCCCATGGGCCCAGCTGTTAATGGAACGTGCCAAGGAATATCTGACTGCACGCCATTTCAAACGAGAAAACTAGTAATAGACGAAGATACCGGCGAACAACGTGAAATTTTACGCTGGGAGTGTCGAAGACCAGCATGGGCAGGAGGGCCATGTGCTGAGGGACCTAAACCGGATGGAGCTTGTTCGTGCACCCATCCACCGTGTGCTCCTCGCCCAACCCTCCGTCGTCAACGTGGACGATGGGCACTTTTAGCCGTAGCTGCAGTCTTCACGCTTGCTATAGCTCTCATGGGTTTTGGCGGTGCACCTACTCTACCGAGTTCCACCGACCCTGGCTCCTTATCGGGAAAACACGCGCAATTTACCGCAGCTGAAGGCTGCGTCGCATGCCATGAAAGCCATTCAAATTCGCTAGCTGGTTGGGTTGGCGCCATCTTTAATGGAGAAAAGATTTCTGACTCTTGTGTTTCCTGTCACACATTTGGCAAGGATCAATCTGTCAGAATTGAGCCATCTAAAAATCCTTTGTTGTTTTCAGCCCATAATTGGAACTTTCCAAAAAGCCCCGATGCACCAACTGCTGATTGCCAGGGCTGTCACACGGAACATAAAGGTGAGTTCGCATCAATTACGCCCTTGGTTGATGGGCAGTGTGCAAGTTGTCATGCCAAAAAATTTGATAATTTTTCCAAAGGTCACCCTGAATTTTCCAGCAATTTTCCTAATCAAAATGCACGAACAATTAAATTCAATCACAGCAATCATATAGAGGAATATTTTGCTGATAGCCGTTACAAAGAGCTAGCGCCTAAAGAGAATTGTGTGTCATGCCACACTGAACAGGAAAATGGACGTCTGTTACCTGGGAGTTTTGATGCCGGCTGCTCTGGCTGTCATGAACAAGCTATCCGCGAACAAGGATTTGCAGTAATTGGCTTGCCCGAACTCAGTGATCCTACGCTGACGGCAGAAGCAGCAGACGTATGTGGTTTTTCTCCAGCAGAAATAGAACCAGCAAAAGCGTTAATTGGTGCGTTAACTGACTCAATTAACTCAATGACTTCTGTAACAGAGGCATTTACCAATAATAATTCCTCCAAATTAGAAATGGCGGTATCAAAGGTTGAGGAAACTGCTGAAACTCTTGCAGAAACAAAAGTTGAACTTGAGGAAGCTTTTGATCGAGAAGAGGCAGTATCGCTTGAATACCTTCCACCCGTTTTATCTTATCTTTTACAACACCCTTCTGACGATCCAGAAGCTTACAGCGAGGATGTCGCAAGTTTTCTTAATCAACTCGCACAAAATGGTTATGAACCCTTATTCGAAATGCTCGAGGAAAAGGGAGCTTCGCCCAAAGCCCTTCTTGCAGGCCTCTCTGATGAGCTGGTGATGCGAGTGGTATGTGCCTGGACTGCTAACCAAGAGTACGAAGCCCTTAAAGATCCAGAGCCTGGCAATGGCTGGCAAGCCAGCGCTTATCAAATAAGCTACTTACCTACCGGGCACTCTGATACTGTTGTTAAAAATTGGATTGAATTTTCTCTAAGTGAGGAAGTTCGCCAGAACGAATTAGGTGCCCAGATCAAGGATAGGATGCTGGACCCTTCAGAAGGCCCAGGGCGATGTTTTAAATGCCATGTTGCCCCCACCTCAGAACCTCAACTAAAGACAATAACTTGGAAAATCCCCAACAAAGATCTGCGTCCTTTTACTGAGTTCAATCATACACCTCACCTAAATGTTTTAAATGTTGGTTCAGGTTGCGCTACTTGTCATCAAGGCGTGAAATCTGCGAAAGAGACTAACGCCAAGAGTGTAAACTCCTCTTCACATCCAAAAGAATTTGGACCAATTAAAAAATCTGTTTGTAGCGATTGCCATAAAGAAGGCGGTGTGCAACAAACCTGTGTTACCTGTCACCAATATCATTCTGAGCCCAAGATAAGAAAACGACAAAATTAAGGAACGACGACATGACGAACCAAAGCTGCCAGATGCAGCTGGCCCGCCACTTTGCCGCCGCTTTTCTTACACTCCTACTGCTAGTGCCTACATCACAAACCCTGGCAGACAAGAGTAAAAATGATCCTCATGCAGACGTGTTTGCTGAGGAAAACTATCCAACTGCTGCCCAATGCGGGACTTGTCATAAGCAGATCTATAGAGAGTGGGCGTCAAGCAACCATGCTTACTCATCTATTTCCCCAATGTTCCATAAATTTGAGCAGAAGATTAACGATCTTTCGAGCGGCACAATTCGTGCATTTTGCGTTCGCTGCCATCAACAGGTTGGAACTCAGCTAAACGAACGTAGAGACCTCCCTCTTTGGGAACGCAGTCAGATTGCGCGTGAGGGTGTGACCTGTATCACCTGTCACCGGGTGCAAGATCAATTTTACAAGGTGAATGGCGAACGTCATATCGTGCCAGGACCGATTTATTCTAAAGTCACCGGCGTAGGTGATGGAAAAACTCTTCAAAAAATCATTGATAACCGAGATGAATACCGCGTATCAGCCAGCCCCGATGAGCGTGGCGCGCAAATTCATACAGGTATTTACAAGTTTGATCAGATTAATAAGTCCGAATTCTGTGTGTCTTGTCACCAGGTTGCTGTGAACCCAGGAATTAAACTTGAGGTTGTTTGGGACCAATATCGCAACTCTCCTGCCGCAGCGGCAGGCGTTACTTGCCAAGATTGTCATATGGGCAAAGTGCCAGGCCGTGCTGATGGATACGAAACCGCTCCTGTAGCTATCGTAAATGGTGAAGAGATCGATCCAGACCGTAAACATTCCAATCACGCCTTCTACGGTCCAGGATACCCCATAGCTCATCCTGGGATTTTCCCGCATAACCCT
>Ga0255768_10006942_pt1 | contig 10678 bp, 8 predicted proteins | sample 071ome_33_FD_179983 | JGI IMG/M metagenome (GOLD analysis project Ga0255768, IMG submission 179983) | Coastal salt marsh microbial communities from the Groves Creek Marsh, Skidaway Island, Georgia - 071412AT metaG (version 2) | ecosystem: Environmental > Aquatic > Marine > Intertidal zone > Salt...
GATTTTGACATTTTGTCATTTTCTGTTTTTCTGTTTTCTGTCCTTCTTCTCCCCATAACTACACCCAGAAATAACTCAATAATGATCGCTTCTGTTCAAACTATTGCCTCCGTCTCGGCCTTGAAGGTACGTTTATAGTAGCGCTGTTTTTTTCTTATCTGCGCGACATCGCGCGCGCGCACGCGATGCGACGGCGTTTAGAGCGTAATGGACGGTTGAGGAGGTGTCACACCGAAAGAAGATGCGATAAATTCTGTTTTCTCTCTCTCTCTCTCTCTCTCTGGATGGGCGTTGTTTGGAGGGAAAGCTCTCAAAGCTTTCCTCTCGAGGGAAAAAAAACAAATTGTCGGTCGAATCCACGCTCTCGCGGTCGGAATAGAGAAAGTAAATAATCGAAAGGCGCGCGCGCGCGCGCGTCCTCGTCGATTGTAGATCCCAACAAAGAAAGAGAGGCTCTTTGAAGGAGAGAGAGAGTGAGAGCAGAAGAGGATGGGGTGATGCTCGATTTTTCGTCTAAATTTTTTTTGGTCTCTCCCTCCGACCCAAGATACGGGCCGAGGATTGATGAGAAAATCTCGTTTTTTTCCTTCCTTTTTTTTTGGGACGGACCTCCTCTTTCCCGCAAACCAAGGCAAAGAAGCACTTAAAAAACCGAAAGGGGGGCAAAAAAAGGAGAGGAGAGAGGAGAAAAAGAAGAAGAGCTCTTTTCATCTTTCTCACACCAAAAGAAAAAAAAAAGCGAAAGTTCTCTCTGTACTCCTTCTCTCTCTTCTCTCTCTCTCTCTCTCTCTTGGTTCCGCACAAAGATATACATATACACAACTGACTGACCGCGATATTTTCTTCCCTCTCTCGCGAAATAACAACAGACGCAAACGACGAGAAGATCGAAGGTTCAAACCGTCGTCACCGCCAAGGCGGAAGACAAGGTTGACCGCAGAGCCGCCTTGGCTTTGTTCACGGCCGCGGCGGTCTCCACGGTCGCGAAGAGCGCCAACGCCAGCTTGACGATTCCGTCCCAATCTTCCACGGGCGGCTTCGCCAGACGAACGGAATTCGCGGGTGATGGCTTCGTTGGCTCCTCCACTGCGTCCATGAGTTCGTACACCATGGAAGGTACGGCGAAACTCGGCGCGGACTTGAAATCTCGCCGCAAGACTATGTCGAAGGCGAGAGCGGCTGCGGAGGCGAACATCGCCGCGACGCAAGCGGCGCCGGCGAAGAAGGAGAAGAAGTAATCTTTTTTCGCTTACAGTACTATCATAAAAAATTAGAAAGAGAAAGGGAGAGGGAGAGATATATAATACTACTTATTCACTACACTGCGGCTACCGTATATAAAAAAATTAAAGCAAATATTTCACGCGCGCGCGTTTTCGATCTTTCTTCGGGCGATGAAATTCGCGGAAGGACGACCGTCCGAGAGGAACGAGACGTCGTCTTTCAAAATCTCAAATCCTTCATCTTCGGTAAAAATCGATCGCAACTCTTCCTTTGGCGCGATCAAATCTTTCTCTTTGTTTGGCCGGCCAACTTTTGAATGCTCGCATCCTTTGGCGAAGTGAAACCACGCGAAGAAACAGTCGCTCTCTTTGGGTAAGTTTTTCACTATTTGCGCGAATAACGGTTTGTGACAGAAACGAACGCCGAGCACGAGTTTTAACCTAGAAACGTCATCTATGCTGCTCAAAGCGCGCGCGAAAGCATCGGAATCTCTGGCATCCCATTTCAAAACGTTTACTTTATCTTCTATGCTGTAAAGCTTTGCCATTTCTTGCGTTCTCGTTAAAGCCATTTGGTCAAAATCGCAAGCGAGCACGTCGAAACCTTTGGACGCGAGATAAACGGAGTCGCGCCCCACGCCCGAACCTAAATCGAGAACGACGCTGTTGTCGACGTTCGCATTCGATAAAAATTCTCTGTACAACTCCTTAACCGAAGGTGAAGGTTCCCACAAGCGTCGGTTTATTTTTTTCTTCTCCTCCGTCCGTTCTTTATTGAGCGCGAGAACGGTACCAAGCCGGGCGTTTCTAAGCGACGAATCCTTTTGTATCTCCAGTATCTTAGCATCTACGGCGTTCACAAAATGCTCGTTGTACATAAAAGCGTATTTAATGTTCCACTGAACCCCTTTGAAGTCTCCTCTCTGAAACATTTCTCGTTGTTTATCAAATAAACTTTGTGAAGAAGAAGAAGAAGAAGAAGAAGCGTCTTCCAAGAGAATAGAAAAAGCGCGCTCTCTTGGCGGCAGCAAGTGAAACGAGCCGCTGAGTTCATCGTAAGGAATGTTTACAGACCGCGTCAACGAGTGGTTTTTGTACTCCTCTCTTTTTCTCAGATCCAAAAATAACGCGCGGTCTTCTTCTTCTTCTTCTTCTTCTTCGTCTTTGACGGACAGAGAACGAAGCATCTCGTTCAATAAGCGCGTTTGCTTTTCGACGCTTTCAGAGTGCTCCAAAGCGCGGAGAAACGCGTTCGATGATGTCATCGTCATCGTTCTCGTCCTTGTCATTCAATCATCATCATCGTCGTCGTCGTCGTCACGATCAGAAGATCCTCCCTCCCTCGGTCGTTACATCTATGTTCTTCTCTCGCGCGTGTTCGTGTGTGTTTTGTCGTCGTGTAACGAACTTTCTTTTTTTTGTTTGTCAGTTTGTGTTCGTTCGTACGCCACATGTTTTCAAACCTTTTCCGTTCTCCCGAAAATGAAGTAACGCGGCAGCGACAGCAGCAGCAGCAGCAGGAACAACAACGAAATGCTCGCGGGTTCTCGTTTTCCTTGTCGCGGGGTTCCTCTCTGTTTCGAGCGACGACAAACTCCGCGCCAGTTTTCGAGCGTGAGAAGGAGAAGAAGACGACGACGAAGAAGAAGCGACGAGAACGAGGCCGACGGGAAATTCGTAAAAGCGTCCTCGTTACCAGAAGAAGAAGGCAGAAAATTTGCGACTCTGGACGACCACACCATCAACACCATTTTAGGTCCGCACGAAGCGCGAGAGTGCTCCGCGTGGACAGACTATCAGCGCATTTCTAATCTCTGGATTAAAAAAATATCTGAAACGTGCGACGAGAAAACCAAAAGGAAAATGACCGAAAGGCACATCGAAGCGTTATCGATTTTATTCTGTCAAGTCGCCGCCAAAGAGGAAAAAGTTTTGGAAGATCCAGAGCAAGTCATTTCGCTCTGTTGTCGTTTAGCGGACGTGTTCAACACGAACGTAGCGAGCGTGTTGAGAGCGTTCACGGTTTCTCCTTTCCTTTGTTTCACCAACTCGACGACGGTGGCGAAAGCTATTTTGGCGATGAAACGAGAGTTGCCATTTTGCGACGTTTCGAACATTTTAACGTACCGTCCCGAGCTGTTAGTGTGCGATGGCGAGGTTTTGTCCATGCGAATACGCGATACGAAAGAAACGCTTGAATCGTACGGCATGCCTTCTCCTTGCGTGAACTATTTGCTCCAAGAAGAACCGGGTCTCATATTAGGCGACGGAGGCTTCGAGAGACTCGAGCAAATACGAGATGCCGTGGATGCGTTTGACCTGTCGCTTTTGAAATTCAGCGAAAATGGTCAGTTTATGGACGTAGATTCGGAGAGGTGGTTCGTTAATAACTTTGTCAATTTTTACTTTAGTTGACGAACACAAAAACTCTTTCTGTTTCAAATTGACCAGTGTAAAGTAACGTAGTAATAATAAAAATAATTAGGATAGTCAGTTTAATTTCAATCACAATCGCTGCTAAGTTTTTGTATATACACACATTCTCACTCTTTTGTTCGTGCTATTAATATTCTTCTGCTAATGTATTTGAAGTTTCCTTCAAAATAAATGTTTAGCAGTTCTTCCCCACGATTTTCGCCGGCGCGACGCGAATCAAGTTGCCCTTCTTACCCGGGACGTTTCCTCTGATGATGATGCAATCATCCTCCACTCTCATAATCTTCAACTGCTTAATCGTCGTAGTTTCGTTCCCCATTTGACCGTGCATCTTCTTTCCCGGAAAAATTCTACCTGGGTACGTACCCGCGCCGACGGAACCGTGTTGTCTGTGGGACTTAGAACCGTGCGTCATCAAACCTCTGGCGAAACCGTGTCTCTTGACGGAACCTTGGAAACCCTTACCAATGGACGTTCCTCGAACATCGACGTAGTCGCCTTCCTTGAACATTTCCGGGACGCTCAACTTTTGGCCGACGGTTATGCCGTCCACCGGCGCCGCGAGACGGAACTCCTCGACGTGTCTCATCGGCTTCACGCCAGCCTTCGCTAAGTGACCGACTTCGGGCTTGGTAATTTTGTGCTCCGCGACGGCGTCGTACGCCACTTGCACGGCGTTGTATCCATCAGTTTCCGCAGTTTTAACCTGTGATTTTTTCAAGGGAATAAATAATTGGGGTCAGTCAGTCGCAAGCGTTTTATTCTTTCCACGAGAGCACTGTTTTTTTTTCGTCGTCCCACCACTGACCAACCCAAACAAAAACAAAAACAAAAAAGAAAAAAGAAAGAGGGTTTCGAGAGGCCCTCTAGACCTCGCCCAAGGGCCCCCGCGAGGGAAGGAAAAATCGCCCCTCTCTCGGAACGAGCGGCTGGAAGCCATCTCGCGAACGCACGGAGTAGGAAAGGAACACGGGTTCGCGAAGAGAAGTATTTGTTTCGAACTATTGGATTCTTTCATCGATCGTTTTCAGACTTCTTCGTGCCACGCGAGCGCGCCGTGACCTTCTGCGATTTGTACTCCGCCACCATTTTTTACTCCAAAAACACGCCCGGGTTGCCAATAGAGATAAAATTTTTGAACGCTACGAAAACACTTACCGCGCTGACATAGTTCCCATCTTTAACGGCAATGACCGTCACCGGAACGCACAATCCATCGTCCGTGAAAATTTGCGTCATACCCGCTTTGTTTCCAAAGACTCCAACACCTCCATCGACTCTGGCAAAAGTTTGCAATCGAGCACCTCTGGAGGAGGAGGAGGAAGACGTCGTCGACGAAGTCATCAAAGAAGAACGCGCGTTAAACGAGGAGGATTTGCGCGAGGCTAAGGCCGAAGCCGAGGTCGCCGCGAACGTTTGGGCGAGTGCAGACATATTTCTGTGTGTGTGTGTGTGTGTTTTGTTTGTATATACGTGCTTGTGCGCGTGTCAATCACGATGTATATATATCTATCTATATGTGAGGAAGAAGATTCAGATAGAATTTTGCTTATTGTGCTCCACGCAAAAACTTAAATGTTTAGGGTTTCATTTTTTTTTTCTCTTTTTTGTTCATTGGACTCTTCTTTCTCAACACCCCCCCCACCAATTTTTCGCACAAAAAAAGCAGCGCGCAAAACTCTATCGATTTGTCTCTCTCTCCTTCTCTCTCTCTCTCTCTCTCTCAGTTCGCGCACTTTTAACTTCACACGAGAGAAGAGAAGAGAAACGTAGAGGAGACAGAGAGAGAAAAAACAGAATGGAGCATCAGTCGTCTCGCAGACCTCCTCCTCCTCCGAGGAACGAAATCAATCACATTCGTCACGTTCGAAAACTCAAAGAGGAAGAATCGTTGAAGAAGAAAAAGAACAACAACAACACACAGGAGAAGTCGTTCCTCGAGAACGTGTTCTCGAACATCTTCAGAAGTGAAAGCATCGACGAGGAAAGAGAAAACGGAGAAGAAGAAAGAGGCAGAAGGAAAGGCGAAGTCGAGGAGAACAAAAAGAATACGAAGAATGCTAACAAACAACAACAACAACAAACGAGGAGAACGCGGCAGCAAAAAAGACGGGAGGGAGAAGTCAACATCGACATCGATATCGACATCGACATCGACAACAACAGCGACGACGACGATGCCGTCGCGAACAGAACCCCTCCGAAAAGTCACGAAGAGAAACATCAGCGAGAAGACACCAAAGAAGACGAGGAAGAGGAAGACACGGAGTCCAAATTTTCCGAGCGACTTCGGAACGCGTCCGGGAGTGCAAAGTTTGAGTTAGAGCGGAAAGCGAGAGAGGAAATTCGTTCGATCAAAGGCATCAAGGCGAAGGCAAAGCTCATCGATAGTAACGAAGCGGTTCGAACGCAGGCACTTTTGCGACTCAAGGCGAAAATAGATAAACACATGTACGACGAGAGAGGACATTACGTTTCCGACGTTCCGGTCAATCCAAGCAGAGCAGCAGAGGGAATAAATGCGACGGTAAACGCAACAAACGCGGTCGTTTCGATGAAGATTGACACCGAAACTGCGGAAGATAAGCTCACTCCGCATCAAAAGAAACAACGCAAAGAAGAGCTGAGGCGAATCAGAGAGCGAGACGACTATCGCGTGCGAGAGTCGGTAACTTCGGAGTCTCGGCACGCGTTCAATGGCTCTTGGAATTACGATAAAGATGAGTTCTTACGAGAAGAAGATAAATACGAAAACCAATACTACGTCGAAGAAAGAAAACACAAGTTACTCGGAGGTGTTCTCTCTGCGGCGGAAATGAACGTACCTGAACACGAACAACCGCTTCGCATTGCAGAAAACATAGTCGATACAATCGTACAGTGCGCGCTAGTGAACAACGGGAAGTACGAGTGGAAAGTCGATGAGGAAGAACTTAGAAAGCGCGAAGAAAAGTATGAAGATCGAAGAAAGGAAGAAATGAAAACAATGAAAAAGATGTTGAACGCGGACGAAATCTCTGACGACGACGACGACGACGACGACGACTACTTTGAGGAAGAAATGCGAATTCATCGTCAAGAGAACAAATTATTGACAGAAAAGTTGGTGAAGAGCATCCCAGACTCCGTGGAGCTCATCGAACGCATGAACATCCGAAGAGAGCAAATAAAAGCACAAAAGGATAAGCTCAAGTTGAAAAAAACGAAGCAGAAATACATCGATAAAATTGAAAGACAAGAGAAGGAAATTGAAGAGACCATCGCACAAGCGAAAATCCTCGAAGCGAAAATGGAAGAGCAGAGGCTAGAAAAAGAACGCAAGTTGGCGATTGTCGAAGAAGAGCGCCTGAAGGAATTGAAACTGAAACAGCTGTCGGAGAAAGAGCTCATCCGGCGTCACTCGGAGCACAAGCGCAAGAAAATCATGGAGATGCATGAAAATGAACGAAAGAAAGCGGAACGAGCGCGATTAGCGCGTCAAGAAGCGAGACGAGTGCAGGAGATGAAGCTCAAAGTCTTACGCGAGACTGCTAACTTGGAAGTCGAGTTGAAGGAAAATGCTCTCAGAGAGGAGACGCGAAGATTGGAGGAAGAAAAACTGATCGAAGAGAACAACATGCACGTGGAAAGAGAGATGCGCAACGTCATGGAGAAAGAGAGGCGTGCTCGCTCGGCGGCGACGCGACACGAGTTGTGCATTCAAATTAAAGAGACGAGAGAAAGAGAACACCAGATTGCTATGGGTAAGCTGCGTCGTAAGAATTCCACTGCCGAGGATGCCGAAAATGCGGCTAAAGTCAAAGAGGCTTTGAAGAAAGCTATTCAGGATGTTGAGGAAACGGAAAAGGAACGCATAAAAACCATGCAAGCGAAATCGAACGCGTACGAGAAAGTGAAAGCTCTGCAAGATAGACAGGCAAAGCACTTGCAAATGAAGCGCTTACTGGACAAGAAACAAAAAGAAAGCGAAGAGGCGGAATACAAAGCCGAGTTGGAAAATGTGCGTTCTTCTATTCAGAAAGCGGCGTTGCGCAATTCAGAATTGAAGCAAACTTTGTCCGATTTCAACAAAAATTTGGTCATCGTGTACCCGAAAGTGGAGAACAAACCTTTACCGCCGCCGTCGGCGTCGTATTCCAGCAAGATTCGAGCAGCTGAAAAATTAAAAAGACGGGCGGTATTAGAAACGTGAACTGAAAACCTTTCCCAATCGCGCGTTTGAGGACGATTTGAACGACCACGAGATCAACGAACCGTGCGCGGTGCGAAAATGGTTCAACTTGAGCCATCGCGAAGGATCGGTTGAAAACGTAGAGAATATTTATCACTCGATGCTTTCATCTGTGATATGTATACTATAAGCGTGATAGTTGGTACCAGTACTAATGTGTATTATTATTTATTTCTTTTTGAAAATCAAAACGTTTTCGTCAGGCATACCGACAAAATAGTACGTCATGAAATAACTTACCCCACAAGTCACACACGACGGTTGAAAGAAGAACAAACAAAGTGAAAAATGTCTTCTATGCCATCGATGGCGAAGTTTATCGCGCGTAATCATCCCTCGCGCGCGGCGAGCAGTCGTCTTAAGACGCACCGCCGCCCGATTATTACCGCTTCTTCTTCTTCTTCCTCTTCTTCTTCTTCCTCTCATCCGTTCAAACACGCCTTCGAGGATTTTGGATACGACGACGACGACGACGACGACAACAACAACAACAACAACTTCGAAAAAAAGGAAGCAGGTGAAGTGTGGATGATGATGAATGGACAGAGCAGACACGCGAGAAATAGAACGACGAGTTTGCACAGGAGGAGAAGAGACGTTTTGCTCGCGTCAACATCGGCGGCACTCGTCGTAGCGAGCGTTTTTGGAAGCAACGAGACGACAAACAGAGCGGAGGCTATTGAATCGGGATTTATAAGCGACGCGTGGGAGAGTTTCGGCGGTGGAGGGCCGTCGGATTTAACATTTCCGGAAAGTTTTCAAGGTGAATGGCTCGTCAACGCAACTTTGACGGATGTGGATTTACCGGAAGGTGCCGAAGTAGTGTCAAACATAGAAAGCGTAAACAGAGCAAAGAAAGATGTCGGCAGGCCTACCTCATATCCTCTACGTTTCGTGCGAAACTCGAGGAACGAAGTTATATTAGACCGGGCGTGGAACACGGAAAAGTTAGCTGAATATACCATGAACGTAAAGAACGGCTCCGTATTTACAAGCATAGATTGGAACTTAGATGATCCAAACGTCATGAAGTGCTCTTTGGCGGATGGAAAAACTATTTATTTTAAAGTCACCGCGCGGTCAGAAACCGAGGACGATTCGAGAAAGCGTCGCTTTGAAACGAGCGAACTCGCAGAAGTTGTTTTTAACGATTACGAAGGTAGCGGGACAGACCCAAACGTGAAAAGAACGCGAACATATACGAAATGGTTGTGGCGGGACGAGAAAGACGCGCAAGCCGGTCAGCCACTCATCGTATGCACGCAAATTGTTTTAGATTATTTGACTCCGTTTTCCTCCGGAAACGGCAACGCGGACGAAACGTTCATAAGAGTAGCGGGAAAACCCGTGACTGTGTACACTTACAAGTTGGCGATGTTTAAAACTGGTCCTGGCTATACCGTCGGATCTGCGTGATGAACCTCTTCCTCGTAGCATGTAATGATATAATCAGATAGTAGCAGCGAATAGCATCCCTCCGCACTCGAATGAAAACGCACAAATTTTTATTTTACTTTTTCACTTTTTCACATCGCGCGCGTCAAATTTGATGTATGTTTATCTTCTTTCGTCTCGCAATCAACGTCACAAAAAGTAATAAAACTCGACGCGCAGTCCGTGTCTGCCGAGCACCCTTTGCCGACACTATTCCGCCGCGTGGGTCAAACACGATGCTACGCCTGGCGCACTATGCGCTCGTAAACAAGAGTAATGGAGCTGCCGCGGCGAAATCTTCTCATCGCGTGTTGAGAACGTCCTCCTCTTCCTCCTCCTCCTCCTCTTCTTCTTCTTCTTCTGCCGTCGTCTCTCCCCAAACTTCGAGTAAAACATTTCTTTTCTCGAGTAACCGCGGAGGAGGAAGGACGACGATGCGGGCGATGATGAGTTCGTTCTCAACCGCACCATTAACTGCGATTCCCGGTGCGTCTACTTCGAGCAACAACCTCTCGATGTTGTCTACCATGAGAGGAGGAGAAGGACGACGAAGTTTCGCACGGAGAAGCGCGAACAGCGCTGCGTCTACTACTAAATCTGTGTCAACGAAAGCTGGAAGAGGAAAAGAACTCTTGTTTGCGAGACTTGATGTCAGCGACAACGTCAACAACAACCACAATAACACTCGTCGTCTGTATCGCTCTTCTACTTCCTATTCTTCTCCGTCACCATCGTGCAGAACGCGCGCGATTGCCTCTTCTCCGGACGCGTCAGCAGCAGCAGTCTCAACTCCTTCTGTCTCCTCAGCTGCGAGCGGCGTAAACACAGACGCGCCGACATTTCAACAAGCCATCGATAGGTTACAAAACTATTGGGCCTCAAAGGGATGTGCAGTTTGGCTTCCGCACAACACTGAAGTCGGCGCGGGAACGATGAACCCGGCAACGTTTTTGCGTTGCTTAGGACCAGAACCGTGGAATGTCTGCTATCCGGAACCGTCGGTGAGACCGGATGATTCTAGGTACGGGGATAATCCGAATCGAGTGCAAAGACACACCCAATTTCAGGTAATTTTGAAGCCGGCTCCGGCAAACCCACAGGAACTGTATCTAGGCTCTTTAGAAGCGCTCGGTGTGGATACAAAAGCACACGACATTCGCTTTGTAGAAGATAACTGGGAAAGTCCAGTTTTGGGCGCGTGGGGTTTGGGATGGGAAGTTTGGCTCGATGGCATGGAAGTAACGCAGTTTACTTATTTCCAACAATGCGGTAGTGTGAAAGTGAATCCAGTTGCTGTCGAAATTACGTACGGGTTAGAGCGCGTCTTGATGGCTTTACAAAACGTGGACCATTT
>Ga0255768_10006946_pt1 | contig 10673 bp, 1 predicted proteins | sample 071ome_33_FD_179983 | JGI IMG/M metagenome (GOLD analysis project Ga0255768, IMG submission 179983) | Coastal salt marsh microbial communities from the Groves Creek Marsh, Skidaway Island, Georgia - 071412AT metaG (version 2) | ecosystem: Environmental > Aquatic > Marine > Intertidal zone > Salt...
GAGACAGTCAAATAATTTAATTTCAAATTCTTGGACTAATGATTCAAATGTTAGTGTTATTAGAGCTGCAACTACTCCGTATGAAAACGAATTTGCTTGGAGAGCAAATGCTACTACTTCGTTAACTGATAGTGCATACTTGTCACAAAGTGTGCCAATTGGACCAACTGGTAGAACTTATACTAATGTAGGCGGTGTAAACATATCAGGTTCTGGTACTGATGCAACATTTGATGTTACAGTACGAGGCGACGATTATTCTGTAGGTGTTAACAATGGCGGTACAAACTATGTTGTTGGAAACCAAATTACACTTTCTGGAAAATCATTTGGTGGTAGAAGCCCAGAAAATGATATTACTATTACAGTTGAAGATCTAAGCATTACTGCAATTTCAGCAATTCAGTATGAAGGTACTGTTCCCGCAGGAAGTGCATTACAGTATAATGTAAGTATACACGCTAAAAAAGGTGACACCAGTTACTTTGATTTGTATTCAACTTTTACAGGGTTTGATCAAAGACCATATTATGCTAGATTTAACTTTGATACTGAAGAGTTTACAACACAAACACTAGCAGGAAGCATAAACACAGCTTCAAATTTACGTGCTGACGACTTAGACAACGGCTGGTGGAGATTGTCATACACAATTTATGATGAAACGGCTCAAAACGACAATCTAGAAGTAAAAATATATCCAAGAGGCATCGACGGTATTTCAGGATATACAAACTTTTATGGAGCTCAAATTACAATAAGCGACGAACCATTGTTCTTTGTAGAAACAGAAGAAAACCAGCCTAGCACCTTTGCTAACATTAAAGTAACTGGTGCAGGTAGTGGCGTAAGAGTTATTGGTGACGAAATAAGAACAGGATCAATATTCCAGTCAAGAATTTTAGAAAGTGATACTGTTAGATTAGGTGGTTTAGGCTACTTACTACAATCAAACAATGCTCAAACTGGTAACACAGAATATCTAACACTTGCACAATCAGAAGTTGCTGAAGCAGCAGAATATGAAGGTATGCGTCTTGTTATTAGATCAGGTAAGGGTGCTGGACAATACGGCATTATTTCAAACTATAACCCTGCAAGCAAACAAGCATCTGTTGTTAAAGAATCATTTGGTGAAAGAGAAATTGTATTATCAGATGCTGCAACAGACAGATTTTTCTTAGGACCAGAACAAGACTTTTATAATGTATATGTAGGACAAAAAATCCAATTTACTCCTACATTCTACGATATTTTAACTCCAAGCACTTCACAAAGTGCTGTACAAGTATTAGGTACTTTAGGTGACTTAAACAACTATATGTTTGTAGATAGTACTGCAAGACTAAGAACAGGACAAAAAATTAACTTTAGTGGCGACACGTTTGGCGGTGTTATTACTGGTTTTGATTATTATATTATTGACGTTATTGATGATAGAACAATTCAACTTTCAACGTCTTTAGGTGGTGCAGTATGGCCATTGTCAAACGTAAATATTGAAGATCCAGATGATTCTCCTATTGTACTTACTGGAGAAGTTGCGCCGTTTACTCTTAACTATCCAGACGGAACAAGTTACATTACAGGTACTTCGACTACAGATATGGAGGTAACTCTTCCTATACAGTTTACAAGTACAAGCATTGGTGATATTACACTAGGTGATATTTATTATATTCACGATATCTATAATGATACACAGTTTAGTATTTCTAGTACACTACTTAATGTTAGTGTTACTGGAACAGATGCAGCTGATAACTCTTTAACAGTAGCAGATTCGTCAAACTTATTGCCTTTGAACCCTATTATATTTAAAGGCACAATGTTAGGCGGACTTGTAGAAAAGCAACGATATTATATTAATGAAATTATTGACGGAACATCGTTTACACTATCAAGTGGCGTAAACACTGTAACTGCAACAGCTACAGCAGGTGTATCTAATCTAATTACAGTTAACAGCACAGCAGGATTTATTGCTAACGCACCAATTATCTTTACAGGTGTTACTTTTGGCGGCATTGATAATGATAAAATTTATTATATTCAGGTTGTTAACGATGCTACAACGTTTACAATTTCTGAAACTCCAGGAGGCGCAGCAGTTCCGTTGCTTACCTCAACAGGAGCAGTTATTGTTAGAACAGTCACAGACGAAGTTACAGTGACTACAACAGCAGGCACAATGGATGGTAAAACTACAGGTGTTAAAGAAACTGTGTCATCAGGACGCGGAGGAATGGAAGCATCATTCTACACAGAAATCTTTGGCGGCATTACTGCTGGTACAACATATTATGTTAAAGAAAAGTTTAGCAACAACTCAGAATTTGAAATTACAATCGCACCTGATGCAAACTTGCTTACAACAGTACCTTTGACAGATGCAGACGGTTCTATGCAAATTCAATCAGTAGGATGGGATCATATTAACGCAGGAACACCAGTAGTATCAAACTTTGACTCAACATCAGTCTACTCAATTGAACCTAGAATTACATATTCTAAACCACCATTTTATCAAGAAGATATCATAGATTCTGGTACAGGATTACAACAACAACTTCCACCGTCAATTGATGACAACGGTGACGGTTACGGCGACGGATTCTGTGCAATAGTTTCAGATAGTTTTAAAACATTTGCAGTACCTAGATCGGGTGATACAATGTATAGCACTAGCAATTATGAAACTTGGGATCAAGAATACACACTTCCAATTGAAGGTTTAGTTTCAACTAATGGCGGCTGGAAAGATGCTGCATTTGGAAATAAAACTTATGTAATACTTTCCGGAACTGGCCAAGATTCTTTAAGATCACCTGCAGATGGATTAACTTGGTTAAGTGTAGATTTACCAGTTTTACCAAGTAATGGTTCTTTCTATTCAGCAATTACATTTGGTAATGGTAGGTTTGTAGCAGTAGCAAGAGGTGCCGAAAATAGTGCTTGGTCTGAAGATAATGGACACACTTGGAACGAAGTAACAGGACCGTTAGATCCAATTGGCAATGAAGACTGGGTTGATATTGCATATGGTAAAGAAACGTTTGTTGCAATTAGCGGATCATCCGATGCTGTTAAGTATAGCACAGACAATGGCGAAACTTGGACCGCAAGTACTGTAAATGATTCAGGAGACTCAACAGTAAACAACTGGTCAAAAATTGAATTTGGTAACGGTAGATTTGTAGTAGTGTCGGCAGATGAAAGAACTACGGCATACAGCTTTGATGGTATAACTTGGTATAACTCAAATACTACTGTTGCAGCTACTATGTTAAAATACGGACAAGGTGTATTTGTTGCCATCGATCCAGTAACAGGTATAACTTACTACTCACACGATGGATTTAACTGGGAAGAAGGAACTGCTACAGTTGGTGGAAATTATGATGTAGTTGGATTTGGTATTGATTCAATTACTAAAAAAGGCTGGTTCTTAACATTTGATGCTGAAGGAAGTACTAGTACTAGAATTAGTGCTGGAGCTAGAGCAGTTGGTAGAGCAGACGTGTTATCTAGAAAGATTTTAGATATTAGTATGCTAGAACCAGGATCGGGTTACCCTGATGACAGTTTTGGTCCTACTGTAAAAATTACAGATCCAAATAACTCAGAAGAAGCATTAATACAATTACGTATTGGCAATGGAACATTGGGTGCTCCTACATTTGCTTTATTTGGATCAGGATACAATACAACTTCGACTGCTATTGCAGTTAGGGGTTCTGGATTTAGTGATTCATATCAAACTGGCTTAGAATTTATTGGTAAGAATATTACAAGATTCCCAAGCCCAGGTGACAACTTACAGTTTGAAGGCAATCCTGAAGTTTATCGTGTTGCAAAAGCAACAATATTAAAAGGAACAGAAGTTCCAAATTTAGAGTGTTTAATTTCTATTAGTCCGCAGCTTACACAAGAAACTGCTCCAGAAAACGACACACCGTTTACGATTAGAAGTAGATTTAGTCAAGTGCGTATTACAAACCACGACTTCCTAAACATTGGTTTTGGTAACGAAATACAATCTAACTATCCTAACTTACCTGAAAATACTGGTCTTGAACCACAGGACGAAATTGTTGAAACAAACAACGGGCGTGTGTTCTACTCAAGTACAGACCAAGATGGTAACTTCCGAGTTGGCGACTTGTTTGCTGTTGAACAGGCAACAGGTGTTGTTACATTGAGTGCTTCGGAGTTTGGACTAGAAGGTCTAACAGAATTGACAATTGGTGGTGTTGCACTTGGCGGCTCTCCAGTTATCATTACAGAGTTTAGTACAGACGGTACATTTGTTGCTAACTCAAATAACATTGTACCAACACAAAAAGCAATTAGAACTTACTTAGCAAGTAGGTTATCACAGGGTGGTTCAGATACATTTACAGGCTTGTTACAAGCTGGTACTGTTAAAGTAGGTGGACCGGACGAAATTACATCTTCAATTCCAGAAGGAGGAGAAGGTTGGCAAGTTAAGATGGGCGCAAAAACTAACGTCACAGGAGCATTAGGTGCTTGGGGCGGTGATGGTTTAGCAATGGCTTACTTTATGAAGACGTTTGTCGATCCGACACGCGGTGATATACAATAGGATAAATACATTAACATTACGGAGTTTAATTAAAAAATGGCAGAGTTTAAACTAGGACGAATTAGATTTGTTTGGCAGGGCGACTGGAGCGCAGACAGAACATACGTTGCAGATGACGTTGTTAGCTTTGGCGGCAAATCATATATTTGTATTAAAAACCACACTTCTTCAACAGATTTCCAAACAGACTTTACTGATGCAATTCCAAAATGGGACATTGTATCAGATGGTACTTCTTGGCAAGGTGACTGGGAACCTGAAACAGCATATGCACCAGGTGACGTTGTAAAATACGGATCAATTGTTTACATTGCTGAAACAGGACATACATCAGCAACGTTTGCTGCTCCTGATTATTTAGGTCTAGAAGCTGACTTAGAAAAATGGACAGAATTTGCTACATCCTTTGACTGGAAAGGTGATTGGACAGTAGGAACCCGTTTTAAAATTAATGACCTAGTACGTTATGGTGGTTATGTATACCTATGTAACACTGCTCACGTATCTGCTGCAACTGAAACACTTGGACTGGAAGCCGACCAAGCTAAGTGGACTCTGTTTAGTGATGGATTAGTTTATTTAGGCGATTGGCAAACTGCCGTTCGTTACAAAGTTAATGATGTTGTTAAGTACGGTGGTAACGTATTCATTTGTACAGCGCCACATACTTCAACTGGTTTCGTAGCAGACGAAGCAAACTGGGATGTCTTTATTGAAGGCTTCCAATTTGAAGATAGTTGGAACAATTCTACTAATTACCAAATTGGCGACACAGTTACATACGGTGGTTATGTATATGTTGCTAAAACTAACAACTCTGGAGCTCAGCCAACAGCAAGTCCAAACGATTGGGAAGTGTTTACAACTGGCTTTGCATTCCAAGGAGACTGGAGCTCATTAGATTCTTATAAAGTTGGTGACGTTGTACGTATTGGCGGAACAACTTATGTTGCTATTGCAGATAGCACAGACGAAGCTCCACCAAACGATACTTATTGGTTTAAGTTAAACTCAGGTATTAATTGGACACAAAGTACTGAAAGTTATTCGCAAGTACAAGGTACTAACGCAGCTGGACAATCGGGCTCAGGTGCAAGATTTGACGTTACTAGATCTAAAACTGTATACACAGTAAGTGTATCAACAGGTTTTGCAGGTAGTGGTTATGCGCAGAACGATGTTATTACAATTAGTGGTGCAGACATTGGCGGTGTAACTCCTGCTAACGATATCGTTATTACAGTCACAAGTGTTAGCGGTGATGCAGTAGACACTATTACACATACAGGTTATTCGTCAAGCTGGATTGATGGAAGAGACTATAATGTAGGTGATGTTGTTATCTATGGTGCAAGTTCATTTATTGCAACAGCAACACATACATCAGCAACAGTTAATCGTCCAGACAATGACCTTAATGCAGATTATTGGAACTTATTAACATTAGGTTCTGAAGCACTAGCACTTGAAGTAGAAGGCGATATGGTTTACTACGGTAACCAAGGTCCGACAAGATTACCAATTGGTGTTGATGGTCAGATTCTTCGTGCAACAGATGGTTTCCCAGAATGGGCTAACTATGGCTTGATTGATAATGTTGTTTACGTTGGTCCTTTAGGTACAGATATTCCTGCACAGAATCAGGCTTAACAATTGACAAACCATTTGCAAGTGTACGTTATGCATTAGATCAAATTCGTAACGGTTACTTGAACCCAAAAACAAGAGATATTTTAAGAAATAACAAACAGTTTATGATGAAAGAAATCACAAACTGGTTAAAGTATACTTACAATATTAATGTTACATCTACTAATGCAAGTACACGTAGATTTACTTGTGCTTCAACTGAAAACTTACAAGACAATATGCCAATTGTGTTTACTGGCGCAGTGTTTGGCGGAGTTGTTGAAGGGCAGACATATTATATTGATTCTATTATTAATTCTTCAGAGTTTAGAATTTCAGAATCTCCAGCAGGCGTATCGTTCATCCCAACAGACGCAACAGGACAGATGCAAGGCGATCTTGCATACAACGAAACAAAATGTGAAAGAGATACTGGTTTAATTATTGACGCTGCAATTTATGATGTGTCACGTGGCGGAACATTAAAAACTACTGAAGCAACAAAATCTTACTATACTGAAGCAGGTAATGAGTATATTAACAGCAACCTAGGATTCCAAAGAGAACAAACAGTTGCATCGTATGCAAAACTTAAAGAGTTAATGCAAACAGTATTAAACAATCAAATTCCTGTTAACTATCAATCATTAAACGGTATTGAAATTGAAGAAAGAGCGCAGCAAGTGATTGACTTTAATTTAACTGCCGAAGACATTGGTAAAGAAAAAATAAACACATTGTTAGATATTGTAACAGATGGCATTGAAGCGCAATCTAACACTGCTATTGCACTACCTATTCTTCCAAATACAACAGTGTTTATTAAAACAGGCACATATAACGAAGTACTTCCAATGATTCTTCCAGAATACACTGCGGTAGTTGGTGACGAATTGCGTACAAGTGTTGTACAGCCTCAACCTGCAATTGAGTTATTATCAAACGATAAAGATAAAACTACAAGTGCATTAAACAGAATTAAAGATCTATCTTCTGAAATTATTCAAAACGTTACAGTTACTCCAACATCTGGAAACAGTGTAGCGCAAGCATATGTAAATGGATATGGCGGACAAACAGAAGGCACTGTTAGAATTAACAACGGTATTGAAATATCGCAAGATGTATTGCGCAATGGTCTAAGTATTGTAGATGTACAACCAGCAATTGGACCAACACCAACTAGCGGATCTAACAATGCAAGTGATTCAGGTTTTGCAAACGCTATTGCACAGATTGATGCAAACTATGAATTTATCCAAGAAGAAATTGTTGCTTGGATCGCAGTACAAGTAGCAGGTGCTATTGCACCGTTTGCGTCAAACTTTGTATATGACGCTGACTCTTGTAAGCGCGATGTTCAGTACATCCTAGATGCACTACGTTACGATTTAACATACGGTGGTAACTTCCAAACTACAGTAGCAGCTCGTGCATATTTTGTAGACGGAAATCCAGTTTATGGTGCAGGTGAAAAAGAAGAAACACTAGCAGCGTATGCACATCTAAAATCAATTGTAGGTGATGTTATTACTGAAACTACAATTACACCTAGTACAGGTAACAGTTTAACACAAGATACAGACGGCACAGCAGGCTCAGCAGCAGCTGAAACATTTGCAGAAGCTCGTGTACAAGAAATTTATGATACTATTGATACAGACGGAACACTTCCAACAGAGATTGCTCCGGATACAACTTGGGTTGCAAGTACACTAACTGGATTTAGCACAGATATTGCTGCAAAGAAAACAGCAATCCAAAATGCAGTTATTGACTACGTAAATTCACACTTTGGTGACTTCTACTACGACAGTGCTAGTTGCCGTAGAGACTCTGGCATTTTGCTAACAAGTTCAGCATACGATGCTGCACTTGGAACAAACTATAATGCAACTAGAGATGGTTTAGCATATAGACGTCAAATGACTCTACGTGTTATTGAAGATCAACTAGATGAAACAGTCGGTACTATTCAACACGAACGTGATTTAGCACTTGCACTTATGTCTGATGCAACAGCTACAGCTAGAGCTACTGCTTATTGGACAGAAGTACTAGATATTATTCAACAAGGTACAGCATCTGCTGATCCACTTACATTTACTGATACAGGAGTAACTCTTAAAACTACAGCTCGTACAGAGTTACAAACTAACAGAACAAACATTATTAATGCACTTACATCTTGGATCTCAACAAACTATCCAAATCACAACTACAGTGTAGAAATTTGTGAAAGAGATACAGGTCGTGTTATTGATGCTATTAGTTACGACATTCAGTACGGTGGTAACAGTGCTTCATATGAAGCAGCCAAAGCATACTTTGAAGGTTATGCAGAAACACTTCCTGTTGCACAAAGAGACATTTCTGTAGCAGCATTTGAACAACTTTCAACTATTGCACAAGGTTATATGTCAGGTGCAACAGAGCAAGCTGAAGCAGATACGCTGATTAGAATTGTTTCAAAAGCAATTGAAGCAGGTACAACTATTGCATTACCTACAAAAACATATCCAGACTATAGTTGGGCAGCAGCAGGCATTCAAACTGACGCTGATACACTACTTGCAGACACAACCGTTGTTCCTGCTACACTACAATATGTAACAGATACTTACAGCACATTTGAATATAATCACGCAAAATGTTCAAGAGACATTGGTTATATTGTTGACGGCTTAGGTTATGACTTATTGTTTGGAACTACATTTAACTCTTTAAAATCAGGTATGGCATACCACAGAGGATTGGCATCAAACGCAGTAGTTTTAGCTGATCAATTAGAACCGTCAGTTGCTGCACTTGATGTTGTTAGAGAAGAAATTAAAGAAATTACTTCGAAAACTCAAGCAGTAAAAGATAGAACTGCACAAATTCTTGATATTTTAGTTAACGATACTACACCTAGTTCTTACACAATTACTGATCCTACTAACTATGACACAGGATTCTTTAATGCACGTAGACTAGTAGTTGCTAACAAAACTTTCATACAAGATGAAGTTGAAGCATATATGACTGACAACTACAATGCACTTTGGACAAGTTTAAGTGTAGATGATCAGAACAAATGCACAAGAGATATTGGCAAAATTATTGATGCACTAGAATACGATCTAACATACAGAGGCAATTTAGAAACTATTGTTGCTGCAAGATCTTATTACGTTGATGGTATCTTCCAGGAGCCAAGTGATCAAAAAGCAGCAGCGATTGCTGTACAAACTCGTATTGCAGACATCATTGATGATATTGCAACAGGCGTAGCAATTACTAAATCTGCAAGCAATGTAAGTACACAAGATACTAGCGGAACAGCCGGTAGTGCAGGTGCAGCAGCATTTGCAGCTGACAGAATTACAGAAATCAAAAATACAATTGATACTGGATTGCTTCCAGCACTTATTACTCCGTCAGATGCGTGGACAGATTCTGCATTACAGACTTTGAAAGATATTATTGATCAAAGATCTAGCGTTATTCAAACAGGTGCGATTGCATACATTAATGAGTTATATCCTAATTTAACTTATGACGAAACTAAGTGTGCAAGAGATGTTGGTTATATTGTTGACGCAATGTCATATGACATTTTATTTGGAAGTGACTTCCGTAGCGCACAAGCAGGTTTAGCATATCGTAGAGGTATTACTTCAACTGAAGTTGTTGTAAATAATCAACTTAACGCTACTGTACAAACAATTGAATATATTGAAGAGCAGTTATTAGAATTAACTCTGAGTGTTCTTACAAGTGAAGGTTCAAAGGCTCCGTCTAACAGAGCATACGATCTTACTATTGGAATGCAAACAATCGTTCAAAATGGATTAGACTCGTTACCACCTACAGTGTTCCCAGCACATAAAGAATGGGGTACCGCTGAATATGCAAACACTGCATATGCTTCAGCAAGTAACACAACTGGTAACACAGAAACATTTAATTATGCAGCAGCACAAATTGTTGCAAACCACGATTTCATTCAAGATGAAATCCGTCAATGGTTAAATGATCCTGCTAACGGTTATGACACTCTATGGAACGACTTCTCTGCAAGCGCACAAGATGCTTGTATTAGAGACGTTGGTTATATCCTAGATGCACTACGTTACGACTTAACTTACGGTGGTAATACACAATCATTGATTGCAGGTGCAGCATACTTTACAAACTTTGTATTAAACATTGATAGTTCAGAGATTGCTGCAACACTAGCAGCATATGCTAGAATGAAAACTGTTATCGGTGAAGTTATTGCAGAAACAACAGTAACAACTAGCCCAGGTGTAACAGAAACGCAAGATACTAGCGGTACTCCGGGTAACGCAGCATCGATTGAATTTGCCGAAGATAGAGTTGACGATGTTTTAGATTGGATTAACAACTCTGCTCCAAATGCAACTATCGAAATTGCTACAGACTGGGGTGCTAA
>Ga0255768_10006948_pt1 | contig 10672 bp, 10 predicted proteins | sample 071ome_33_FD_179983 | JGI IMG/M metagenome (GOLD analysis project Ga0255768, IMG submission 179983) | Coastal salt marsh microbial communities from the Groves Creek Marsh, Skidaway Island, Georgia - 071412AT metaG (version 2) | ecosystem: Environmental > Aquatic > Marine > Intertidal zone >...
AGGCTCTAACACCTGCTGCACGATCTGAATTTTCGTAATCTCGAAAATCTTTTTCATTCTTTTTGTCCTTGCTTTCTGGATAGCGTCTTAGTAAATCGTCTTCCCAGTCTTCAATATTTTCAAGCGGGTTGGATTCTGTATTCATTTCAATAGTTTAAATAAAAGTACAAATAAAACATATTGAAATTCTATCGCATTCCTCAATTTCTTTTCATAAGTTTAAAAAAAAATCAACTATAGGAAAAAGAAGTTTAAACCCTCTTAATCTTTTACAGTCTAAAAAAATATAATCATTTTATAATTTGAATCCTACTTCTCGCTCTCTGAAACGCTTACTTCAAAGTAAGATTTCACAATCTTTTCTTCTTTTATTACTTGGTTTACAAGGGTGTATCGATCCTGTAGCACCCGAGTTTGATTTTCAAGAAGACCTGGTGATTATAGAGGCAATTGCTTCAACTATTCCAGGGACTACTTATGTCAACGTAAAACAAACTTTTTTGGAATTTGGACAATTTAAGGTCCGTTTTATTAGTGGATGTTCAGTGACTATGTTCAATTTAGACACACAAGAACAAATAACTTTCACAGAAACTGAAACGAGCTATCTTGTTTCTGAGGATTTTAAAGTAACCCCAGATTCCCGATGGGAAATGGAAGTGGTTCTTCCCAATGGAAAACGCTATCGTTCCAAAGCTGAAAAAGTCCCAGAAGAAGTTCCTATAACACGAATTGCAGAAAATTTTACAACCGAATTAATCTATGAAGAAGCTTTTGACAAGTATATCTCAGGACATCAAGTTTCTATAGATTTTCAAGAACCAGAGACCGAACAAAACTTTTATTACTACCAGTACCGAGCTTATCAAAAAGAAATCTATTGCAAATTGTGTGATCGGGCAGTGTACCGTAACGGAGAGTGTCTTTCTCAGGTTGACAACCCACAGGCAAAAGATTACTATACATATTTGTGTGATCAAACGTGTTGGAAAGTAACTTATAATGAGGAGGTTGTGCTTTTTGATGATGAATTTACCAACGGAAAACCAATAACAAATCTGCTCGTTGGACGTGTTCCTTTTTATTCCAACCAAGATATCTTAGTCGAGGTATTGCAGCTCAATATTACGCAAGAAGCTTACAAATATTATAAAACCATTAAAGACATTGTAGACAATAATAGTGGGTTTAATGCTCCCTTACCTTCCGCACTTTTAGGAAACTTTTACAATGTAGAGGATGCTGAAGACCCCATACTTGGACGTTTTACAGCAGCAGCAGGTCAAAGTAAATCTATTTTTATAAAAAGAGGGGCTATCGCCTCTAGAATTGTTGATAAATACAAACCTCCTCAACCCGAGTTGTTGGGCGATCCGCTGCCCAACCCCATAACTTATGAAGCACCTTGTGTAGAAAGTAGAAATCAAACCGCAATACAACCGCTCTCATGGATAGAATAAAGCAGGTTTTTTTTAAAAGAGTTTCATTGATTCTCTTTTTACTGATAGGGCAACAATCTTTTGCACAAGAATATTCTTTAACCTTGACGGTTACTGATAAAGAGTCCTCAGAGCCACTCTATGGGGTAACCGTTTTAATAGATCCCTGTGCTTGTGGGGGTATCACAAATGGAAGCGGAATTTTCACCAAGCGTTTAGAGTCAAAAGAATACAATGTATCTATTGAATATCTAGGGTATCGAAAAGAAACATTGAGGATTAACTTAACTAAAAATCAAAGTATCAACATCAGTATGGAAGTTGAGGAAGAACAGCTTTCGGAAATTGTTGTCCTAGCAAAAAAACGCAATCAAAATGTGGAAAGTCCTCAGATGGGTGTATTCGAAATGAGCGCTCGTGATTTGATTAAAATTCCTACAGCTATGGGTGAGTTTGACGTTTTAAAAAGCATCACTCTTCTTGCGGGTGTAAACAACTCAGGGGATATTAGTAATGGCGTTTCCATACGAGGAGGTTCCTTGGACCAAAACCTGATGCTTTATGAGTCTGCTCCAGTATTTAACCCTACGCATCTCTTTGGACTTTTTTCTGTGTTTACACCAGATGTGATTTCTGGTGTCGATATTTACCAGGCCAATATTCCTGCAAAATACGGCGGAAGAATAGCATCAGTAGTAGATGTAAAAGTTAAAAATCCCTATGTAGATTCTTTTCAATTGGAAGGAGGTATTGGAGTGATCTCCAGTCGGTTGACCGTTTCAACACCATTAATTAAAGACAAGTTGATGCTTTTGGCAGGAGGACGCTCGGGTTTTACAGATTTTTTATTTCCTATTTTGGTGAAAAGATTAAAAAACACTAAAGCTAATTTTACTGATGCAACGGTTAAGTTGCTCTATTTACCCAATGAAAACAACCAATTGACCTATACTCACTTTAGAACCAATGATTTTTATCAATTGGACTTAATTTCTTCTATAGAAAATATAGTTTCTTCTGCAAACCAGTATGATTTTGGAACGAAGAACCACACTTTAAGATGGTTACACACCTTTGATAACAACACCAATTTAACAGGTAAAGGGGTGCTAAGTGATTATATCCCACAAAACTTATTTCCTGAAAAAGAGTCCGATAATGTGATACGTTTTAAATCACAGATCAAATACACTAGTGGACAATTAGAATTTAAGGACGATCGCAAGGAAAACTACGATTATTACGCAGGAATACAGCTCAATCGATATCAAATCGATCCGGGTAATCTAGATCCAGGAGAAGGGAACTCCATCAACTCTGTGGACCTTGCCAATGAAATAGGGCTCGAAAATTCAGTATATGCAAATTTGAATTGGACTCCTTTCAAAAAGCTTTCTTTTTCCAGTGGGCTTCGTCTAACACAATACCGAGTAGTGGGACCTTTTAACGAAGCACAGTATTCAACAGAAGGGTTTTTTGAAGGAAGAAAAGCCTACGATCCGAAGGAAACAGTAGTTCAGTTTTTTAACCCTGAACCTCGTTTGGGTATGAATTTCAAAATAGGTGCGGATAGTTCTATAAAAATGAGTTACGCTCGTATTTATCAATACATTCAAAACATTTATAATACCAGTACTCCTTTGCCTACTTCGAGATGGAAGATAACAGACCGTTATATAGCCCCTCAAAAGAACGATACCTATGGCTTGGGTTGGTATTCTTTTTTATCCGATCTGGATATTGAGATATCAACTGAAGGATATTATAGAAAAACCGATAATAATTTAACGTACAAACCAGGAGCTGATTTTTTCCTTTCAGAATTTTTGGAACGCGAAGTCACCCAAGCAGAAGGAAAAGCCTATGGTGTAGAATTCAGTCTAAGAAAACCCAACGGCAGAGTCAATGGTTTTTTAAATTACACCTGGTCTAGAAGTTTATTAAAAACCAATGAAACCGATCTGATCGCTCGTATAAACAACAATAATTGGTTCCCCTCAGACTTTGACCGCCCACACACCTTTAATGCTACAGTAAATTTTGAAGGAGATTCATATAATACAATAAGCTTGAATTTTACTGGCCAGACAGGGAGACCCTACACCATTGCCAATGGTGTTATCGACCAAGAAAATGTGACCATTCCTATTTTTTTAAATCGAAATAATTCAAGACTTCCTGTATTCCATCGCTTGGATTTTTCATGGAAAATTGCATACAGTAAAGATCCAAACCGCCGTTTTAAAGGTGATTGGATTTTTACTGTTTACAACCTCTACGGTAGAAAAAACCCTTTCAATACTTATTATGCACAGCGTGATGGGTTAAAAGATGGGGATGTCTTTTTGGGAAGTCCACTGGGTGCTTATGAGCTTTCTGTAATTCGTGGTGCTCTGGTTTCTCTTTCTTATAATTTCAAATTTCAATAAAACACCTAAATGTGTATTTTTATCTTTTGAACCTGTAGATGAAGTCACAAGAAATAGTTTGTTTTGGGGAGCTCCTTTGGGACCTTTTCCCCTCTGGAAAAAAAGTAGGAGGTGCTCCTTTTAATGTTGCCAGTTCATTAAATAGCCTAGGTGCGGAAGTTCATTTTGTAAGTAGGGTGGGGGTAGACCCTTTGGGAGTGGAGATACTCGAAGAGGTTAAAAGTCAAGGTGTGTCCACAGAACTTATTCAACACGATTCCTCTCATGAAACAGGAAAGGTACTTGTACACCTCGATGAAAAAGGGGTTGCTAATTACGAAATAGCCAGTGATGCTGCATGGGACTTTATAGAGGTTCAGTCTGAGGCACAAGAAAAGGTTTCTCAAGCGGCTGCCTTTGTCTATGGAAGCCTAGTAGCACGGGCAAATTCTTTAAAAACACTCAAATCCTTCTTAAAAGTAGCACCCTTTCGGGTATTCGATGTAAACTTAAGGCCCCCTCACTACAATCTTGATATTCTCATGGACTTGATGTTGCAAGCAGATCTGTTAAAATTCAATGATGAGGAGTTGTATTTACTTGCCGAGTTGCTGGGTTCTCCTTTTCATTCCATGGATCAACATATTGCTTTTATTGCTCAAAAAACAAATACCCCAATAGTATGCGTTACTAAGGGAAAGTTTGGGGCGGTATTGTATCATCGAGATTCTTGGTTTTACAACAGTGGTTTTAAAATCAGGGTCAAAGACACTGTAGGTGCGGGAGATTCATTTCTCGCTACTTTGGTAAATGGTTTAATAAAAGCAATCCCTTTGCAACTAGCCTTAGACAATGCTTGTGCTATGGGGGCGCTTGTTGCGGGAAGTGATGGAGCTAACCCAATAATAACAGAAAAGGATCTTAGGCGTTTTATTAGAAAAGATTAGGGTTAGATATTTATCTTAACTTAGAATTTAATACCCTTTTAGATTATAAACAATTAAAATAAATTAAAAATGAAAATCAAATTGAAAAATTGCTGTGTGTTCTTTCTTTTATCAGTATTTGCTGTAAATGCTCAGGATGCGAAAGAACTCATAGGGAAATGGGATTTAGAGGTAGAAATGAACGGGAAAATAGCACCCTCATGGTTGGAAGTAAAACAATCAGGAAATAAGGCACTGGTTGGCTATTTTGTTGCTCACAATGGAAGTGCTCGTCCCATTTCAGAGGTTTTTTATCACCATGGGGTGGTAGATTTTAGTATTCCACCTCAATGGGATGGTTTGAATGATATGCATTTTCAGGCGCTTTTAAAAGATGGAAAACTAGAAGGAACCCTTTTAAGTAGTGAAGGTAAAGCACACTCTTTTGTAGGTAGCCCTGCTCCAAAACTCATTCGAAATACAGAAATAAGTTGGGGAAAACCTAAAGCACTCTTTGACGGAAAAAGCCTTGAAGGATGGTACCCTTCTGATGCTGAGCGCACCAATCAATGGAAAGCAGATGATGGAATACTTATAAACCCAAAGTCTGGAGTCAACCTGATTACAGAAGACAACTATACCGATTTCAAACTGCATATCGAATTTCGATATCCTAAAGGAAGTAATTCTGGGATTTACCTGAGAGGACGTTATGAAGTTCAGGTGGAAGACAATTATGGTAGAGACCCTGAGTCCACGCTCTTTGGGGGTATTTATGGTTTTTTAACACCCAATGAAATGGTAGCCAAACAAGCGGGTGAATGGCAAACCTATGATATAACCCTTATAGGAAGAAGGGTGAGTGTAGTTGCAAATGGTAAAAAAATTATTACTGATCAAATTATTCCAGGGATTACTGGAGGAGCTTTGGATAGTAAGGAGGGAAACCCAGGCCCCATTATGCTGCAAGGGGATCACGGTGTGATTGAGTACCGAAACATTACAATACAAGAGCCTAAATAAGACATCAACGGTTCAATTTAAACCCATGAAAGAACTGTCCAATAAAATTTTTGGGCAGTTCTTCGTCTTTTGGAAAGCCTAGTTTTATAGTTCCGCTATCTTCCGGAATATGATGGGTTTTAAAAAGATAATCCCACACACTTAGACTTATTCCAAAATTAACCCCTATTCTGCCTTTGGGAAGAGCATAGGCATGATGGTACAAATGCATTACAGGACTATTTAATAAATACCGCAATGGACCCCAAGAGATTTTAATATTAGCATGATTCAAGTGACCAATAATGATAGCAAAAAAATGAACCATATAGGCTTGTTCCGGTTCAAAACCACCTAAGAGCATAACTCCCAATGTTTTAAGGGGTTTGTATAAGATATTTTCCATCCAGTGGTAGCGGAAGTGAGCTGCAAAACCCATTTCTTTGACACTGTGGTGCACTTTGTGGAAGTTCCATAAAAAAGGTATTTTATGTAACATGAGATGTGTGGCCCACTGAAGAAAATCTAATAGTACAAAAAAGAGCAGGATTTGTCCCCAAACAGGCCATGTTTTTAGGTTGATGATGCTGAGGCTTGTTTTTGTAATCCCCAGCTCCAAAAACCATACTTCTAAAACACGATAAACACCACTAATGGCAAGGGAAAACAAAAAGAAATTAAAAAACATATAGAAGACATCAAGCCAGAAGTCTTTTCTAAAAATCTTTTGGTTTTTTCTCCAGGGGAATATAATTTCAAGTCCCCAAATTAAAAGGGAAATCAGTAGTAATCCCCAAAAATAATTTAAATACCAAGGAACCTGAAAGAGGAGGGACTTTAAGGTCCAACTGAGTGTTCCTTTAAAGGTCGAAATAAAAGCATCTACATACATCATCAGACTACAAAGTTATTAGATATTTATTTTTTACGTGCACTAAAAGCATCTAGAGTTTTAATTTTTATTTTGTTTTTTCGATACCAAAAGTTTCTTTATAATAAGCGATGATAGGAGGGAAGGGGCCGTATTTGTGTTGTTCAGCAGGAAAGGAGTCCGTCCAAGGGCCGTATGGGGTAGAGACGGGTTTAAGCTTTTTGTCGGGGTAATCTTTATCTGTATTCTTTTTTCTAGGTCGTTCAAAACTGTTGATGTATCCAGCTACGTGAAATGCTTCTTCATCAGACAGTTTGGGGTCTTCCCAGCTGGCTTGTAAATACGGCATATTATTTTTGATAAAAGCAGCAGCTGTGAGTACTCGGTGCATACCTGCACCATCGTTGTAGCTGTCTGCTCCCCAAAGAGGAGGGTATTGGTAGCCTTTACTCACCTCTGCATAGCGAATACCCTGTCCATCTTGACCGTGACACAAAGCACATTCTTTAGTATAAATGAGTTTTCCTTTTTCTAGATCAACCGCCGTATTGGGAACCGTAACTTTTGGGTACCCTTTAAAAACTTCATTGTTTAGTTTTGGAAGGCCTTCATCCAGCCATTTCATATAAGCAATCATAGCTTTCATCTGTGGCGCATCTTCGGGTAGTGCTACTCCATTCATGCTACGCTCCATACATCCATTGATGCGCTCTGCAAGTGTTCCAATCGCATTTGCACGACCTCCAAATTGAGGAAAGCGTTTGTCAATTCCAATCCATGAAGCTGCTCCTGATTGTGTTCCTCCGTTCAGATGACAATTTGTGCAAGAAAGAGTATTGCCCGTGTAGCGGTCTTCAGGATCTGGATGTAAGGGTCCCATCTTTTGTGGAGAGTTGGAAAGTAGTAAAAAGCCTTCTTTTACCTCCTTGGGTACTATAGGATTTTCTAAGATCATTTCTTTGGGATTCCATTCTGCTAGTTCTTCATCAGGAGGGGCGCTCCAAAGCGTATCTTTGTAGAGCACACCAAAGAAAACAACAAGCATTAACAAGGACAAGGCTCCGATGAGAGCCATGAGTTTGTTTACCAGAGGTTGAAAGGTTTCCATATTTAATCTTACCTAAATTGTGTTCCAAGATACTACATTAGTCTTATAGAAAAGTAACCTAGATTACATAGGATTTTCCAAAAGACAGTAGGTTGGCACCATTGTTTTTATAAATTTATAGCAATTAAACATTTGATTTAGAAACTTCCTTACTATGAGACAAAAACGATACTTTTTATTCGCTTTATTTTCAATTGCATTTGTAAAAGCACAAGAGTGGCAAACCCCTGTTATTGAAGGTTATGGTGAAGTAAAATATTTTGAAAATGCTGCAGTTCAACCCGATCCTTCTTTGGAGTATCACCTATTATACGATATCAAAAGCGATGCTACAAAAGATGGTGTGAATAAAGGTTTGTGGGTTATGGCACGTACCTTAAATTTACTCCATGTTGCTGGTGTTCCTAAAGAACAAATTCATTTGGTTGCCTCTATCCACGGGCAAGCTACCTTTCTGACATTAAACGAAAGGGCATATCAAAAGAAATACGGTACATCCAATCCCAACCAAAATCTAATCGAACAGCTAAAGAAACAAGGAGTCACACTCTATGTCTGTTCGCAGGCAACTGCAGCTCGAAAAATAACTACAAGCGACCTAGACGCTAATGTCACTCCCGCACTATCTGGATTGAGTGTACTTGCAACCTATCAATTAAAAGGTTATGTGTTAATGCCCTTGTAAATAGGATCTTTTATTTTTTTGTATTGTGGACTTGTTATGTCTCAGACATTTACATCTCCAAATTTATATATATACAATACTTTATAGCTTTTCCCAAACAACAAACTTTCCTAAAACTAAAGGGGTCTTAGTTTGTGGAAAAGAAATCATTTTGTTAGCTGGAGTTTAGATTGTATCCATTAGAATAAAAAAAAACCCTCCGCTTGCGGAGGGGTTTAAATCTAAACATTATTCAATCTCTCTTGCTATTTGCTTTTCAATGCCAGCTACATCCATCCAATCAGAACCTCTATAAACCTTTCCATCCTCATTAAACCACATAACTGCATGCCATTTTGTTTTTGTTTCCACATTAGTTTCTTTATGTGTACTATGCCAAGTTCCAACTACTCTGATATAATTGGGATTTGAAGATGGATCTCCTTGAGCGGTATAAACGCTTCCGCCAAAATATAGTTGATCCTTGAGTTCAATTTTATCAAAATTTTCAATGTAAAAACTAAAAACGTCGGAAATCTCTTTCTTACCCCAATCATCACCTCCTTCATTGGGTCCATTCCAATACAAAGAGTCAGAGTACATTTCCAACATTAATTCTGTGTTTTTTGTTTCAAAGCCTTTAAGAAAATGATTTTTAAATGTATCCACATGTTTGTTAAAAATCATATTATCAGCTTCATAATTTGAATTTGTAGCGTTATTATTTTCACATGAAACAATAAGCATGATCGATAAAATAAGACCTATTTTTCTTTTCATTTTAATTGGTTTATGGTTATTAATACGTCTAAGATATGGAGAATAGATTTAAAAATAAAAACCCTCCACTAGGGAGGGTTAATTTTATTACTTACCATTTTGCATTGGATCTGTATCTTTCATTAATTTATTTAGGGTAAAATAAACAGGACAAAATTTAGTAAAAGGACTTATAATTTGTAAAACTCCAACTGCAGCGGCAATGTAAAGAAAATCTAAATTACCAGTTTGAATAGTTAATCCAACACTAATTAGATATAATACACCACAGATAGCATCGTGTGCACGTACTTTTTTAATATTTCTAGCTACATTCATTTTAATTGATTTATGGTTAATGATAATGTTAATGCTAATATATAGAGAATAGATTACATATCATATCCCATCCCCGCGTTTCAACAGAAAAATTGTCTTCTAAAACCCATGTCCTTGTGTTTGGAATAATACAATTTGTTTTTCAATTTTAATATGAATAACTTTTGATCATACAAATTTTATTTTTTTGAAAAACTAAATAAAAGGGGAAATCTGCACAGCTCACAAGATCTTTAAGTAAAAAACTTAAAGTAATTGGTCTGAATGACAATTTTTCATCATTTTTAGCCATTTTTGATCAATTTTCACCCATTTTTAATGATTTTTGATCATTTTTGAGTGATTTTAGACGTTTTTGGATAAAAACCAATCTCCATCACGTATCCACACTTTCCCCAAACAACTCCCCCCATTTTGTCACAAGGAAATATTAGGTTAAGGCAATGATATCAATGGATTAGAAGGGATTTGGGTTGTATCCATTTGTGTAAAAGCAAAACCCTCCACTTGGGAGGGCTAAGTTTATTTTTTTATCCAATCCTTTTCAATAAAGCTGAAGCTTTAAATACAATTCCCTTAGGACTAACTACAGTGTATTCGTATTCCATTTCTTTGTTGTCAGGCATTAATTTAATTTGCCAAGAACCAACATGAGCTTCATTTGAGTTCTCTAATCCACTTTTTTTAACATCTGTTTCAAATTGAAAAACACCGTTTTTATATGATTTTAATGTTAGAACGGGTTTGTTTTGAAGCGCACAATAATGCGTTATTAAAAGTTCATCATTGTGAGCATTAAAAATACTAAGCATCTCAACACCCCCAGTATTACTTTCTTCAAGGACCGCACTCCCTCCAGATGTAATGCTGTATTCCAAAATTAATGGATCTGACGTACCATCAGTCCTCTCAAGGGTTCCTACCCACTTACCTTCAAGCTTTTTTATTTCATCGAAAGAGCTATCGGTGTTTAATGATAATGCGAATGAGTTGAAAGAAAATAGAACAACTATAAATGCGAATGTACTTTTTTTCATTTTAATTGATTTATGGTTAATAATATTTCTAAGGTAGAAAAAAGAATCGATGTAAAAGAAAAACCCTCCACTCGGGAGGGTTTAAAAAAGTTCAATCGTTATATAGCTTATTTAAATTA
>Ga0255768_10006951_pt1 | contig 10671 bp, 17 predicted proteins | sample 071ome_33_FD_179983 | JGI IMG/M metagenome (GOLD analysis project Ga0255768, IMG submission 179983) | Coastal salt marsh microbial communities from the Groves Creek Marsh, Skidaway Island, Georgia - 071412AT metaG (version 2) | ecosystem: Environmental > Aquatic > Marine > Intertidal zone >...
GATGATGCTTTAAAAAGAATCTTTTATACTTTCTTAATTAAATATTTTAATCCTAAAATTTCTCCTGTTGAACTTTATGTCCAAGTTAGAAAAAGAGTCTTTAATGAAACAGTGGATATCAAAACAACATTTGGGAAAAAAACATCTGGTTACAATTACCTTGATTATGACGTTCAAATTAAAAACTGTTTAAGAGATGTTAAATGGGGAAAGTTTTTAATTTTGAATCTATGCAAAGGTCATTTTGTTGAAATGAAAAACTTGTTGAAGTAGTTTAGTAATCTTTAATTGATATTCTTAACTTTCTAACTTCAGAACAATAATCGACTCTTGTAAAAGTACTGCTTCTCTCTGCTACTTCATTTGATCCTAATGAAATTATATAATTAGTCATATCAACATTTGTATCATTCTCATCAAATGCAGTTAATTCAATATATGCTGATTGTGATTTAGATGAATTATTTTTAATTTTTAATTTTGCTTCACAACCAATTTCTGAATACGATAAAAAAATCTCATAATTATACTCCTCTAAATTACCCTTAAAATCTGGTTCTGGTGGTGTGTATTCGTATGCACAGGAACTTAAAAAAAATAATAAAATGAAAGTTTTTAAAATATTTTTCATTAACAATTTATAAACCATAAAAATTGACTCTCAAACTTCAAATATACACATCGGTATTCTCTCATTAGACACTCGGATTCAATCAATTTTTGATTTTTAGTACAATCTATTAGGATTGATGTTTTGCCTCTGTAGGCTCTTTAAATTTTATCTACAAAATCTGTATCACAACTCTGCTATCAGACCATAGAGAATGAGATACCAGATTGCCTATGAAATAATAGACCTATGTTTAATTTAATTCAAAAAGTCTTGTCTTATCAGACAGGAATAAACTTGAAGAATGAGGAAAGGTAAGTACCAAATGTATATGCAAAACTAATCTGATAAAATTACAAAATCTAAATTTGTAATCAAATCATCAATAAAAAAATTAAGAGATGGAATATCAATCTACAAATATTCAAATAGTAGAAACTATTATTGTAAATTCTATGTTGGTAGAGTGAATCAAAAATATAATCTTTCTGGTTCATTTGAAAAATCTTGTAAAACTTCTAACGTAAATGATGCTAAACAAATTGCATATAAATTTCATAGAGAATGGTTTGAAAAATACCAAGATACTAAAACACCATTTGATGTAAATTTTGAAAATCAAATTATCAGTCCATTTATAAGAAGTAGAAAAACAAAATATAATCTCAAAAAAGATAGGCTGAAGAAATCGGATCAGGCAGAAAGAGATGAAAGTAAATGGAATTCATTAAAAAAATATTTTTTAAAAGTTGATTTAGAAAATACTCCTGAAATGCAAACAATTATCAATGAAACAATAATTGGAGATTTGAAAGACGCAGGTTATTCAAATTCATCAATCAATAAGAGATTGTGTCTGATAAGACAAACTTTAAATCACGCACAAAAACAAGGTCGATTAAAATCAGTGCCAGATATTTTTACATTAACTGAAATTTCTAAACCAAGATATCCTTATGAAGATGTTGAGTTAAATCTATTAAGAGATGAATACAAAAAAATTTATAATCAAACTAAAGATGATTTTTATAGAGATTTTTATCACTATATTTCATTATTAAGGTCTGCTGGTTTTAGACCAGGTGTAGAAGTAATAAATGTTAAGAAAAAAGATTTAGAATGGATTAAAGACCATAAAAATCCCAATCAAGTTGATTTAAAAATAACTTTATACAATACAAAAACTAAACCTCTACACCCACTTACTTGTAGTCCTTATTATGTTGATAAAGTTTTTAAACCAGAGTTTGAACCTTTAATCTCTAAATTAGATGATGATGATTTTATCCTTTTTCCTAAAGTAGAAAATCGACAAGGTGTTGCGAATAAAACAAGTAAGATTTTTACCAGAATATCTTGTGATAAAAACTTATACTATTACAAAGATGGTGTAAGACCTATCTATGTATTAAGACACGGTTATGCATCAAAACAATACAAACTTGGTAGAAGTATTGAAGATATTGCAAGTTTGATGAATACAAGTCCAAGAATGATTAGAGAAACATATTTAAAAATGTCTGACCAAACTTTAATCGAAAGACAAAAAAGACTTTATCCAAATTACAAATACAAAAAGTTTAAAGTTGTTAAATAGGCTGTAGAAATTATTTGTGTCTTCCCAGACAAAAACCCCAACCTTTAAATTGCAGACTTGAGATACTAAAGAACTGCAAGATAGATTAACTTTAAGTTACAGTAACCTTGCAGTAAATCCCGATTTCACTATGAAGTTTGTTATGAAGTTTTTTACCAAATTTGATACTCCTTAATAAAATCAATACTTATTTGCTATATTTGATTTAAGAGAATGAGAATGTAATCCCCCACACTCTTTAAAAAATTTAAAAAACCCCAGATTCTTCTGGGGTTTTTTTTTGGTCGTTACAAAAAATCGTTATGAAGTCAGTTATGAAGTAGTTATGAAGTTTTTAAGAATAAAACTTCATAACAAATTGGGAATTTGTGTCTGATATGGCACTGTTGAGATACAGATTTTTTTAGGTTTGAAACATCAAAGACGTATAAATAATTATAAGTGAAAAGATTCTATCTTCTCATTATATTTTATTATTTTCATATCTTTAGTTCCCGCAGACTAGATTCAATCTGCGGGAACAACCTTAAATAAGTGTATTGAAATTGAATACTTATTTAAATGATGAAAAAAATATAGGTGTGAGTGGAACTAATACCGTTAGGTATCGGTTTTTCGATAGGCTCTAAAAATTATATCACGTTTGATAGGACAATTGATTAGACTATCCGAAACTCGTGTGATGAATTCGAGGGGAATGTTGATGAGTATTGAAGACGAACTTTTGTTTGGAAGTAATTCTGAATGAATTTATTTTATTATTATTAAGATATTAAGAGGACAAGGATATCTTTGAAACGATTTAATCCTAAAGATATAGACTATACTTTGAGGTCTATTAGTCACCAGATTACCTAATTAGTCTGGAATAATGACTGCGGTACAAGTTGAAGTAAAAGTGAGAACAGCAACCCCACTTACCTTGAAAGAACATTTTTAAAATGAAAATCTTTCAGTTTTCAAATTAGGTGTGTTCGGGACGACAAGTCAGAACAACTTTGCTTATCTTCGGATAGGCAAAGTGCATTCAAACAACAGTCAGATAGGGAGTTAATTGCTTAATAATTAAACTAATATGAACCAAAACGAAGTTTTGTTGTCGAAGACAACTCAATAGGCTGATGAAATTACAGGAGTAAAAAATGTTTAATAAAATAAATCAACTAATGAATAGAATTAGAACCATTAAATCAAATACTGAAATCGTAAATGTATTATCTCAAATTAAACTTGAGTGTGACCGTTTGATTAAAGAAGTAAGTAAAAAATTATAAGGAGTAAAAAAATATGACCAGTTTGTTTATCAAACAATTACACGCAAAACATATTGCCGAACAAGAGAAGATTAAAAAGAGATTAGAAACATCTAATCGAATATTTGAAACTGCAACAAAAGGTAATTCTTACAACTGGGGTGTAATACAAGAACTAAAAAAAGATGTTGCACCTACAGTTAATGCAGTAAGTGATAATAAATCTGCAAACCAAGATTTTCTAATGACTTTAGAAGAATATGGTTTAGGTGGAGATAAAAGTTTAATCAATTCTTGGAGTGAAGTTTTAGGGGATAGAAATTCAGACCCTTATTACAAAAGAATGCTAACAATTGCAGTAAAAGAAACTTTAAACAAGTTTATTGCACAAATTAAATCTGAAAAAAGAAATTACATCAAAGACGAATAGGCTGTAAAAATTATGAGTATCGTTAAAATCAATAAGACAATTAGATTATCAACTGAAGTAAATGAAAAATTAAAAAGACTTGCAAACGCAAATGGTGTTTTTGAGTCTAAAATAATAGAAATGGGTATTGAAGAACTAGACACTCAATACAAAACCGACCTTACAAAACAATTGAATCAGATAGAACAACTTGAATCAAGTTTTACTAAATAGTTCAGACTCGTTTCAAGGTATATGATTTTAGAGTGGTGGTTTTTATCAAAGTATTCCACCACTCTAATTGATTATGAGATTTGATATTTTAGAACTGTAAAGGTTAAAAACTGTCCTCTACTCTTAAATGTCTTTTGATATTCTATTTCGTATTTGTCTAACGAAGTTTCCCAAACTGTATTTGTTTCATCACTATCGTAAGTTTTCACAATTCCTTTTGCGTCTTCTTTAATAGTTTGAGATTCATTTTTAATAATTGCAGACGATAGTTTATCTGCAATTAAAGTTTTTGCATTTAAGATGCTTTTCTTCCTTGAAAGATAAAAATCAGAAGACTCTCCAACAGAACAACCATAAAAAACTGTGTCTGATGATTTACTTCTGTATTTCTCACAAATAGATTGGTCTATTTTTACCAATTCTTCGTGGTTGTTTATTACTGTTTGTTTATCGGCATAATTTGTCGAAGAACAACCAGACAACAACATCAATGTTAATATCCCAAATACAAGTATCAAAGTAACTGGTGATAAAAACAACATCTTAAACACTAATAAAAATCGTTTCATTAAATATTACCCCCTTTCTATAAGATTAGTTCGATTACAAATAAGACAACTGAATAAAAGTAATGTGCGTTTTCATCATTCGCAAAAAATGTTGATGACCAATTCCCACCAAGATATTCAGTTTCGTTACATATTTTTTTCTCTACATACTTTGTAACAACACCGTTCTCTGTGATTGCTTCAGTATGATACTTACAAGTGTTTTCTTGTGCATTTACAGACTTTGTTAAGGCTGTAAAAATTATGAGAATTAAAAATAATCTTTTTCCCATAAGTTTTCCTTTCTCTTTTGTGATAGTTCAAACTGTAATTGATTAAGAATTGACTCAATCAATAAGTAAAAACTAATTGTGATTTCTTGTTCTATTATTTCTTTACGACACTCTGAATTACACTCGGTCAAAATATGAGTTAAGGTCTTTTGATAATAATCCGTACTTCGACCAAATGCGTGAGTTGTAAAAGTTAATAGAAACAAAAATATTGAAACTTTAATGAGTTTCATTTTTTCCTTTCTTAAAGTTATAGATTTCCAAATCGTTTTCTAAAAACTTCTCTGCAAAAGTTTTATCGTCTGCGATAAGGTCTCTTTCAGTTTCTTCAATTTCAGAAATAAACTCCTCATCAGTTGCACCAAGTAATCTTGCAATTTGAGAATGTTTAAGTTTGTTTTCTATGCAGATATTTTTTTTGCATAGACAATCCCAACATAACAAACCAAGACAATACTCATCACTGACTCGTAAGTCGTTTTTTGAAAGTTCAATCGAACAATTAGAACATAGATACTTCATTAGGCTGCAATAATTGATTGATTGTGTTCTCTGTTTAAGATTCTAAAGATTTGAGTTTTATGAATCTTACGGTGGTGTTTTCTCGTAACTACATCTGCAATTTTTTCATAAGACAATTTTTGTCTTCTTAAATTAAATGCAGATTTAATTATCTCTATCTCTTTAGGGTTTGGAATTAACTTACCGTTTTCATCTCTACTATATCCAAACTCAACTCCACCACCGAGATATTTCCTATCTTTTTTTGCAATAAGTTTTTGAGTTCTAACTCTTTCACTTACTTGCAATCTTTCAACTTCTGCAAGACAGTTTAAAATTGTAAAAAAGATTTTACCAACTCCATTACCACAAACATTTCCTAAGTCTGTAATATGAATATCAATTCCTCTTTTTTTACATTCTTCAACTAATGATAAAGTTTCATAAGTAGAACGTCCTAATCTGTCTAATCTACTTGTGATTAGTGCGTCCCCTTTTGATAGTTCTTCAAAATGTTTTTGAAAAACTTTACGTTTTTTGAATGGTGTTCCCCCACTTAAAACTTCCGAAATTACTTTCGTAACCTTCAGTTCGTGTAGTTCTGCATATGCCCTACATTTCTTTTCCTGTGTTTCAAATGAAGTAAAATTATCACTCTCTAAATGTGATAATCTTAAATAGACAAGTGTTTTCATATGTTTTTTCTCCTTTCGTTACAGTGCGTTCTCACTGTGTCTTAAAAAAATGCTAACAGACCTAGGCAATTAAACAATCAAAACACCTTTTTTTGTGTCGGATAAGACAAGAATAACCGTCAATTTCTGAAATTTCTGTATCTCAAGTCTGCAATCAGACCATAGAGTATGAGATACCGTGATTTTTTTGCTACCATAGTCTTATGATTAAAAACAAAAATACTAACAATAAAGTTTGTGTCTTATCAGACACAGACAGAAAGGCTGTAAAAGTTATGATTGAATCGAAAAATATAATAGATTTTGATAAAAAATTAAAAATATATTTCAAAGTAAGAGAAGAAAAAGAAAAATATAGAGAAGTAATAAATCTATGCAAAGAGTTACAAAATAAAATTGAAAAACTTGATGAAGATGATTTGTTAATTGAATCTACATTTGCAAATTGTACATTTCTAAATGATGATAACCCAATTGAAGATATAAAATTAAATCCACGAAAGATTCAATACACTATCGAGGCAATTGCTAAGTTTCATCATTCAATAAACAAATCTTTAATTCGTTTATTTTCAGAAAGAGAGGCTGGTTAAATTATGTATGAAGTAAAATCAGATATCTTTGAAAAAAAACATCAAAGAAAAATACAAAAACTAATTGATGCATTACAATTAAAACCACTTGTTAAAGTAAAAATAAGAAAAACAGGTAAGTTAAGTAATGGTGTTTATAGACACTGTCATCACAATGCAATTGAAGTTGCATCTAAATTAGGTGGTAAAGTAGTTACAGGTTATGTAGTTACTAGATATAACGATTTAACAACTACATCTCTACTACCTCATTCTGTTTGGTTATCTCCTGAAAACAAATACGTTGATGTTACTTACAATAATCATATCAAAGAAGAAGATTTTGATTTCTATCCTTGTAAAATCTATAACCCAAGAGATGAAATATTAGTAACAACAAATACTTATATTATCTTTGATGATGTTCACAAAGGTATTTCAATTTACGATTATAAAAACGAATTTCTAAAAAATGTTCCATTAAACTTTTTTGTAAATGTAAAACGTAGTTTAGATAAAAATATAATATCTAATTTTGGTGTTGCTTGTGAAGGTTATAATATTTCAAACGATCCTTGGTGGTTAAAGTTTAAAGAAAAACACCCAAATCCATTTAATCTCAAAAAGTCATTTGTGTCTTATCAGACAGAAAGTGAGGCTGTTTAAATTATGAACTATGCAACATTAAAAAACTTTGATGAAATATATTCTGTATTTAAACAAAACAGAAAAATATTCCCTCATATTAGAACTGATTATTTAAAAAGACAGATTAAGAGAAACAACGTTATCTTTGATAGTGGTGTTATCTTAATCAAAGGTGTTTATAAAAAAACAGTTCATTTAGGTAATCAAACATATCAAAAAGGAACAAACATTATTCATCAGATTGTTAATTCTGAAAAAGGTAATGGTAATGCAACCAAGATACTTAAAAACTTCCTAAATACCTTAAATGATAAAGTTGTTCTTACAGTTAGAAAATCAAATGAAGTTGCAAGAAACTTTTATGAGAAGAATGGTTTTAAACAGACTGGTTTAATTAACTGGTCTAACAATAAAATCAAAGGTGTGATTTATGATTTTAAAAAACAAACCAGAGTTGTTTAGGTTTATTGCGAACACCGAAAGTTCGCAAGACACCTACGTTTTGTCCATTTTAAAGATGAATATCACAAGACTCTTTAATGAAGTTAATTCTGACGAAAATGACCACCTAATTGAAAGTAAAAAAAGACTAATCAAAGAAATGACTATGTTTAAAGAGATGATTCAACGTGGTGCAACAATAGGGTTAAGAAAGAACAAAAACAAATTCCGAGACGATACTCAATATTCAAAATTACCTATTTAAATTTTGTGTCTGATAAGACACAATAGGCTAGTGAAATTTAAATTAGAACAAAAAACATTCGATATACTTCAACACATAGTTTTCTTATCAAAGAAATCTGCAAAGATAGTTAATTTTCAATTTCTGAAAGGTAGAACACAAACTTATGTTTCTCCTAAACAAGATATTTTTGTAAAATTTGATTTACCTAAACCAATACCTTTTGATTATTCTATCTTTGACCTTGAGAGTTTTATTGCTGAAGAAATTAAAGAAATAGACTCAACAGTAAAATTAAGTTTTAAATCAAAACTTGTTTATCCTACTCAATCAATCATTAACAAATTTACAAAAAGTAAAATAATAGAAACTGTAAATTGTAACTTTGATTTTTTACAAAAGTTTTATCAACCTAAGAAACTAAAATTTAAATACTTTAATATTTACTCTAATGAAAAAAAATTATCATTTAGATTTCAAAATCATCATTACGATTATTGGTCAGAGGAAACAGACAATCAAATAATTGAGAACTCTAATATCAAAACAAAGAAAAAATTTAGATACATTATCGAAAGGTCTAATGTTGTTTTATTTCCTGATGATTATGAAATTATTTTAAGAAAACAAACAGTTCAATTTAGATGTAAAAATTCATCTCAAAATCTATCAATCTTTTTAACACCAGAAAAAGAATATCACGGAGTTCAAGTAAGAAAATTTTTTGATGCAAATTCAGATGAAGTAACAGGAATAAAATTAACAGATAAAGATTTAATAAAACTTTATCAAAGAAAAAAGAGTGTCATCTATGGTTAAAAAACTTCTCACTCGACAAGGTAATATAAAAAATCCAAATGAATTTAATTCAATCGAGTTAGAGAGAAAGGCTGCAAAAATTGTAAAGTATCTCAAACGAAAACAATATCCTTATTACTCTACTGATAAGAAATACAGACAACTACAGTTTGATAAGTTTATGAAAACTTTAGACAACAAATCTTTACAGTTTAAGTTTAGAACATTTACTCACAACAAAGAGGGATTAAGTTTAATATGGAGTTATTTCAGACACGCATTTGATGTTAAATGTGGAAACAATCATACACCAATAGATGTATGGACAAACGAAGTATTACTTACAAAGGCAATTAAAAAACTCTTAAAAGGAAGTTTCTTTAAAAAGATGAATTACGAGGACTTTTTTAGATACGATAAGGACGAGTCTATTCGTTCAGTTCTGCGAGGTCTAACTCGTAAATTTACAGGAACACAAATGGTATCTAACTTCAGACCTGTTACTGCATCAATGATGTATAAAATTTTTTGTGACTCAGGGGACACGGTTTGGGATATGTCTTCTGGTTGGGGTGGTCGTTTATTAGGAAGTATTAAGGCAGATATTAACTATATCGGAACTGACCCCTCAACAAAAACGATTGAGGGTAATAAAAAAATTGCAAAAGATTTTGGACGAAAAAATAGAAGTTATAAACTTCACAAATTAGGCAGTGAAGTTTTTACACCAGATAGAAACAGTTTAGATTTTGCTTTTACCTCTCCACCTTATTTTGATACTGAAAAATATTCTAACGAGAAAACTCAATCGTTCATTAAGTTTAACTCACAAGAAAAATGGAAAGAGGGATTTTTAAAAAAGACTTTAGAAAATGTTTATCGAGGATTAAAACCTAATAAGTTTCTTGCGTTCAATATCCAAGAAGTGAAATCTTATTCTATGTTTTCTTATGATACGATTCAAATTACAAAAGATATTGGTTTCAAATACGTTGATAAGTTTTTTTATAAGTTAAGTTCATCACAAGGTAATCCTAAGTCTGAACCTATCTTTATCTTTAAGAAATAGGCTGTAGAAATTAAGATTGTTTTTTAACTTTAAAAGTAAAAGTCTTTTTAGATTTCTTTTTTACAGTTTGAGTTTTAACTTTAGTTCTTGCAAGACCAGAAGTTTTTAGAATATCAAAAAATGCATCTTCAATTTCATAATAGATGATGTTGCTTTTGTATTTTATTTTTTTTAAATCATCATAAAATTTTACAATCTCTTTTTCTGTAATTTGATTTAATTTTGATTTCTTAAATTTGATTGTAAATAATTTAAAATCACTATCCTCAATTGTCTTTTGTAATTGTTTTTTATTAGAAACAATTTTCATACTACCTTGATTAAGTTTTTGTCTTAATTCAGAAAGAATAACTTTCTCACTTAAATAAGGTTCAATTTTATTAAATTCTGTTCGTTTATTTCTATACAGATTATCCAACCAATCTAATGTTGTTAAACTTGGTGGTAATTGATTTATATTTTTTATGAAATATGGATTAGATCCAATTCTGTTAAATCTATAAACAGTTTCTTTAGACAAACCTAAGTCTTCTGTAAGTTGATTTATTAAATTTGTAAAAGATGATTTTGTTAGTTCTTTACTTGCATTTGCAATCAGTTTTGAAGTTGTAAAAAATTGATACTTAAATTTTAGACCTGTCTTATATGTTTCCAGATAATTTGTTTTAATCTTATTTAAATATTGAGTAACTGATAGTTTGCTACTTCTCATATTCATTGAAACAATTTGTTTTGACATAGTTTAATGTAACATCTCCA
>Ga0255768_10006956_pt1 | contig 10669 bp, 15 predicted proteins | sample 071ome_33_FD_179983 | JGI IMG/M metagenome (GOLD analysis project Ga0255768, IMG submission 179983) | Coastal salt marsh microbial communities from the Groves Creek Marsh, Skidaway Island, Georgia - 071412AT metaG (version 2) | ecosystem: Environmental > Aquatic > Marine > Intertidal zone >...
AAATTTACAATTTTTGGTACTGACTATGATACTAAAGATGGAACTTGCGTTAGAGATTATATTCACGTTGAAGATATTACTGATGCAATTATAAGAGCAATAAATGAACCTGCCGCAATGACGGATTATGAACCACTTGGTTCAGGTAATTCTTACACAGTCAAAGAATACTTGAACGCATACCAGTCTAAATATGGCGAGTCTTTTGATATCGTATATGGTGATAGGAGACCAGGAGATCTAGCAATTTCAGAAGTTCCGTTTGTTTCTAAATTTATGAATGTTACTAAAAAACTTGAGGATATAGTATGAAGATTAATGTCGCAGTACCATCGTACAAAAGAGCAACTACATTTCGTGATAAAACTGCTAAACTTCTTGAGCGATATAACGTCCCAGCAGATTGGGTTACTGTTTTCGTTGCTAACGAAGAAGAAAAGCAAAACTATGCTGAAGCATTGAAAGATTCTCCGTACAAAAACATTGTAGTGGGCATAGTTGGTATGGGTGCGATTCGTAACTTTATTCGAGACTATTATGACGAGGGTGAGTTTATTGTCAATCTCGATGACGACTTATCTGACATCAAAAAGAAAGACCCTCAAGATGAGAAGAAATTTGCTGAAGTGCAGGATATAGTTTCGGAAGTGTTCCAACCATGGTATGATCTTATGAAGGAAAACGATTGTTCTTTAGCAGGTGTGTACGCAGCATCTAATCCATTCTTTATGAATTATAAACCAAAGGTCGGGTTGTACTACTGTATCGGTTCTTGCTGGGGAAATATCAACTCTAAAGACCCAGACCTGTATGTAAAACTAGATGATAAAGAAGACTTTGAGCGAACACTTCAGCATTACGTCAAGGACGGAAAGGTAGTTCGTTTGGATAATATTACGGTGATTTCCAAGTATTATACCGAGGACGGTGGAATGCAGGTAGAACGTACAGTAGAACGCATCGATAAGTCTGCTGACGCTCTCGTGGATCGGTTTCCAGACCTTTGCACGAAATATATAAGAGAAAGTACTGGTCACGCAGAACTACGTCTGAAGGACCGATCAGGTGGTAAATACGACAAAGACAGAGCGACGCTGGAAGAATTCTTCGCCTAAGTCTTTGATTTTAAAGGAGTTGTAAAAAAAGCTTGACTTTTTAGATTAAATCCCTCATAATATCCTTTGTAGTCATAAAGGCTACACTTGTTTAGGCAATAATGCCAATTTTAAACTTAATAGGAGCTTTATTATGCAATACGAAACTAAGAAGTACACTATCACCCAAATCGCAACTCTTGCTTCCACTCAAAAACTAAATCCAGACCCAATCGGTCAACGACCACCAGTTGATAGTGGTTGGGGCACTTCCCAAGGAATCATAGATTCAATTATTACTGGGTTTTCTATTGGAGAACTTACTCTGCGTGACATCAGAGGAGATGATGCGCAGGAAGTATATGGTTCCGGAACTGACTTTCTAGTAATTGATGGCGGTCACCGTATTCGCGCCATACGAGATTATATCGCTGGACGTTTTGCTTGGGGCAAAATGAAATATTCAGAACTTGATGAAGCAGTTCGTCAGGCATTTGATAATATTCAAATTAATGTTACTGAATATAAATGTACTGCTCCAGAAGCAACTGAAATTTTCCGTCGCCTTAATATCTCAACTCCAGTAAATGAAATGGAAAGAATTATGGCGAACGATCAGTCTGAGGTTGCTCGGCAAATTCGTACTCGTACACGGTTTTATCGAGAGTACAAAAACGATCCTCACCCATTATTTGAAGTTGTTGCTAGAAACCAAGCACCAGAGAAACCAACACGGTGGGAAAGTAAAGTAATTAATGAACGTCGAGTGTGGGATCGTTGGGTTGCTATCGCTCTGCTTAAGTCAGAAGCGAAGGGGCATATTGATGCTGGTTATCCTGCTATCTCTAAAAGAGTTGATGAGGATGATGAGATCAGTAAGAAAACTCTAGAAATACTTGATAAATTTTTAGATGATGTTTGCTTAGTTTCTACATCATGTAATCGGCAGTTTAATCCTAGAATGTATAGTTTGTTTATGCACACTTGGTTTGAAATGCTTTCTAGAGACCCCAAATTCAAAATAGACAATCATAAACAATTTGGTCAAAAATTCTTCAAAGCATTAGCGCATCTTGTAGGAGTTAAGTCCGACAAATATGAAGATGTAAAGCGTGAATTCCAAATAGATTTGAATAAACGTGAAAGAATTGAAGTCAAACAATTCGCTAAAAATGCTGCTACAAATTTCGCTAACATATATCAACAACGTGAAGTTGCGAATTTATTTCTTGAAGAAATGGGTGACTTGTTTGACTGCGTAACCATTCGTGAAGTAAAACGTTCTGAAACAAAGTATAACATACAGGATATGCTTGCTCTTCAAGATTATAAATGCGAGATCGACGGATTACCTTTAGACATTGAAAATGCCATTTTTGGGCATGACCTTTCATGGGGTAAAGGTGGCAATCATGATGATGCAAGGGTTGTTCGTAAGATTCATAACCAAGATATGGGTGCTACGACGATCGATCAATACCGTAGAATCTTGATCGAGAACGGATACCCAGTATCTCCTGAACTAGTGTAAGTCCTTGATTTAATTACAAATAGCTTTCTGTTATATTCATATTCCAAAATAATATAGCAGAAAGCTTTACTTTTATGTGCAGATATGGCATAATAGGGGTTCATTAATTGAGGAGAAACTTATGAATACTTATTTTTTAGTAACCGTACCAAACGTATATACTAAAGGCGACCGTTTAGTTATTACCACCGACGCTAATTTAGGTAAAATTAAAAATAGCGTAAACGCTAATAATTTTTTCGACGCTAAGCAAAAATTCGGTTTTACTTTAACCGATATTCAAAATAGTTTACTACTAAAATCTTAAAGGGGTTTTATGAACTATAAAGATATTTTAGCTAAACTTCTCGCCACCGAAAATTTATCGGTGGTTCACGAGAACGTTGAGACTGCTGCGTTTAACGTAAAAGACCGTGTGTTGACACTTCCTACTTGGAACGACATGCAGGATTTTACTTACGATCACTTGGTAGGACACGAAGTCGGTCATGCTCTTTACACTCCTGTCGAAGGATTACACGACGCAGTTACTGACCACGGTGCTGGTTTCAAATCTTTCCTTAATGTAATTGAAGATGCTCGTATCGAAAAGTTGGTACAGCGTAAATATCCTGGTCTTCGTCGTGAGTTTGTTAAATCATACCGCAAGATGCTTGCTGATGGTTTCTTCGGCGGTGACTTAGATCAGATCAACGATATGAAACTGATTGACAGGATTAACACTTACTTCAAGTGTGGTGTGTCTGCTGGTGTTCGTATTGATGCTGATGAGGTAAAGTGGATTCGTGAGATTGAAGCAATTGAAACTTGGGAGCAGGTTGTTGACGTTGCGACTCGATTATACAACGAAGCAAAAGAGGAGAAGCAACAAGAACAAAAAGAACAGAAAGAAATGCAGATGTCTGAAGATGAAGAAGAAGACTCTGGTCTTTCTGAGTATGATCCATATGAAGACGACGAGGGTGAGGATGAGTTCGGTGAAGATGAATTCGAAGCAACTCAAGACGAGCAGGTAGATGAGTCTCTTGAACCAGTTTCTAAAACTGACGAAGCACTTCGTTATTCTATTCACCGAGAGCATTCAAGTTCAGTGTCGACTGAAAATTATCTTGTTCCTAATATCGATGCCAAGCAGTTTACCATCGATTACAAAACTCTCTTGGAGGAAACTAACGATCTTACAAATATTGTTGACCAACGTGTTGCTTATATAAAGATAAAGAAAGTTGAAGACTTTAAAATCTTCAATGGAGACTTTGAGGAAGAGGCGAAAAGTCTCTACACCAAGTTCATGGCAAACAACAAGAAGACTATCAACTATCTCGTGAAAGAGTTTGAGATGAAGAAGTCTGCTGCTAACTACACTCGTGCTACTATATCCAAGACTGGTATGATTGATCCAGTCAAGATGAACTCATATCGATACAATGATGATATCTTCCGCAAGGTGACTAACATTCCTGATGGTAAGAGTCATGGCATGATCATGTATCTTGACTGGTCTGGTTCGATGAACGCTGATTTGTACAACACTGTTGAGCAGACGCTGAATCTAGTTTACTTCTGTCGTCAGGTAAATATCCCCTTCCGTGTATATGCATTCACTAATGGATTCCAACTGCTTGACGAGGAAAACAGCGAAGTGTATGAAAAAAGATTACAGCGTAGAAAAGATGCTATCGCTAGTATTTCTGACAACACCATATATCCAGAAGAAGACTTTCGATTGCTAGAGTTTTTCAATAATAAGATGAACAAACTTCAGATGAGTCGTATGTCTAAAGTTCTGTTGTTCCTTGCTAAGTATATCTCATATGCTAAGAAACCATATGTTCTATATGGTACGCCACTGGATACAAGTATCGCTCTTGCTGGTTCAGTCTTCCGTGACTTCAAACGTGCTAATCCAGTTGACATCGTAAATACCATATTCCTAACTGACGGAGACAGTCATGCTCCTCACGTTAAGAAGACATATGGGAACGGTGAGAAAAAACATGGGTGTTTGGAGTATCTTGATCGATTCTTGCCATATAGACATATGCCTGATGAATTCAGAGTGTCATTGCACGATGAGGTGACGAAGCGACAGTATCGAATCACACGCAACACCATAACTAAACAACTGTTGGCGATGTATAAAGACCAAACTGGTTCAACTGTTATTGGGTATCGTATCATGCCTGCTAGCAAGCATAACTTCTTTAGATCATTGTCACGTCATAATAGAACGCATGCTGCGATCAGTGAGTATTATGAGGTGTTCAAAAAACATAACTATGTTAATGTTCGTGGCGAAGGGTATGACAAGTTCTTCACGTTGAAAGGTGGCAAGCACTTGGAGACTTCTAATAATTCTTTTGAGGTGTCAGAAGATGCCAAGAAAGGTGAAATCTCTCGTGCCTTCCGGACTGCTAACAAGAAACGACTCGTTTCTCGATCTCTGCTTAATGAATTTGTTGCGGAGGTCGCCTAAGTTATTGATTCTTTTGATAAAAAAAAGCTTTACTTTTGACTGAATTTATAGTACAATGTATGTATAGTTTGATAAATTATTATTTTTGAGAGGATACTATATTATGAAAACTTTGACTGAAAACCAGAATAAACTATTGGACGCTGCTTACAGTAAGTTCGGTAACAGTGCTACAAAAAATGAACTACAAGAGTTCGCCAAGAATATGGGTCACCCATATCCTCACTTTATGATTCACCGTGATTATCGAATCAAGCGAGGTCTTTATGATCTACAGGCGCAGGTCGTTCCTATTACTAAAGCGCCTGCTGCGAAAAAACCTGAACCACAAGTTGCTTCATTTAATATGACCAGCGAAGGGTTTTCTCAAAACTTGATTCCTGACACTGATCCTTTGTATGTTCCGTTCGGTAATGCAAAGATGATTCGTGATGTGGTCAAGTCTAAAATGTTCTACCCCATATACATTACTGGTTTATCTGGTAATGGTAAAACACTTGGAGTAGAGCAGGCGTGTGCGGCAACCAAACGTGAAGTTATCCGTGTCAACTTTACCGTTGAGACAGACGAGGATGACCTCATCGGCGGTTTCCGTTTAGTGAACGGTGAAACCAAGTTCTTCAAAGGACCAGTTATCAAAGCAATGGAACTTGGAGCGGTACTGCTTTGTGATGAGATCGATCTCGCCAACCCAGCGAAGGTCATGTGTCTCCAATCTATTCTTGAAGGAAAAGGGTATTTCATCAAGAAGACTGGGGAGTTTGTGACTCCTGCTCCTGGTTTCACCGTCGTCGCTACTGCTAACACGAAAGGTAAAGGATCAGACGATGGTCGCTTCATCGGTACTAACGTGATGAACGAAGCATTCCTCGAACGATTCCCTATCACTGTCGAGCAAGAGTATCCTACACCATCTGTCGAGAAAAAGATTCTTGGTGCAGTGTTTGCTGATTTGAATGTATCTGATGATGAGTTCGCTGAGAAACTTGTTGACTGGGCAGATATTATTCGTAAGACTTTCTACGACGGTGGTGTTGATGAGGTAGTATCTACTCGCCGTCTGGTTCACATTGCTAAAGCATACGCAATCTTTAACGATCGTATGCAGGCAATCCAGATGTGTACTAATCGATTTGATGACGACACTAAAGCATCGTTCGCTGATCTCTATACCAAGATCGATGCTGGTGTTGTTGTTGAGGAGGAAACTGTTGTTGAACCTGTTGTTGATGGAGAAATCTGATGTCCGATAAACACGAACTTTCGTTCAAAGAAATTATAAGTAAATACCACCCAGATTATAAAAATCTTGGGAAATCGGAGATTAAACTTTTCTTAGAAAGATCAAAACATTTAAAGGTTGAAAACCTTGTTGAAGAATCAGTTGCTTACCGTCATATCGAACTGGCAAAAAGGAAAAAGCAAAAGACTAGTTATAATCACGTTCCAAATGGGCACGGTAAAGATCTTTCTGACGGGAGTGATGTTAAGTTTGTTAGTCTCACTCATTCTTTTGATACTAAAAATAATTGCTACAAACATCGAGTATCAATTACTATCACCAGTCCTAGTGGAGAGTACAAGGTTGGTGCGCTTAGAGTTGTATTATATAATAACATATCTCAGCAATTGGAATACTATTTCTTACCAAAAAAAGCTTGGATTAAATGGTGTGGGAATAGTTCGAAAAATTTGTATTTAAATTCTCCTGCAAGTGGGATAATTCATAAAATCCAAAAATACAGATTAGAAAGTTTTGACGAGTTATGTATGATGACTGGCGAAAAAATGGATGAAGAAATAATTAAAAGGCAACCGAATTTGCTACAGTTATTTTTGTGAATAAAACTTGACTAAATACCCTGTTGCATATATAATTAATCCTTTGAATATTATTATGGAGATTTCATGGAACTAACTATTGAATTGAGCGAACTACGCAAAAAGAAAATCTTCATTGCCACCCCAATGTACGGTGGGCAATGTCATGGCATGTACACTAAGTCCACTGCCGACCTTGCTAAAATATCTCAGCATTATGAGATAGATACCAAGTTCTTCTACCTATTCAACGAATCACTTATCACCAGAGCAAGAAACTATTGCGTTGATGAATTCATGCGTGGGGATTATACTCACCTTATGTTCATCGATAGTGATATTGGATTTGATGCTAACGATGTGCTGAGTCTTGCTGCCATGATGGATGAGAACGATCCTGACGGCAATAAGATTATGTGTGGTCCATACCCCAAGAAGACTATCGCTTGGGAGAAGATTAAGCAGGCAGTTGATCGTGGTTTCGCTGACGAAAATCCTGGTAACCTTGAGAAGTATGTCGGCGACTATGTCTTTAATCCTGCCGACGGACAGTCTGAGGTGCGCATCGATGAACCAGTCAAAGTGTTAGAAGGTGGAACTGGATTTATGATGATCACTAAGGATGCGTTCAATAAGTTTGATGAAGCATATCCTGACTACAAGTACAAACCTGATCACGTGAGAACTAAGCACTTTGATGGTTCACGTTATATCACGATGTACTTTCAAGCACTTATCGACAAAGATTCAGAACGGTATCTATCTGAAGACTATATGTTCTGTCAGTGGATGCGTAAGTGTGGTGTTGATACTTGGATGTGTCCATGGATGAAACTAATGCATACAGGTTCCTACACCTTTGGCGGTTCCTTATCGGATCTCGCAGCGGTTGGTGCTACTGCCACCGCAGATCCTAGTCAGATTAAGAAAATGAAGAAGGACAACTAATGCAAGAGTTCAAATATAATGAGGACAAACTTGTCCAAGAATTGATGGAATATATTGAAGACACATACGATCAGCATTATAGTCGTAATAAATTCCAAGCATCCGAGTTTATCTTTGACAGTGGGCACGGTGTAGGTTTTACTTTGGGTAACATTATGAAGTATGCTCAAAGGTATGGTAAGAAAGGCACGCCATCAGAAGCAAGAAAAGACTTAATGAAAATCTTGCATTATGGTATAATGGCATTATATAATCATGACATTCAAAATGGAGTAAATAATGAAAATCAGTGAAAAAACTTTTGATGTACTGAAAAACTTTTCGACGATCAATCCTTCCATCGCAGTAAAGGCAGGCAATGTTCTTCGTACAGTATCCGAGCAGAAAAATATTCTAGCGAAGGTAACTGTTTCTGAGTCTTTCCCAAAAGACTTTGCGGTGTATGAGTTGAATCAATTACTTGGTCTTGCTAGTTTGTTTGAAGACGGTGAGTATGAGTTTGGTGAATCAGCATTAGTTATCAAAGAAGGTAACAACTCTTCTCGATATACTTACACTGATCCCTCTATGGTAACTGCTGCACCTGAGAAGGAACTTGATCTCCCATCCAAAGAAGTTACATTCAAACTTGAGTGGAACAATCTTAAGAAGATCATCAACGCAGCAAATCAGTTGGGACTGCCTGAGGTTGTAGTTCGTGGAGCAGAAGGCAAAGTGACTCTGGTTGCAACTGATACTAAAAACCCAACATCTAATGAGTTCTCTCAGGACTTGGGTATTTCTGCTGATGCTGAGTATGAGTTTGTATTCAAAGTCGAGAACTTCAAGTTCATGCAACAGGATTATCAAGTGACGATCTCAAGCAAAGGTATCTCGCACTTCAAAGGTGAGGTCGCTGAGTATTGGGTAGCAACTGAATCGGGGAGCAAGTATAATGGTTAAGATTACAGAAGAACTAGCGAAAGCACTTCTATCAATTATTGACCTGAGTTCTAAGAGTGGTGTATTTGTCGGTGCTAATCTTAGCGTTGCTGGACAAGTAAGAAGTCAACTCGAAGAAGCACTTAAACAGAAACCTGAAGCAGAAGGATTTGATAATGAGTAACATAACAATCCCTAGTGACGAACAAACAAAGAAACGTATCCGTGGTGCATTGGAAGAAATCTCTAACTCCATGACACGAATGGGTGCTGAGCGTGATCTAATCAAAAACATTCTACAGGATGTTGAGAATGACACTCAGGTGCCAAAGAAATACATTCGTAAGATGGCAACTATTTTTCATAAGCAAAATCTCAACGAAGTCAAAGCAGAAAACGATGACGTTGAGACGCTGTACGAAACGGTTGTCTAATGTCTGCTGTAACTAAGTCTCGCCATCTTGCTAAGACTATCACATGGCGGATAACTGGTACAATCGACACGATGCTTATCGGTTGGTTGGTAACTGGTAGTCTGGAAGTCGGAGCAATGATTGGTGGGATTGAAGTTATAACTAAAATGATTTTGTACTACACTCACGAACGAGTGTGGTACAAGTATATAAAATTTGGAGTGAAGAATGTTTGATTTTCAAAAACCAACAACTCAGATGTTAGGACGTTGGCAACCATGGCACGATGGGCACACTGAGTTATTTAAAAGGGCACTAGCAGAAACTGGACAAGTTATCATTATGGTGCGTGACGTCGGTGGCGTAGTAGGACAAGACGCTGGTGGCGGTAGAACGGCAAAGCAAGACGACAATCCATTTGACTTTCATGAAGTTCACACAAATATTGTAAAGGGATTAAAGGAAGCAGGGTTTACACTTAACAAAGAATACCAAATTATGAAAGTGCCAAACATCGTTGACATTAGTTATGGTCGTGGTGTTGGATACACTTTCACCGAGCATGACTTGGGAAAGGATGTACACAATATCAGCGCAACTAAAATCAGAGCAGAGATGCGTAGTAAAGGAGAACTGTAATGTGGTATAGTCTTGTATTACTTACAGCAGTGGGTGTTCAATCAATTGGAACTTATGATGATTATTTAAGATGCCAGATTGCCGCAGAAGAATGGAAAGAGCAAAACGTTGCGGCAGGATGCGTTGAACAAAAAGATCCAACAGAAGCATTTGCTGATATGGTAAATATAATGCAACAACTTAGATAAGGAAAACTAATGGGTATAACAGCAACCAACAAGGCACTTGAAAGAATCCGTGAAGTTGATCCAGTTGTATACAATATTTTGAAGCGAAGTTGGGAAGAGTCATTTGGTGATGCAGTACCAGATGCAGAGATCAAGGCACGTTTGAGTCATGCAGTTGTTTTGAACTCTGATGATACTGATGTCGAGTTTGTGGTCAACAGTATCAAAACAGTGCTTGCTACTCGATGATTGACTTCTACTGTGAATGGTAGTATAATAGATGTATATTGTGATGGGATTATATTATGCGAGAAGAATTTCTATGGGTCGAGAAGTATCGACCAAAAACTATACAGGACACCATACTTCCTGACGATCTAAAGTCAACGTTTCAACAATTCATAGACAAGGGCAACATACCTAATCTGTTGCTCACTGGCACTGCTGGTATTGGTAAGACTACTGTTGCCAAAGCAATGTTGGAAGAAGTTGGTGCAGACTACATCGTAATCAATGGTTCTGACGAGGGTCGTCTCATCGACACTCTCCGTAACAAAATCAAAAACTTTGCCTCAAGTATGTCTTTGGCAGGAGGACGTAAGTATGTCATTCTTGACGAATCTGATTACCTTAATGCGGAAACTGTTCAACCTGCTCTT
>Ga0255768_10006960_pt1 | contig 10667 bp, 12 predicted proteins | sample 071ome_33_FD_179983 | JGI IMG/M metagenome (GOLD analysis project Ga0255768, IMG submission 179983) | Coastal salt marsh microbial communities from the Groves Creek Marsh, Skidaway Island, Georgia - 071412AT metaG (version 2) | ecosystem: Environmental > Aquatic > Marine > Intertidal zone >...
AAATGAACATTTTTGTGACTTCTCCTGACCCTTGGGAATCTGCAAGGGTACTACCTGACAAACACATCGTTAAGATGCCACTCGAAACTTGTCAGATGCTCGCTATCGTTGCATCTGATAAATGGGGACATGGATTCGGCACTCTTCCCAAAGCAGACGGTACGCCGTACAGCACTGAGAAAGGTGCCTTTCGCAATCATCCATGTACCAAGTGGGCATCTGAGTTTGTAATGAATTGGCAATGGCTCATTGCCCATGGATTCGCTCTCTGTGAGGAGTATGCGGCACGCTACGGTAGGGTTCACACCTGTTTCGATACTCTCCTAGCAGCGCGTGAGATTTTCCCTACAGGAGACCCAACAGGACGCTCTGGAAGGGATCCTACGCCGTTTGCAAGGGCAATGCCTGATGAGTATAAGTTAGATACCAGTATCGACACTTTTACTGCTTACAAGATGTACATTGCATCTAAGCCTTGGGTATGCGATAATTACCTTCGGTTGCCACATCGTAAACCTGATTGGATTTGATTATGCGTGATGAGTTTTTGTGGGTTGAGAAATATCGACCTAGTAAAATTGAAGAATGTATTCTTCCAGAAGAAACTAAAAAAACTTTTAGTGGATTTTTGGAGAGAGGTGAAATTCCAAATTTACTTCTTTCTGGTCCACCAGGAATTGGAAAAACTACAGTAGCAAAAGCACTATGCAAAGAATTGGGAGTAAATTATTATGTCATCAATGGATCCGACGAAGGTAGATTCCTCGATACTGTTAGAAACAATGCGAAAAACTTCGCTTCGACCGTCTCACTTTCATCAACTGCTAAACACAAAGTCATCATCATTGACGAGGCAGATAACACAACCTCAGATGTACAACTCTTGTTACGGGCCTCTATTGAGGAATTTGCTTCAAATTGTCGATTCATCTTTACCTGCAATTACAAAAACAAAATCATCGAACCACTTCACTCAAGGTGTGCTGTCGTTGAATTTGGGATTAAAGGAAAAGAACGTCGGGAAATTGCTGCACAGTTCTTCAACCGTATCCGGTCTATACTTGAGGAAGAAAGTGTTAAGTATGATCCGAAAGTTGTTGCAGAAGTAATCAATAAACACTTCCCCGATTGGCGACGTGTTTTAAATGAATGCCAAAGGTATTCTTCATGTGGAGAAATTAATAGTGGCATTCTAAGTTGTTTTTCCGATGTAAATGTAGATGATCTCATTAAAAGTCTCAAAGAAAAGAACTTTACCGAAGTTCGAAAGTGGGTCGTTAATAACCTGGACAATGATTCTGGTGTACTTTTGCGTCGCATTTACGATGCTCTTGCTACATCCCTTGAAAACAATAGCGTTCCTGCTGCTGTGCTTATTATTGCTAAGTATCAGTATCAGATCGCGTTCGTCGCAGATCAAGAAATTAATCTTCTGGCGGCGTTGACTGAAATTATGGTAGAATGTAACTTTAAGTAAAAATTATGAACGTAAAACTAATTCGTATGTGGTCCGGCGAAGATGTAGTAGCCGATTTAATTGGAGACAATGATGATACTATTACTATTGTTAATCCTATTGTTGCTATTCCTGCTGGTCAAGGTCAGATGGGATTTGCACCGTGGTCTCCGCTTCTTAAGGGTAAAGGAGAAGAAATTGAAGTAAAAAAATCTTATGTTGTATATGTAGCAGATACTCAAGAAGAAATTGTAGACCAATACAGTCAAATGTTCTCTACAATCGCTACTCCATCTAAAAAACTTATTCTTTGATTATGAAATCCCTCAAAACTCCTTTAAGATATCCTGGGGGGAAGTCTCGCGCTTGTAATAAGATGGACTCATATTTCCCGGATTTACGTAATTATAAGGAATATCGAGAACCATTTCTTGGTGGTGGGAGTGTCGCAATTCATATCGCCAAGAAGTATCCTAATTTGGATATTTGGGTGAATGATTTGTACGAACCTCTTTATAACTTTTGGTGTGTTCTTCGTGATGACTCTCAAGAACTTTCGGAAAGATTGAAAGAATATAAGTCTCTTCATCCGACTCCAGAAAAGGCGAAAGATTTGTTTGATTGCATGAAACAATTGCTCAGAAATCCAGATGCTATAGATTTGTATCGTGCTGTTGCTTTTTATGTAATCAACAAATGTAGTTTTTCTGGTCTCACAGAATCTTCTTCATTTTCGCCTCAAGCATCAGTAAGTAATTTTTCTATGAGGGGAATTGAAAAACTTGTCGAATATAGTAAGATTATAAAAGATTGGAAAATTACAAATGTTTGCTATCAAGAACTCCTTACAGATGACAAATCTTGTTTCACCTACCTTGATCCGCCCTATGAAATTGGATCTCACCTATACGGAAGGAAAGGTGATATGCACAAATCATTCGACCACGATGGTTTTGCTACCATTTGTGATCGCTTTGTTGGTTCTCAACTCATATCTTATAATTCGTCTCAACTCATTCGTGAGAGATTTAAGGGATGGGAAGTAGGAGAATTTGATCTTACTTACACCATGCGTTCTGTTGGGGAATACATGAGAGAACAAAGGGACCGTAAAGAACTTTTGCTATTTAATTATGGAATTGAAGGATTGGCTAAATTCTATCAATCAAACTAAAAATAATTTGATTGATGAAGATCCATCTCTAAAGAAAAAATATCCAGCATTTATTATTAATAGATGCATGAGTGGTCATATTGATACTATTCTTTATGCCAATGAGATGAATCTAAGTAGTCATATTGATAATGATATGCAATATGATTTTTATATAAATACAATCAGGAAAAGGAAGAGGTTTTCTCCCTGGATCCGAAAAGATAAAGTCAAAGATTTAGAATGCATCAAAAGTTACTATGGTTATAGTAATGAAAAAGCATTGCAAGCTTTAAAAATTTTATCAAAAGATCAGATTAATTTTATTAAAAAACAACTTGACATTGGAGGAAAAAAATGACTGCTGCTGTAGAGCCTAAGGTGAATTGGGAGCAAGATCAAATGGTTGAAGTGGTTCTAAATGAACCAGATGACTTTCTCAAGGTACGCGAAACTCTAACTCGTATTGGAGTTGCATCCAGGAAGGAGAAAAAACTCTATCAGAGTTGTCATATTCTTCACAAACAGGGTCGGTATTATATTGTCCACTTTAAAGAGTTATTTGCTCTTGATGGAAAACATGCCAACTTAACAGTAAATGATGTTCAAAGGCGTAATCGTATCATTCGCCTTTTGGCAGATTGGGGTCTTATTACCGTAATCAAAGCAGATTCAATTACCGATATTGCTCCACTTAATCAAATCAAAGTTCTTTCTTATAAGGATAAGGGTGATTGGGTTCTTGAGCAAAAATATAACATCGGTAAAAAAATTAAACCAAAAGAGCAGGAATAAATAATAATGTCGCTCTTTCGTGCGCGACACGCTACAAACGGAATATCGCTGCAGAGGGGGGTTGACACCCCCTTTTTTATGCTCTACAATACACGAGTCTGAATTAGTCAGTATTCAGCCCTTAAAACTCTTGTCAGTTTTCATACAGTAATACTCGTCAGACAGGTTGACAGAAGACTGAATATGTTCTATAATATCAGTCTTCGGGTCAATCAGTATTCAGGTTGTAATACTCTTGTAAGTATTCATAACATAATACTTACCCAAGAAACGCTCATCAATAATTTGATGAGCAAAACCTTCAATTAGGTTTCAAAATTTATTTTTTTATTAAAGTTATGAACATTTTTACAGTTGATATTGGGCAAGGTAAAGTCCATGTCTATGATAGTCAAAGTGATAAATTTTATGAAAAATTATCACACGAAGATTTAATTAACCTCAATATTCCTGGATTAAAAAGGGGTGATACCGTGGTTGGTGAGGATTGCCATTGGAGAGAATCTCATAGACTTACTCTTGCTCAACCTTTTAGTTTTGAGCAATTGAGTAAATTAAAAGAAAATGCCGACAAAAATGGAGTTTGTCTCAAAGTATATCCACAAAAATCCACTCCTTTAGCAAGAAAATTAAGTGGATATATTATTCCTAAAAAAGAAGTTAAAAAATTTAAAAATGAATATGGAATCAGTACTGATGAAGCTGATGTGCGATCTATTTCAAATTACCTAAGGAATGATGAAAAAGTTTTTAACTCACTTAAAAACTTTTTTCCAGTAAGACTAGAAGACTATCAGAAAAATAATGATAGTATTTTTGAATATATTCATCAATCTAATGAAGATATTAATATTGCAAAATCATCAGAATATGGATTTTCACCTCAAAAATATGATTATAGCGATTCGGTAACTGAATGGATTGATAAGTATAAGTTAAGAATTGTTCAATATCTTGACGGTGATGCTGAATTGATTGCTGCTATTGGGTTAAAAATGACCAAAAATGGAGTGAAAGTTGATAAGCCAAACAGAATTTATACACTTGCTCATTCGATTCTTCGCCCAAATGGAGAACTTAGAGTTCGTCCTGATAATGGATTAGTTCCTAATTGGAAATATATTAAAGATCATTATCTTGGATGTAAACCATATCATATGAACCAAGGAGTTGCAGCATCTAATTATAAGCATTGGATGAGGCCCTCCGTTAGTGAGTATCATCACCCCGATAAAGCAAATGCTAAATGTTCTGATTTTGTAGAAACGATTAACTATGAGGACTTGCAAAAGATTAAGAAAGCAAGAACTAAAGTTGATAAGATGACTCAGAAAATCTGGTATGCTTTGCGAAAGATGATTGTTGAAGATGGTCTCCGTTAGTATTCAATACATAATACTTTTATTAGTATTCAACCTGTAATACTCAACCATCTTCAAATTTTTTAGTTGGTATTCAACACGTAAAACTCTTGTTAGTTTTCACGCCGTAATACCCGTAATAAAAAGTGAGGGTTTCCGACCCTCCTTTTTTATGCTTTCTGTTATAATTAGTAGTGGATGCCGTAAGGGTCCACACAACACAAACTCGCTTTAAAAGGAGCTACTATAATGACTAATCTCATGAAGTATAATGCTGCAAATCTGGACCAGCTAATGGAAAGAATTGCCCGCAATAGTATTGGTATGGATGATTATTTTAATAGGATTTTTGATGCCCATGAGACATCAAACTATCCTCCATATAATCTCATATCTTTAAGTTCTTTTGAATCTAAATTGGAAATTGCACTGGCAGGATTCAAAAGGTCTGAAGTAAATGTATATACTCAAGATGGAAAACTTTTTGTTGAAGGTAAAAAGGAATCTAAAGAAGATACTAATTACTTGCACAAAGGATTGGGTCAAAGGTCATTTACTAGAGCATGGACACTTAGTGAAGATACTGAGGTAAGATCTGTTTCTTTTGAGGATGGTCTATTAAGTGTCGTTCTTGGAAAAGTAGTACCAGAAGCACACAAACGTAAAGACTATCTTTAAACCAAAACAATTGAGTATCAATCAGTAGCAACTTATACAGACTTTTGTATCACTATGATACATAATGACTATATAATATGTACTTTGGAGGACGGACTATGAACTATACCGCCACTACCCTAGTATTTGGAACATTGATGACTCTTTTTATCGGTGGTCCAATTGCAAATCTACTACCATAATACTTCTTGAACCATGGGAATCTTAGCAACACTCGCAATCTTTTCTGCTGTAATGGGAGGAGCATTCGCAATTACACCTAAAAAGTAAATAAATAAAATTGAATATCGTCGGCGCAGACCGGGAGGTAACTGGCAAAATCCAGTTGACACCTCCCTTTTTTATGTTAAAATTTATAGGTAGTTAAAGTTGGGAATTTATGATTAAACTGATTAAACTAAAATCTGGTGAAGATTTGATTGGCAACATTGAAGAAATGGTAATCGAAAATAAACCAGTAGGATATTTTCTTATTAGGCCGTGTATTGTAAATATTCTTGAAAATGTGGATGACCCTAAAAATCGTAATGGTTATCGCGTAGAACTGTTCTCTTGGATTCCACTTTCAAAAGAAGAAAAAATTCCAATTCCAATTGATTGGGTCGTGACTATTACTAATCCTGTAGATACTCTTATGGAAATGTATACTAAAGATATTCTAGATAAAGAAGAAAATGGTAAAAATAGTTAATCTTGTTAGTAATCTGATTTTGATTACGGAAATTGAAGAGGTTGGTTCTGATATTGGTCAACCGGATTGTAAACTTATCAATCCGTTTGTAATCAATGTTTTGAGTGATACTGTAACTTTGGAACCTTTTATGATGGATTTTACTAATCAAAAATCTTTCATGATTCATTCGGATAAGATTTTTACTATTGCTGACCCTTCAGAAAAAATCTTAGAAAAATACAATAAAATTACTAAGGATTGAAACTTATCCTAAATTAAGTTTCTAGAAATCATACACCTGAAAATTGACAATGAAATTTTATACGAATGTTCAAATGATTGGAAATAGGTTTCTGGTCAGGGGATATGATAATGGAGAACATGTAATGTTTAAAGAGGAGTATTATCCTACTCTTTTTGTGAAATCATCCAAAAAAACAAAATATAAAACTCTCGAAGGCGAGTATGTTGATGAAGTAAAACCCGGAACTGTTCGCGAATGTCGAGAGTTTTATAATAAGTATGATGGTGTTGATGGATTTAAAATCTATGGTAATGATAGGTACGTATATCAATATATTTCTGATAAGTATCCTGAAGATGAAATTAAGTTTGACATCACCAAAATTAAACTATTAACACTCGATATTGAGGTTGCATCTGAGAATGGATTTCCAGATCCAAAAAAATCAGAAGAAGAAATTCTTTTGATTACAATTCAGGATTACACCACAAAAGAGATTATTACTTGGGGCGTAAATCCATTCGTAAACAAACAGAAGAATGTCAAGTATATTCTTTGCAATTCGGAATATCATCTTCTAAGTTCCTTTTTAGAGTACTGGCAGGCAAATACTCCAGAAGTGATTACTGGATGGAACATTCAGTTTTATGATGTTCCTTACATTTGCGGAAGACTTTATAAAGTTCTTGGAGAAAAACTTATGAAACGTTTTTCTCCTTGGGGTCTAGTGAGTGAAGATAAAGCTTTTGTAAATAATCGAGAGCAGATTTATTATGATGTTGGTGGAATCACTCAACTTGATTATCTAGACCTTTATAAGAAATTTACTTATTCTGCTCAAGAATCATATCGACTGGATCACATTGCAAATGTAGAACTTGGGCAGAAGAAACTTGACCACTCAGAGTTTGATACCTTTAAGGATTTTTATACTCACGGATGGCAAAAATTTGTAGAGTATAACATCGTTGACGTAGAACTTGTTGACCGTTTGGAAGACAAGATGAAACTCATTGAACTTGCAATTACGATGGCATTTGATGCCAAAGTAAACTTTGGAGATGTGTTCTATCAGGTAAGAATGTGGGACACTATCATTTACAACTATCTTAAGAAAAGGGATATTGTTATTCCACCAAAAGATAGAACTGAAAAAGATGCAAAGTATGCTGGAGCACACGTTAAAGAACCAATTCCGGGAGTTTATGATTGGATTGTGAACTTTGACCTGAATTCACTGTATCCGCATTTGATTATGCAATCGAACATCAGTCCAGAAACTTTGATGGATGAAAGATGTCCAAATGTTTCCGTCGATAAAATTCTTGAAAAGAAAGTATCTTTAGAAGAATATAAGGATTATGCCATTTGTCCGAATGGTACTATGTACCGAAAGGATGTTAGAGGTATTCTTCCCGAACTTATGGATAAGATGTATGGCGACCGAGTAATCTTTAAAAAGAAAATGATTGCTGCAAAACAGCAATATCAAATCACACCAACTAAAGAGTTGGAGAAAGAAATTGCTCGATGTAATAACATTCAGATGGCAAAGAAGATTTCTCTTAACTCTGCTTATGGTGCTGTAGGTAATCAGTATTTCCGATATTATAAATTGGAAAATGCTGAAGCAATCACACTATCTGGGCAGGTTGCCATTCGATGGATTGAAGGTAAATTGAATGCATATTTAAACAAACTTCTAAAGACTGATGGTATTGATTATGTTATTTACGCTGATACTGATTCTATCTATCTTCATATGGGTCCTTTGGTTGAAGTTATATTCAAGGGAAGAGAAAAGACTACTGAAAGTATTGTCAACTTCCTTGATAAGGTCGCTAAGATGGAACTTGAAAAATATATTGAGAGTTCTTACAAAGAATTGGCGGAATACCTAAATTCTTACGATCAGAAAATGCAAATGAAGCGGGAAAACATTGCTGACCGTGGAATTTGGACTGCTAAGAAAAGGTACATTCTCAATGTTTGGGATAGTGAAGGTGTTAGATACTCTGAACCAAAACTTAAGATTATGGGTATTGAGGCAGTTAAATCTTCAACACCAGCACCATGCCGAGGTATGATTAAAGATGCCCTTAAGTTGATGATGAATGGAACTGAGGATGATGTTATTGAATTTATTGAAGATTCTCGCAACAAATTCAAGAGTCTTTCTCCGGAAGAAATAGCATTTCCAAGGAGTGTCTCTGATGTAAAAAAATATCACTCTTCTTCCACGATTTATGCAAAAGGTACACCAATTCATGTGAGGGGTGCATTGCTTTTTAATTTTTATATTGAAAAGAATAATCTTACAAATAAATACTCTTTGATTCAAAATGGCGAAAAGATTAAATTTTGCTATTTGAAAAAACCAAATCTCATTCATCAGAATGTCATTTCTTTCATTCAGGACTTTCCTAAAGAATTGGGAATTGACAAGTACGTTGATTATGACCTACAATTTGAAAAGGCATTCTTAGAACCATTGAAAACCATTTTGGATGCAATTGGTTGGAAGATTGAGAAAACTGCAACTCTAGAATCATTTTTTTGCTAATGGATTTTTTAAAAGATATTGTAAAAGAGATTGGTGACGATTACACCAAACTCGCAGCGGACATTGATGAGACTGAAACATATGTTGATACGGGTTCGTACATTTTTAATGCACTGGTTTCAGGTAGTGTATTTGGTGGTGTATCTGGGAATAAGATTACTGCTATTGCTGGAGAGTCTTCTACTGGAAAGACTTTCTTCAGCCTCGCCGTTGTTAAGAATTTTCTCGATTCCAATCCCGATGGTTATTGTCTCTATTTTGATACTGAGGCAGCTATCACCAAATCTTTACTTGAATCTCGGGGTGTTGACACCAATCGTCTCGTAGTGGTTAATGTTGTAACTATTGAGGATTTTCGTAGCAAAGCACTTAAGGCAGTAGATATATATCTTAAGAAACCAGAAGAAGAACGCAAACCATGTATGTTTGTGCTAGACTCTCTGGGAATGCTTTCGACTGAGAAAGAGATTACTGACGCACTTAACGATAAACAAGTTCGTGATATGACTAAATCTCAACTTGTAAAGGGTGCATTTCGAATGCTTACTCTTAAACTTGGTCAAGCAAAAATTCCAATGATCGTTACTAACCATACCTACGATGTTATCGGAGCTTACGTGCCAACTAAAGAGATGGGTGGAGGTAGTGGACTCAAGTATGCAGCCTCTTCAATCATTTATCTCAGCAAAAAGAAAGAAAAGGATGGAACGGAAATCGTTGGAAACATTATCAAAGCAAAGACTGCTAAGTCGCGTCTGAGTAAGGAGAATAAAGATGTGGAAGTACGTCTCTACTACGATGAGAGAGGATTGGACCGATATTATGGGTTATTGGAACTTGGAGAACTTGGAGGTTTGTGGAAAAACGTTGCGGGACGTTATGAAATTGGAGGTAAGAAACTTTACGCCAAGCAGATTCTTAAGGAACCTGAGGTTTACTTTACCGAGGAAGTAATGCTACAATTGGACGAAATTGCACAAAAGGAATTTAGTTATGGAGAAAGTTGAATTACTCGTTTTAAAATCTTTGATTTTCAATGAGCAATTTCATAGGAAAGTCTTACCATTTATTAAAAAGGAGTATTTCGACGATTTATCTCAAAAGATTATTTTTGAGGAGATTTGCAACTTCTCAGTAAAGTATAAAAAGATTGCAACAAAAGAAATCGTTTCGATTGAGGTAGAAAACAGGTCTGATATTACCGAAGACCAATATAAACAAACTATTGGTGTTCTAAATGAATTAGAACCAGTTTCTATTGAATTTGAATGGTTAGTTGATACTACAGAAAAATGGTGTAGAGATAAAGCAATTTATCTCGCACTTATGGAATCCATTCAAATCGCTGATGGAAATGATGAAACTAAAAACCGAGATGCAATTCCAAGTATTTTGGAAGATGCATTATCGGTTTCTTTTGATAATCATATTGGACATGATTACTTACAAGATTATGAAGAAAGATACGAATCATATCATAGAAAGGAAGAGAAAATTGAATTTGATCTTGAATACTTTAACAAAATTACCAAAGGTGGTCTCCCTAACAAAACTCTTAATGTCGCTCTTGCTGGTACGGGCGTCGGCAAGTCTCTATTCATGTGCCATGTGGCTAGCTCCGTCCTGCTCCAAGGACGGAACGTTCTCTACATTACAATGGAAATGGCAGAAGAACGCATTGCTGAAAGAATTGACGCAAACTTATTAAATGTTCCTATTCAATCAATTGTAGAACTTCCAAAAT
>Ga0255768_10006974_pt1 | contig 10655 bp, 8 predicted proteins | sample 071ome_33_FD_179983 | JGI IMG/M metagenome (GOLD analysis project Ga0255768, IMG submission 179983) | Coastal salt marsh microbial communities from the Groves Creek Marsh, Skidaway Island, Georgia - 071412AT metaG (version 2) | ecosystem: Environmental > Aquatic > Marine > Intertidal zone > Salt...
TTTAACTCTTTATAAGTGTTTGTATTTTCAATATCTTTTAATTCCTTTACAGCAGCAGTTGTTACAGGATTTGTTCTACGGTTTGATTCATCATTGCCGTTGGAAATTGTAGTCTCACCAATAGGTGTAATATTATGGATTTCGCCCAAAGAATTGGAATTAGGATGATTATCGAGGCCTGAACTTTGGATTTGACTTGATGTTGAAAGATGCTGACGAGTTGAACTTAAATTAACGTCTTGTTTCCACTGACCTGTTCCAAATGCAACGTGTTTCTGTGAAGTTTGGCAGGATCCTAAAATTAAAAGAATAACTAAAACGGATAATAAATTTTTTATTTTCATAATAACGGTATTTGAAAATACAAATACGTATTTTTTGATAAGAAAATCAAATTTAGTGGAGGCGGAGAATATTATTTAAAACTTCCCAAATAAACTTTTCAGTTTTAACTCTAATACTCCAAAAAGGGCTTCTCTGAAGATTTTAGTACTCATTTTAGATGTGCCTGCAGTACGGTCGGTGAAGATTATTGGGTGTTCTTTGATGGAAAAACCAAATTTCTTGGCTCTAAATTTCATTTCAATTTGAAAAGCATAACCTCTAAACTTGATTTCATCAATTTTAATAGTTTCCAGGACTTCTCGATTGTAACAAACAAAACCAGCTGTGGTGTCTTCAACTTTTAGTCCTGTAATGAATCGAACATATTTACTGGCGTAATAACTCATTAATACTCGCCCCATTGGCCAGTTTACTACGTTTACTACTCCGCCAACATATCGAGATCCAACACAAACATCAGATCCGTTTTCACAATGTTCAAATAGTTTAGGAAGTTGATCAACAGGATGTGAGAAGTCACAATCCATCTCACAAATAAATTGATAGTCTCGATCTAAGGCCCAATGGAAGCCTGCTATGTAGGCAGTTCCCAAACCGTTTTTTTCTGTGCGCTCTAGAATATGGAGCTTATCTTGAAATTTCGCTTGTTTTTGTTTTACAGCCTCTCCCGTTCCGTCGGGTGAATTATCATCTACTATTAGTAGGTCGATCCCTTTGTCTAAGGCCATGACAGTATCAATCATGCGATCGATATTTTCAATCTCGTTATAGGTTGGGATGATCACTAAATAGGGCGACATGAACGACAAAAATAATCCAAACTATGTATTTATTAATATGATCTGTATTGACTCAACGTAAAATTTTATGATTTAGTATAAAAAACTACATTGAATGTGCGTAGTAATATATTCGGATTAGGAGAAATTGTGCAATTAGAATCAAAGGAATTAACTTTACATCGATGTTAAAAAAAGCATTGTTTCTTGACCGTGATGGGGTAATAAATCACGATCCAGGTGATTACACGAAGTCTTTGTCAGAATTTATCTTATTGGAAGGGGTGATTGAAGCTATGAAGTCTTGGGTTGATGCTGGATATAAAATTGTTATTATAACCAATCAAGGCGGATTAGATAAAGGTCTTTACCCTAGAGAGAATGTTGAGGCAATGCATCAGTATTTGCAAGGCAAATGTATTACTTCCGGGTTTGAAATTTTAGATTTTTATTACTGTCCTCATCATACTGAATATTCAGGAAAATGTTTATGCCGAAAGCCAGGTAGTTTAATGATTGAGAGGGCAATGCACAAACATGGAATTGATCCTAATCAGTCTGTAATGTTTGGAGATAAACAACGCGATATTGAAGCTGCAGAGAAAGCAGGAGTCAGAGGCTTTGTTGTTGAAATCAATAAAGGGGTGCCTTTATACGATAGTTCTTTTGTAAATGGTTGACATTTAGTTGATTGTATTTGATTTTTCTTTGTTTCCTTGAGGGTTGTTTGTTTTTGCTTAACTTTGAGGCATGATTCTTATGACCATGTCAGAAAATCAAATTGAAGAGGAACGTTCCATTTTTTTCTTGAATTCTATTTTCCATCAAAAAACTACACAGACAATTTCAAAACCTGTTTACTCCCCTTTGTATAACTCTTTTTATAAATCGCAATTTGGAGATTTGATAAGTTCTCCAACGCGTCATACCGTATTCTGAATCGGTAAACTTTCCTAACAACTATTTATTACATTTTGCAGGTGTGTTCATCACCCTTGCCTTTTATTATCTAAACCAAACCAAAATAATTTATATGTTAATTGAAAAAATTCCATTAAAACAAAAAATTAAGCTTGCAACAATCGCAAGTCTAGCCTTCATGGCTACAACGGCGCAGGCACAAAGTCCCGAGCCAAAAACATCAACGGATACTTCTGATCAAACAGAAACCATTGAGCAAGTAGTAGTAACCGCATTGGGTGTAACGCGTGAAGAGCGTACTTTAGGTTATTCTGTTCAAAACGTTAAAAGTAGAGAAATTGCATCGGTGCCATCTACCAATATGGTTAATAACCTAAGTGGTAAATTGTCGGGTGTTTACATTACCGGGGCATCAAACGGACCTACTTCATCGTCAAATGTTACTATTAGAGGAGCTACCTCATTAAACGGAAATTCTCAAGCACTATTTATAGTTAATGGTGTGCCAATTTCAAACGGGCTGTTTTCTCCTGGTGATGGGCTAAACGGTTCCACTACTATTGACTTTGGTAACGCAGCTCAGGTAGTGAATCCTTACGATATTGAAAGTGTTTCGGTATTGAAAGGACCAGCAGCAGCAGCATTGTACGGAACACGTGCGGCGAATGGTGTAATTTACATTACCACAAAAAACGGTAACGGCTCAAAAGGTTGGGGCGTATCTGTAAATAGTAATATGATGTTTGAAAGTCCATTGAAAATGCCAGATTTCCAAAATCAATATGGATTCGGAGGATATGGTAAGTATTCATACAATGGTGGAACAACATACACAGGTGACTATTACGATGCTTTTGGAGAAAACTGGGGGCCACGTTTAAATGGTACACCAATCAAGCAGTTTAACTCTAACGGTGAAGCAGTTCCATACACTTCCGCTGAAGGTAATATAAGAGATTTCTTCAGAACCGGAGTAAGTGCTACTAACAATGTGGCATTGTCTCATGCCGATGAAACTAGTGACTTTAGACTGTCTTACACAAATCTAAATCGCACAGGAATTGTTCCTAATACGGACTTGACTCGTAATATTTTACAAACTTCTATGGGTAAATCATTCAATGATAAATTAGACATTCGTTTGAATGGTATGATGATCAATAGTGGTTCTAATAACGTTCCTAATGCTGGGTATGATGAGAGCAGTAGTATCATGTATTCTTGGCTGTGGTTCCCCCGTCAAGTAAACATGGCCGATATGCAAGATTATTGGAAGCCTGGACAAGAGAATGTACAACAGCGTTATGTAGAAGAACTTTGGGGAAATAATCCATATTTCTTAGTAAATGAAAACACTAATTCCTTCAAATCTAGAAGAATTATTGGTGACATAAATGCAACCTATCACTTTAATGATCAATTAAATATTCGTGTAAGACACGGAGCAGATATGATGAATGATGTGCGTGAATATCGACGTGCAACTTCAACAAAAGGAGTTCCATATGGTAGCTTCAGACAAGATCGTATTGCATTTGCAGAAAGTAATACCGAAGCATTAATCTCTTGGACAAATTACGATCAAAATAACTCTAGTAATCCATTGCGTTTGGATGTAAAAGCGGGTGGTAATATTATGATGCAACAGAGTTCTTCATTGATTGCAAACAATCCTCAGTTGTTACAACCAGGAGTATTTACTTTAACCAATAACAGATCTTCTGTTCAAACTGAAAATCAGTTGGCTCGTAAGCAGATCAATAGTTTATTTGGTATTGCATCTTTCGCATACAAAAGATTTTTATTCGTAGACCTTAGTGCGCGTAATGACTGGTCAAGTACATTGCCAACACAAAATAATAGCTTCTTCTATCCCTCAGCATCTGCAAGTTTTGTGGTAACTGAGTTGATGAGAAAAAATGCAGCGTTAAGTTTCTTGAAATTACGTGCAGCTTATGCTGAAGTAGGTAGTGATACTGATCCATATTTATTAAATAATACTTACAGCCCTGAGCCATTGTTTGGAAGTTCTCCAGCATTTGGAATAAATCGTTTTGCGGCGAATCCAAACTTACTGCCTGAAAGAACATCAAGTGTAGAATTAGGACTAAATAGTAGATTAGTTAGAAATAAAATAGGTGTTGACTTTACTTATTACTCGATGTTAACCAGTGACCAAATTATATACTTACCTGTAGCAACAACTACTGGTAGAAGTAGCAGAATTGCTAACGGTGGTGCTATTCGAAATAATGGTATTGAGTTATCAATAAACGCAGATGTATTGAAGCGTAATGGATTTACTTGGAATACTCGTTTGAATGTGGGTCGTAACCAAGCAATAGTAGAAAGCTTACCTGACGGAGTAGAAAACGGTTATCCAATTATTGCAGATATGTATCCTAACGATGGAGGTTCTGCCGATATGGAATATGTAGCTGTAGAAGGTGAACTGTTAGGTCAAATTAAAGGACTAACATTCCAACGTGACGCTGATGGAAATATCATCCACAAAGATGGACTTCCATTAATGAGTACAGAAAAAAGTACTATAGGTTCTTATCAGCCAGATGCTAGAATCGGTTGGATGAATACCTTTAGCTATGGTAAATGGCAGATGAGTATTTTGTTTGATGGCCAAATTGGGGGTAAGATTTATTCTCGTTCCCATGCGTTATATAACACAGGTGGTGCGATTACAAATAATGACGATCCCTTGTTAGATATGAATACCCTTGATGGTAGAGTTGTTTATGATGTTTCTTACGATGCAAATGGTGAACCATTATATAATCTAGTAAATGAGGGCGGCGTTGTTGGTGCCGGAGTAATGTACGATGATCAAGGAAATTTAGTGGCGAACGATGTTAAAGTTCCAACGCGTGATTATTTCTATGCGTATTATGGAAACGGATTTAATAGAGATAACGTAGAAGCTGCTACATACGACGCGTCTTATTTAAAGTTGAGAGAATTAAGAATCTCTTATGCGTTAACTCCAGAACAAGCAAAAAAGATTGGATTTAGCGGGTTAACTTTCTCTGTAATTGGAAGAAATCTATTGTTGTTCACTCAAGTTCCAACCATCGATCCAGAAACTTACAGTATAAGAAACGGGCTGTTTATTCCTGCATATGAAAGCACACAAATGCCTTCAATTCGCAGCTTTGGAGTATCAATTAATGCAACCCTTTAAAATTTATTATTATGAAAATGTTTAAAAGCAAATATTTATTTATAGCAACGGCAACGATAGTTGCATTAGGTTCTTGTGAGAAGTTAGAAGATGTAAATTCCAATCCAAATGAGCCGGAAGCGGTAAGTGCAGGAGTGTTATTTACTTCCTCTATTCGTTCAGGAGTCAATACCTCAGTAAACCAGAGTTACTTATTGGGTAATTGTGCTGCACAGTTAACGGCAAAAACCCTTAGAACTGAAATTGATGCATACAATTGGAATTCATTTACCAATGTGTGGGAAGGTTTCTATAATTCACTTTCAAATTTGAAAGAAGCGGAATTAGCAGCAGAGGCAAAGTCTAATAGCGCAATGCTCGGAGCGGTTAAAACAATGAGAGCATGGATGTTCTCACAATTAACCTTAGCCTATGGTGACATCCCATATTCAGAGGCACTAAGTGGAGGTTCTGATCAGAACTGGTTCCCAAAGTATGATACTCAAGAGGAAATTTTACTTGGTACCAATGGCTTAATTGCAGAGTTAGAGGCTGCAGCTGATTTATTGAATGAAGGCGGAAGCATTGATGGTGACATTTTATACGGTGGAAATTCTGCGAGTTGGTTGAAATTCGCTAATAGCTTGAAGCTTCGTTTGTTAATGTATGTTTCTAACAAGCAAGATGTAAGTGCTAAAATATCAGCAACCATTACCGATGGAAATTTGATTTCCTCAAATGCTGAAAATGCGGCATTGAACTACACCGGAAACTTCCCTAATGAATTCCCATTAGTACCTATGAAAGAAGGGGATTTTGATGCAGTTAATCTAGGAATCAGAGCATTCGAGGTGATGACTATGCAGAAAGATCCGAGAATTTCTGTTTATGCACGTCCAAAAAATATCGATGCTATGATTCAAAATGATACTGTAAAGCCAATTTTTGGTGGAGCTGTAAATGGATCTGAAAATACTGCGACATGTCCTAAAGATGGCTCTAGGTTAGGGTTTGCATATTATAACTACCCTGGTCACCCATTGTCAGCTAAAATGGCTCAAGGATTAATCATGACTTATGCAGAAGTAGAGTTCTTGATTGCAGAGGCTGCAAATAAAGGTTATTCATCAGAGGATGCTGAATTACACTACAAAAGGGCTATTCAGGCTTCAATGGACCAATATGAGGTATTTTATTCAACTCATGGCTGGAATGATTTTGAAGACTTTTATAATAATGCAATGGGCGTTTCGTATGATGGAAACCTAACTTCTATCTGGAAGCAAAAATGGTTAAGTATGTTCTTCTGTGGGTTAGATCCTTACTTTGAATTGCGTCGTTGGTATTTAGAATCTAGTTCTACTTGGGCTAATTTAGGTTTTGTTTCAGCACCATGTGAAAATATTAACGGTGATGAATTACCAATGCGATTTTTATATCCTGGAAATGAGCAAAGTTTGAATCCGAATAATTATCAGGAGGCTCTTTCTCGTTTTGGAGGAGATGGAAATACACAAAATGCTAAAATGTGGATAGTAACTCCTTAATAATTAATTAGAAAAAATTAACTTCAAAGCCAAAGGTGAGAGCCTTTGGCTTTCCTTATTTTTAAACCAAAAGTATGTCAAAATTTAAAAGATCCGACCAAAAAACACTTTGGAATGCTGCGATAAATCCACCCGTATTTATAGGGTCTTTAATTGTTTTAATAATTTTAATTACTGTTACTCTTTCAGTTGGCACACCTATGGAAAAATGGTTTGCATCTGCACAAGAAAGCATCAGTAATGCCAGCGGATGGTTTTTTATATTACTTGTAAATGCTCTATTATTCTTCTTGATTTATATCTCCTTTAGTAGGTTTGGACATATCAGGCTAGGAGGAAAAGATGCAAAACCTCAATTTTCTAATGCTTCCTGGTTTGCAATGCTTTTTAGTGCTGGAATGGGAATAGGGTTACTTTTTTGGGGAGTGGCCGAACCTATAATGCACTTTAATGATAATCCCTTGGTAGATAATTCTAATCCCATTAAATCCGCACAAAGTGCTATGGGAATAACTTTCCTACATTACGGTATTCATGCCTGGGCCATTTATGGCACACTTGCATTGGCACTCGCATTTTTTACGTTCAACTTAAAATTACCGCTTACAATCAGAAGTATTTTTTATCCTGTTTTAGGAAATAAGATATACGGATGGATGGGAGATGTAATTGATGTGATATCCGTTTTAGCTACAATTGTAGGATTAGCAACTTCATTAGGTTTTGGTGCTCAACAGGTTAATGCAGGGTTGGAATACTTGTATGATGTTCCTTATTCTAGGATTTCTCAAATAGTAATTATCGGAGTAATAACACTATTTGCTACTGCCTCACTTTTAGCCGGGTTAGATAAGGGGATTAGACGGTTAAGTGAGCTTAATATTTTCTTAGCACTCGCACTTTTATTATTTGTTCTGTTTGTAGGCCCCACAAGCTATTTAATGAAAGGATTTATTCAAAACTGCGGTTATTATATGGATCATTTCTTTGCATTAGGCTTTTGGTCTGAATCGTATAAAGGAGTTCAGAGTCCCGATCATTGGCAAAATAGCTGGACCGTTTTTTATTGGGCGTGGTGGATAGCATGGTCGCCTTTTGTAGGGATTTTCATTGCACGTATTTCAAAAGGAAGAACAATACGGCAATTTATTTTTGGTGTGTTACTAGTACCAACAATAATTACCTTTTTATGGATGAGTGTTTTTGGAGGAAGCGCGTTATGGTTCGAGTTATCAGGAGATCATAGTATAACCGCTGCCGTTCAAGAAAATGTGTCTACGGCGATTTATAAATTACTAGAAAAACACCCATGGGTTAGTGTGAGCTCGGTTTTAGCAATACTCTTGGTAGCTAGTTTCTTTGTTACATCTTCCGATAGCGGATCTATGGTTGTCGATACCTTAACATCCGGTGGCAGACACGAAGCACCTAAAGTTCAGAAAATATTTTGGGCAAGTATGGAAGGTTTGACAGCTGGAATATTGCTTCTGTACGGTGGTTTAACAGCACTGCAATCAGCCACAACGATTACGGGACTAGCATTTGCAATTATCCTTTTGTTCATCTGTTTTAATTTAGTGCGCTCATTAAAATCCTATTGGGAGTCTGAACATAATTCATAATTCGTTTTTTTGGCACGAACATTGCAAACGATATAGTAAACTAACTAGATTTGTAACAATGAAACTATCTAAAATATTATTCGGATTATTATTTGCTTGCTCATCATTTGCGTTTGGGCAAAATAGCTATAAATCTGTACCTCATATTTCGGTACAAACTATTAATGGTGAAAAAATTGATTTTAGTTCAGTTATAGATTCTGGTAAGATTACAGTAATCTCATTTTGGGCAACTTGGTGTGGCCCCTGCATTAAAGAACTTCAGGCGATTGATCCCTACTACAATATTAAGGACGGTGATGAATTTTCTGAGGAGTCATGGGCTAAGAAGTACGATATGAAATTTATAGCGGTGAGTATGGATGATGCCAGAAATGTCAGAAAAGTAAAGCCAAAAGTAACCGGTGAAGGTTGGGCTTATGAAATAATTTTAGATGTAAACCAAGACTTGGCTCGTGGTATGAATTGCAATAATCCACCTATGACATTTATTGTAAATCAAAAAGGTGAAATTGTATACGAACACCAAGGATATACTCCGGGAGCAGAAGAGGACCTAGAAGAGTTATTAGAGCAAGTTCATGAGACCGGTTATACCAACGAAGACTAAACGGAGAAATTCATAATTGATTTTACATATACTAGGCAGCCCAAATGGGTTGCCTTTTTTTTATTTGGTTGATGTAACTTCGCATAATGGAAAAACCAGGACTTCCTTCAGGTACTCGCGATTTTGGGCCATTGGCAATGAAACAACGAAAATTTGTTTTAAATACAATGGAGAAGGTTTTTCAACTGCATGGATTTCAAGGTATTGAGACCCCGTCACTCGAAAACTTAAAAACACTTCAAGGGAAGTATGGCGAGGAGGGTGATCAGCTATTATTTAAAGTATTAAACTCTGGTGAATATTTAAAAAAGGTCGATTCTGAATACTTAACAAGCAAAGATTATTCGAATATTACACCAAAAATTGCAGACAGAGGATTGCGCTATGATTTAACCGTCCCCTTGGCGCGCTTTGTGGTAATGAATAGGAATGATATTCAGTTTCCTTTTAAACGCTATCAAATGCAGCCTGTTTGGCGGGCTGATAGACCACAAAAAGGTCGCTACAGAGAATTCTGGCAATGCGATGTTGATATAGTAGGAAGTAACTCAGTAGTCTCAGAAGCCGAGTTGGTGGAAATCTATCAGGAAGTATTCAAAAGTCTTAATTTAAAAATAGAAATCAGAGTTAACCATAGAAGTATTTTGGATTCTTTTTTAGGAATACTAGGATCAATCGAGAATTGGAATTCTTTTATGGTGGCCATGGATAAATACGATAAAATTGGGAGAGAGGGAGTTGTTAACGAACTTGAAAATCGTGGCTTAACCCATGCAATAGATGCCTGGAATTTTATTTGTGATACCTCCGAGTTACAATCGAGGGAAGCAATTGTTAAATCCCTTACAGAATACCCTCAAATACAAGGAGAGTCCTTAGATAAAGGGCTGAAAGAATTAGGGTTACTTTACAGTTTACTGGATAATGCCGAAAATGTTAAATTTGATCTTCAATTAGCAAGGGGATTAAGCTACTATACAGGAGCTGTGTTTGAAGTAGTGGTCGCGGATGCAGATTTGCCGGAACAGTTTAAAATTGGTAGCATTGGCGGTGGTGGTCGATATGATAACTTAACAAGTATTTTTGGTTTAAAAGATGTTTCTGGAGTAGGTGTTTCCTTTGGTTTAGACAGAATTTGCGATACATTAGAAGTATGTAATAAATTCCCTGATTTTACAGATTTAGGGGGTGTTATTATATGTTGTATGGATGAAGAGGCGCTGCAATCAGGAGCGGAAATTGCAAGAAATTTAAGGGCTTCAAACATTTCAGTTGAGTTGTATCCATCTGCAGTTAAACTTAAAAAACAATTGGATTATGCCAATCAAAAAGGGTTACATCATGCAGTTATTTTGGGATCAAGAGAAATAGAATCGAAAACAGCGTCAGTTAAAAACTTAAAAACAGGTGAACAGGTGTCTGCAAATTGGGCAGATATACAAAACTTTATAAAATGAAGTCGTATTACAATTTAACAGAGGCCCTATCTGCTATTAATGAAAAGGTAGAGCTTAGCTCAGAGGTTAGGAGTACAATGCAAAAGTCAGTTGACTTTTTAAATAAATATTTGAGTGAAGCATCGGCCCCTGTGTATGGTGTAAATACTGGTTTTGGATCATTGCAGAATGTAGTGATTGACTCAAACCAGCTTAGTGA
>Ga0255768_10006980_pt1 | contig 10652 bp, 7 predicted proteins | sample 071ome_33_FD_179983 | JGI IMG/M metagenome (GOLD analysis project Ga0255768, IMG submission 179983) | Coastal salt marsh microbial communities from the Groves Creek Marsh, Skidaway Island, Georgia - 071412AT metaG (version 2) | ecosystem: Environmental > Aquatic > Marine > Intertidal zone > Salt...
GGCGGCGAAGGCGTCGAGATCGCACACTCGCGGAACCACGTAGGTCTCACCGAGACGTAGCCCACGGCGAAGTGCGTTGGCCGACATCACTTCGTAGTTCGACACACTGAGACGAACGCTCACACCACTGCGCTGATTGACCTGACTGCTACTGCGAGCCAACTGGCTGAAAGTGGCGACCACGCGCTCCATGTAGTGGGGTACGGCCACCGTGATGTCGCCCACCGAGGGAGGCCGGGCTTCCTGGCGAACGATCTCGACTTCGGTGTCGGCATCGAGCGGATAGTGCGTACGAATCTGACTGCCGAATCGATCCTTCAGGGGTGTGATGATGCGACCGCGGTTGGTGTAGTCCTCGGGGTTGGCCGAGGCGACGAGCAAGACGTCGAGAGGCAAGCGAATCTTGTAACCACGGATCTGAACGTCACGCTCTTCGAGAACGTTGAGCAAACCCACCTGGATGCGCTCCGAGAGATCAGGAAGTTCGTTGATGGCGAAGATGCCTCGGTTGGTGCGCGGAACGAGGCCGTAATGGAGAGTGAGCTCGTCGCTCAGATAACGACCTTCGGCCACCTTGATCGGATCGACTTCGCCGATCAGATCGGCGATCGACGTGTCGGGGGTGGCCAACTTCTCACCGAAGCGATCGTCTCGATGTACCCAGGCGATCGGCGTGTCGTCACCCTTGTCGGCAACGAGGTCGCGAGCGTGCTTGGAGATCGGCTCGTAGGGATCGTCGTTGATCTCGCTCCCGGCCACGATGGGCATCCATTCGTCGAGGAGTCCGGTGAGGCTGCGAATCATGCGCGTCTTGGCCTGGCCGCGCTCTCCGAGGAAGATCACGTCGTGGCCGGCGAGAATCGCGTTCTCGAGAAGTGGCATGACGGTGTCTTCGTAACCGAGCACACCCTCGAAGAGCGGTTGGCCAGCCGAGATACGGGCCACGGCATTGAGGCGCATCTCTTCTTTGACCGGTCGGGACACCCAGCCCGAAGCTCGGAGTTCACGCAAGGTGGTCGGACGGGAGTCAGCAGCCATGACCCGACAGTACTTCTTGCGGAATGCGATCTCCCACCGGCGGTGGCATCGGCGCCGACACGGTCGACCCACTACCGTCGACGTCGTGAGTTCGACCGATCACGATGCACGAACGCACGATCGCTGGACGACCCTCGACTTCACGGGTCAGTGGCGAATCGCGGCCGCCGACGACACGTTGTTGCGCAACGGTGTCGGTCTCGATTACGACCACGACGAGTGGGCCGTGACACAAGTTCCCGGTCACTGGCAGAGCGACCCCGACTTCGCTCACCACGACGGACCCTTTTTGTACCGGCGCGACTTCGACATCGAGGCTCCTTCTGAGGGTCGCCGTCGATTCGTCGTTTTCGATGGAATCTTCTACCAAGGCGACGTCTGGCTCGACGGCGCATACATCGGCGATCCCGAGGGCTACTTCTTTCCCCATGCCTACGACGTGACGGCTCTTTCCCGTCTCGATACCGAACACGTTCTCGCCGTGTCGGCCACCTGTGCGCCTCAACGTGACAAGAAGTCGAAGCGAAACATCACCGGTGTGTTCCAGCACTGGGACTGCATCGCTCCGACGTTCAACCCTGGAGGATTGTGGCGGACAGTTCGCCTCGAAACCACCGGCCCAGTGCGCATCGACGCGTGGCGCGTCACGTGTCGCGACGCCAACGAGTCCCGAGCCAATCTCCGACTTCACACTCGCCTCGACAGCGACCGCGAACGACAGGTGAAACTACGCACCCTCATCGACGGACGTGTGTCCGACGAACGAGTGAAGACATTGGCGGTCGGTCTCAACCACGTCGACTGGAACGTCGATGTCGACGATCCGAAATTGTGGTGGCCCTGGAGCCTCGGTGAACAACCGCTCACCGACGTGACCCTCGAGGTGATCGTCGACGGCGAACTGAGTCACGACTGCACGCGACGCACCGGACTGCGCGAGGTCTCGGTGAGCGAATGGTCGTTCTCGGTGAACGGCGAACGGCTCTTCGTGAAAGGAGCCAACCTCGCCCCGACTCGGGCCGATCTGGCTGGTGCCTCTCCCGAGGACCTTCGCCGCGACATCGCTCTTGCCAAGGAGGCCGGGCTCGACTTGGTGCGAGTACACGGGCACGTGTCGAGACCCGAGTTGTACGACGCCGCCGACGAGATGGGGATTCTGGTCTGGCAGGACTTTCCCCTGCAGTGGGGTTATGCCCGTCAGATCCGACGTCAGGCAGTGCGACAAGCCGCCGAGGCCGTCAACGTTCTCGGACATCATCCGTCGATCGCGTTGTGGTGCGCCCACAACGAACCCTTCACGCTCAGTATCGGCGATGGCGAGGAGTTCGACGCCAAGAAACTGGCGATTCCCTTCCTCGTAGGACATCAACTCCCGAGTTGGAACAAGAGCGTTCTCGACCGGTGGGTGAAGCGAGCCTTCGAGAAAGCTGACGAGACCCGCACCACCATTGCGCACAGTGGAGTCCTCCCTCACTTCCCGCAGCTCGACGGAACCGACTCTCACCTGTATTTCGGTTGGTACCACGGGAACGAACGCGATCTCCCCGACTTCGCGTCGCGTCTCCCGCGCCTCGTTCGTTTCGTCAGCGAATTCGGAGCTCAGGCCGTCCCCGAGTCGAGCGACTTCATCGACTCTCGCAACTGGCCTCATCTCGACTGGGAACAGCTGCGTCGCGAGCACGGACTACAGAAAGAGATCTTCGATCGCCACGTTCCGCCGTCGGAGTTCTCATCGTTCGACGAGTGGCGGATGGCGACGCAGGTGTATCAGGCCGATCTTCTCAAACATCACATCGAAACTCTGCGTCGCCTGAAATACCGTCCGACAGGGGGCTTCTGCCTTTTCGCATTGAACGATGCGATGCCCATGGTGTCGTGGAGCGTTCTCGACCACCGGCGAGTACCCAAACTCGGCTACACCGCCGTGGCCGAGGCCTGCCGACCAGTGATCGTCGTGGCCGATCGCCCACCGCTGTCACTCGTCCCCGGCGACGAAATCACGCTCGACGTCCACGCCGTGAGCGATCTGCATCATGCGCTCGAAGACGTCGAGGTGACCGCAGTGGTGATCGACTCCACCGGCGTGCGGCGCGAGTGGAAGTGGGAAGGCGACGTCGACGCCGACGAATGCAGCTACATCGGGACGGTGACGATCAGCGCGCCCTACACGGCGGGAGACATCACACTCGATCTCACCTTGGAGTGCGGTGACGTGGTAGCCACCAACCGTTACACGACCACGGTGTCGTAGCGGTCGAGAGACTCAGTTACGCGAGAGTTCCTTGCGATTCTTGAACTTGGCGGCGCGATAGTCCTTGTTCATGAGAGCGATCATGTCGATCGAGATCTCCTTCGGACAGGCCGCTTCGCACTCACCGTGGTTGGTGCACGAACCGAAGTGCTCGCTCATCGTCTCGACCATGTTCTCGACCCGCTTGTAACGCTCGGCTTGTCCCTGCGGAAGCAGGTTCAGGTGCGAGACCTTGGCAGCGGTGAACAGGTTTGCGGCGCCGTTCGGACACGCGGCGACGCAGGCTCCGCCGTCCATGGCCGCGTCGGCCACCGGCTTCGGGATCGGGATGAGGTTGGCGTCGGGTGCACCTCCGGTGGGAGCCGTGATGTAGCCGCCCGATTCGATGATGCGATCGAAGGCCGAGCGATCGACCATGAGATCCTTCACGATCGGGAAGGCCGTGGCGCGCCAGGGCTCGATCACGATCTCGTCTCCGCTCTTGAACTTGCGCATGTGGAGCTGACAAGTAGCCGTGGCCCGTTCCGGTCCGTGGGCCTGTCCGTTGATCATGAGCGAGCACGTTCCGCAGATGCCCTCGCGACAGTCGTGATCGAACGTGACCGGCTCCTTGTTCTCGCCGATCAACGTCTCGTTGAGGACGTCGAGCATTTCGAGGAACGAGGCTTCGTCGGAGATCGAGTCGATCGCGTACGTCTCGAAGTGCCCGCGGTCATCGGGGCCCGACTGACGCCAGACCTTGAGGGTGAGGTTCGAAAGATGGTTGCTCACTTGTAACTCCGGGTGGCGAGATGGACGGCGTTGAATTCGAGGGCTTCGGTGTGGCGTGTCGACTTGGTGGGGTCACCGGTCCATTCCCACGCGGCGACATGAGCGAAGTTCTCGTCGTCGCGCAGAGCCTCGCCGTCGTCGGTCTGGTACTCGGCCCGGAAGTGCCCGCCGCAACTCTCGTTGCGCTCAAGCGCATCACGGCACATCAGCATGCCGAGTTGGAAGAAGTCGTCGACACGACCGGCCTTCTCGAGCGTCTGGTTGAGGCTCGTTCCGTCTCCGGTGACCCGCAGGTCCTTCTTGAATTCGTCGTAGAGAGCCGGCAGTTCCGACAAGGCCTTCTCGAGGCCCTGCTGGGTGCGCTCCATACCGCAGTAGTCCCAGATGATCTTGCCGAGTTCACGGTGGAACCAGTCGGGCGAACGAGTTCCGCCGATGTCGAGGTACCCCTGAAAACGCTCGCGGGCGGCCTGTTCGGCCACTTTGAACGCATCGTGATCGGTGCCCGGGATGGGCTTGTTGAGCATCGGTGCGAGGTAGTTGCCAATGGTGTAAGGCAACACGAAATACCCGTCGGCCAGACCCTGCATGAGGGCCGATGCTCCCAGACGGTTGGCGCCGTGATCGGAGAAATTGGCCTCACCAGCGGCGTACAGGCCGGGAATGGTGGTCATGAGTTCGTAGTCGACCCACAGTCCGCCCATCGTGTAGTGCGAGGCCGGGTAGATGCGCATCGGCACGTCGTAGGGATTCTCACCGGCGATGCGCTCGTACATCTCGAACAAGTTGCCGTAGCGCTCGGCGACCACGTTCTTGCCGAGACGGTTGATCGCATCGCTGAAGTCGAGGTACACGCCGTTCTTCAGTGGGCCGACTCCGCGACCGGAATCGACCGAACGCTTGGCGGCACGCGACGAGATGTCGCGCGGAGCGAGGTTTCCGTAGCTCGGGTACAGACGCTCGAGGATGTAGTCGCGCTCCTCTTCAGGAATCTGATCGGCCGGACGATTGTCGTCGGGGTTCTTCGGCACCCACACGCGCCCGTCGTTACGGAGCGATTCCGACATGAGCGTGAGCTTCGACTGCGTCTCGTCGCTCTGCGGAATACACGTCGGATGGATCTGCGTGTAACACGGGTTGGCGAAGTACGCACCTTGGCGATGTGCCCGCCAAGCCGCCGTGACGTTGCATGCCATGGCGTTGGTGGAGAGGAAGAACACGTTGCCGTATCCACCGGTGGCGAGGACGACGGCGTGAGCGGCGTGCGAGGACACCGCTCCGGTCATGAGGTCGCGTGTGACGATGCCAGCGCAACGACCGTCGATCGTGACCACGTCGACGAGTTCGGTGCGGTTGAAAAGTCGCACGTTGCCGAGTCCGATCTGACGCGCCAACTGTTGGTAGGCGCCGAGCAGCAACTGCTGGCCGGTCTGGCCGCGTGCGTAGAACGTACGGCTCACCTGGGCACCGCCGAACGAGCGGTTGTCGAGCAAACCGCCGTACTCACGGGCGAACGGAACGCCCTGGGCGACCATCTGGTCGATGATGTTGACCGACACCTCGGCCAACCGGTGGACGTTTCCTTCGCGAGCGCGGAAGTCGCCACCCTTCACGGTGTCGTAGAACAAGCGATGAACGCTGTCGCCGTCACCCTGATAGTTCTTGGCGGCGTTGATACCACCTTGAGCAGCGATCGAGTGTGCGCGACGCGGCGAGTCGTGGAACGTGAACGCGTCGACCTGGTAGCCGAGTTCAGCGAGTGTGGCAGCGGCCGAGGCACCGGCCAGACCCGTGCCGACGACGATCACCTTGAACTTTCGCTTGTTGTTGGGAGCAACGAGTTTGACGTCGGCCTTGTAGGTGCTCCAGGCATCCTCGACCGGGCCGCCGGGAATCTTGGAGTCGAGCTTTGTGTTCATCTGCATTGTCTCCTTCGGTCAGCCGACGATTCCGGCCATGGCCGCGACGGGGAACGACACGTTGCCGACCACCACGATGGTGGCGATGCCGGCGGCGATCTGACGACGCCACTTGTTGAAGCGGGGATTGTTCCAGCCCATCGACTGGAAGAGGCTCCACACGCCGTGGAACAGGTGCACGCCGAGTGCGATGTTGGCGAGGATGTAGAAGATCGCCACCGGAATGCGGTCGAAGGAATACACGACAGCCCCGTAGACGTCTTTCAGGCCGTCATCGGAACCACCGATGACCTTGGTGCCCGTGTAGCTGTTGACCGTGCCGAACGTGAGGTCGAGAAGGTGCCACACGATGAAGAGCAGAACCACCACACCGGTGATCCGCATCGAACGGCTGGCGAAACTCGCGACCTCGTAGTCGCGGGCGCTCTGGTACTTCACCGAACGGGCCTTGCGATTGAGAACTGTGAGTGAATAGGCGGCGTGCACGTGCAGCACGGCCATGGCGATGAGGCCAGCTCGAAGGATCCAGAGGAGAACGGTCTTTGGCAGGATCGGGTACAGGAGTTTCTCGAGGAAGTGGGCGTACTCGTTCAGATCGGACGATCCCATGTACATCTTCAGGTTGCCGATCATGTGGAACACCACGAAGCCGATGAGGCCGATACCGGTGATGGCCATCACGTACTTCTTGCCGACCGCCGTGCTGTAGAGGTCGAAAAGGAAGGGTTTGCGCCGGCGAGTCGCCTTGGCGGTTCCCGTGACCGGGCCGCGGGCCTGTCTCATGAGGGTCTGAGCCATGCTGTGAGCACCTTTCTGGCGAAGCCGATGGGCCGACTTCGGGGTCCACCCCTCGGTGAACCGGCATTGACGCTACTCCTGGGCCCCCAGAGACCCCGAAACCTGCCCTGTGAAAACGGTTGCAGTGCGGCAGCTCCGGCTCGGCCCGGGTCGAATGTGCCGGAGGGACCCCTTTTTCTCTACACTCTCCAAAGCCCCGAATGGGCGACATCCGGTCGCCCCATCTGTCTCGAGGAGTTTTCTGGTGACTTCACTCATTGCCGCAGAAGGCGGTTGGCAGGACTTCACGCTCCAGGGAGGTGAGTGGGCGGTTCTGTGGTTGTCAGCTGCCGCCGCCATTCTCGCTCTCGGCGTCGGATTCTTCCTCGTCAAGAAGGTCATGGCCGAGGACGAGGGTTCGCCTCGCATGCGCGAGATCGCTGGTGCCATCCAGGAAGGTGCCTGGGCCTATCTGAAGCGCCAGTTCAAGACGATCGCCGTCATTCTGGTTCCGCTCGCCGTCATCGTGTTCGTCACCTCGACGGCCATCGACAAGACATCAGGCGAGTCGGCCCTGTCGTTCGCCGAATCGGGTCTGTGGCGAACCCTGGCCTTCATCCTCGGCTGTGTTGCCTCGGGTCTCACCGGCTACATCGGCATGACGCTGGCCACTCGCGGCAACGTTCGTACTGCGGCCGCTGCGCTGTCGGGATCGATGCCCCGAGCCCTCACTGTCGCCTTCCGCACCGGTGGAATCGCCGGCATGTTCACAGTCGGTCTCGGACTCCTCGGCGCAACGCTCATCATCATGGCGTTCCAGAACACGTCGTCGGTGATCCTGGTCGGCTTCGGATTCGGCGGTTCGCTCCTCGCCCTCTTCTTGCGAGTCGGCGGAGGCATCTTCACCAAGGCGGCTGACGTAGGCGCCGACCTGGTCGGCAAGGTCGAAGCCGGAATCCCCGAGGACGACCCCCGCAACCCGGCCACCATCGCCGACAACGTGGGCGACAACGTGGGTGACTGCGCCGGTATGGCTGCCGACCTCTTCGAGTCGTACGAAGTCACCCTGGTGGCCTCGATCATCCTCGGTGTGGCTGCTTTCAACTCGATCGGTGCCAACCCGGCCCTCGGCCTGGTGTTCCCGCTGGCCGCTCGCGCCATCGGCGTGGTCGCCTCGATCGCCGGCGTGTTCGCCGTGAAGGCTCGAGCCAATGAAACCGACCCGATCAAGCCGATCAACCGCGGCTTCCTCGTGGCCGGTGTGCTCACTCTCATCGGAACGCTGATCGTCTCGCTCGCCTACGTGGGCAACGAGAACTCGAACGCCGGATGGAAGGTGTTCGGCGCCGTGGCCATCGGCCTCGTGCTCGCTCAGCTCGTGAGCCGCCTCACCGAGTACTACACCGGCACGCACTACAACCCGGTGAAAGAAATCGCCGAGTCGTCCGAGACCGGTCCGGCCACCGTGGTGTTGTCGGGTACCTCGAGCGGACTCGAAAGTTCGGTGTACGCCGTGGTCGCCATTGCGATCGCCATCGGCGCCGCTCTTGCTCTCGGCGACGGCAACCTCACCTTCTCGCTCTACCTCGTCGCTCTGTGCGGTATGGGCATGCTCGCCACCACTGGTGTGATCGTGTCGGAAGACACTTTCGGCCCGGTGTCCGACAACGCAGCTGGTATCGCTGAGATGTCAGGTGAGTTCCACGGTGAGCCCGAGCGCATCATGGTGAGCCTCGACGCGGTGGGCAACACCACCAAGGCCGTCACGAAGGGCTTCGCCATCGGTTCGGCTGTGATCGCCGCCGTGGCGCTGTTCGCCTCGTACATCGAGATCGCCGGCGCCGAACTCGGCGTGGTGGCCTCGAACCTGAAAGACGGCGTGTTCAAGGAACTCGAACTGCAGATCAACGTGGCCGATCCGAAGGTGTTCATCGGCCTTCTGATCGGTGGCGCCGTGCCGTTCCTCTTCTCGGCGCTCGCCATCCGCGCGGTGGGTCGCACCGCTGGCGTGGTCGTGCAAGAAGTGCGCAACCAGTTCGCCGACGGCGGCATCATGGCCGGCACCAAGCAGCCCGACTACGGCCCGGTGATCGACATCTGCACCAAGGCTTCCTTGCGTGAACTCACCACGCCGGCTCTGCTCGCCGTCCTCACACCGGTCGTGATCGGTTTCGGAATCGGTTGGCAAGCACTCGGAGCGTTCCTCGCCGCCGTGATCCTCGTCGGCCAGTTGCTCGCCAACTACCTGAGCAACGCTGGTGGCGCGTGGGACAACGCCAAGAAGTACATCGAAGACGGTCACCACGGTGGTAAGGGCAGCGAAGCTCACAAGGCTGCCGTCATCGGCGACACTGTGGGCGACCCGTTCAAGGACACCGCCGGTCCGGCCCTCAACCCGCTCATCAAGGTGATGAACCTGGTGTCGTTGTTGGTGCTGCCGGCGATCATCAACCTGCAGGACGACGACGGCCCGCGCCTCTTGGTGGCCGTGGCGGCGCTCGTGATCCTCATCGGATCGATCGCCTTCTCGAGTCGCAAGGCTCCGGGTATCGCCGCTCAGGCAGCTGCTGCCAAGTAATCACTTCGGCATATTTCCGCTCGAAGGGCGCCCTACGGGGCGCCCTTCGTCGTTCAGGAACGACGTACGAGTCCGGCGACTCCCAACACGAGATCGACATGTGATTCGTCAGCGAAACGGAATGTGAGTCGGCGTCCGAAATGCGCAACACCCGACTGTTCGAAGATCGGCGGGAGTGCTGTCGCACTCGTCCAACGGTGTGTCCGCATCGACGTCACCTCAGGAATGGTGATCACACCACGCACCGTTTCGACGTCACCCATCAGCACACCGTGTTGGGAATACCCATCGGTGATCGGCACAGCACGTTCGGTCGCATACCACTCGAGATCACTGGCAATCGGCACGGCATTGCCGTAGCCCCTCCCCAACCCTTCGGCTGGATCGTCCAACTCCACGGCGTAGGTCTCGTTGCCGACCGTCCACTGCTCGAACGACGACTCACACGTGTATTCGGCCCAGAACGCTTCGGCCTTGCCGATCATCGGATCGGCCCGACGGGTGATGTCGCACTCCACTACTTGCACATACGGTTCACCGGCTCGGCTGAGTCCCCAGCAGTACCAAGCCGATCGTTTGTCGTGCAGGCGATACATGGTGTGGCCGGCCATCGAGCCGTCGGCCGCCCACCACGAGAACGTCCATTCTTCGATCGTCGCATCACGATGAACACGGTCGTCGGCAGCGGTGAAACCCTCCGGTGGTTCGCAGAACGTGGAGTGGGTGTCGATCACGGCAGACTAGAGGGGTGAGCCAACCCCGTGTTCGTTACCTCAGCCTCGAATGGATCGACGCACTCTCGGCCGAGGTCGCGGCCAGCGCATCGCTCACCGAACTCGCCAACTCCCATGAGGTCGGCATCACTCAGGTGGTCGACGGCGGACCGGAAGGCAAGGTCGTCTACCACCTACAGGTGGGAAGCGGACGAGCGGCCTTCGGGCCTGGTGCCGCCGACCCAGAACACGTCCGTTTCGAACAGGAGTGGGACACCGCCGTTGCTGTGGCCACCGAGAAGCTGAACGCGCAGCAGGCATTCATCACCGGTCGCATTCGACTCTTCGGTGATCAGGCCAAGTTGCAGGAATCCACACCGGTGTTCGCCGCACTCGACACGGTGTTCGGCACGGTTCGCGGACGCACCGATTACGTCTGATCGATCAACGACGAATCGCAGTTCCCGTCTTGGTGGTCTCGACGATCCAGCCGTCGGCCTGCAGTTCGGCTCGTAGTGCATCAGCAGTTGCGAAGTCCTTGGCAGCCCGCGCCGCATCGAGCGCCGCCGCCTTGGCCGCCACGTCGGCCGGCACATCAGCCGCAC
>Ga0255768_10006988_pt1 | contig 10645 bp, 6 predicted proteins | sample 071ome_33_FD_179983 | JGI IMG/M metagenome (GOLD analysis project Ga0255768, IMG submission 179983) | Coastal salt marsh microbial communities from the Groves Creek Marsh, Skidaway Island, Georgia - 071412AT metaG (version 2) | ecosystem: Environmental > Aquatic > Marine > Intertidal zone > Salt...
TACGCCATTATCACTTGGAGTCTCACCAAATAAATTTTCTACTAACTGTCTAGATAATTGTGCATATATTCTAGACTCTAAATTTCTTATAAATCTTGCAAGTGTTGTATTCTCTTTGTCTCTTGCTATCTCATCTTGTAAAGCTTTTATTTCTGCTTTTAACGCTTCCTTTCTGTTAAACTCTTGATTTTGAATTGTCAAGTAGTGTGATGATGCACCTATACCACTAAAGCTAGGACTCTTAAACTTAAATACTATTTCATCTGCAAAGAGTTTAGAGTTGCCCCAGAAAGCTAACAACATAAATCCAAATACTAATATTTGTACTATAGAAGCTACAGTAATCTGCTTCATAGGATGTACTTTTTCTAAATTATTTAAGTTCATAATTGTTCCAATATACTTATTATAAATAAAAATATAAAGATACTTATAATAGGTAATTCTAATTTAATCTTTTCGCTGGTCTTTCTGTCCATCTGCTCTAGCTATTCTATCTATGTCAGGTTTTAATCCCATTGCTGCACGACACATAGCATCTATTCTAATCATGTCGTTATCCATCTGTCTTATTCTATCTATTAATGCAACTATCATACCATGTTGCGTATCTAACTTTTTATGTATGTCTGCTATTAAAGATTTAAAGAGTACCCAAACTAAATATCCTAGTCCTGCTGCACCTGCTGCTGGAATACCAATAGTTTCTATAGCACTTATCCAATCTTGCATATTACTTCTTAACTAAACTACCACCAAAATACATACCTATAATAGCTGATACTAAGTTGGTATCTAATTGTGTTATTACTAAGCCTTGAAAAGTTATCCAATCAAATACTTCTCTACCACTTCTAAATAATCCTCCGGGATTCCATTGTGTATAACCAACAGTAACAGTAACATCAGGATAATAAACAGCTACAAGTTTAGGTAATATAACAATAGCAAATACAGATGATAAAGCTATTATTCTTCTTGTCCATTGGAATCCTTTATCTTTAACATCTCTTGCAGCTTTACGAGCTTTCATTTCAAACTCACCACGAGTTATAAGAAGTTTTTGTGCTTCTGCTTTAGCCTTACGACTCTCTGCCCATACACTCATAACTCCACCCAACACAGTAGAGCCAAGCATAGTTATTATCTCAAAAGGAAAGCCCATATTAGTCTTGTAATAATTTATATATTTTATTAGCTTCTTCTATTCTTCTATCTAAATGAGGAACTCCGGGTTTTTCATATTTTTCAGAAAATATTTGTGTTATAAGTGCTACATCTTTACTTTCAGTTAATGCTTTTTGTAAAGCTATTCTATCATTTGTATTCATTCCCATAACAGAATCGTTTCCTGATAAAACTTCATGTGTAAAACCAACTTGTGAAGCTATAGAATCTTGTAAATTATTTTGTTTTAAATATTTTTCATAATAAGGTTTTTGAAAATCATACTGATATAAACCATAACCTTTACCATTTTGTTGTTGTTGTTTATAATCATAAGTATAACCTGTTTCAACTCCTATGTTTCCTAACTTAGCAGCTCTAGCTTCTTTTGAGTATCCTAATTTTTTTAACTCGTTATCAATAGCTATAATATTTGGATTAATTTCTCCACCTTTATTAAAACCTAAACGTTCCATATCTGTTTTAGGTCTTGTTTGTTCTTCCAATTCGTCTATAGCTTTTTCAACATCACTTAAATTTCGTGCTATCTGTGTATAAGTTCCTTGAACATTATCCATTTTTCTATCTTTAGGGTCATCTTTTACATTAGAAACTACAGGTCCTCCTAAAACTTTAGGTTCTCTTACTTGTTCAAATATTCTAGATACTTTTTCTTGTTCTGTTTGTAAATTTTTATAAATTTTTTGTATTTCTTTTTCAGCTTCATCCCTAGAAATTTTACCTTCTGCATATCTTTTTGTTAATCTATTTATTTGTTTTTTAGAATCTGCATATTGTCTTCTAAACTCTGCAGACTTTATACCTAATAATTTTTCCATTTCTATTGGTTGTAATTTAAAACCAAAAGCATTTATAATAGCTTCAAAAGGTGTGTAGTTTGTAGAATATTGTGCTTCGCTTTCTTCTGTTGCTTGTCTAAAAGCTGTGCTAATTTTTTTAGAACCAAATGATTTTGCAAAAGGATTATACTTATCAAATCTATTATCTGGTCCAAATATAGGAGCAGTAAAAGCAGTAGTAGGTATGTTTGGTGAAAGCCTACTAAGTATGTGCTGTACTTTTACTTTATCATCATTACCTAATCCAAGTCCTTCTAGTTTTTGTAATGTAAAAGGGTCCACTCCAGTCATCAAAGGTATAAATATTTCTCCTAAAGCTCCAAAAGAAGGAGTTACAGTTGTTGGTAATTTTAATGATTTATCTGTAAATGGTACTGGTATACCTATACCTCTTTCAGGGTCTAAAGCAAACACATCACCACCGGGAATAAAACGCTTTACATCTAAATATAAAGGTGTTTCTTCATCTCTACCAGAAGTAAAAGGTGTTTTAATTGTTGTTGGAGGTAAGAAAGGCATACCAAACATTTTTTGTTTTAGGTCATCTCTCATTAATAACCTTTCTTTTTCTTCGTCACCAACACCATATTGCTTACCAACTTCGTTAAGTGTATAAGCTCCTAATGACCACTTAGCAAATTTGTGTGGTCTTTTAATAGCAGATTCAGCTAGTAAAGGAACAACTCTATAGGTATAAGATAGAAATGGCGTAGGATATCTTCTCATTAAATTAATTAATGGAGCATTAATATCATAGTTTATAAACCATTTTTTAGCATCTGCTGCTGCTTTATCTGGACTAAAGCCTTTAGATAATCTATCTATAAATAAACCCATTCTAAATGCTTGGTCTTCTAACTGATAAAGGTTTTCTAATTTTCCAAAGGTCATATCATAACCTTTTTTACTTAAACCTTTAAATGTTTCTATTGCATACTTTTGAGAATTAACAATTTCAGAACTTGATTTATCTGCTAAAAGTTTTAAAGTGTCTGCTAAAACATCTTTAGTTTCAGATGTTAATTCTTTACTAACTATGTCAACATCAAAAACACCAAGTGATTTTGCTAAATCATATAGCTTAGATTTTCCTGTTCCTTCTAAACCTTCTGTTAATTCTTTAAATCCTTGTGGTAAAAATTTATAATTAGCATCAGCAAAATCATACAACAATACATTTGATGTCATGTTGTTGACGTGAACTACAGGGTTCCAAGCAGTTTTAGATTTTTTCCACAGCCTGTTCATACCTAGATAATTCTTTTCTATAGTATTACCTTCGGTTTTAATTTTATTTAAACGTGTTAAATCGTTATATACTTCTACTGGTACATACTTATCTGAAAGTTTACCAAACTTTTTAATACTTTCTCCATCAACTTTTGCAGTTTTAGATAAAGTAGCATCCGGAACTAATACCCAATTATCAAGATTTATTTCTTCTTTTATTACTTTATTTTCAAAGTCAATTTTAGAAAGGGATAAAGACCTATCTTTGGCTATGTTACTATATAGTTTAAATATAGCTAAATCGTTTGTCATTAAACGAGCAGTTTCAGATATTGCAAAAGCAGCATCTTCTATCTCACCCATTTGTTGTCTTTCTTTTTTAGTATAGTCTCTTCTAAGCTCTATTCTTTTTGTGCTTTCAAGTTTGTAACTATCTAAACCTTCTTCAGCTACTTTCCAATCTCTTATATCTTGTACGTCTTTATTAAGTCTATAATCTTTATCTTTTAATGTTTTCTTTTTAGCTATTCTTGCTTTTAGGTTATCGTATTGAGTTCTTGATACTACTCTAGCAATAGGAAAAACTTCGTAGTCTTCGTAAAGTTTATAGTTTTTACTTTTAGGATTTAAACTATCTTTATAAGTTTTTATGTTTATTTCTTTGTCTAACTTTTGTCCTCTTGGTTTTAATTCGTCTCCAATAATTTTAAACTGTCTTGCTGCATTATACGAAGCCCTGTCTATTTCACCGTTTACATATTTTAAATAACTTCTATGTACGTATGTTTCTGCATTTTTTCTAAATATTTTTTCAGACAACAAACCAGCATCGACCATTTCTTGACCAAGAGTTTTAATTAAATTTCTTGATTCTTTTTTAAATCCAATTAAATCTGGGGCTGTATCTAAATCTCCATCCAACATTCTATATAAAACTTTTCTTTCTTCTATAGGTAGTGTAGCTGTTTTCTTAACTATATCAACAGCTTGTTGTGATAAATTATTTACATCCCCAAAAGTTTCTTGTTGTATTTGGACATATCTTTTAGGAAGTGCATAATTATCTACAATTCCTTGAGACATTAACTGACTTAAATTTTTATCTCCAACAGGTATTCTACCTAGTGCTTTAGTTCCACCAACTCCTGTAAGAGTAGCTAATAAACCATAGAATATTTTTTGAGCTTGAGTAGATTCTTCATCTGTAAAAGCATTAACACCAGCAACACCTGCTGCAGTACCGACTAATGCTGAACCCCAATTATTAACAGCAAGATTCCAAACTTTATCTCCAACATGTTGAGTATAAAAGTCTTGAACACTTTGCGTAAGTTTTTTAGGTTCTTTAGTTCTTAAATCTGCTATTATATCATCAACAGCTTTGTCTAATTCTTGTGGAGTTTGAAACTCGCCTTCTTTAGTTTTTTCTACTTTTTCTCTTAAAAGTCTTTCTTGTCTATCTTTTAGTGTAGCAGCAAAGTTCGGCTCTTTATTAAATCTTTTAGATATAGACCTACCAATAAGACCACCACCTAAACCTAATGTACCTCCTAGTGTTGTACCAGCAGCTATATTGAATGCTCTACTTTCTCCAGCTTCTTCATCAACATATGCTAAACCACTATATGCACCTCCATAACCTGCTCCGTATTTTGTAGCTTGTGAAAGTGTTTTAGCTTTTTTAGCCCAACCTAAGAAAGGTACGTAACCTACAGGGTCAAGAGCAATAGCAGAACCAAAGTATGCAGCAGTTACTTCATCCCCATATTCAGGATGTTCCATAAGCTCTTTTAATTTTTTATTTTTATTTTTTAATTCTTCAATTAAATCTTCATTACCTGTAAGCTTTCCAAATATTTGTTTTATACCACGAACAGAATCCATAGCTCCTGATTTCATAGCATACTTTAAAGCTTCGTCACGACTTAGACTAGGAAAAATATCTACAGTTTTATTAGGATTAAAAATATCATTCATAGTACCAGAACTTTTAAAAGTAGTTGTACTAGGAATTGTAGATTTAAAAATATTCTCTACATCTTTAGCCATAATAATCCTGTTTTTGTTTCATTATTATTTTAAGTTATTTATTATACTTATAATTTCTTGGGCTGCTTCAGGATTCATTCTTGCAAAAACTACAGGTTCAATAAATGCTCTAGGATATTTTCTTCTAAGTTCTTCATATATTTCTTGATTTCTTTCTCTAAACTCTCTTTGACTTTGTTTTTCTTTAAAGAAACCTTTAACTTTACCTGCTGGTTTTAATTTTCCAGTAGCTATTATAAAATCTGCATCTAATTTAGCTTGTTCTTTACTTTCAGTAAGAGTTTTTTGAATAGTTTCTTCAAATCTAGTTTTATCTTCTCCTTTAGGAAGAATAGAAATTTCATTATCAAACTCGTCAACAGTTGTAAAAACTAGATTCATATCTTCTAATCTAACTCCTACTTGTATACGAACATTTTTATCAAATCCAAATCTTTTTAAAGTATCTGGGTCATCTATAATTTGTTTAGTTTCACCATAGTAAACTCCTTCTGGAGTTAAAGCTGAATCAAATTCACCGTTTTGATACCTTATTAATATTTCTTCTTCTTTATTTAAAGGTAATAGACTCTCTTTAGCTTGATTTGCAGCTTCTATACCTTCATTTGTTTCAAAAAACTTTTGTGTTTCTTCGTTTAAATTAGAATTAACTACAAATGTAGATTTAGAAATTTGATTATTAACATTAACATTTTCTTCAGAAATATTTAATAACATTGCAGCATATGCTCTTTCATCAGGAATTTTTTCTCCGGGAAATACTTCTACTTTTTGTCCTACAGCATTTATTGTATAATACTTATCTTCTATTGCTTGTTGTAATTTGTCAAAATTTTGTGCAACAAAATCTTTTAATTGAAGAGCTTCTAAACTAATTCTTTGCTCTAATGGAATTTGCTCATTAGCAGCATCAGGAGTAAAACCTTCTTCCATTAATTCTCTATAAGCTACTTTACCTTCTTCAGTATATAAAGTTAGGTTAAGCATATGAGCATTTATTTCTCCTTTTTGTGGTACTGTTTCTGCATCTGTTTCTATTCTTTCTTTTTGAGTTTTTCTGTTTCCTTCTCTATCTGTATAAGTTATTAATCTTTCGTAATAATTATATGTTTCTTTTCTACCTTTTTCAGTAAATCTTTCACCTTGTTTTAAATCAGTTTCTTTAACAACTATTTCTCTTCTAACATCTGCATTTTTTACAGCTTCTTTATAATCTCCTGCAAGTTTTGGTGATAAAGCATATAAAGCTTTAAATTCATCATTAATACTTTCAAGCATAGATACTTTACTATTAGCTATATTTTCATTAAATTGTCTTTTTAATTCTGCTGCATCTGTATAATTAAAACCCTGACCTTTAAAAAGACTTCCAATACCTTTAATAACATTAAAAGAATTTTCTTTAGTTAAATTATTATATACATTTTGATATTCTTTATCAATAAATGTTTCTCCTTTTTCTAAATCTCTATAAGATATTCCTTCATCATCTAACTTATTAATAATATTATTATATCTATTTTCTATATTTTTTGCTCGTTGTTTTAAAATATCTCCATAAGCTTCGTCTGGCTGTAATTCTAATTTTTTATTAGTAATTTCATCCATAGGAAAAGAACTAAATACAGAATTTTCAAAATCATTTTTAGCATAATCCATAGCCCACATAGCTACGTTACCGCCATAATTAGTATTAATAGTATCTGTTATTTTTGATATATTGTTTAAATTTTTTAAATGATTTTTCTTTTGTTGTATTTCAAAAGTATTAGAATCTTGAAGCTCTTTTATATTATCTGCAATATTACTGTCTCCTAAAGCTTTAAACTCAGTTAAAGTATTTAAAATTTTATCTATAGTTTTTTCTTCTTTATTACCTGTAATTTTTTTATAAACTTTTGATTGTGTAATATCTTGTGTATATGGTGATGCCATTATTCTGCCTCTAATAAACTTTTATTGTTTGGTTGTTCGTTATTTTTTGCTAATAAACTTTTAGCTTCTTGTATTGTTTCTTCTGGTATTTCTTCTATTTTTTTAATAAGTTCAGAACTAGTTCCTTTTATAGTTTCTAGTTTTTTATTAGAAATTTTTTCTATACCTGTTTTAACAATATTAATAGATTGCTCTAATTTTTTCTTTTGTTCTGGTGTTTCTATTTCAGCTTCTTCGTCATTTTCTCCAGCATATAATTCAAAGTCTAATCCTACTTTTTCAGCTAAAGCCATAAGTATATATGCAACAGATTCTACAAGAAGCATCATCATATCAACATCCCAAAGACCTCTAGAATATCCACTCATTAAATAAGTTCTTGTAAGAGTTTCTATAGGTAATCCTTCTGAAATTAAATCAGTAATAATAATAAATTTTTCTTTTTCAGTAAGTTCTTCAAGTATGTAAAGTTCTGCTTGTCTTTTATTAACAAACTGCGGAGGTAACTCCCAAGGCTGTTTAGAATCAGGACTATTAGTTAAGCTTTGTCCCGGAATAGGTCCTGTATAGTTTATAAAACTTTGAGCATTTTGTTCATTAATTGTTGACATAATTTATCCTATATAATAATGTTAGGCTGTGGTGCTGTTATAGGTCTAGAGTTTAAATATTGACCAAAAGAAAAAGGGTCTCCTCCGTAGTAACCAGCACTTGCAAAACCTTCAACAGTCATTGGACCTTGATAACCTTGAGCTACATACTGTTGACCATAAGCTTTAGCATAATCATTTGTAGTTGTAATATCTGTTTGTAATTCTAATTGACTATAAGGTATTCCATAACCTATTTGTTGTGCTTGGTCTTCTTGAGGTTCTCCTGCTAAAATACTTTGAGCTGTAAATGCTTTTTGTCCAAAGTCTCCTATATCTTGTATATTAGAAACTAATAAATCTTTCTCACTAAAATCAGGATTAATTTTATAATCTATTTTACCTGACTCTGTTTTAAAAGGAATACTAGCAGATTCTTGTATTTTTTTATTATAATTATCTAAATAATTAGTATAATTTTCAAGTCTTTGATTTGTAGCTAATTGTTCGCTTGTTAGAGCATCTGTTGCTACTTCTTTATAAGTAGGAGTTAAACTTTCTAATTCTACTTGACCTACTTTTATTGGAGTTTTTTCAAAGCCTGTTATAACTTTTGTAGTAGGTACATCAGAAGGAAGAGTTACAGTTTCTTTTAATAAAGTACCTTCACCACCTTGTCCAACTTTTAAAGTACCTGTTTCGATTCCAAAACCTCCTCCAGCTCCTTCAGGAGTTAGTAGTGAATCAGTTTTAATTGTTGGACTTGTAATATTTACAACCTCTTCTCCAAGCTTAGTAGCATCTTCCATAGCAGTAGTAGGTGTAATATTTTTAGTAGGTAATCCTGCTTTCATTCTTACATTATCCATAGTTTTTCCTACCCATTCTGTAAAACCTTTATAAACATCAGTTAAGTTTTTACCACCGCCAACAGGAATTTTACCAATAGTATTACCAGCAATAGTTCCTATAGTATCACTTATCATTCCTGTAACAGAACTATAAACTCTTCCTATAGTATTACCTGCAGTTGCTATTCCATTTAAAACAGTTCCTAAAGGACCTCCTATAGTTGAAGCCCAACCTCCAAATTGAGTCCATAAAGCCCCTAGACCGGGTAACATTAAAGATAAAGCGAGTGTACCTAATGGACCTAGCTTTCCAAAAAATTTACCTATTTTTCCTAATCCTTTTTTTAAAGCTTTACCTATAGGCTTTACTACTTTTTTAATTCTTTTAAAAACACTTTTAAAAGCACTTTTAAGACCTTTACCTATTTTACTTAAAAATCCCATTTTTTCTCCTAACCTAATAAATTAATTAAACTTTTTAATCTATCTAAATATGATGTTTCTTTTAATACACTTGCATCACCCTGTAATCCTGCAATAGCTAAGTTAGCATCTCTATCTGCAGCATTTTCTCCAGACTTCCAAATATAATCAAACTCATCTTTCATTTCTTGCCAAAGCTGTGATTGAGCAGCTTGAGTCATTCCAAAAGCATTTTGAGCATTCATCATATTTACTTGTTGTTGCATTGCTGTGTCTGCTTTAGTTATATCTCTTCTCCATTGTACATTACTTTGTTGAATAATTAAAGCATTTTGAGAATTAAATTGTTGTCTAGCAAATTCTTGTGTTTTACTATATTGGTCTACACTAGCTGCTATCTGACTATTAAACTTTGCAACATCTACATCTCTTTGTACTTTACGTGCTTCAGCTTGATTCTGTTGAGTTGTATTAAATTGATTCATTGCATCTATTCTTGCAGCATTGTTTAAATCAATTTGAGTAGCCATGCTAGTCATAAATTGATTTGTTTGATTTTCTGAAGTAGCATTAAATTGTTCAGCAGCATTAAAAGCAGCTTGGTCTGATAATAACCTTTGTTGCTCTTGTTGAGCTTTCATCATATTAGCTTGTTGCTCGTTATTCATATTAGCCATATCCATAGCTAAAAAGTTTTTAGCATTCTGTACAGCTAATCTTTCTCTTGTTCCTAAATTAGCTATATCCATTGAAGCCATAGCTGTAGCATTTTGCATAATAGCTTGTTGCTCTGCATTCATGTTTTGTAATGCTACTGTTTGCATAAACTTACTATTAGCTAATTCAATTTGTTGAGCTGAATTAAACTTTGTTAAATCCATGTTAGCTTCTGTAGTAGCTTTAAATATTGCAGATTGTTGGTCAACATTAAGTTGAGCTAATCCCATATCTTTTGCAATATTTGCTTGAAGCAAATTAGTTTGCATATTCTTGTTAAGATTTGCTAATTCTGTTTTTTCAGCATTACTTAATCTTTCAGACTCTGCTTGATTCTTTGCTGATAAATTAGCAAGTCGCATTTGTTGCTCATTGCTAAGATTTGCAAGTTCCATTTGCTGTTTAAATCCAGCATTCTTAGAAAGGAAGTCTGCAGCAACTTGCATTTCTAATATTTTTTCTTGATTCTCAGCAGCTTGATTAGCTCCTTCTACTTGTGCTTCTATTTGAAGCTCTGCCATTTCTATTTGTTGTTCGTTCCCAAGATTTTGCATACGCATTTGTTGCTCATTTTGAGATTGAATAACAGCAGCTTGTTGTTGATTTTGTAAGTTAGCTAATCTTGTTTGTTGTTGTTGTTCAGAAGTTGTCATTACAGCTTGTTGGTCAAACTGACTTTGCATAACTTTCATTTGCTGAGACATTTGAGCTGTTTGACTTTCAGCAGTTTGTCTATTAGCTAAATTTTGTAATCTTAATTGTTGTTCTTGTGTAGCTTGTTGTAAGTTAGCTTGTTGTTCATTACTTAAGTTTTGAGCTGCTC
>Ga0255768_10006989_pt1 | contig 10644 bp, 10 predicted proteins | sample 071ome_33_FD_179983 | JGI IMG/M metagenome (GOLD analysis project Ga0255768, IMG submission 179983) | Coastal salt marsh microbial communities from the Groves Creek Marsh, Skidaway Island, Georgia - 071412AT metaG (version 2) | ecosystem: Environmental > Aquatic > Marine > Intertidal zone >...
ACCTTTCTTTGCGCCGTATGATTGATAAAGCAAAGAAAGATCAGGTTCCAGGACACGTTATCGATAAGGCGATTGAGAAAGCCAAAGGTGGTGGCGGTGAAGATTATGCAGTGGCACGTTACGAAGGCTTTGGTCCAGGTAATACCATGGTGATCGTGGACTGTTTGACTGATAACAATAACCGTACCTACGGTGACGTTCGTACTTGTTTCAACAAAGCGAAGTCAAAAATCGGTGCTCAAGGCGCCGTTGCTCACTTGTTTGATCACGTAGCCATGTTTGGTTTCAAAGGTGATGATGAAGACGCTGTTCTTGAAGCATTAATGATGGAAGACATTGATGTAACAGACGTAGAAGCAGAAGACGGCATGATCACTGTAATTGTACCGCCTAATGAGCATCATCAGACTAAAACCGCTTTAGAAAGTAACTTCGAAGGCATTGATCTGGAAGTAGATGAAATTACATTCCTGCCTCAAGTGACCACCGAGATCTCTGGTGATGATCGCGAGATGTTCGATAAGTTTCTTGATCTTCTAAATGATTGTGATGATGTCCAGAACGTATATCACAACGCTTTGTTTGTTTAAGTGATCTGAACGTTTAAAGATACTTAAAAGTAAAACGCAGTTTCAAATCCTGAATTTGACTGCGTTTTTTTATGCCTCAATTTTCTTACCAAGAGAATTTAGATCTGGGGCATGAATTTACTGGGAATATTTTGTTTTAAAGTGTAAAACTGAACCTTGTGTCTTGGTGATATATTTATCAGCTTCTATAGTTGTTAAGTCTTTATCACGTACAAAGAAGATCAATAACAAAGGATGGGGTCACTCAATGAAAACATTACAAACGGCTTCTGCACTGCTGGCACTTTCAATCTCTCAAATGGCTTTGGCGGGTGAGTCATATATCTGTATGAATGGTGCGGATGAGCGGAAAATCAGTGTAGTTTACACAGAACCAGGCCATACCGTTCCTTGTGAAGTAGTTTATGAGAAATCATCGGGTATGCAGACTTTGTGGCGTGCTGATAATCAGGAAGGGTATTGCGAAGAGAAGGCTAAAGCGTTTGCGGAAAAACAAGCCACATGGGGTTATGAGTGTTCAGCTGATTCCAGCTCAGATGCAGCAAACAGTAACTAGTACAAGATTGATGGTCTAGAATTCGGCGCCTTAGTAGGGCGCCGAACGTTTTTTGATCGATGAACCTTGGGGATGCCTTAGGCCATACTTGTTTCAGAGGCGGTTTCAGTTTCTTGTAATAACTCTTTAAGGTAGTTACGGAACTCACCATTCACTTCCGGATGTCTTAACCCGTATTCTACATTTGCTTTCATATAACCAATTTTACTTCCACAATCATGACTCTTACCTATGATTTGGTAGGCTTCAACGGTCTCAATATCCATTAACATAGCAATAGCATCGGTGAGCTGAATTTCATTACCTGCGCCGATCGGCGTTTTACGCAGCAAAGGCCAGATAAACTTCGAAAGTACGTAACGGCCAACAACCGCTTTGTTAGAAGGGGCATCTTCACGTTTTGGCTTCTCAACGACCGATTGCATCGGTGCGCTTTCCCCAGCGCTGAGATCATAGCCATTGGTATCCACTACACCGTATTTATGTACGTCTTCCATTGGCACGCCTTCTACCATGATCTGGCTGGAGCGAGTCTCCTTGAAACGTTTGATCATCGCAGATAAGTTGTCTTTCTCCAGATCAGACTTAGCGTTATCTATCAGTACATCTGGCAGCAAAATGGCAACATCTTCATCTCCGACTACGGACTGCGCACATAGTATTGCATGACCCAAGCCTTTGGCCTCGTGCTGTCGAACGGAAATAATGGTCACATGCTCTGGGCAGATAGCTCGTACTTCATCCAGAAGCTGACGTTTAACTCTTCGTTCCAGTTGGGTCTCAAGTTCGAAACTGGTATCAAAGTGGTTTTCAATGGAATTTTTACTGGAGTGGGTGACCAACACAATTTCATGAATGCCTGCTGCGATAGCTTCCTGAACAACGTATTGAATAAGAGGTTTGTCTACTACAGGCAGCATTTCTTTAGGCATGGCTTTGGTGGCAGGAAGCATTCGTGTTCCTAGACCTGCTACCGGGATAATTGCTTTCATAGTTTCACTCCAGAATTTTATGTTTTATTACTTTGGCTAGAGCAGAAAGGATGCCAAATACCATGTGGAAAATATGTTTATGTATAAAGTATTGAAATATAACGTTTATTTTTTCACTGGATGATGGGTTAGGTGAACTGTATCTTAAGTATAGATTCTCTGAGTTCTGTTGTTGGGAGAAAGTTTTGCATTATGCGAACCAAAATGGTGCGTTGAGGGAGGACTTAATAAAGCGGGTTTTTTATACGGAGTGTTTTTAATAAACAAAGCTTTGTATATAATTCGCCTCCCCAATCATTGGCTAAAACGTGGTGACTATGACTGAGCAATCTCCAAAACAATACAATGTAGTGATCCCAAAAGAAGACTATGCGGGCATTCAGTGGGAAGAGCATAAAATGCCAGCGTATTGTACAGTCAACAAGGCGTTAGTGGATTTTCAGCCTAAAGAAGTGTTTGGTTGGCATCTGGCTATTGTGATTGAGAACAATGACACGCTTACTAACGGTCAACCGACCGAAGAAGAGAAGGCCATAATCGATGCGTTCTGTGTTGAGATTGCATCGTTGGTAACTGCTGATCAGAACGCTATGTTCCTGGCTCGTTCAACCTGGAATGGGTGTTACCAGCTTTTCTTCCGCGTATTTGACCCTGAAGTCGCTGATACTATCTTGCAAAAATTGATTCAGGAAGAGAACCAGCCAAGAGAGTTCCAATATCACATGGAACACGATAAAGAGTGGAAGTTCGCAGGTAATTACCTAAAACCCTTCATGAACACTGAAGGTCAGTAATACCTGCTAGTTTCCTTGATTATTGCTTGTATCAAGCAGTCTCTATGCTTTTAGAAAGGCTCCTTTTTTTAGGGGCCTTTTTTGTGGTTTGAGTTTCCTTTATCTTTTTCGAAGAGCTTAATGCCTTAACGGTAACCGGCACGCCGTTTAACACGGCAGTACCGCTGAACTCATCAATGAAACTATGATCGGTTAAGGTATTCGCACTTTGGCCGCTGTGCTTTTCAGCAGTAGACCAACGCGTTCCCTTCTTATTGTGACCCCAGCCGTGAGGTACGCTGATCACGCCTGTCATTATTTGATCTGTGATCTCGACTGGCAGTTGAATGCTTCCAACCTCCGAGGTTACTTCGATCAGATCCGCTTCAGACAGTTTCAGGCGATCTGCATCTTGAGAATTCATCATTACTGTACAGCGGCTTTTGCCCTTTACCAGACGATGGCTGTTATGCAGCCATGAATTGTTACTGCGAATATGGCGACGCCCGATTAATGAGAAATCATTCTTTTGATCTGTTTCTTTTGGTGTTTGGAAAAAGACCTGTTCAATTCGATGAAGATCTTTCATAAACAAATCCCGGTGTAATTCAACTCGACCACTTTTTGTTTTAAGAACCGAGGGTAGCTGAGATTTCAATGGGCCAAGATCTACCCCGTGAGGGCTATTGAGTAACTTCTTCAAACTCAATCCTTTGAATGGATTTAATTTGTTGCCATAGGTTCCGGTTCTTAACAGTAAATCCAGTTGGCCACGAAGGCCCATCATTTCTACCAGTTTTAGCTGCATTTTTTGCTTGAATGGTGCTTTGGCTAGCAATCGTTTCGCCAATTCTAAATAGATCTGCCTATCGTGCTTAGCGTCTTTTGGTGGTTCAAATAGCGCAGGCGAAAACTTGGCCACATCTCGTACTGCCAACATATTGAAGGCAAGGTCATAGTGATCCCGTTCCAGTGGACTCACCGGTGGCAAAATAAAGTCTGCATGACGGCTGGTTTCAGTCAGGTAAAAGTCTACCGAAACCATGAAATCCAACTCTGAAAGGGCTTGCTCAAGCTGTTCACCATTTGGCGTAGACAGTACAGGATTACCAGCGGCTACCAGTAATGCTTTAACCTGTCCTTCACCTGGTGTCAGGATTTCTTCAGCCAAAGTTGCGACCGGGAACTCGCCATTGAAATCGGGCAGGTTACGAACACGGGATCGATTGCGATCAAAGTTACCTCGACCGGTTAAATTACTTAAGTCGATGGCCGGTTTGGTGAACATAAGTCCACCTGGTTTATCCAAACGACCCAGTAAGATATTAAATACTGTGATTAGATATTGGGTTAGTGTGCCGAAGGTTTGAACCGAAGTTCCCATGCGTCCATAGCAAACAGGGCGTTTTGCTTCGGTAAATTGATAGGTGAGACGACGAATCTCAACGGCATCAATGCCAACATGTTCAGCAACACGTTCAGGTGAATAATTGAGGATATCCTCTTTTAATCCATCAATGTCATTGGTGAGTATGCCCATTGCTTCCTGATTAAGCAGAGAGCTCTCAAAAATCACATAGAGCATGGAAAGTAGAAGTAGGGCATCGGTACCTGGTTTAATGAAGTAATGTTTGTCAGCTAACTCAGCGGTTTCAGTTTTTCGTGGGTCAATTACCACCACTTTACCGCCTTTCTTTTGGATGTCTTTCAAACGCTTTTTGACATCAGCGACAGTCATTACTGAGCCGTTAGAAGCAACCGGGTTTGCACCTAACATTAGGAAGAAATCTGTGCGATCAATATCAGGTACAGGAATCTTTAACATATGACCAAAGAGTTTGGTGGCGACGATGTGATGCGGCAGCTGATCGACCGACGTAGCCGAGTACATGTTTTTGGTTTTGAGTGCTTGAAGTAAGTGGCGGCCATAGAGTAGTGCACCCGTATTATGTACGTTCGGATTACCTAAATAAGTCGCTACAGAGTCTTTGCCGTAAGCGCTTTGAATTTTCAGGATGCGTTCGGCAATCTTATCAAAGGCTTCACCCCACTCAATCGTAGTCCAACCATGTTTGGTTTTTTGTAAAGGTTTGGTGAGTCTCTCAGGGTCTTCGTAGAGATCTTGTAACGCCGTAGCTTTAGGGCAGATATGGCCTCGACTGAATGGATCGTGTTTATCGCCCTTGATGGATAGGATTTGTGTCTCTACTGCGCCACCTTGGCTAGTGGATTCAGTCTTCGTTTCGCATTTTGTTTCAATGACGATACCGCACATGGCTTCACACAAATTGCAGGTGTGGTGACTGGTTGTTGTTCTCATATTCCTATCCCTCGTGTTGTTATTATTCCTTGATCGTTTAAACGCTGTTTAAGTTGTCATTGGTAGCATTGATCGCTTTTAGCCGCCATGACAAAGTCTGTTTTATGCAGTCCGTTAATCTTATGTGTCCACCAAAGCAGAGTGACTTTTCCCCATTCAGTTCTGATCTCCGGGTGGTGATTGTACTCTTCGGCCAGTTCACCAATTTGATTGGTAAAGGCCAGGGCATCAACAAAGTTTTTAAAACTGTATTCGCGGATCAATTGATCAACCGCGTCTTGCTGAATAATTCTCCAATCAGGAAGCTCTTTCATAAATAGAATAGCGTCAGAAGGTGAAACCTTGGGTGCTCCCTCACGACAAGCTTCACACGCGTGTTGATGAAGTTCAGCCATTTTTTTCTCCTTCATTGATATGGTAAATACCGTGCTTAGTGCCATTAATTCTAGACACAAACGGCCAGTTCGGGAGAGTTATTTCAGACGAACATGAGGCTGAAGACTTCATTTATCCAATCAGACTATGTGGTGAGATTTCAAAGTTCTTATCATTCAGCGTTAACCATAATTGACCGTCCTGAATGGTTGCCGTTAGATCCATGGTTCGGTCCGCCTGGTCAGCCATCTCATCAAGGGTCTCAGGATCAATGGCTATTGTACTAAGGTTGTTGAAACGTGTGAGAGTCGGTTCTATCTGAGGCCACCATTCGTCGAATGATCGGTTTTTAACACTGTATAGAATGGCCTTGGTAGAGAGTGAACAGGCTTTCTTGATTCGCTTTTCGTCGGGCTGGCCCAGTTCAATCCAAAGCTCAATGTCAGAAGCAGGCGATTTTTGCCACAAATCTGGTTCGTCTTGAGTACTTAAGCCTTTTGTAAATTCCAGATCTTCATTGGCATTTAAAGCAAACGCAATGATTCTTAGCATCATACGCTGGGTCGTTTCCGAGGGATGCCTTGCAATCACTAACTCATGTGTTTGGTAGTAGTGTCGGTCCATGTCTGAAATATTCAGCGTCGCTTTAAAGATGGTTGCTTTGAGTGCCATGGTGTTCTCTTTGGTAGGGGCGTGTTTGTAAGGTCTAAATTATGGGTGGATAGCGTTGAAAAAGAAACGAACTTAATGGCCATTGGAATTTTGTAGTGTGTGTTTTTTGTACTGTGCTCCGATAAGCGGTACTTCAGCCTCTTCATTCTCAGCCGATAGCTGATTATGGAGGTTTACGTTTATTGGCTTGGCCGCCGGTAAACATCACAGGCTGGAGGTTATTTATGAGGATTGTTGCATCGGACGTGCAAATGGATTCCTACGCGCGTCGTTCAGAAAAAAGGGAGTTGAACCAGGATGTGCTCACTGCCAGAGGGGGATCTGAGCAGGGCGCTCAGGGAGAGGACGTTCCTCTTAGCAGTATTGTTGTAGGTATTTCGGCAAACGCCGAAGCACGATATCAACAAGAGTATGAACAATACAGCTATCGGGGGAGTGATGTATATGCCTCAGCAGATGGGCTCTACTCGCCGGGAAGCAGCAAACCGGTAGTGTCTTTTTCAGAATCTTCATTTCTGGAATATTCCATCGATAAAATCTTCAAAGGTCAGGCTGCTAGTGTCCGAATTATGGGGGGTACAGCAAACCGCCCAATAGATACTGCGCCTGTTGCTAATGGTTCCATTGCTAACACTTCCGATCTTAATGGTGTTGCGATTCAAGGTCAGGCACTGAATGTGACTGGCAATGCCTCAGTCGCTGACTCTGGTGTACAAGGAGTTGCAATTCAGGGGCAAGGCTTGCTTCGAGTTGAGCAGTATTCATTAACAGAGACTGAGCAGTCTCAGATCTACAATGGCTATGGTTCAGTACAGACCGAAGATGGACGTACCATTAACTTTGGCTTGTTTCTGGCTATGGATCGTTCTGAATCACTTGAAACCAGCAGCGAATTACTAATTCAGAGCCGAGCCATGATGGATCCATTGGTGATTAACTTTGGCAGTGAAAGCGCCATTTTAACGGATCGTTTTTTTGAATTTGATTTAAATGCTGACGGTACGATGGAAGAGGTCGCTTCGTTAGGTTCTGGCAGTGGCTATTTGATGCTGGATAAAAATCAGAACGGGATAGTCGACGACGGCTCAGAGTTGTTTGGTCCTCAGACAGGGTCGGGGTTCGGTGAGTTAGCGCAGTATGATTCCGATGGAAACCTATGGATTGACGAAGGTGATCCAATCTTTGAGCAGCTTCAGGTATGGGTGCAAAACGAATCCGGTGAGGATATTTTGATGAGCCTTGCGGAAGCTAATGTGGGTGCGATTTATCTGGGGTCGGCAGAAAGTGATTTTGATCTGGTAAGCTCAGAGGGCATTCCCTTAGGGCGTATTAAAGGTAATGGCTTGTATCTCACAGAGCAGGGCGAAGTTCGATCGGTTCAGGAATCAGATCTGGCTAACCAAAACGGTACGCTTCAAGCTTCGGGTTCCGTCATTTCAATGAATGGTTCTATAGACGGTTCAGGTGCTCAGCTTCAGGTAAATGGTCCACCAGAGCTAATGACAGGTGATGAGATGGCGGCTCGGATCCGACAAGCTGAGCAAGCTAATAATGCAGCTGAGGAGGTTGAAGAACCTGAAAAACCTCGTGCACATATTACCGATATTTCAGAAGCCCTTGCCCGAATGGATCGATTACGTGAAGAACAGCGTGCTTACGGTGAATCCTTATCTGAGGAGGAAGAGGGGCAGTCCGTTTTAGCTCAGTTGATTGAGGCACTGGAAGAAAACCTCAGAAGATCACGAGAAGAAGTCTAATAGTTGATTGATTGGTTGATTATTTTAAACGCATTGCTTTCATCAGCTTTGAAAGCGACGCGCTTATCAGTAGAATGAGTCACATCCTGTCCTAAGTTTGTTTCATTTCTTAAGAAACGTATCGTTAAGGTAGTAAATTGGCTCATATTCCTGATGGTGTGTTGTCCGCACCCGTCCTAATTTCTGGTGCCGTGTTGTCAGCAGGTCTGATTGCGGTTGCTGTAAAAAAACTGGACAGTGAAAAAATTCCATATGCGGCTGTATTAGCCGCAGCCTTCTTTGTTTCTTCGTTAGTAAGTGTCCCTGTTGGCCCCACCAGTGTTCATCTTATTTTGAATGCGTTAATGGGAATTCTGCTTGGCTGGACAGCTATTCCTGCCATTCTGGTTGCCTTGTTAATGCAGTCGATTTTTTTTGGTCATGGAGGTCTGCTCACGCTAGGCGTCAATACCTTTAATATTGCTGTGCCCGCCTTGATTGTAGGTGCGTTTGTTAGGCTTTTGCTGGATCGTCGACGCTGCGCCAATATGTTTGCGTTGGGGTGTTTTGCTGGTGGTATATCGGTCTCTATGACCGCTGCCTTTATCTATTTCAATCTGCTTTTGACCGGTACTGAATATCAACTGTCGGGCAAGGTTATTCTCGCCAGTTTTTTACCTTTGATTGTAGTTGAGGCCATTGTTTCAGGCATTATCCTGTCGTTTATCGTTAAGGTGTCTCCTCAATTACTGCAATCAGGTACCAATAAATCCTATAACCAACCTCCAAAAGATTAAGGGAGATTCTTTTGTTCACTCATGTTTTAAACCCTGCTTTAGCCTTTGCTCAGTTTTTTGTAGCGCGTCCTTTCCTTGTGTTAGTCACTGTCCTTGGTTTCGTTTTAAGTTCTCAGTCGTTTGCTCACTCACTTAAAGTTTTTGCTGATTTTGAAGGGCACAACAAGGTGTCTGGTTCTGTCTATTTCTCTCGAGGAGTTCCAGCAAGAAATGCCAAAGTTGAGCTTTTCGCCTTGTCTGACAAAGATGAAAAAACCTTGTTATTAAACAGTCGTACAGACCAGGATGGTCGGTTTACCTTTGACGATGTTTCAGCAGCTAAATTGATGATTTCAGCGAATAGCGGTGACGGCCATGTGGGTCGTTATACATTCAATACCAAGGCTCACTCTCACTCTAACTATCATGCTCACTCTAACGATCATGCTCACTCTACCGATCACACTCATCCTAACGATCACGATCACAACCATGATCAGAAGGATCACTCTCATGGTCTTCCCTCTGCGTTAGAAAAAACAATCACGCCAGTGGAGACATTGGCAGTTGATAATGCCGAACAGTCATCGATTGATATGAAGGCATTAAAACTGATGGTTGAAGATGTGGTGGCAGCACAAGTTTTACCCTTAAGAGAAGAGCTTCATAAAGCCCAGCATGATGCTCGCTTCAGTGACGTTGTGGGTGGCATTGGTTTTATCTTCGGTATCGCCGGTATTGTTTTATGGGGAAGAGCGAAGAAAGAAAGTGCTTCACATAAGCAGTTAAACGAAGAGACGGATGTCTGATCTAGCACCTCTGGCAGGTGAAGCGAAGGCACACTGGCTGCAACAATTAAGCCCTGTGTGTCGGCTTTTGGCGGTCTTATTATTTTCGCTTTCGGTAGTGGCGCTGAATACTTCAATACTTCAGGTAATCGCTTTCTGCAGCGCAATGTGTCTGGCTTTCTCATCCGGCCTGCCCATCAAGGTGTTACTTAAGCGCTTACTGCCAATAGAACTCTTTTTGATTCTCGTTGTAGTATTTTTGCCGTTTACGATGAAAGGTGAACATGCTGGCTATCTCTTTGGTTTGTTTGCCATGTCCGATGTTGGGCTCGATCGAGCAATTGAAATTTTGCTTCGTGCGAACACCTTAATTCTGGTTTCTTTGGTGTTACTTGCAACGCTCCAACCTGAAGAGATAGGCTATGCCTTGCATAAACTCGCAGTGCCTCAGAAATTGGTTCAATTATTCTTGATGACTGTTCGATATGTTTCTGTTCTGTCACAGGAATACCAACGATTGAGAACAGCTATGAGAGCGCGAGCTTTTCAACCGAAAAGTAATCTACATACCTGGAAGAGTCTGGGGTGGTTAATGGGTATGTTATTGGTTCGCAGTATTGAACGTTCAGAGCGCGTAACAGAAGCCATGAAATGCCGTGGCTTTAACGGCCAATTTCGTTTAATGGATCATTATGATTGGCAGCACAGGGATACTATCTTCTTAATGCTGTCGCTGAGTCTTTCTGTAATACTGCTCATCTTGGAATTTTTCTAAATAGCCACTTAATGGATCGATAAGCTGACTATGACGCAAACGCTGATTGAACTGGATAATATTGAACTGACTCGACAGCAGGATACTGTCTTTCATTCCGTTCAGTTGTCTTTGAAAAAGGGCGATCGTTTAGCTCTATTAGGCAGTAACGGTACCGGTAAAACTTCGTTGTTAAAGTTGATAGTCGGGCTGAATAAACCTTCTCAAGGCAACATTATTGCCTTTGGTAAAGAACGAAATTCAGAATCTGATTTTTTCGAAGTACGTCAGCGAGTCGGGTTACTCTTTCAG
>Ga0255768_10006995_pt1 | contig 10638 bp, 10 predicted proteins | sample 071ome_33_FD_179983 | JGI IMG/M metagenome (GOLD analysis project Ga0255768, IMG submission 179983) | Coastal salt marsh microbial communities from the Groves Creek Marsh, Skidaway Island, Georgia - 071412AT metaG (version 2) | ecosystem: Environmental > Aquatic > Marine > Intertidal zone >...
TTCATAACTAGCAGGGTTTCACCACCAACTTTGATCTCATTGCCTGCATATTGACCAAATAAAATCTGATCACCAACTTTTACATCCATAGCGATAACTTCACCATTATCATTTTTACGACCATTACCAACAGCAATTACCTCACCTCTTGAGGGTTTCTCTGTGGCTGAGTCAGGAATGATTATTCCGCTACTTGTTGTTTTTTCTTCTTCTACTCTTCTGACAACAACACGGTCATGCAAAGGACGAATATTCATTTTTTCTCCTAGTTATTTGTTTGTAAATAAATTATTAGACCGATTCTTTAATATCTAAGAATCTAAAGCTTCTTTGAGCTTTTGCATGGCTTTATTTTCAAGCTGACGAACACGTTCAGCAGAAACACCATACTTGTCTGCTAAATTATGTAGGGTCACTTTTTCTTCTTTCAAGTACCTAGCTTGTAAAATTTCTAAACTTCTTTCATCTAAAGTCGATAGAGCTTGATATAGTTTTTGCTGGGAGTGTTTTTGATCATCCTCAGAAACTAAAATTTGCTCAGGGGTTTGTGTATTCGGATCCGTTAAATAATATTCTGGAGAGTTTGTGTTCTCATCTTCATCCGCAATTAATCCCACATCATTGAACTGAAGTCTTGCCTCCATCTCAAGAACATCACTGGTCTTTACTCCGAGATCATTTGCAATATCCTTAGCTTGCTCCTCTGTAAGAGACTGATAAATTTGAGCTTTTGCCTGCTTAAGTTTGAAGAATAATTTTCTTTGCGCTTTAGTTGTGGCAACTTTTACAATCTTCCAATTTTTGAAGATAAATTCATGAATCTCAGCTCTTATCCAGTAAACAGCAAATGAGGCAAGCCTTACCTTTTTATAAGGATTAAACTTCTTTACAGCCTTCATAAGACCAATGGTTCCTTCTTGAATTAAATCTGCTTGCTCGAGACCATATCCTTTGTAGCCATGTGCAATAAAAGCAACAAATCGAATGTGTGATAAGACAAGCTTTCTAGCTGCATCTAAGTCATGATTTTCAAAAAGACTCACTGCTAACTCATGCTCTTCCTCTGCAGAGAGTATCGGTGGATATTTTTGTATATCCAATGCATGACTATCATTAGCTATTGCTGGGAGTGTATATTCAGACATATGTCCACAAAAAAAATTTCCAATGAAATCATTATACAATAATGAATTGATATAGCAATTTATCTAACCTATGAGCTCATTAAGGATTTTTTTTTGCTGTTCTTTCTGGATGGTAGTTTCTAATCGCAATGAATGAATAATAGATTGTAGCTCAAGCGAAGCTTTATCAAAATCATCATTAACTATCAGATAATCATAATTCTTAAAGTGAGATATCTCCGATTTAGCTTGTTTCATACGTTTCTTGATAACGTCTTTTGAGTCTTGTGCACGTGAATTTAATCTCTCCTCAAGACTTTTTATGGAAGGAGGAATGATAAAAATGCTCTTTGTATTAATTTTCTTCATCACTTGCTCGGCTCCTTGCCAGTCGATCTCTAGAATCACATCAATTCCATTATCTAAAAGATTTTGTACTTTGGACATTGAAGTTCCATATTGATTGCCAAAAACATCAGCACTTTCTAAAAAGTCACCATGAGCATCTTTTTCATTAAATTTAACGGTATCGACAAAGTAATAATCCTTACCATCAACTTCTCCCGGTCTAGGTGAGCGTGTGGTGTGAGAAATAGACACTTTAATATTATCGACTTTAGTTAGAAGGTCTTTAACTAAGCTTGTTTTTCCTGCTCCAGACGGCGCAGAGATAATGATTATATTAGCCATTATTCGGGCTTGTAACCTTGAATTTGATCAATATTGTCTCTATCAAAAAAGAATTTTTCCAATTGTTCTTTTAAGTATGCTTGAGCACCTGGATCCATTAAATTTAAATTATTCTCATTAATTAACATGGTTTGGAACTCTAACCATTTCTGCCAACCTTGTTTGGAGACATTGTCAAGAATTTTTTTTCCAAGCTCACCAGGATAGGGAGCACGATCCAGAGATTCTAATTCTTCTTCAAGAAGAATACATTTAACAGTATTCATGATGTTAACCTTACTCTTAGGGTCTTTAAAGCAAGAAAGTATACTATTACCGACAATGAAATGGTTAGAAGTAGATTAGAAACCCTTTCAAAAATGGTGGCACTGTAAAAATAATCAATAGGATTAACTGTCACTAAAACGACAACTCCCATAGCCAGAATAGAAAAAATCACTTTTAAAAATAAAACTTTATTACTTTGAGAAAAAATATCAATTGATTCTTTTCTTAAGTAGAAATATAAAAGGTATGAATTTAAGAGAGCAGAAAGAGAGGTCGCTATCGCAATTCCGACATGTGAAAAATAATAAGCAAGAATAACATTTAAGATAATGTTGCTTAACATAGCCACAACACCAACTTTAACAGGTGTTTTTGTGTCACCCCTTGATAGAAAGATTGTGGCGAATATTTTGACCAGGATAAAGAAAATAAGACCTGCACCATAAGCAATAAGACTCTTAGAAGATTGAAGTGCTGCATTAGGTGTAAATTCATGATATTGAAACAAAGTAATAACCATTTCCTCTGCCAAAAGGATTAGACCAACAGAAGAGGGGATTCCAAATATTAAAAAATATTTAATAGCCGAATCAATCGTTTTGATAAAGTTTTTGTAGTCTTTTTGGGCGAAATAATTAGATAGCTTTGATAATGCGACAGTTGCAATTGCTATTCCAATTAAAGCTAAAGGCAATTCCATTAGTCTATCTGAGTAATATAACCAGGTGACACTTCCACTTACAAAGAAACTTGCAACGATAGTGTCTACTAATAGGTTAATTTGGGATACTGAAACTCCAAATAAAGCTGGAATCATTCTTTTTCTTAGTATTTTTTCAGAAGAATGAGTTCCTTTAACAATCTTGGGAAACTTACCTAATTTAAGAAGAAAGGGGATCTGAAACAAAAGTTGAAGTAATCCTCCAATAAATACCCCCCAAGCAAGAGCAACAATTGGTTCTTGAAACCAATCCGAAGAATAATAAGCGAATACAATTATGGATATATTAAGAATTACAGGAGTAAAAGCGGGGGCAGCAAATCTATCATAAGTATTTAAAATACTCCCAGCAAAAGCGGTTAAGCCAATAAATAACAGATATGGGAAAGTAATTCTAAGCATCAATGAGGCAGCATCATATTTAGTCGGATCAGGGTCAATATAGAAACCCCAAGCAAAGACTGCTATTACTATAGGTGATGCAATAACAAAGATAGTGGTAGTAAAAATCAAAATCTTAAGAAATTTGGTTCCGATATGATTAATAACTAAATCAACTTCATTTTTATCTTTAGATGCTTTTGCTTCGGCAAGAATTGGAACAAATGCTTGAGAGAAAGCGCCTTCACCAAAGAGTCTTCGGAAAAAATTTGGGATTTTGAAAGCAACGAAAAATGCATCTGTAAGTGCGTTTGCTCCAAATAAAATAGCAATTATCTGGTCTCTAATTAAGCCAAAAATTCTTGAAATAAAAGTCATTGCGGTAAAAATACCGCTAGATTTCAAGAAGGATGTAGACATAATTAGTTATTCTTCTGAAGGGCCCCTCATAATACCTTCTTTGGAGCTTCTTATACACTTTATGAAGGTTTTGACTTCGTCACTGTCTTTTTCTTTAATTTGAAGCTCATCAAGTTTTGTATCTAAAAGCTTACCCTGGGATTCTTTAAAAACACTTTTAAAAGCTCTTTGAATTGAAGCAATAGATGCTGGTGAAAAACCTCTTCTTTGCATTCCTTTTGAATTAATGCTTCTAATTCTACAAGGGGAACCAGAGGCTAACATGAATGCAGGAATGTCTTTATTCACCTGGCAGCCCATACCAATATATGTATGCATTCCAACTAAACAAAATTGTTTGACGAGAACAAAACCTCCTAAGATAGCCCAATCATGAACTTTAACATGACCAGCTAAAGATGCATTATTAGACATAATTACATGATCACCCAATTCACAATCATGAGCTATATGCACATATGCCATAAGCATATTATTAGAACCAATTCTTGTGATAGCATTTTCTTTTTCAGTGCCTCTGTTAATAGTACAAAATTCTCTAATTAGATTGTCATTACCAATTATTAGATTAGATTCTTGGCCATCTGCATAGGAAATATCTTGAGGGTCACCCCCAATAGAGGCAAATGAGTATATATGATTATTATTGCCAATTTTGGTTGGACCCTGAATAACCGCATGTGATTCAACAATAGTGCCAGCACCAATTTCAACATTCTTACCAATTACTGCATAAGCGCAGATTTCTGCTGATTTATGAATTTTCGCAGACGAATGAACTACTGCTTTAGGATCAATTGACATCTATTCGCTAGCTTTTTGAGTGCACATTAATTCGGCACTAGTCACAACTTTATCATCAACATAAGCAGTGCCCTTGAATTTCCAAATTCCTCTTTTAACCGTCAGAACTTCAACCTCAAGTATTAATTGATCTCCAGGTTCAACCATTTTTTTAAATCTTGCATTATCTACACCAACTAACATATAAATTTGTCCTTCTTGTGGCTTACCAACTTCAGACTTAAAAGCAAGAATACCAGTAGCTTGTGCCAGAGCTTCAATAATTAAAACACCCGGCATAATTGGCTGGCTTGGAAAATGTCCAGTGAACTGAGGCTCATTAAAACTAACATTCTTAATTGCAGTTAATCGCTTTCCAATCTCAAAGTCTTTGACTTTATCAATAAGTAAAAAGGGGTAACGGTGCGGTAAAAAATTTTTTACCTCATTAATATTCATTTGGTTCATAACTTAGGGCTTCTTAATATTGAATTTCTTTACTATTTTATCTAGTTTTGTAATCCAGAATGCTATTCTCTTCCAAGAGACATGTTCAGAAATTGGCATGATGCCAGTATATGTGCCAGGCTTATCTATGTCTTTGTAGACTGTACTAGTTGCAGTGATAATAACATCATCAGCAGTCTTTATATGATCAACTATTCCAACCATTCCACCTATTAGATTTCTTTTTCCAATTTTGCATGACCCCGCTATACCTGTTTTTGCAGCTATTGCTGTATTTTCACCAATATGGACATTGTGAGCAATATGAACAAGATTATCAATAATTACACCACTTTCGATGACTGTACTATCTAGTGTCGCACAATCAATACAGCAATTAGATCCTATTGAAACATAATCACTAATAACAACATTTCCAAGATGGCATATATGGATCCACTCAAAGTTATTAGATAAGGTATTACCAAACCCCTCTGAACCAATTATGCATCCATCTTGAATGGACACATTATTACCAATTATAGAATTACTATGAATTACAACATTTGAGCCAACATAACAATTATCACCTATATGGGTATTGTCATGAATTACAACATTTTTTCCAAAGTGACAATTCTTACCTAAATTAATATTTTTCCCAATGTACAAACTATCAGTATTTGTGGGTATATTTTTTATATCTCTATATTTGATAGAAATAGGCTCTGAAGGTGTTGTTTTAAAAAAACAAGCAATTTCAGCAAACGATTTTTTAAAATTTCCTGAAATTAGAATGTTGGACGATTTTGGGAATGCAAAAGTCTTAAATAGGTTTTCATCTATTAATAATGCACCAGCATTTTTGAGTAAATTTTCATCTAACATCTTCGCTTTAGAAACACAAACTATAGAATTTTTCTTTGGTGAATCTATTGAACAAAGTGAATCAATCTCAAAACTAGGATCACCTTGCAGATCAAGGTTTAGCTTTTTAGAGATTGTCTTTAAATTCAAAACAGTAAATTATCTTATTTAAAAAGTTGTGCCAAGTTCAAAAGAAAAAGTTTCAGTAGAATCACTAGACTTCTTGATTAATGGTTTTGCAAAATAAAAACCAATAGGTCCAATTGGAGTGACCCAAGATGTGGCTAACCCAGCTGAAGCTCTTATATCTGAGAGATCAAAAGATGAAACTTTTTCATAAATTGAACCGGCATCTAAAAATGCGCTAATTCTAATATTATCATTGTCTATGCCAATTTTTTTTGCAGGCGCAATATATGCTCCACTTGTAAGTAGAGAAACCTCACCACCTTTAGCTGTAAGATCAGGATATTTTGAACCTAGAGAGTTAAAATCAAATCCTCTTACTGAACTTGAGCCACCCCCAAAATATCTTTCAAAAAAAGGTAAGTCCTTATTTCCATAACCCTGAGCTAACTGAAGATTAAATTTAGTTTTAAAAGTAGAGTCATCATTTATTGGGTAAAAGTTAGTCTGATTACCCTCAAGTTTAAAATATTTAAAGTCGCCAAGAGGTAAAGAAATAACTCCCTTAAGAATTTGTTTTGAGCCATCTGTTGGATTATAGAAATCATTTAGGGAATTTTTGGAGGATATAAGTGAAGTATTAAAATCTAGACTATCGTTGCTTGCACATTGTTTCTGTTCATAAAGAACACCCGCATATGTTGCTGAACAAGTTAAATCAATATTGCTAAGTCTAAGTTCAGAGAAGATATCACTATTTTTTGAGGTTTGTATTCCATACCCAAAATTGATTCCATTTTCATCAATAACGTAATCACTTATTTCAAGATCAGCAGCATTTGTTGTTTTAGTAAAAAAACCATAACTAATTGAGTCACCAATATCCGAAAAATGGGGATCTTTAAAGTATACCCTTAGCTCCTCTACTGCCTTAGAGTTTACAAGCTTAGCATTAAGTACATTACCTGTGCCTAAGATATTATTTTGCTGGATACCTACATTAAATGCAGCACCTGAATCATTTCCATGCGATAACCCAATAGTAAATTCACCTGTTTTTGCTTCAGTAACAGATATTAAAATATCAAACCTATCATCATTACCTGATACTTCGGTTAAATTCATTTTTACATCAGAAAAATATCCCAATCTTTTAATTTTTCTTATAGATTCGTCAAGTGTTTTTTGTGAAAATTCTTGACCTTCTAGGAGGTTTAACTCTCTTCTAATGACATCATCTTGTGTAGTATGATTTCCAATTATTTCAATTCTGTTCACATACATTCTTTTATTTTTTTTGATGTCTAATATCAGGTCAAATGAATTTGGCTTATCGTTTTGCTTAAGTTTAGTTTCAATTGAAGCTTTTGCGTAACCATTATCAGCAAAAAGAGCTCTAATTTTTCTTGCACCTTTTAAGATTTCTTTTCTGCTAAATACTGAACCTGTCTCCATCCCGAAGGTTGAGGTAAGTTTTTCAGATGAAAAATTACCCATTTCACCGTTCAATTCGATGTTACCGACAAAATATTGATTTCCTTCTTCAATATTGACTTCTATAGAGATAGTCATATCTTTTGAATTAAGCTCTGGATTAATTAATTTGACTTTGATATCTAAAAATCCAGATTCAAGATACTTTGTTTTAATTTTTTCGATACCTGCATCAAGCGATTGCTTATTGAATCGATCTTTTTCAGTAAAGTAATTTAATATAAAAAAATCAGGAACACCAATATCAAACAAATCCAACAAATCATCTGAAGAGAAAAAACTATTGCCTGAAATATCAAATCTATTAATTAATGCAGGTGAGCCTTCTTTAAAGAATACTTCTATACCAATTCTGTTAGCGTTATCTATATTCTTTTTGAAAGTAATTTCAGAATTGTAGTAACCATTATCAATATATAGAAGTTGTATTTGCCTTAGAAGAGTATTAAATGTTTTATCATTAAAAATTTTTCCTGGTTTAATATCTGAATTATCTTGAATTTTTTGTATGGAATTTTCACTTAAAACAGCATCTTCTTTATAGCCTTTAAACTCAACATATTTAATTATTGGATTTTCTTCAATATTAATTTGTAAGGTTCCATTTACAAATTCAGTAGAAACTTTTTTGAAGAAGTTTGTATCTAGTAAGTTTTTATCTATGAGAGGAATCGAAGAGGGTGAAAATTCATCATTAACTTCTATGGGGAGGTAACTAAGAATAGTACCTCTATCAATCGAATTTAACCCATTGATTTCAATTTTTTGTACTAATTGAGCAAAAGAAGAATGTGTAAATAAAATAAAAACTAAACTTAAAAGTACAGCCTTAAGCAAAACTAATTTAGACAAGATTACTTTCAGAAAAGTATAAGTTACAAATAACATTCTAAGTAAAGAGCTCAGGATTAACATCAATTAACAGATTCTTCAATGATTATACAATACATATGGATTTACTTAGATGTTGTATTGAAAGGATAATATATGAAAAATAATTCAACTAATTAAGAAAGTTTGGAATGTGAATGTCCCGCTTCTTTTAGTTTTCCCAAATATTCTGCCCATAAATTTTTCATATTTATAGCTAAGTTTTTTAAGTGAGACCAAGAATAAATACCAGTATCGTGACCATCACTAAAAAAAAGTACTACAGCATAGTTCCCAGTCGGCTGAATATTTGTAATAGTTACTCCTTCTTTATCAACTTGAAGAATTTCTTGGCCCGGACCATGTCCTACAACTTCTGCGGAAGGCGAATAAACTCTTAGAAATTCAGCAGAAAGATCATAATCAATATCATCGAATGTAACTGTAAGAATTGTCTTTGCTTTGTTAAGATTAATTTTAGAAGGAGGTGTCATAGATATAATATAAAAAAATTGTAAATTTTATCAGATAGATTCTTTGATAAACCTTGTTAGAAAAATCATAAAATTATGAAACTCAATTTCACAAAAATGCATGGGCTTGGTAATGACTTTATTGTTATTAACAATCTCAATGATGTTTATAATGAGAACTCTATTAACATCCCCAAACTTGCTAATCGACATACGGGAATAGGTTTTGATCAACTATTGATTGTTGAATCATCTGAAAGAGCAGATGTTGATTTCAAATATAGAATATTTAATGCAGATGGTCAAGAAGTCCAACAATGTGGTAATGGGGCCAGATGTTTTGCTTTATATGTTTTTGAAAAAAAGCTAACCAGTAAAATAAAATTAAATGTTGAAACCTTGAATGGCGACATAGGACTGATTATTAATAATACTTCGTCAGTTACTGTAAATATGGGTGAACCTGAGTTTATGCCATCAAAAATTCCAGCTAACTTAGATAATCAACATAAAAAATATTCAATCAATGGCAAAGAGATAGGGGTTCTTTCCATGGGAAATCCTCACGCAGTTTTAATATCTAACAATATCGAAAGTCTTGAAATTGATAAATCAGCTAAAGATATTCAAAATAGCGGCTATTTTCCAGAGGGTGTCAATGTAGGGTTTATGCAAATAAACTCACCTAGTAATATTTCTTTAAGGGTTTATGAAAGAGGAGTAGGAGAAACTCAAGCTTGCGGGACAGGAGCATGTGCTGCTGTTGTGTTTGGAGTAGAAAATGATCTTTTAGATAATAAAGTTCGTGTGTCACTCCCTGGTGGTGATCTTGATATCAACTATGAGAAAGGATCTGACGTTTTGATGACTGGGCCTGCTCAATTTGTTTTTGAAGGGTCGATTGAAGTTTAATTACAATTTACAGAGAATATCTGTTTATCTTCAAATCTTATTGCAGTGAGTTTATTTCCCCAAACGCAACCTGTATCGAGATGATATCTTTTTGGACAATCAAAACCCTTAAGTGTCGACCAGTGTCCAAAGAAAATATTAATATTTTCAAGTTTTTTATTTCTATGTAGAAACCAAGCTTTATATCCTGAAGGATTAAGATTAAAGTTCCCTTTGGCTTTGTAGTCTATTTCTCCATGTTTTGAACAGAATCTCATTCTGGTTAATGCATTGATTGCATAAGTTGATTTTTCAATCATCGTAAGAGAGTCTTTAAATTTTTTAGGCTTATTGGAGTATATAGAATCAATAAATTGTTCGGAGTCTGATGATTGCATATTCGATTTAATAAAGTCAGAATAATAAAAAATATCCTTCTCAGACCAAATAGGCGGTACTCCAGCATGGATTAAAATAGATCCATCTAATTGCAAGGCAAGAGACCTATTTAAAAGATATTCAATGATTTTATTCCGTAAGTTAGAGTCAAGAATATCGTCAAAATTATCACTTTTTTTAATCTTCTTGGAATCAAAATGACAGGCTATTAAATGAATATCATGGTTACCCAAAACCATGTCAAAATTGTCTTGGTGTGAAAGAATAAACTTCATTGTCTCAAGATTATTCTCACCTCGATTGACTACATCCCCCAAAAAAAATAAACGATCAGAGTCATATGAAAAGTTAATTTTTGTTAAAAGTTTTTTAAGGGATGAAATGCACCCTTGAACATCTCCAACGATGTAATCAGCCATTAGTGAAGTGTATATGGTCTAGATAGAACAAATAGGGGAATTTGCGCATCAAATCGATTTCCTAAATCATCTATCATTCCATATGAACCATGCATAGAGCCTGTCTGCGTTTTAAGAACAGCTCCAGAGGTATATTCGTAGCTCTCTCCAGGAGAGAGATGGGGCTGCTGTCCAACCACTCCTTCACCTATCACATCTTCGATTTTTCCAGACTCATCTTCAATCTTCCAATGACGAGTAAGTAATTGGGCACCAATTTCACCGTT
>Ga0255768_10007002_pt1 | contig 10635 bp, 23 predicted proteins | sample 071ome_33_FD_179983 | JGI IMG/M metagenome (GOLD analysis project Ga0255768, IMG submission 179983) | Coastal salt marsh microbial communities from the Groves Creek Marsh, Skidaway Island, Georgia - 071412AT metaG (version 2) | ecosystem: Environmental > Aquatic > Marine > Intertidal zone >...
TTACACAGTCCCAGCTGGGTTACTTCTGGAGACCTGAAGAGGTCTCCCTCCAAAAAGACCGTGGAGATTATCAGTCTCTCACTCCTGAGCAAAAGCACATCTTTACTTCCAATTTGAAGTATCAGATTATGCTAGACTCTGTGCAAGGTCGTGGTCCTGGTATGGCGTTTCTGCCTTACTGCTCTCTTCCTGAACTGGAAGGTGCCATGACCGCATGGGAATTCATGGAGATGATTCACTCTCGCTCCTACACGTACATCATCAAGAACGTGTATCCTGACCCGACTGAGGTCTTTGATACTATCCTTGATGAAGAAGAGATTCTTGTACGTTCTAACTCGGTCACGGAATCCTACGACGACTTCATCAATGCTGCCCACCAGTACGACAATGGTACTATGTGGGAATTGGCAGCAGAAGGTCACTTTGCTGGACAGTTTGAGCGTGTTGAGTTGAAGCGTAAACTGTATCGTGCAGTTGCTAACGTGAATATTCTAGAGGGTATTCGCTTCTATGTTTCATTCGCTTGCTCGTTTGCCTTCGGTGAAAACAAACTCATGGAAGGTAGTGCAAAGATTCTTTCTTTGATTGCTCGCGACGAGTCTCAGCACCTTGTACTTACTCAGAACATTCTGAATAAGTGGAAGGAAGGTGATGACAAAGAGATGCAGCAGATTGCAAAGGAAGAAGAAGGAAACTTCATCAACATGTTCCAACGTGCTGTTGATGAAGAACGTCGTTGGGCAACCTATCTGTTCAAAGATGGTTCCATGATTGGTCTTAACGATAAACTTCTCTGCCAGTATGTTGAGTGGGTTGCTAACCGCCGTATGAAGGCAGTGGGTCTCAAGCCTATCTATGATATTCCTGCTAAGAATAATCCACTGCCCTGGACGGAGCACTGGTTAAATAGTAAAGGACAGCAAAACGCACCTCAAGAAACGGAGATTGAATCTTATGTCATCGGAGGAATTAAACAAGATGTCAAGGGAGACACCTTCTCAGGATTTGCCCTCTGACCCTCGTAACGAGGAAGACTATGACACCTGGGAGTATGGTACTGAACCACTCCCTGGTGACCACACTTGGGAGAAACTACCAACACAGACTGATGTTTATGATGAAGAGTCTGCTGCTGAAATGAGTAATCTTTATGATGAGATTTTGGCATCTCAAGATGCAGACTTGAATACTACACTATGGGAAATATGGGAAGCGGGCAAACAATAGTAGACGAGATTCTACCAGAGGTTCAGGCAAATTGGCTTGATGACCTTTGTAAATCCACAGAGTTTCCCTGGTACTACATGTCCAATCCTACCTATGAGGGTGCTCAGGGTAGGAATTCCTTTGCACACCTTGCTATGTGGGAGGGTGTACCTAGGTCTGATGTGTACAATCGTATCGAACCAATACTGAGGACTATTGCCAAAGAAGCAGAGATGGACTATAATTCTCTGTACAGGGTCAGGTTCGGTATGTACTTGCCTTGTCATGTTACAGACCCAGAGCACAATCAAATACACACTGACCACCACATGCCCCATCGGGTAGCGTTGTATTATGTTAACAATGCTGATGGACCAACGTATTTCTTTGACGACAATGATGTCTGTACAAATAAAATCGAACCCAAAAGGGGTCGATTGGTAGTGTTCGATGGCACCACTAGGCATGCATCGACATGTCCAATGGTGACAAATGTTAGAATAACATTAAATCTGAACTTCGCTACCTAAATAGTTACGTCGTTCATCTCACCCTCTCTTTCCGATGGTGAGACGCAAGTAAGTCGCGGAACGGAGCGTTCATCCCATGTTTGAATTATTACTTTACGCTTCCATCAATTGCAAAGATGCTTCTGATATGATTGGTCGTATCCGAGCAAATGATAGTGTAAGTGAATACATTCAAACTGAGGTGATTGAAACCTTAAAGGAAGCAACACCTGAGTGCAAGTGGGACGCAAACGACTGAAGGAACGGGAAGTAAAATTCTCATTTCTTTAGGAGACCTACAATGAACACACTTCAACTTATTCGCAGTCAGATTAAAAAGCAATCTGCTCTGCACGATGCACAAATCTCTCACACCGCTTATCGTGGTGTTGAGTATAATGTAAATTGTGCGGAACATAAGGATGCCCACGGCACCTTCTGCTATCGCGGTCACGTTTATAGTAAGTAAGGGACGGGGGGGCAAATGTTTAAGGTAAGACTAGAATATGGTCTTCCAGACTTTGACCCTGAAAAGCATGACCCAGAAAAATCGTTCGCGTTTTTAACTTATCGTGGTATACACTACGCTAAGTGGGTCGAACATAAATCTAGAGGCAACACAGCCTGGAAACTCACATCTTGATATCAACACAAAGCACCCTTTGGGGTGCTTTTTTTGTAGGTAGTGCTACCCTAAATAAGTTCAAACGCATAGGAGAGTCATGAAAATTTTTCTGGACTGCTCTGATACAGAAGTAGTAGCAGACGCATATGCTACTGGACTCATTGATGGGGTGACCACTAACCCCAGTCTGATTAAAAAAAGTGGTAGAGACCCAAAGGATGTTATTCAAGAACTGTCTGATATCTTTCCCTGGTCAGCATCAATTAGCGCCGAAGTCATGGGGGAGATGGCAGATGAGATGCTTGAAATGGCAGAAGACTACATTGCCATTGGTCCCAATGTGACAATCAAAGTACCTTGCACACACCAGGGTTTAATCGCCTGTAAGCGTCTGCATGAGGATGGCATCACAACTAATGTCACCCTTATCTTCAGCGCCGCTCAGGCGATTCTGGCTGCCAAAGCAGGGGCAACTTATGTGTCTCCCTTTGTCGGTCGATTGAACGACCAGTATTGGGACGGAGTACAACTGGTGGAGGAAATCTCTGATGTCTTCGCTACACATAACATTGACACCCAAGTCCTTGCTGCATCCATTCGTGATGCTGGTCAAGTCACAAAATGTTTTAGAGTGGGTGCTGATATTTGCACTATGCCTCATTCTGTCTTTTTGAAAATGTACAGCCATGCATTGACTGATGCTGGACTCGATATCTTCAGGAGGGATTGGGAAGATGCCCAGAAATTCTTTAACAAAGGATGAGATTAAGTGCAGAGTATTGAAACTCAAGCATGACTTGAACAATTTCAACCACCCCGATAAAACAGGTGACTGGCATCGGGGTGCCCATTATGAACTCGATAGGGTGCTCGATATACTTGACGAGTATCGATTCTGACACTAGAATAACTCTGTGGGGGTTCAAAGAAAATTTATAGCTTAAACTTATGAAAGTAGGTATTATTGGATTGGGTCGCATGGGCGAGGGCATGTCTCGTCGCATGATAGCAAAAGGTATCGAAGTTCACGGTTACAGAAACAACTATGAAAAAGCTTGCGAACAATATGAAAAGGGTTATATCAGTGGATGTACCACTTCTATTGAAAGCCTTGTTCAAGTAGTTAAAAGTAAAAAGAATGGCGGCATCATCCCTGGTGTCTTCATGATGGTTGTACCAGCAGAAACAGTAGAGGATACACTCAATGAGCTACTACGATATTGTAGTGAAGGAGATATTATTATTGACCATGGCAATAGCAATTTTAAGGACTCAAGGAAAAGGGCGGAACGTCTGGCAAAGTTGGGTATCCAATATCTTGACTGCGGTACTTCTGGTGGAGTTTATGGTCTGGAGCGTGGATACTGTCTTATGGTTGGTGGCGGAAAGCATGCGGTCGATGTCTGCCGTCCTATCTTCGACGCTCTCGCCCCAGGTATCTCTGCCGCCGAACGTCTCCCAGGTCGGGTTGGTTATACCCTCTACCCTGAAGAGTATGGTTGGATGTACTGTGGAGGTGCTGGAGCAGGTCACTTCGTAAAGATGGTTCACAATGGAATCGAATACGGAATCATGCAAGCATACGCCGAAGGATTTAATATCCTGCATGAAGCTAATGCTGGGGCAGCATACACTAAGGAGGGTGATGCTGAAGTTGCTCCAATGGATAACCCAGAAGATTATCAGTATGACATTGACGTTGCTAAGGTGGCTGAGCTTTGGCGTCGTGGTAGCGTGGTTGGTAGTTGGTTACTTGACCTTACCGCTGATGTACTACGGAGCGATAGAGAGCTTAGCAAGTTCGATGGGGGAGTTAGCGATAGTGGTGAGGGTCGTTGGACTTGTCACGCTGCTGTGGACCTTGGTGTACCCGCTCCTGTTATTACTAGCGCCCTCTACGCAAGATTTGAATCAAGAAGACTCGGAAACTTTACTAACCGAGTCCTCAATGGAATGCGAGCAATGTTCGGAGGACACGATGTAAGATGAAACCACTAATTCTTGTAGCATGTTTTACACCTTTAGCAATCATCTACATAATAATGAAACTATCTGTATGGATTGCAGCAGTTAACGCTGAGGTTGAATATGGGAAAATGGATGCCAAACGACCCCACGGACCCTATGTGGCAAATGCATATGAAGATGTTGATGAGGAGGACGAGGAATATTCACACCGCACAGATTATCGATGAAACACTCTACAAATGGTATTCTGAACGGGGACTAGATGTCCCCGATTGGAAACGAAAGGACCCCCAATGGTGGCTTGATTACCTAAATGAACTAGGACTTACAGAAAAAAATGAACCTCGCTGATGCCCTTGCAATCTTGGCAATACCCTTTGTATGTGCCACCATCGCATTTGGACGATATAAAGGTGAGATATCGTATTACGACTCGGACGACTATGATGGAAACGGCACCGCTCACTAAAGGTATTGTTATCTTCGGAGCGACTGGAGACCTCTGCAGAAAGAAACTAATTCCTGCACTCTATAAACTTTGGAAAAAGAAACTCATTCCAGATAACTTCCTTATCACTGGTTCTGCCAGAAGACAACCAACAGCAACACAGTGGAAAGAATCGCTTGGGGACTATCCTGAGGAGTTCATGCATCAACTAGATTACATCTCTACCGATTTAGACAATGTTGATACTCTTACTCACCTTCCTGATTACCTTCACGATAATACTTACTTCCTATCGGTTCCTCCCGAAAGGTATTCTAACGCTATTGTTAATCTTAAGGCAGCGGGTAAACTCGATGACCCTGACCACTCCCGATTGGTTATCGAGAAACCCTTTGGGTACGATTATAAATCTGCTGATTCTCTACAGTCTGTGGTGGAGCGACATCTACGCGAGAAACAAGTATATCGCATTGACCATTATCTCGGCAAAGACACTGTTAATAATCTACTTGCTACTAGGTTTAGTAATATATTTTTGGAACCACTTTGGAATCGCCAGTATGTAGACGAGGTTCAAATCTTTGCTTCGGAGACTATTGGTTGTGAGGGTCGTGCCCAGTATTATGAGACCGCTGGTGCTGTCAGGGATATGCTACAGAATCATGTTCTGCAAGTTCTTGCATTAATTGCTATGGAACCTCCCAGCAAGATGAATGCCAGGGAAATCAGACGTGAGAAGACAAAGGTACTCGCCGCCACTAGAATGAGCGAGAACATTATTCTTGGGCAGTACGATGGCTACCGTGATGAAGAGGGCGTTGATTCTAACAGTGGTACTCCTACCTATTTTGCTGGTAGTTTATTCGTCGATAACTGGCGTTGGGAAGGAGTTCCTTTTAACGTCATGACTGGTAAGAAGATGCCTTACGGTTGTGTAGAAGTTGTTATCAAACTCAAGACTCCACCGCTAAAACTTTATGAGGGAGAAGTTGGAGACCGCATTGTCATTCGCTTACAACCTAATCCTCATCTTGATATTCGTATGGACATTAAGTCGCCTGGATTCACTAACGAATTGGAACTTGCCACCCTTACCTACGATTATCCACAAGACAGAGCAATAGACGGATATGAAAAACTATTGTATGATGCTATCAATGGGGACCAGTCTAACTTTGTCCATGCTGAAGAAGTCATGGAGAGTTGGAGGATTGTAGATGACCTTCTGTGTACTGGTGATAGTTGTCCAATTCGCACTGCACCTTATATCTACTGTGGCGGGTGGGGTCCCGAACACAAAACACAATTGATAACTAATTGGGATTATCCAGCATGAACCAAACCAAATTAAAAGAACTTATCCGTACACTCAAAGAGTTGTTGAGTGAGTTAGAATCGGAGGTATATTCGGACCCCTCTAAATATCTCCAGTCAGATGATTGGAAGGTTAGTATAGGTGACGACAACGACGGAGACCCCGACTGATTATGAAAACCCATGGACCTTCTTGGAACGGGATTTTAATTCTTGCGATGTTCTGGACAACTATGGTTTTGTTTATGTCATTACCAATCTCTCCACAGGTAGACAGTACATTGGGAGAAAATATTTTTGGTCCTTCAGAACACCGCCAGGGAAGAAAAGAAAGGTAAAACAGGAATCAGACTGGAAGAAATACTACGGTTCCTGTCCTGAATTAAAAGAAGACTTAAAAAAGTTCGGCAAAACGAACTTCAAAAGAGAGATTTTAAGCCTACATAAAACAAAGGGACTCACAAACTTTGAAGAGACCCGACAATTATTTCTCAACAATGTACTTACGGAGGCTATGACAGATGGGACGCCTGCATACTACAACTCGAACATCCTTGGTAGGTACATGCGTAAAGACTATTTCAAGACTTGACCCCTGACCCCCAACCTGCTATACTATGGAGGTTCGCAAGGAAGTCATGCACGAGTTTTCCCTCTCCGAAAAGTACCAGGGCGAAGAGTACTGGGAGTATTTCGAGAACATCATCGACACCATTCATACTCTTGCCGAGCAAGGGTTTATGGAGGATGCTGAGCGGCAATCTCGTCGTTACTTTGCTGCGACCCAATTGGGTCAGTAGTTCAGCGGATAGAACAACGCTCTTCTAAAGCGTGTGTCGCAGGTTCGATTCCTGCCTGACCCGTTGCCCTTCGGGGCATACGGTCCATTGCTAGAAACATATGACTACAGCACAGAAGTTTGCGACTGCTCGTACCATTTTGGAAGCAGCAGTACAGGGCGACGTAAATCTTGATGCCGAGTATCCTACTCTTTTCAAGAATGTCTTTAAGTTTTACGAGGACAAAGGCGTCGATTTTTACGGTGATGTAGAAGAAGATTATGCTATTCTGATTGACCACCTTGAAATGGATTTGTATGAAACCTAAAGTTCTGCTTGAGCGTTTCCCCTATCGTTATGTTGAGTGCGGAACCCTGGAAAATGGGTTCCCTGATTACCGTATTCAGAAAGCAGACTACTATACCAAACGGTATAGCGACATGTACCTCTGTGACAATGGTATGCAAATGACCACTGCCATGGAGGACTTTGAATACACCAAATGGTTGGACCCCGAAAGAGTCCCCTGTTACATCAAAGACACCGTATCATGAATTCCTATCAAAAAGCAGTAAAAGCACTTGAAGATTGCGTCAAAGACGCAATGGAAAATGATGTTGATGCTCCTCTCCAAATGGAGATTTGGCGTCACTATCAAGGTGTAAAAGCAATCGCTAGACAGCTCAAGGAGAGTGACTATCAATTTAACCTTAATACAGATGATTACATTCCTTACGATATTGGGGACAGCAGTTCTCCTGTCAATTTTGGTGCAGCCGAAGCAGTACCCTTCTCCAGTTATGGTCAAGATACAATCACGTTCTCCTAAATAAAACGTCTTTGCCATTAGACTATAAACTAGATGGTTGTCTGCGCGACCGTCGTAATATAATCACCCCCCTCTTTGGAGGGGGTTAATAACTATGAAGTACAATTGGACTGAAATTGATTACGGACATTTCTTTGGTTGTTGGGAGCCCGACGACAAAAGTGTTTGCGATGAACTAATTGAGTTTTTTCACTCATGCGAAAACATAGAACGCATGAGTGGAACAATTTACAATAACCAAGCAGGCAAAGCAGTTATTGATAAGACTCAGAAAAACTCTACTGACTTGTCTATCTCCACTCAGTACATGCACCCTACGGTTAACAAGTATAGGGAGTTTCTGAGAGAAGTGTTTAGGTTGTATGCGACAAAGTTTCCTGCCTCTGATATGACTGCGCCCTGGAATCTTACAGAACCATTTAACATTCAGCACTATCCTCCTGGAGGAGGGTTCTTTAGTTGGCACACAGAACGTTCTGGACCTGGACATCCAGCAGTGTACCGACATCTAGTCTTTATGACATACCTCAACGATGTTGAGAAGGGTGGTGAGACTGAGTTCTATCACCAACAAGTAAAAATTAAACCAAGAAAAGGGCACACACTCATTTGGCCATCTGATTGGACTTACCGCCATCGGGGTATTGCTGCTCCTAAAGAAGACAAGTACATTGCTACTGGTTGGTTGGATTTCGTCTGAGTATTCTGACTTAGTGGCTTGACAAATGTTACAAAACGATATATACTATTGTAGTATTTCGTTACAAAACCAATGACTGTCACCACCAACGAGTTCGGCCAACAGAATATGTTTGCCAAAGAACCGCCGATGGTAGTAGAAGAGTACAACCGTAAAGGTCTGTTCTCTCCCATGCAGCAGCGTGAAATGTATAATGGTCGCTGGGCGATGATGGGTATCATCATGGGATTCGCTTCCTATGCTATCACGGGCAAACTGTTCTTCGGTATCTTCTGAGACTTGACAAATGATTGCACTTTTCTTTACAATGGTGTCCATCACGTTCTTCGTGATGCTCGCTAAATCTGTCGAACAACTTTCCGAAACTTATTAATGGCTTACAACGTTACTATTGGCGACACTACTTTCAAGTGTGAAGAGGACCAGTACATTCTCGATGCTGCTGAAGAAGCAGGTATCGATATGAACTATTCCTGCCGAGCAGGCGCTTGCTCCTCTTGTGCAGGTAAGATTGTGTCTGGCACTGTTGACCAATCTGACCAGTCCTTCCTGGACGATGACCAGATTGATGCTGGTTTTGTCCTGACCTGTGTGGCATACCCCACCAGCGATGTGACCATCCTTGCTGACCAAGAAGATGCGCTATACTGAAGAAGCACTCGTTGAAGCAGTCGCTGCTCTTGGATGGGATGTCAGAACCGATGACATCCATGTAGAGATTGGTGGCACCTCTGTCTATGGGATTGATGGTGCAGGCACCAAATGGGCTCCTCTAAAAGGAACCCGCAAGTATAACAATGATGCTTTCATTGTAATTAAAAATCGCACCCGCGACCCTATTATTCCTAGTAAAGCAAATGACCAGAGTACCTGAAGTAACGTTTCACACCCGTAAATATGATACTGTTCTAGCACAGTATGAGTGGAAGGATGTAACTACTGCTAACCTTTTTAATGGTAAGCGTGTGGTTGTATTCTCTCTCCCTGGAGCATTTACTCCTACTTGCAGCAGTTTTCAACTGCCTGGATACGAAGAACTCTATGATGAGTTCAAGTCTTTCGGTATCGATGAAGTTTACTGCGTGTCAGTAAATGATTCTTTTGTAATGAATGCTTGGTTCAAACAGCAAGAAATCAAAAATGTCAAACCCATTCCTGATGGTAGCGGTGAGTTTACTTACGCTATGGGTATGTCTGTCAATAAGGCGAACTTAGGTTTTGGATTCCGTTCCTGGCGTTATGCAATGGTCGTCAATAATGGCGAGATTGAAATGATGTTTGAAGAACCTGGCAAAGTCGGCAACTGTCCGATTGACCCCTATGAAGTCAGCGACCCTGACACTGTACTCAAATACCTCAAGGAGAACTACTGATGAAAAAACTTTTTACCCCCGAAGCAGAAATTCTTAATGCACGCCTGGCAATGATTGGTTTTGTTGCTGCCATTGGTGCATACTTCACCACTGGTCAAGTCATCCCTGGCGTTTGGTGAGATAAATAAAACTGAATATCGTCGTCGCTTCCATGTGACAGAGGGGTAACTGGCCACTATCAGTTGACACCCCTCTTTTTATATGGTATGATATTAGGGTAGTTACATGAAACTTATGATTTTGCCAATTGTAGGGGCTGTAGGTCTCGCTGCTTTCGCAGCGTATGCTCCGATGACCGCACCTCCAAAGGTTGCTGCAGTCGATGTGACCGTCAATCAAGAAGAAGCAGTACCCATCGAGACAGTCGCAAAGACATGGAAGTGTCCTGGGTGCTCTACCAATGAAAAATATGTCCTCGACCAACTCCAAGAGAAAACAAGAATCTCTGACCGCAATGCCCTTGCAACAATTATGGGCAACATTAAATCTGAGAGCAACTTCATTCCCAACATATGCGAGGGAGGGGCTAGAGTTCCTTACCGCAGTTGTACTAGGGGTGGTTATGGTCTTATTCAGTGGACCAGTCTAGGTCGCTACCGTAATCTTGGTAAGTTTGCTACACGCTACGGTTACGACCCTTCCACTCTTGAAGGTCAGACTGCATACATGATTAACGAGTCTGTCTTCCAACGTTACCTTCCTGAGTTTGAAGGCAATGGTAAGACTGTTGACCAATATATGGTTGCTGCATACTATTGGTTGGGTTGGGGTATCAAAGGATATCGCCAACAATACGCATACGATTATACTAAAAAGATGGTGTGGGCATGATTAAACAATTAATCCAAAAGATTATGAAACCTCCTTCGGAGGAAAAGATT